>JACDJA010002914.1_pt1 | contig 11606 bp, 10 predicted proteins | sample 7449241 | NCBI WGS metagenome assembly JACDJA01 (sample SAMN14253289, study PRJNA609438) | sludge metagenome | isolation source: initial anaerobic sludge | collected 2018-12-20 | reverse complement strand
CCGTCCCGCCCACCGAGCCGTCCAAACCGCGTGTTTTTCTCAACATCCTGCTGTCCATCTTCCTCGGCACTCTGCTGGGCGTCGGCACCGGCTTCTTCGTCGAACTGCTCGACCGCCGCGTGCGCTCCGGCCAGGACATCGCCGCCGGCCTCGACATCCCCGTGCTGGCCGAAGTCAAGAAAGCCGGCGGCCTGATGGAAAGCCTGCGCCGCCTCTTCCGCCGCAACCGGCCCGCGGTGGCGTGAGCGAGATCATGCGCCTCGCCGCGATCGCTCGCACTGCGCCAACGCCCCCATCGACCCGAGGGCGGGCCTCCCACGGACAGCACTCCCGCATTTTTCTCATCGCCTGAACGACCCACGTCGAGGTAATTCATGAACTCAATCACCAGCACCAGCGAACAGAGCAGCATCGTCGAGGCCGCCACGGCCCGCGGTGACGATCACATCGGCACGCTGCTGCAGGCCGCAGGCAAGCTCAAGCCGCAGGACATGGAGCGCGTGCTCAATCTGCAGAAGAAAGAGAACCTGCGCTTCGGCGAGGCCGCGCAGAAGCTCGGCCTCGTGACCGAGGTCGACATCCGCGACGCCCTGTCGCGCCAGTTCGAATACCCCACCATCCCCGCCGCCGACGCCGGCCTCAGCCCCGAGCTCACCGCCGCGACCAATCCCTACAGCCGTGAGGCCGAGGCGCTGCGCTCGCTGCGTTCGGAACTGCTGGTGCGTTGGTTCAGGGACGGCCGCAAGATCCTGGCGGTGGGCAGTGCGCGCGCCGACGAGGGCTCGAGCTATCTCGCCGCCAACCTCGCGGTGCTGTTCGCGCAGATGGGGCGCAAGGTGCTGCTGGTCGACGCGAACCTGCGGCAGCCGCGCCAGCACGCGATTTTCAACCTGGGCAACGGCATGGGGCTGTCCGACATCCTGGCCGAGCGCGTGCCCTCGCTGCAGGTGCACACCATCAAGCCCTTCCACACCCTGTCGGTGCTGGGCGCCGGCTCGCCGCCGCCCAACCCCGCCGAACTGCTGGCGCGGCCGGCGTTCGGCAGCCTGCTGTCGGGCCTGGAAACCAGCTACGAGATCATCCTGCTCGATACCGCGCCGGCCCAGCTCGCGTCCGACTTCCAGCTCGTCGCCGCGCACGCCGGCGGCATGCTGGTCGCCGCCCGCCGCAACGTCAGCCGTCTCGCGCCGCTGACCGAGCTGAAGGAAAAGATCACCCTCACCGGCGCACAGGTCGTGGGCGCCGTCGTCCTGGATTGAACGCATGAACACGCTTGCTCCGCGCGCCTCCGCGCTCGACGCCCTCGCCCCCTTCAAGACCTGGTGGCCGATCGTGGTCGGCCTGCTGGTGCTGTATGTGCCGACTTACTGGACGCTGGCAAACGGTCTTTGGAACGAGGACGATTACGCCCACGGTCCCATCGTGCTCGTGGTGGCGCTCTTCTTGATCTGGCAAAAGCGCGGCGCCTTCGCGGCCGACACCGCCCCAACGCGGGTTGAGACCGCGATCGGCTGGACGCTTTTGGTCATCGGCCTGCTTGCCTACGCCCTCGGCCGCTCGCAGGACATCCTGCTGTTCGAGGTCGGCTCGCAGATCCCGGTCGTCCTCGGCGCGCTGCTGATCACGCAGGGCACCAGGACTGCCCGTGCGCTGTGGTTTGCGCTGTTCTTCCTGCTGTTCATCGTCCCGCTGCCCGGCTTCATCGTCGACACCGCCACCGGTCCACTCAAGCAATACATCTCGGTCATCGCGGAGAACGTGCTCTACGCCGCCGGCTACCCCATCGGCCGCGTCGGTGTCACGCTTACCGTCGGCCAGTACCAGCTGCTCGTTGCCGACGCCTGCTCCGGCCTGCACTCGATGTTCAGCCTCTCGGCCATGGGCCTCTTGTACCTGTACCTCATGCAGCGCACGAGCGTCACGCGCAATCTCATCATCATGGCGGCGATCATCCCGATCGCATTTGCCGCCAACATCGTGCGTGTCATGGTGTTGATCCTGGTTACTTACCATCTGGGTGACGAGGCGGGGCAGGGCTTCCTGCACGGCTTCGCCGGCATCATGCTGTTCGTCATCGGGCTGCTGTTCCTGTTCCTGCTGGACTGGGTGCTCGGCTTCATCTTCCCCGACCGCGCGCGCGCGCGAGCACAAGCCTGATTCCCGGAGAACGGACATGCAACTCGTCAGTTTCAAGCATCTCGTCATTGGTCTGATGATGTTCGCCGCGGCGGGCATGGCGCTGGCCCTGAAACCGACGCAGAAGGTGGCGAACTCGGGTGCAGGTATCGATCTCGAAACGCTGATCCCTCTCGAATTCGGCTCCTGGCGCCTGGACCCCAACCAGCCGGTAGCACTAATCAATCCGGTACAACTGGAAAACATCAACCGAATTTACGACCAGACCCTGACGCGAACCTACATTGGCCCGTCGAATTACCGCGTGATGCTGTCGATTGCATACGGTGCGGACCAGCGGAGCGGCGTCGCACTTGCGGTGCATTACCCTGAGGTGTGTTATCCGGCCCAGGGATTCGAGGTGGAAAAGAGCACGGTCGGAAGCGTAGCCACAGATCACGGTGCAATCCCCGTGCGCCGGTTGAAGACGCAACTCGGCAGCATCCGGCACGAACCGGTCACCTACTGGACCACGATTGGCAGTCATGTAACGCTGGGCGGCCTCGATCGCCGGCTGCTCGAACTGGAGTATGGCCTGCGGCGGGAAATTCCGGACGGCCTGCTGTTCCGTGTCTCCTCCATCGACGTCGATAGCGACAAGGCGTACCGGGCCCAAGAGCGGTTCATCCAGGACCTCATCAAAAGCTTGTCGCCCGAAGGCCGCGTGCGGATGGCGGGAGCGGGTAGGCAGTAGCCTCATGCGCCGTTCCATCTTTTGGGGGAGTGGCGCGGTGCGTCGGGCCATTCCGTGACGACCAGTCTCAAACACAGGACCGCGCGCGCATTCGCCTGGTCTGCCCTGCAGAGTTGGGGCGCGAAGCTGCTCGCGCTCGTCGTCTTTTTTGTGCTGGCGCGCTACCTCAGTCCCGCGGAGCTCGGGTTGGCGCAGACCGTCATTCTCATCCTCGCGTTCGTCGCGATTCTCTCCGAACAGGGCTTCCAGGATGCGATCGTTCAGCGCCGCGGGCTCGAACCGAACGACCTGAACCTGCCCTTCGTGGCGTCGATGGCGACGGCGTTGGTCGCGTCGGTGCTGCTCGTCGTGTTCTCGACGGATATTGCGCGCGCACTACAGGTCGAGGGCGCCGCCGACCTGATCCTGGCGTCGGCCGTGATTCCTCCGATCACCGCCGCAGGGGTTTTCGAGATTGCGATGCGTCGCCGGCAGCTCGATTTCAAGACCCTCGCCAAGGCCTCGCTGATATCCGGCCTGGTATCGGGCGCGGTCGCGCTCTTTCTGGCGGTCTCGGGGTTCGGCGCCGCCAGCCTGATCGCGCAGGCCATCGTCGCCGCCGTCGTTACGGTGGCGGTGCTCTGGCGCGCGCCGCTGTGGAAACCACGCGCCACGTTCGTGACTTCGTCGTTCCGCGGTCTGTTGTCCTACAGCACCAGCGCCTTCGGCAGCAGGCTGCTCGATTTCTTTTCCGGGAAGATCATCGACCTCATCATCCTGAGCCGCCTCGGCCTCGGCAGCCTCGGCATCTATACGGTCGGCTCCAAGCTCTACCTGACCATTCTGCAACTGCTGGCGTCCGCACTGATCGACGTCGCGCTCAGCGCCATGGCCAAGCTGTCTACCGATGCGCAGCGGCTGAAGAGCGCCTACCTGCGCTTTCTCTTTCTCGCCAGCAGCACGACCCTGCCGCTCTTCGTCGGCGTCGCCGCGCTGGCTCCCGAGATCTGCGCGCTGCTGTTCGGCGCGCAATGGGTCGGTGCCGACGAGGTGACGCGCTGGCTGTGCCTGCTCGGCGCGGTCCAGGTGGTGCAGTTTTTCAATGGATCAGCGCTGGGGGCGGCGGGGAAGGCGAACCAGATCCTGTTCCTGAACGTCCTCAAGTTCGCCCTGGGGGCGACGGTACTCGGGTTCGTTGCGGCCGACTCGATCAGCGACATCACGCTGTATTTCGTATTTTCCCAACTGGTGGTCGCGCCGGTCAGCTTCGCACTCGGCATGAAGGTCGCGGGTGCCTCGCCGGGCGAGGTGTTGCTGCAGATCGCGCCGGGCACCTTCTCGGCGGCACTCGCGTTCCTGGCGGCGACCCTGGTCCGCAACGACGTGGTGGCGGCCGACGGCATGGGGCTGATCGCGTCGCTGTTCGTGCTGGGCGGAGTGTATCTGGCGGTGCTCGTGGCGGCCTTGTGGCTCACCGGGTCGAGGAAGCTGCTGGAGCAGATCAGATACGTCGCCGACACCTATTCGAAGAAACTGCCGGAAAAAATATGAAAAAGGATGATCGCCTTGCTGGCCACGTTTAAGTCAACCGGACATCAGGCTGTGCTCCTCGCGCTGTGGCGATTGGTCCGCATCTGGCCGGCGCTCGGCCGCGCGGACCGCAAAGGCGGTGATGTCGCTGTATTGATTCCGTCAGACCCCGTCACGTTTGTTGGGGCGAGAGGTGACGAGGCGATGTTGACTGCAGTCACCACCGCGTGTCGCTCGCGCGACCCGTCATTGCGGCTGGTGGTCGGCTCGACCAACACGGATGCAGACGCACTCGCGCGTTCGCTGGGCCTCGGGGCCTTGCGGATCTGGGGCGGGCCACTCATGCCCCTGCGCTTCGTGCAGCGCCTGAAGGAAGTCAATCCGGCGGTCGGGCTGGTCACCGGCGCCGACATCATGGACGGCCACTACTCGCCGGTGATGTCGCTGCGCATGATCATCGCCGCGGATTTGTTGGCCCGCTGGGGGGCGAGGGCGGCATTCGTCGGCTTCAGCCTGAACGAACGGCCGGCCCCGCTCGTGAGCTACGCCTTCCGGCAACTGGACGAACGCGTGCGGGTCAACCTGCGCGATCCGCTGTCGCGGGCACGCTACGAAAAAATGACCGGCCGCCCCGGCAATCTGGTCGCCGATTCGGCCTTTCTGTTGAAGCCTGCCGCACCGCTCGACGCTGAATCGCAGGCGACCGCCGACTGGATGCAGGCGCGGCGCGCGGACGGCCGCCGGGTGCTCATCCTGAACCTGCACCCGATGCTTTTCCCTGCGGCGACCGCGCCATCAGGCACGACGCGCCTGCTGGCTGCGGCCGTCGCGACGATGAAGGCGCTGACGGACAAGCATGCGCTGAGCTGGGTCTTGTTGCCGCACGACAACCGGGCGGCGTCCGGCGACATGACGACGCTCGCCAGTCTTGATCGCCAGATCGACGAGAGCTTGCGGGCGCATGTCCGGCTGGTGGAAAGTCCTCCCGGGGCTGCGGAGATCAAGGCCCTTGCAGCCTATGCGGACGGTGCCATTACCGGGCGCATGCACCTGGCGATTGCCGCCCTCGGGCAGGGTACGCCGGTGATGGCTTTCGCCTATCAGGACAAGTTCGCTGGTCTGATGCAGCATTTCAGGATGCCGGAGTGGCTGGTGCTGGACGCCGAGGCTTCCACCGATTCCGGATTCCTGCTGGCGCGTGTCGAGCGGTTCGTGGCCGAGCTGCCGCAATTGAAGAAGCAGGTCGATGAAATGCTGCCTGGCGTCAAGGCGGCGGCAGAGTCGACTTTCGAAGGGGTCGTGTGAGCCCTGCATCGGCAGTTTGCGAGAAGCGATCCGTCCTGCTGGTGACGGATCAGCTGCCGTTTCCGCCGCGAAACGGGGTAACGCTGCCGACCTACAACTACGCTGTCGGGCTGAAGGCGCAGCGCGAGGTGCGGCTTCTCCTGCTGGCCGACGAGGCGGCACCGCCCAGCGAGGCAGCCTTGGCCGAGAACGAGGCCATCTTCGGCAGCATTCCCGTTGTCTATCTGAGTCGGCGGCGCCGGGCCGCGCGTATCGTCAACGAGATCTGTGGCATCGACATGTACAACCAGGGCTGGGAATGTCGACAACCGACGTCGCTGCCTGAGTCCCACCAGGCCGAGTCCTTGCTGGTATCGCCTTTTAGCGCCGTGGCCAAATGGGAGGCGGCCGGCCTCGACCGCGGCTTTCGTTGGAGGGTGGCCGCGGTCAGCGACTGCACGACGGCGGAGTATTACTTTCGCGGCGCCCAGGGTTTCGGAAGCATCAAGCTTGCGGCCAAAGGCCTGCTCGATCGTGCACGGTCGAGCAGGATTGCGAGAGTAGAGGCGAATTCGCTGCGGCGCTATCACCATGTGCTGATGCAGACGCCCCGGGACATCGAATTGATGCGGCAACTGGTTTCCGCAGAATTGGCGGATCGCGCCACGGCCGCACCGAATGGCGTTCGCGCCGAGTTCTTCGAGCTCGCGCCAGGAGGCGCTGGGAATACGGCGGTCTTCATCGCCGAACTCAGCAGCGAATACGCTCCGGTTGCGCACTGGCTGGCCGCCGAGGTCTGGCCGCGCGTTACGGCACGCAATCCTTCACTTCGCTTGATGATCGTCGGCCGTGGGGCTTCTCCTTCACTCACGGCCGCGTTTGAGGCGGCGGAGGGCGTCAACCATATCGAATTCGTCGACGATCTGGGGTCGCTTTATTCCACGGCCGCCGTGGCGATTTGCCCGGTGTTCAAGGGATACGGGCTGATCAACAAAGCGCTCGAAGCGATGGCGTCCGGCGTGCCGGTGATCGGTGGAGCCGCGGCATTCAACGGCGTTCGCGGGTTTGAGGATGGGCGCCACGGCATCGTCTGTCGCCCGAGGCATACGGATGACTTCGTTTCGGCTATCTCACGTCTCATGAGTGATGCTTCGCTACGGTCGTCGCTGGGCGCGAATGCACGTGCGCTGATCGCGGATCAGTTCCGCTGGGAAAGCACGCTTCGAAAGCTCGATCAGTTGATCGACGAAGAGCAACCGATGATGTTGGACTGATCGACCATGACCATTGCACATGACCAAGCCTTGACCAGGATGCAGCCCATGCATGCCGACATGCCTCTGCGGCAGGCGGGGCATGACCCTATTTTCCTGTTCCTGTTGCTGATTACGGCCTACGTGACGCTGCAGTGCCTGACGATGTGGAGCCTGTCCGGATTGCTCAAGGCGCTTTCGTTCGCGTTTGCGTTTGGCGTATTCCTCGTCATGCTGCTCGTGTCGGCTTTCCAGCCGACCGAGCGCAAGCGCTCGCTTGGCTTCGGCTTTGCCCTCGCGCTCTACTACTACGGGTTCGTGGCCTCCGCGTTTTTCAATTCCGATTCGCTCGAGTACGGGACGGCCATCAAAATGGCGATGGCGCCAATGTTTCTACTTGTGGGTGCGGCGCTTGAATCCCAGAACCGGTTCCGCACCTGGAAGCACGCTTCGACGCGATGGCTGCTGGGTGCGCTGCTGGTTCTGCCGTTCTCCCTATGGATATGGCAATTGGCCAGTGGCCAGGTCACTTTTGGCGGCCAGGGGTACGTGTCGATCTTTGCCAACCGCAACAACGCGGGGCTTTACGTCGTTACCCTCATCGCGTTGCTCAACGTCTTGCGTGAACAGCCGGTCAGGAATGTTCTGATCTATCTCGCGGCAGGGGCGGCTTTCGGGACCTTGGGGGTACTGATCGCCGTCATCGTGGCCTTGGCGGTTGCGGTTGGCGGGCGGCGCGCCATCCTGCTCCTCTCCGCTGCAGCCATGGCGGTGGCCGGAGTTCTCTATTTCGTACCCTTCGAATTCGGGGTTTTCACGCGCTTCAAGCCGGTGGTCGACAGCATTCTGCTCATCGCCGACGGCCGGATTGATCTCAGGACGGTGACGTATGGCGAGTTGGTCGCGCTGCTTCAAACCACTGACGTATCCTTTATTTTTCGATTGAAGCATTGGCTGGACCTGCTCGACATTTACACCGCGGCACCTATCGAGAACTGGGTGTTCGGGTTCGGGGTCAGTTCGTCCATTCAGCTTTCGGCAGTCGGCCTCGTTCCACATAACGACTACCTCAGACTGCTATTCGAAAGTGGTGCGGTTGCCTTTGCAGGTTTTGTGGCGATGATAGCCATAATTCTCTATCGGTGCGGGAGGCGATGGGAGGCTGTTCCCTTGATCTCGGTGTCGATCTATTTCTTTTCCGAGAATCTGATTGACAATTTCGTCGCCATGGCAGTGTTTTTCTTTTGCAGTGGTGCTTTGGCATACCGCTTGGACACGGAACGGCGGGTCGCTAAGTGACGTGCAGGAGTGGGTTGTCGTGTCGAGGACCTCTTGTATTGGCGGCTGCGATCGCCGTGTCCTCGACTGTCCGTGCCGATGTGTCCCGGGCCATCGGCACCGATGAACTTCTTGAGTTAAATGCAGATTGGTTGCGTACTCATGAAGGGCATCCGATCGGGGTCCCGCGCGATTTCGCTTGGGCTGCGCGCCCTCGCATGGAGGCGGGCAATGAGCCGGGTGCGTTTGCTGCGGCTACTGGATGGGGGCATGTGTTCTGGGGCAAGGACACCGTAGGTTATCCAGGGCAGCTGCAAGTGCGTAACTTCGAGACTTATCTGTGCCATGGTGCCGAGAGGCGTTGGTCCCGCATTCAATCCGGGGACGTAGATGGGGCGGTGTTCCGGGCTGACTTCAAAAACAACGAGGCCTGGCCCGCCAGCGACTTCCAGACTGAGGAAGGCATCTCGACCGTCACTTTTGAAGTTGGAAAAACATTCCACTTCTGGCCCGCAGAAGGGCGCGTGCGCTTGCCGGGCGGGCCGCTTTGCGGTTTTCTGGTGCTGCTCGAGGCGAGAGTGTTGGCATCGCCCGACAACGGCGCCAACACTTCAGCCGCTGGAGGCTATCTGATCGGAGCAGGGGCTGATTACTGGATCGACAAGGTGTCGCCATGGGACAACTTCAGAACCAACAAGGGGGTCGGGCTCGGGAGGCTGAAGTATGTCGGCAAGCGCTGGGCCTGGTATGGGATGAGTACCGCCACTGACGATGATTTGCGCCGCCTACGCGAAAGCGGGCTTTTGAACAACGACCCGCAATGATCGCGGCACCGAGACGCAAGCTGATGAAGGTTCTACTAGCCAACAAATTCTTCTTTCGCAATGGCGGCTCCGAAGTCGTGATGTTCCAGGAACGCGACTATCTGCTCGGCGCGGGGCACGAGGTCGTCGATTTCTCCATGCAGGACGAGCGCAACGTGCCGAGTCCGCACGCGGCGTTCTTCGTCGACCGGCAGGATTACCGCGGTGGAGCGGGCAAGCTGGGCAAGCTGAAATCCGCGCTGTCGCTGCTGCATTCGCCCGAGGCGGTGAAGAGGATCTCGGCGCTGATCCGCGAGACGCGGCCGGACCTGGTGCATTGCCACAACATCTATCACCAACTCACGCCCTCGATCATCGGCGCGGCGAAGAAGCTGGGCGTGCCGGTGGTGTTGACGCTGCACGACTGCAAACCGGTGTGCCCAACCTACAACCGGCTGCGCGACGGCAGGCCGTGCTCGGACTGCCTGGACGGCGATTTTTCGCACGTGCTGCGCAACCGCTGCGCGGACGGTTCGCTGGGCAAGAGTGCGTTGCTCTATGCGGAAGCGCTGGCGCAGCGCGCGATGGGCAGCTACGAAAAGGTGGATGCGTTCATCGCGCCGAGCCGCTACATGCAGGAATCCATCGCGCACCGGGTGCCGGCCGACCGTGTCCGGCTGCTCTACAACGGCATCGACACGCAGACGGTACGGGGCAGCGGGGCGGACGACGGCTACGTGCTGTTTCTCGGCCGGCTGTCGCGTGAAAAGGGCGTGGAAACGCTGCTCAAGGCGCATGCGATATCGACTGCCGGATGGCGCTTGGCCATTGCGGGAACAGGGCCATTGAGCGATGAATTGATGGCAAGATATAACCCGAGTAATTTTGTCGGGTATGTCGCCGGCGATGCGCTGAAGGCGATGATCGACCGCGCGTCGGTCGTCGTGGTGCCGTCGGAATGCTATGAGAACTGTCCGATGTCGGTGCTGGAGGCGATGGCGTACGGCAAGCCCGTGGTGGGCAGCCGCATGGGGGGGATTCCGGAACTGGTCGAGGAGGGCAGGACTGGATTGCTGTACGAGGCCGGCGACGTGGACGCGCTGACTGCGGCGCTCGACCGCCTGATGGCGTCGCCCGAACTGCGCGCGCAGATGGGCGCGGCGGCGCGCCAGCGTGTGGAAAGTGCGTTTTCGCTGGACGCGCACAACGCGGGTTTGATGGATATCTACAAATCGATTTTGGGGACTTGAACGATGGCAGCCGCAGCATATCCGACCGACGTTTCGATCATCACGACCTACCGATGCCAGATGCGCTGCAAGATGTGCGACATCTGGGAGAACCCGACCGACAGCAAGCGCGAGATCCAGGCGAAGGAACTGGAGATCCTCCCGAAGTTCAAGTTTGTGAACATCACCGGCGGCGAGCCGTTCGTGCGGCGTGACCTGCAGGACATCGTCGAGGTGATGTACAGGAAATCCGATCGCATCGTGATTTCGACCTCGGGCTGGCATACCGACCGGATCATCAAGATGGCCGAGCGGTTTCCGAACATCGGCATCCGCGTCAGCATCGAGGGGCTTTCGCAGAAGAACGACGACCTGCGCGGCCGCGAAGGGACGTTCGACCGCGCGCTGCGGGTGCTGCTCACGCTGAAGGAGATGGGGGTGAAGGACATCGGCTACGGCTGCACGGTGTCCAATCACAACTCGGCCGACATGCTGTGGCTGTACAAGCTGTCGCGCGAGCTGGGCATGGAGTTCGCCACGGCGGCGTTCCACAACTCCTACTATTTCCACAAGGATGACAACGAGATCACCAACAAGGATGAGGTGATCGGAAACTTCCACAAGCTGATCGAGGAACTGCTGAAGGACAACAGCCCCAAGAGCTGGTATCGAGCGTTCTTCAACCTGGGGCTGATCAACTACATCCGTGGCAAGCCGCGCATGCTGCCCTGCGAGGCGGGCACCGCCAACTTCTTCATCGAACCGTACGGCGACGTCTTCCCCTGCAACGGCTTGGAAGACCGCTACTGGAAGGAGTCGATGGGGAATATCCGCGACGTGTCGAGTTTCGACGAGCTGTGGTTCAGCGAGCAGGCGCAGAAGGTTCGCGGCCTGGTGCGCACCTGCCCGAAAAACTGCTGGATGGTGGGGACCGCCGCGCCGGTGATGAAGAAGTACATCAGGCACCCGACTTCGTGGGTGATGAAGAACAAGCTGAAATCGATGCTGGGCAAGCCGATCTGCATCGACGAGGTGCCTCACTTCGACGTCGGCCAGGATCCGTTGCAGGGGAATTTGAGGGAAGGCACGGTGCCGGCGCAGAAGATCGAATTCCGGCCGCGCGAGCCGGAGGTGGTGCTGTCCGATGCCGAACTGGCAGAAATGCTGCGCGCGGACTGAGGCGTGAGCGGGGTGCATGGGCCGCTGAAGGTCATGATGCTCGGCCTGCGCGGCTTTCCGAACGTGCAGGGCGGGGTGGAGACGCATGCCGAACACCTGTGCCCGCTGCTGGTGGAACTGGGCTGCGACGTCACGGTGCTGGCGCGCTCGCCGTATCAGCCGAAAGACATCGGCCCCGTGTGGAAGGGCGTGAAGTTCGTCT
>JACDJA010002913.1_pt1 | contig 11608 bp, 11 predicted proteins | sample 7449241 | NCBI WGS metagenome assembly JACDJA01 (sample SAMN14253289, study PRJNA609438) | sludge metagenome | isolation source: initial anaerobic sludge | collected 2018-12-20 | reverse complement strand
CCCACATCTGCGACGCGACTCGACATCGGCGTGGTCGGGCCACACCCTGCCGGCTCGGACAGCTCGTGGGAGCTCCGCGCGTTCTACACCGATCATCTCAGCATCCTTCGCGAAGACCCGGTCACCGGCAGCTTGAACGCAGCGGTCGCGTACTGGCTGTTCACCACTGGCCGGGCCGCCGGCGCGTACCTGGCAACACAGGGCAACCGCGTGCAGCGCAACGGTCGCATTCATCTCCGCCACGACGACGACGGCACCGTCTGGGTCGGCGGTCAGACGCAATCGGTGCTCATCGGCCACGCCGACGTCTGAGCCATCGCAAGCCGCTTCAGCACCGGGGCCCGTGGCGGTGGCGTGCTCAACTCGCCGAAGTATCGAGATCGCGTTCAGGCCGGTCGGCCAACACGCGCACGGCATCCAGGAAGCGCTGCTGTTCGCGTGCCGGCAGCCGGCCGAGCAACCTGGCCTCGTTGCGTTGGATCTGTTGCTGCACCGTGTCGTGCAGCGCGCGGCCGGAGGTGGTGAGCGACAGCAGGTGCACCCGGCGATCGGCGGGGTCGCGCTCGCGCCGGATCAGCCCACGCTGTTGCAGATCGTCGAGCACCGGGATGAGGCGCGTCTTGTCGCCGCCGATCGCATCGGCGAGTGCGGCCTGCGACCTGGTCGGTTGCTCGTCGGTGCCGTGCAGCACATGAAGGCCATCGAGCACCACATAGGCCCACATCGTCAGGTCGTGCGCCTGCAGCACGGGCCGCTCGGCATCCATCAGTGCCCGCCCGAGGGGCACGAGCATCGCGGCCAGGTCGCGCCGCCCGGTGATGGTCTGCTGCATCTCCCGCACTGTAGCCAACGCCTATCATCTATGTATGCTGATGATATACTACTGCTTATGACTGCGGAGACCGAACCGATCGCCATCACACAACTCCGAGCGCTCCACCGGGTGGCCGCGCTCGACAGCGCCACCGTCGTAGCACTCGCGACGGGCGAGGATCTGGGGCGCCCGACCCCTTGTGGCGACTGGGTGCTCGACGAACTGCTGCGGCACATGGCGGTGCAGCACCACGGCTTCGCGGCCGCGGCGAGCGGCAGAGCGACCCTGCTGGCCGAGTGGCACATGCCGCCGCCGATGCCCGACCCGATCGGCCACTACGCACACTCGGTGGAAGTGGTGCTGGCCGCGTTCGCCGACGACGACGTGCTCGGCCGGCGCATCTCACTCCCGGAGGTGAGCAGCGACGTCGACTTCAGCGCCTCGCAGGTGCTCAAGATGCACCTGATCGATTCGGTCGTGCACACGTGGGACGTCGCGCGCACCCTCGGCAAGCCATACGTGCCGGAGGACGAACTGGGCGAAGCGGCGCTGCGCATCGCGCTCCGCATCCCCAATGGTCCGGAGCGCCAACGGCCCGGCGCTGCGTTCGCACCTGGCTCCGACGCCGAGGTTGTTGCGCCGGTGATCGACCGGATCGTCACCCTGCTCGGGCGCTCGCCCGCGTGGCCGGCATGACCCGCGTCGGTGGGGCCGGCGAGGGCACCGAGTTGAGGCCCGACAACCCTGCAGCACCGAGGCTCGACAGCGCTGGTGTGCTCGTTCCCTGGCACGGAAACGCCGGTTGGCACCCCCCGGAACTGCAGTTGTCGTTCCCTTCGAGCAAGCACCCCGCACGTCGACTGCCGGTCGCCGGACGGATCGGCTACCCAGCGATCCAGGGCACTAGCCGAGCCCCTGGAAGGGCACGCCGGTGAGCTCGACCGTCACATCCCACAACCTGGCGGCCACCGCCGTGTCGTTGGCCGCAGCACTGGCCTGCACCACCTGCGGGTGACCGCGCTGCTCCATGAAGCCATCGGGGCCGACGTACTCTCCGCCGCGAACCGCCGGGTCGACAGCGGCGCGCAGCGTGGGCAGCGCGCCCATCTGCGAGCTCTGCGAGAACAACTTGGCGAGCGGCTTGGTAGCCGACATCAGCGTTCCGGTGAGGCCCCCGGTGGAACCGGCAAGGTTGGTGTCGGAGACGCCGGGGTGCGCAGCGACCGCGACCGTGCCTGCCCCGGCGGCGGCCAGGCGGCGCTGCAGTTCGAAGGTGAACAGCAGGTTGGCCAGCTTGCTCTGCCCGTAGGCGCGCCAGGCCCGATACCCGCGCTGCGACTGCAGATCGTCGAAGGCGATCTTGCCGAATCGATGGGCCAGGCTGCTGACCGTGACCACCCGCGAGGCGTCGGTGGCCAGCAGCAGCGGCAGCAGATGAGCGGTGAGCGCCGCGTGGCCGAGGTGGTTGGTGGCGAACTGCAGCTCGTAGCCGTCGACCGTCACCTCGTGCGGGGTGGCCATCACGCCGGCGTTGTTGATGAGCACGTCGAGCGAGTCGAAACGCCCGATCACTTCCGCGGCGGCCACCTGAACCGCCGCCAACGACGTGAGGTCGAGGTCGACGAGCGACACCTGCGCGCTCGGCGCAGCGGCAAGGATCTGGTCGCGGGCCGCCTCGGCCTTGGGCCGGCTACGGCAAGCCATCACCACGTGCGCCCCGTGCTCGGCCAAGGCACGCGCGGCTTGCAGCCCGATGCCGCTGTTGGCGCCGGTGATCAGCACCACCCGGCCGGATTGATCGGGGATGAGCGCTTCGGTCCACGTCGACATGGCCGCAACCTAGCGCCGAGCGTGCGGGCGTTACTGTCGCTGCCATGTCTCGTGTGCTCTTCACCGGCGGCCCGATCATCACCTTCGACGGCACGGTCGCCACGGCGTTGGCCGTGGACGGCGACCGGATCGTGGCCATCGGCAACGATGCGCTCGACTGGACGGCATCGTTCGACGAGGTGGTGCAGCTGAGCGGGCGCCCGCTGCTGCCCGCCTTCCGCGATGGCCACGCGCATCCGATGCACGCAGGCATGAACCGTCGGGCTCTCGACCTCACCGGCGTCGACTCGCTCGCCGAGGTGCTGACGCGCGTGCGCGAGTGGGCGGCCACACACCCGCACGACGCGTGGATCGTCGGCCACTGCTACGCACCCACCGTCCTGCCCGGCGGCATGGGCCTGGCCGAGTGGCTCGACACCGCCTGTGCCGATCGGCCGGTGGTGATGTACCCCACCGACTACCACGCACTGTGGGCCAACTCGGCGGCCCTGGCCGTCGGCGACCTCACCGCCAGCACGCCGGAGCCGGCACTGGGCACCATCGTGCGTCACGCCGACGGCACCCCCACCGGCATGCTGCTGGAGCACGGCGCGATGGGCCTGGTGGAACGGCACCTGCCGGCTACCGACGCTGCCACCTACGCCGCCGGCCTCGACGAGGCCATGCGTTGCCTGAGCAGCGAGGGCATCGTGTGGGCGCAGGACGCGTCGCTGTCGCTCGCCGAGCTGGCGGTGTACACCGATGGTGCACGCCGCGGCGTGGCGACCTGCCGCATCAACGGCGCACTGCGCGCCGACCCCGGGCACTGGGTGCAGCAACGGCCCGGCTTCAACGCGGCACGCAACGAGCTGGCGGGCGACACGGCAACGGCGGCATGGGTTCGGGCCGACACGATCAAGTTCTTCGCCGACGGCGTGATCGAGGCCGGCACGGGCTACCTGCTCGAGCCGTACGAAGACGCGGCGCACACCTGCGGCCTGCCCAACTGGTCGGCAGACGGCTTGAAGGAAGCGGTGCGCGCGTTCGACGCCGACGGCTTCCAGATCCACATCCACGCCATCGGTGATGCCGGCGTGCGCATGGCGCTCGACGCCATCGAGCACGCTGCCGCACGCAACGGCAGGCGCGACCGGCGCCCGGTGATCGCGCACACCCAACTGGTGCACCCCGCAGACCACCAGCGGTTCGCGGCGTTGGGGGTGGTGGCCAACTTCGAGCCGCTGTGGGCGTGCCTCGACGACTCGCAGGTCGACCTCACCTTCCCACGCCTCGGCCCCACCCGCAGTGCGCTGCAGTACCCGATCGGCACGCTTGCTCGCAGCGGCGCACGAGTCAGCTTCGGCTCGGACTGGCCGGTGTCGTCACACCGCCCGCTCGACGGGTTGGCGGTGGCAGTCACCCGCCGCAACGCGCTGGGCCAACCGGTCGACGGGTGGCTGCCCGACGAGCGGCTGCCGATCCTGCAAGCCATCCACGCCTACACCGCGGGTACCGCGTACCAGGCGTTCGACGACGACGCCGATGCGCTGCGAGTGGGCGCGCGGGCGGATCTGGTGGTGCTGGATCGCGACATCACCAGCATCGCCGGCGACGAGGTGCCCGGCGCGTCGGTGGACGAGACCTGGGTGAACGGCGTCCGCGTGCACCACCGCGAGACGGCCGGTCGCTGACGAGATCGTCAGTCGCGACGCTCGATCACGCGGGGTCGCCCTCGCGGAGGCGGAAACGTTGCACCTTGCCGGTGGCGGTCTTGGGCAGCTCGTCGATGAACACGATCGAACGGGGGTACTTGAACGGGGCGATGGTGCCTTTCACGTGCTCCTGCAGGCGCAGCACCTCCTCGCCAGACGGCTCCACCCCGGGCCGCAGCACCACGTGCGCCTGCACGATCTGACCGCGGGCCTCGTCGGCGACACCGATCACCGCGCACTCGGCCACATCCGGGTGCGCCAGCAGTGCGGCCTCCACCTCCGGCCCGGCGATGTTGTAGCCCGACGAGATGATCATGTCGTCGGATCGAGCTGCGAAGTGGAAGTAGCCCTCGTCGTCCTGCAGGAACGAGTCGCCGGTGAGGTTCCACCCGTCGCGCACGTACACACGTTGCCGCCGATCCGCGAGGTACCGGCACCCGGTAGGCCCGCGCACAGCCAGGAAGCCGACGGTGCCCCGCGGCACCTCGCGCATGTCGTCGTCGACCACCTTCGCCTCGTAGCCGGCCACCGGCTTGCCGGTGCATGCCGCCTTGGAGTCGCCGAAGCGGTTGGTGATGAAGATGTGCAACATCTCGGTGGCACCGATGCCATCGAGCATCGGCTTCCCGGTCTTCGCCATCCACGCGTCGTAGACAGGGGCGGGCAGCGTCTCACCCGCCGACACGGCCGCCCGCAACGACGACAGGTCGGCGCCTTCGTCCATCGCCGCGAGCATCGCGCGGTACGCCGTGGGCGCGGTGAAGCACACCGTGGCGCGGTAGGTCTCGATGATCTCGATCAGGTTGGGCGGCGACGCGTTCTCCAGCAACGTGGCAGCGGCGCCGAACCGCAACGGGAACACGGCCAGCCCACCCAACCCGAACGTGAACGCCAGCGGCGGCGAGCCCACGAACACGTCGTCGGGGGTGACCGCGAGCACCTCCTTCGCGTAGCCATCGGCGATGATCAGCAGGTCGCGGTGGAAGTGCATCGTCGCCTTCGCCTCACCGGTGGTGCCGGAGGTGAAGCCGAGCAGCGCCACGTCGTCGCGACCGGTGGCGACGGTGGCGTACTGCACCGGCTTGTTGAGGCCCAGGCGGTCGAGCTCGGCGTCGTGGTTGGCAGTGCCGTCGAAGCCGACCACCTTCTTCAGGAAGCGACTCTCCTTGGCGCACGCCACCATCTCGTCCATCAGCCGCGTGTCGCACAGTGCAAGCGTGATCTCCGCCTTGTCGACGATCTTGCCCAGCTCGCCGGCGCGCAGCATGGGCATCGTGTTCACCACCACGGCTCCAGCCTTGGTGGCCGCCAGCCAGCAGGCCACCATCGCCGGGTTGTTGGCCGAACGAATCAGCACGCGGTTGCCGGGCACCACGCCGTAGTCCTCGGTGAGCACGTGCGCCAGCCGATTGGTCCAGTCGGTGAGCTCCTTGTACGTGCGCCGGCGGCCGTTGCCGATGAGCGCGGTGTGGTCGCCGAAGCCCTTCGCCACCATCGCGTCGGTCAGCTCCACCGCGGCGTTGAGGTGTTCGGGATAGTCGAAGCCGGCGAGCAGCAGCTGCGGCCACTGGTCGACCGGCGGCAGGTTGTCGCGACTGAACGTGTCGACGTGTGCGCTCGGCCCCAGCGTCATTCCGGCACCACCGCGGTCGCCTCGATCTCCACCTTCGCGCGGCGCTCCACCAGCGCCACCACCTGCACCAGCGCCATCGCCGGGAAGTGGCTGCCCAGCGCTGCGCGGTAGACCGGACCCAGCTCCTTCAGCCGGCCGACGTACTCGTCGCGATCGGTGACGTACCAGGTGAGCCGCACCAGGTGTTCGGGCCGCGCGCCGGCCTCGGCCAGCACCTCCACGATGTTGCGCAGGGTCTGCCCGACCTGCTCGATGAAGTCGTCGGTCTCGAACTCCTGCTGGCCGTTCCACCCGATCATGCCGCCCAGGAACAGCATCCTGCCGGAGGCGGCCACTCCGTTGGCGTAGCCACGCGCCGGCTTCCACGATGCAGGGTTCAGGAACTGGTGGGGCGATGGGTCGCTCATGTCGTTCTCCTTCAGTCGCCTTCGAACACCGGCTTGGCGTGGTTGACGAACGCGCGGTAGGCGCGCTCGAAGTCGGCGGTCTGCATGCAGATGGCCTGGGCTTGTGCCTCGGCCTCGATGGCCTGCTCGAGCCCCATGTTCCACTCCTGGTTCAGCTGCGTCTTGGTGATGCCGTGGGCGAAGGTGGGCCCTGCTGCCAGCCGTTGCGCCAGCGCCATCGCCTGCGGCTCCAGCTGGTCGGCAGCGTGCAGTGCGTTGTAGAAGCCCCACCGCTCGCCTTCGGCGGCGCTCATCGAGCGACCGGTGTAGAGCAGCTCGGCAGCGCGGCCCTGCCCGATGATGCGCGGCAGCATCGCGCACGCACCCATGTCGCAACCCGCCAGGCCCACGCGGGTGAACAGGAAGGCGGTGCTGGCCTCGGGCGTAGCAAGGCGCAGGTCGGCGGCCATGGCGATGATGGCGCCGGCGCCGACGCACACACCATCGACCGCGGCGATGATCGGCTTGCCGCACCCGATCATCGCCTTCACCATGTCGCCCGTCATGCGGGTGAACGCGAGCAGCTGCTTCATGTCCATGTTCACCAACGGGCCGATGATCTCGTGCACGTCGCCGCCGGAGCAGAAGTTGCCACCGTTGGGAGCGAACACCACCACCTGCACGTCGTCGGCGTAGGCCAGCGCACGAAACATGTCGCGCAGCTCGGCATAGCTCTCGAAGGTCAACGGGTTCTTGCGCTCCGGCCGGTCGAGCCGCACGGTCGCGATGCCGTCGTGCACGGTCCAGAGGAAGTGCTGCGGCTCGAGATCAGCCATCGATGTCATGCGCCGTCGTCCTTGTCGTTGATGCGGGTGCCGTTGAAGGTGGTGTCGTTGATGCGGGTGTCGTTGATGCGGGTGTCGTTGGTGCGGGTGTCATTCGTTGCAGCAGGCCGTCGAGCACGTCGAGGTCGGCGGCCGACACTTTGGCGAACAGCTCGTTCACGCGCGCCTCGTGGTCCGTCGCTTGCTGTTCGAAGTGACGGCGGCCGGCGGCCGTGAAGGCCACGTGCACGATGCGCCGGTCGCTCACCGAGGGCGTGCGCACCACCATGCCGTCCTTCTCCAGCCGGCCGACGACGGTGGTGGTGTTGCCGTTGGAGACCAGCAGCTGGTGCGACAGCTCGCTCATCGTGAGCGCCTCGCCGGCCCGGTGCAGCGCCGCCATCACATCGAACCGGGGCAGCGTTGACTGGTGCGCGACGCGCAGGAACTCGCGCAGGTCGCCTTCGGCCAGCCGAGTGACGCGCAGCAGGCGGATCCACAGCTTCAGCCGGCGCTTGGAGAGCGGCTCGGTCACAGCTCACCGCCGTCGATCGCGATCGCCTGCCCGTTGACTGCGGCTGACCCCGGGCCGCACAACCACAGCGCAGCCGCAGTGACCTCGGCCGGTTGCACGAGGCGCCCCTGTGGGTTGGCGCGGGTGAGCGCCCGCAGCGCTTCGTCGTGGCTGCGACCGGTGGTGGCCATGATGTTGGCGATGGTGCGCTCGGTCAGCTCGGTGTCGACGTAGCCCGGACACAGTGCATTGGCCGTGATGCCGGAACCGGCAACCTCCTGCGCAACCGCACGAGTGAGCCCCACCGCACCGTGCTTGGCGGCGGTGTAGGCCGACACGTAGGCGTAGCCCCTGAGCCCGGCGGTGGAGGCCACGGTGATCAACCGGCCCCAGCCGCGCCCTTCCAGCTGCCGCACGCCCTCGCGCAGGGTGAGGAACACACCGGTGAGGTTCACCGCCATCATCCGCTGCCACACATCGATCGAGGTACGAGTGATCGGCGCGCTCTCGGCAGCACCCGCGTTGGCGATGACGATGTCGACCGGGCCGGCCGCCGCGAACAGCTGCACGACATCGCTCTCCACCGAGACGTCGGCCTCGATCGCGCGCATCCTCGGCTCACCTGCAACCACTGCATCCAACGCCTCGCGTCGTCGGCCGGCCACGACCACCTCCGCACCGGCAGCGGCGAACGCCAGTGCCATGTCGGCGCCCACCCCGCTGCCACCACCGGTGATGAGCACTCGATGCCCGGCCAGCATCACGCGCGCACCGCTTCCTGTGCTCGCTCGGCCAACCGCACCGCCTGATCGCGACCCGGCAGGTACGGCAGCGGCCACGCGACCTCACCATCGCCCAGCGCGAGGCCGGCTCGCAGCGTCCAGTAGGGATCGGCCAGGTGCGGGCGCGCGAGGCACACCAGGTCGGCGCGGCCTGCCATCAAGATGGAGTTGACGTGGTCGTGCTCGTAGATGTTGCCAACGGCCATGGTGGCGATGCCGGCCTCGTTGCGGATTCGGTCGGAGAACGGGGTCTGGAACATGCGCCCGTACACCGGCTGCGCCTCGTCGGAGGTCTGGCCCGCCGACACATCGATGATGTCGGCGCCGGCGCTGGAGAACATCGCCGCGATCAGCACCGCCTCGCCGGGGGTGACACCGTGGTCGCCCAGCCAGTCGTTGGCCGAGATGCGTACCGACATCGGCTTGCCCTCGGGCCACGCCGCACGCATCGCGCCGAACACCTCCAGCGGGAAGCGCATGCGATTGGCCAGGCTGCCGCCGTACTCGTCGGTGCGCCGGTTCGAGATCGGGGAGATGAACGAGGAGATCAGGTACCCGTGAGCGGCGTGCAGCTCGATCATGTCGAAGCCTGCCCGCTGAGCCATCTGTGTTGCCGCCTCGAACTGTGCGATCACCACATCCATGTCGTTGCGGTCCATCGCCTTCGGCACCGCATTGCGACCCGACCAGGCGATGGCCGATGCCGACATCACCGGCCAGTTGCCTTCGGCCAGTGGCGCATCGATCTGCTCCCACCCCAGCTGCGTGCTTCCCTTGCGACCGGAGTGCCCGATCTGGCAGCAGATCTTGGCGGCGGTCTCGGCGTGCACGAAGTCGGTGAGCCGCCGCCAGGCCGCCTCGTGCTGCGGCTCGTACAGGCCGGTGCACCCCGGCGTGATGCGGCCCTCCGGCGACACGCAGGTCATCTCCGTGTAGACCAGCCCTGCGCCGCCCTTCGCCCGCTCGGCGTAGTGCACGAAGTGCCAGTCGGTGGGGCAGCCGTGCACGGCCCGGTACTGCGCCATCGGCGACACCACCACTCGGTTCATCAGCTGCATCTCGCGCAGGCGGAACGGGGCGAACATGGGAGCGCGACCGGGTGTGCCGCCGGCCTGTGCCTGGAACCAGTCCTCGGCCGAGCGCAACCACTGCGGGTCGCGCAAGCGCAGGTTCTCGTGCGAGATGCGCTGCGAACGAGTGAGCAACGAGTAGTTGAACTGCACGGGGTGCAGGTCGAGGTAGCGCTCGCACTGCTCGAACCACTCCAGGCTGTTGCGCGCCGCCGACTGCAGGCGCAGCACCTCCACTCGACGCTCGTCCTGGTAGCGCTGGAACGCGGCCTCCATGGTTGGTTCGGTGTGCAGGTACTCGGCCAGCGCGATCGCGCTGTCGAACGCCAGGCGCGAGCCCGACCCGATGGAGAAGTGCCCGGTGGCAGCGGCATCGCCCATCAGCACCACGTTCTCGTGGTACCAGCGCTCGCAGATCACGCGTGGGAAGTTCATCCACACCGCCGAGCCGCGCAGGTGGTGCGCATTCGACATCAACGCATGGCCGCCGAGGTGCTTCGCGAAGACCCGTTCGCACGTGGCGACGGTGTCCTCCTTCGACATCTGCTCGAAGCCCCATGCGTCCCAGGTCTGCTGCGTGCACTCCACGATCACCGTCGCGGTGTTCGAGTCGAACTGGTAGGCGTGCACCCACATCCAGCCGTGTTCGGTCTCCTCGAAGATGAAGGTGAACGCGTCGTCGAACTTCTGGTGCGTGCCGAGCCAGATGAACTTGCACAGCCGCGTGTCGATGTCGGGACGGAACACATCGGCGTACTCGGCGCGCACCAGCGAGTTGATGCCGTCGCAGGCGACCACCAGGTCGTACTCGTGGCGGTATGCCTCCGCCGACTCGAACGTGGACTGGAACCGCAGGTCGACACCCAGCTCGCGAGCTCGCTCTTGCAGCAGGAGCAACATCTTCATCCGCCCGATACCGGCGAAGCCGTGGCCACCCGACACCGTGCGCACACCGCGGTGGATGACTGCGATGTCGTCCCAGTACGAGAAGTTGGCGCGGATGGCGGCCGTGCTGATGGGATCGTTGCGCTCCATGTTGCCCAGCGCGTCGTCGGAGAGCACCACGCCCCATCCGAACGTGTCGTCGGCCTTGTTGCGCTCGAGCAGCGTCACCTCGTGCGCGGGGTCGCGCAGCTTCATCGAGATGGCGAAGTAGAGGCCGGCCGGCCCACCGCCCAGGCAGAGCACCTTCATCGCACAGCCCCCATCAGCTCGTCACGTTCCCCTGAGCAAGTGTGCATCAGCCGGCGCAATATTTCAAGCTCAAAATAGTTGGCGTGTTGACGTTCTCGTTCTCGGTTCCCTGTTCTGGGGAACTTCTCGCGCCCGACGTGCATCGGACGACACGAGCACCATCGAGACGAGGAATCGAATGAACAGCGCAGCCCGCCCCCGCACCGCCCACTCGCCGGCACTCGCGATCCTCCGGATCGTGGGTCTGCTGGCCATCGCCGGCATCGGTGTGGTGCTCTTCCTCGCCACTCGCGACACCGACGAGGTCACCGATCAGGGAGGCGGCTGGCTGGGCCCGCTGCACGGCGAACCCGGCGTGGTCTACGAGCTGCGTGACGCTGCCGTGGCCGACGACGACGACCGCAGCTACACCCTCACCGTGTGGCGGGGAACGGCCAGGCTGGTCGTGCGCTCGGGAGACGACGTGCAGGACATCGGCAGGCCCATCGACGACGACCTGTGGCAGCGAACGCTGGCCCAGGCAATGGACTTCGCCGGCGCCGAGAGCGTGCGCAGCGACGACTGCTCGGTGGGCATCTCCGAGGAACTGACCGTTCTGGACGGCGACAAGGCCGAGCTGGTGCACGTGTTCGTCGACAACTGCGGCGTCGCCGAGGGCCCCCGCATCCAGGACGCGGTGAGCGACGTGCTGGCGCAGTTCGATCTCGCCACGCTGCTGCCCATGCACGACTCGGCGGCCGACGTCACTTCACCGTGAACACCAGCGTCTGTGTGGCAGTGGTGCCGTTGGCGTCGACGGCCGTGAGCGTGAGATCGAAGGTGCCCGGCACGTTCCAGGTGCCGGCGAAGTAGTTGCCGGGCGACCAGGTG
>JACDJA010002912.1_pt1 | contig 11610 bp, 9 predicted proteins | sample 7449241 | NCBI WGS metagenome assembly JACDJA01 (sample SAMN14253289, study PRJNA609438) | sludge metagenome | isolation source: initial anaerobic sludge | collected 2018-12-20 | reverse complement strand
TGCTCGCATGACAGTTATTTAAATTAAAATTAATCTTTCCTCTTTGTAACTCGTTCCATAAAATACCATACCCCACCAAGCAAACTAAAAAGCACAAGCGGAGCGATCCAAGGATTTTCACTCACGAAATCAAAAGCTTGCGTGATAAAATCGCTACTATAATACCCTGCTAAACCAATGACTACAACAAAAATGGCAGAAGCAAAGATATTTAAAAAGATAAATTTTGGAAATGAATACTTTGAAAGCCCCATAGTCAACGGAATAAGTGTTTTGATGCCGTAAAGAAATTTTTGGATAAATACAGCGATATCGCCATATTTTCTAAAAAGAAGGCTGGAATAGGCAATCTTTCTTTTATGTTTTTCAAAATACGGCTTGACACTTGCTCTTTGATAGCGCGCTAGATAAAAAAGAAAGTTATCACCTAGAAAATTTGAGACTGTCGCAACACTTAAAGCTGTCACAAGATCGATCTTTCCGAGTGCAGCAAAAACACCTGCTGCTGCGACAGTGACTAAAGAGCCGCCGAAACAGAAAAATGCGATGGCAAGATATCCCCAAGTCTCCAGTGATGTTAAAGCGCTTTCCAAAAATACTCCTTTTTATCAATGGGATAATGATACCGAAAATATGCTATAGTTTCACTCATGAGCAGCGTATTGACCTCTATAATCTTCATCTATGTTTTTATCGCGCTAGGGTATTTGGCAAAACGCTTCTTTAAAGATGATATGAATGCGAAGACCCTTACGCTTTTTTCTGTTTATTTTCTACAGCCTTTTGTTGTCATATGGGGATTTAGCACGGCAAAATTGAGCAGCGAACATTTTAATGTTTCTTTTGTCTATTTAGCCATTATTTTACTGCTTTTTTTACCTACTATAGTATTCTCTAAATTTATCTTCAATACCCAAAAAGAGCGTGCTATCTTTAATATTGCCGGCTTTGTAGGCAATACAGGCAATATCGGCATACCCTTAGGTATCGCACTTTTTGGAGAAGCAAGCATTATTTATACTACGCTTGTAAACCTTGCTAATGTTTTTGTCGTGTATATTTTAGGAGTATATATCTACTCTCGAAGTTCGTTTAGCATACAAGATTCCTTATTAAATATAGTAAAGATTCCTATGATACCTGCCTCTGTCTTTGCTATTGCGATTAATATTCTTGACATAGATTTGAACGAACAAATCCAAGAATTCTTTAAAATGGGTGCATATGCAGGTATTGTACTGCAGCTTTTTTTACTTGGCACCTTTTTGTATGGTATCAAAATAAATGAACTTAGCAAAAAACTACTTTATTTTGTATTGAGCCAAAAATTTATATTTGTACCTTTTTTTGGTGCCATATTGCTTAGTTTTAGTACTTTACCGCCTTTGGCGCAAGGTGTTTTATTTATGGAGCTTAGCGTACCGCTTGCCGTTGCCAATATCAATCTGGCTTCACTTTATGATTGCAAACCAAAAGATGTCAGTACTCTTATACTTTTGAGCACCCTGCTCTTTTTACCGCTGCTTTTTGTAATAAATTACATCATAAATATGCTCTATTTATGATAAAATTCAACATTATCTTAAGGAGCAAAGATGGCAAAAAGAACTCTCATTATAGGCGCCGGCGGCGTAGGCAATGTAGTTGCATTTAAATGCGCTATGAATAGTGACACATTTGGCGAGATAACATTGGCAAGTAGAACACAAAGTAAATGTGACGCAATCGCAAAAAACATTAAAAAGAAGACCGGTGTCTCTATAAAAACTGCGAAGGTCAATGCCGATAAAACTAAAAAAGTGATCAAGCTCATAGAAAAAACAAAAGCCGATATCGTCATCAATGTTGCACTGCCCTATCAAGATTTGAGCATAATGGATGCGTGTATTGTTACAAAAACATCCTATCTTGACACTGCAAATTATGAACATCCCGATACTGCCAAATTTGAGTACAAAGAGCAGTGGGCAAGAGATGCGGCATTTCAAGAAGCAGGTATCATGGGACTTCTTGGAAGCGGTTTTGATCCGGGTGCAACCAATATTTTTTGTGCCTATGCACAAAAACACTATTTTGATGAGATTCACACTATCGATATACTCGATTGTAATGCAGGCGATCACGGCTACCCTTTTGCAACCAACTTCAACCCTGAAATCAACTTGCGAGAAGTAAGTGCCAAAGGAAGATATTGGGAAAATGGAGAGTGGATAGAAACCGAACCAATGGAAATCATGCAAGTTTGGGATTATCCTGAAGTCGGAGAGAAAGATAGCTATCTTCTTTATCACGAAGAGATGGAGAGTTTAGTCAAACACATCAAAGGGCTCAAAAGGATACGCTTCTTTATGACTTTTGGACAAAGTTATCTTACTCATATGAGATGTTTGGAGAATGTAGGTATGCTCGGTATCAAAGAGGTGGAGCATAAGGGGATGAAAATAGTTCCTATAGAATTTTTAGCAACACTCCTGCCTGATCCTGCGAGTTTAGGTCCGCGCACAAAAGGAAAGACAAACATAGGCATAGTAGCAGAAGGTATCAAAGATGGAGAAAAACGCAAGATATACATCTATCAAGTCAAAGATCACGAAGAGTGTTATGCAGAAGTTATGAGCCAAGGAGTGAGCTACACAACAGGTGTGCCTGCGATGATAGGTGCAAAGCTCATGCTAGAGGGCATCTGGAATGGTAAAGGGGTCTTTAATATGGAGCAGTTTGATCCCGATCCTTTTATGGAGCTCATGAACACACAAGGGCTTCCGTGGCAAGTCAAAGAGCTTGAAATTTAAAACCGAACGGAAACATAAAAACTCAAATCAAAAAAACCATCCTTGCTGAGAAAATTATTTTTTCTATAAATTACATAGGATGGTTTCGTTGTCGTCTCATAACCGCTTTTTGGGAGCCACTCATGATAGACCCAATGGATAAACTTTAAAAGATCGCCCTGTGTGCCTTCTATGTCAAATTTCGCATAGACACCCTCCGATATCGTAAATTGCGGCATCCTTGATTTGAGCATCTTAGACTCATCCTCAAGCGATACACACGCAATATAGTAACACTCTTGCAGAGGTGTGATGGCAGGATTGTCATGAAAAAGAGCTATTTGTTTATAATTTGCTATAGAGTTGCTCAATATCCAAGTATCTATCTTTTGCCATGTCTGCTTGAGATTATCACTACTAAATCCTTTATGCCTCAAATAGTAACTTTTAATAGGAGGCATTTTAAGTATCTCGTGTTTTAATTTACTAAAATCAGCCCTTGAGCTCATCGCTTTTTTTGATTGGCTCAGTATCTTTTTAGAATACTCTTTATATCCGCCACCCCTCCACTCTTTGGGGCTCAATCCAAAACGCCCTTTAAATGCTTTTATAAAAGAGGAGTGCGAACTATAGCCGCATTGATTTGCTATCTCAGATATCGTGGAGAGCCTATTGGTCAAAAGAAGATTGGATGCCTTTTGAAGTCGAATTGATTTAATACTCTCATAGATATTTGCTCCAAATATCTCTTTGAAAATTCTTTGCATGTAAAATCGACTTACATCAAAGCGTTCACTCAACTCTCGGATATCGATATCGGTATCTATATGCGTATAGATATAAAACATAATATCGTTTGCAATCTTTATCTTTTTATCAAGTGTACTTCTCTTCATAAAGAATTATAGCATTATATGTATATATTTTTAACAAAAATAGACAAATATAAAAACAAAAAATAACTATTTTAATAGCAATAAAAAAGAAGAATAGAATTTTTAAATCCTCTATAATCATAAACATTCCAATAAAAGGGAGAGTAAATGAAAAATATTCAAAAAATACTCATAGCAAATAGAGGTGAGATCGCACTGCGAATCATACGAGCTTGCAAGGAACTTGAGATAAAAAGTGTTGCTATATTTTCCGAAGTTGATATCGAGGGGATATGGGCCAAAAAAGCCGATGAGTGCTATCCGATTTTAGGGAATGCCATGGAGGCATATCTCAACTATGAAAAGATCATCTCCTTGGCACTCAAAGCTGAGTGTGACGCTATCCATCCGGGATACGGTTTTTTATCTGAAAATGCCGAATTTGCAAAAGCTTGTGAAGAGAACGGTATCATATTTATAGGTCCAAAAGCTGAACATATCGCACTCTTTGGAGATAAAATGGCTTCAAAAATTGCCATGAAAAAAGTTGGTGTTCCCGTTTTAGAGGGAACTGATACACCAATTACGGACATTAAAGAGGGAATAAAAATAGCTAAAGATATAGGCTTCCCTATCATCATCAAAGCAGCTTTCGGTGGTGGAGGTAGAGGTATGCGTATCGTTAGAGAAGAGAAGGAGTTTAAGGAACTTTTTGAATCCGCAACCGATGAAGCCAAGAAGTATTTCGGTAAAGGAGATGTATTTATAGAAAAATATGTTCAAAACCCTCGACATATCGAAGTTCAAGTCATTGCCGATAAATACGGCAACATCGTTCATTTAGGTGAACGGGATTGCTCTATCCAACGCAGACACCAAAAGGTCATCGAGATAGCTCCCTCGCCTAGGCTCACCCACGATGTACGCAAAGAGCTTTTACGAATATCCACAAAAGCGATGTTTAAACTCGGTTATGAGAGTGTCGGTACCATTGAATTTCTTGTTGATGAGCGTGACAATATCTACTTTATCGAAATGAACACAAGAGTCCAAGTAGAGCATCCCGTGACCGAGCTTATCTCAGGCATCGACATCATTCAAAGGATGATAGAGATCGCAGGTGGTGATAAATTGAAATTCTTACAAGAAGAGTTACAATTTAAAGGATATGCCATAGAGTTTCGTATCAACTCTGAAGATCCGAAGAAAAATTTCTTTCCCTCGGCGGGCAAGATCACGCACTACAGTGCTCCTGGAGGTCCGGGAGTACGGCTTGATACCCTGCTCTACGGTGGATATACTATCGTGCCCAATTATGACTCCATGATAGGAAAACTCATCATTTGGTCACTTGATTGGCAAGGAGCAGTCAAAAAGGCAAAAAGAGCTCTAGATGAGTTCTTCATAGAAGGGGTCCCGACAAATATACCGCTGCATAGAGAAATCGTAAGAGATCAAGATTTTATCGACGGAAATTTTACGACTAATTATCTTGATTTGAAATTAAAAAATTTTACACTTGAAGCATCAAAACATCTCGAAGAAGAAGAAAAGAGACAAAAACAAATCACGCAACTTATTGAGCTAATCAAAAAAAACAATGTCAATGTGAGGTAAATAGCTTCAAGTCTCGGTTTATCCAAGACTTGAAATTTAACCCATAGGCACGCCACTTAAAATTTTTAATAAAAACGCAAACCACAAAGGAACAAATACCAACACGCAATAAAAAGCAAATCCAAAAATCGCCAACAACATACTAGGCTTTTTCGTGTGGAGTATCTCTATCACTTGTTTTGCAATATTGGCTTTATTGAGCGGCAATTGTGTTTTGAGACCCTCATCATTTATCAGCACTTCAACAACATCCTCTTTTGTTATCTCATTATCGTGATTTGCAGAAAGAGTTTTGTGCATTACCTTGGAGATATAGTAATTGTGCCTCAAACTCAATCCCACGATAACAGCAAATATCAATAAGATAAAATCTTGACTCAATAATGCAGCAAGAGCAACCAAAACAAGGCTTACGACATAAAAATAAAATTGTACTCTCGGATATCGGAGCAAAAGAAGCATTTGCGTGATTCTTCCGCCGTCCAATGGATAAATCGGCAATAAGTTGAGATAATTGATAATGAAGCTAAACATCACATATTGCATTATCATTTCATTCTCTTGCGGCAAAATATTCATCATCATTGCCATAAACAATACCGCACTTATAATCATTCCCGGCAATGGACCTGCCAATAAAATGATATACTCTTCAAGTGCACTCTTCTTTGATTTTCTGCCCATTGCGGCTGCCCCAAAAGGCATAAAAAAAATGCTTGTGTCTGCATAACCAAAATATCGCATTGCTAAAAAATGCCCTAGTTCGTGAATCAGAAGCACCACAACGAGCATTCCGATTTCAAGCAATGAAAATCCAAGAAAGCCAAAAAGGATAGCAAAGGCGATCATAGAACCGACAAACCACACCATTTTATTGCTCTCACCACGAGGTTTATCCATGCTGTTTAATTGCATCAAGAGACTATTGATTTCGCTCTTGCTTTTGTGATTTTCTTCGTCCACTTTTCTTTGGTGATTTTCTTCATACGCTGATTGCATTAAAACTTTACGATACCGCTTAAATTTTTTGACCATTTTTTTAGAAAAACTCCATAATTTAACCGAAGGAGTAAACCTATATCCGTATGATGTCGAGCGAATATACCCTTCTTCCTTATATGTTTTGCCATAGAGCGCTTCTATCGCCTCTATATGATGCTTAAACTCTTCAGGCGTAAAGACTCTCTTACTAAGAACCTCTCCTTGTATCTCTCTATCTTTAAGATGTGCTTCATACACGCTTTCATCGTTGCCGAGATAGTGATCAAAGAGATATGTATCATCCGGTATCGCGGGATACCCATAATCCGACCCGTCAACCGTAATGCATTCTCTTTTACTCTCATATATCGTCTCATAACTGATCTTTGCGCTTTGTAATGCACCCTTATACGGATGTGTCTCTATATATGCATGGATGCCTTTTTCTTTTTCATAATAATACAATTTATAATAATTCTGATCTCCTCCCAAAAGCCATCCGTCATGCAGTAACATACTCTGGTAAACAAACCCCTTTGAGAGCAAGAAATCCTCAAGTGGCTTGATGATACTCTCTATCTCTTCGCCAACTTCTTGTCTATCGATTGATGTATATGTAGGTATGCGAAATTTATAGTACAAAAGTGTTAAAAATTGCATCAATACCGCCCCATTCCATAAAATCAAAACGATGATTCCAAATAATAATACATTATTGAGAGCAAACACACTATCCCCTTCTTATCACTATAAATTCTTGGTATTATAACTTGATAGATTTAACTTTTCATACCGATAAGCGTGAGCATCCTGCCGCTACAGCCACCCTCTTTACGGTAAGAGAAAAATCTCTCATTCTCACACGCAGTACAGATGCCGCTTTGATGGATATGCTCTTCTAAAAGCCCCGCCTCCTGCAAGTGAAGATTATTAACAAGAGGAATATCTAGATAGAGTTTGTTATGACGCTTTGCAAGAGCCTCTTTATACTCCTTAAAGTGCTCTTTAAACTCTTCACCGACCTCATAGCAACATGAGGCAATACACGGCGCAAATTGCGCGATGATATCTTTTGGATTTGAACCAAAATGCTCCGTCATTTTTAAAACCGTTTTAGGTGCGATTCTTTTATGTGTTCCCGCCCAACCTGCATGAATAAGGGCAACAACCTCTTTTTGAGGATCAAAAAGCAGTATCGGTAGACAATCCGCACTCAAGATACCCAAGAGTATCCTTTTTTGGTTTGTGATGAGTGCATCCGTATCATCTAGGGCACTCTTCATTTCACTCCATCCTCTGTTTTGAGGGTTATCGATAACTGCTATATGATCACTGTGTGTTTGATTTGCTAAAACTATCTTAAAATCTTTGCTTATACCAAGAGTTTCTAAAAACGCTTTTCTATTTTGCACTATAATCTCTAGATTTTGTCCCGTATGGAGTGCTTGAGAAAACAGTAGAGGCTTACTTACTACTTTCAAAGAAGTTGCATTGATGCAATTTCCGAACGCATTTAAAACGGGATATGAGATAAAATCTTTCAAAATCAAAAACCTTTAGCAACCTTTTTGTTATAATAGCGAAAAAACAAGGGAATCGATGTTTAACTTAAGAGTTTGGAATCTAAGAACTTTTACAAAATTCAACTATCTTTTGATGATCCAAATTCTTCCCATCCTTATCATCTCCTCATATCTTATAAATGAGATTAACGCTCGCCTTTTTGAAAAACAGATTATATACTACGCTATCGGTCTTTTTGTTTTTATCATAACCATCATCATCCCATGGAGAAGCATAGCTTGGTGGCTTATACCTTTTTTATATTTTTCTAGTCTTATCTTGGTTGAATCTGTCCAATTTTTTGGTATCGTTTCCGATGGAGCAAAACGGTGGATTGCTCTGCCGGGAACCCATTTTACCATACAACCCTCTGAGATACTCAAGATTACGGTTATTCTTATGCTTGGATATGTTATTGCTAAAAATCCTCCGGAAAAAGAGGGCTATGACTTCATTATGTTCTTGAAACTCTCGGCTATTATCTTTGTGCCTTTTTTCATCGTCCTTATACAACCTGATCTTGGAACAGCCCTCTCGATCCTTTTACCCTCTTTTGGTGTCATCTTCCTCATTGGTGTACGATGGAGAATCTGGGTGATTATCACTATAGTTCTTGCTTTGTGTGCGCCGATTATGTATAACTACGGATTAAAAGACTACCAAAAACAGAGGATTGAAGATTTTCTCAATAAGCCAAGCTACCAAGTCCAACAAGCACTCATTGCCATCGGCTCAGGCGGAGTGAAGGGAAAAGAAAAAGAGGAAGCTACACAAACACAGATGAAATTTTTGCCTGTTGCATCGACTGATTTTATCTTCGCTTATCTTGGAGAGCGACTTGGGTTTATCGGCATGGCAAGCGTGGTACTTCTATACATACTACTTATCTTGCATCTACTCTATATCTCAAAAACAGCTGCGCAAGATTGTATGCTCAGAGTGGTTGCAGCAGGCATCGCATGGGTACTCTTTATACATATGGGGGTCAATATCTATATGATCATCGGCTTAGCGCCTGTTGTTGGGCTTCCATTGCCTATGTTTAGCCACGGAGGAACTTCTTTTTTAGTTTTCATATTCCTTTTTGGAATTTTGCAAAATCTACTTGCTTTTCAAAGCTACTTAGGATATAATTCTGACTCTAAAATATCAATGATTACGAAAAATAGAATCTAAATCATACGGTATCGAAGAAGGGTCCTTAGCTCAGTTGGTTAGAGCACTCGGCTCATAACCGAGTGGTCCGGAGTTCGAGTCTCCGAGGACCCACCAACTCCTTTTTTATCACCAACAAATTATCACTAATTATCTTAGCCTTTTTAAACACATTCGAGATAGTCTATCAAAACTTGATATAAGCTCCTATGGTAACTTCTTGAGGTCTTAGAAGCTTATTTTTATATCTAAAGCCGTCTCGTAAAACTTTAACAACCTTCGAGTGTAGATCCACATCATCTACTATTTCTATGTCGATAACTTTTTGCATAAAAAGATCAAGAGTATCATCTTGCATCTCTATGATCTGTATATTTTGCTTTTTGAGAATCTCCAATAACTCGTCACTGAGTGTATCTACTGCATCATCTTTGGACTTCATGGAAATCATACGGTCATACAAGGAAATGAGATTGAGATAAAAAGGTTTCATCTTTTGAAACTCTTTATCATACCTCATAGCATCAAGCTCTTCATAAAGCCTTTCAAGAGTATCCTCTTTTATCTTTTCATGCTTGCATCCTTTTTCATACAAATCTAAAATTATCTTTTGATTTTGATGGATTTGCTCCACATCAAGAAATTGCGTATTGGTATCTGTTTTCATATTGCTTCCTTCTGCATGATATCATGAACTCTGTTTTTGGAACGCTACAGAGATCGATAATTCCATTATAAGCGTATAGCGTCACAGATAGCGTCACAGATAGTGTTAAATTTTTATTATTTTTCACTATAATTAAAAAAATATAATTAAAATATATATTAAGATTGGTTTATTATATGAAAAGGTTTATTTGCATTATTTTGCTTTTTAGCGGTTCTCTTTTTGCATTAGAGATTGATGCAAAAAAAACCTTCTATGAACTCTTGCCGCATGCCCAAATCTATAGAGATCACAATAGATCAGACACGATAGAAACAGTTCAAAATAAAATATTCAAACCAAACAGCAAAGAGATGCTCAGTTACGGTTATTCGCCAAATTTTGATGTATGGATACGCTTTAATCTCCACAACACATCCTCACAAACCATCTCTAAGATCATCGAATACGGAAATCCTCTTACATCTCACATACTACTGTATGGGACGAATCCTGATGCGCTCTTAGCGCAAGACGGGCTACTTAACACAAGTAAAGATCGAAAATCCATTCACCCCTCTTTTAAGATCACTTTAAAACCGCATCAAACAAAAGCATTTTATATAAAAGCAACTTCAGATGTTACAACCTTGATAGTGAAACTCAATTTATGGGATGAGGACGCTTTTTATAAAAAGGAGATGCATTACCAATTTATCTTGGCTCTTTTTTTTGGTGCCATGGGCATCATCATCATTTACAATCTCATCATTTACCTCAACACGAGAGATAGAAGTTATCTTTACTATGTACTTGCATTTATCGGTATTACAACGCATCACCTCCTCTATAGAGGTGTGGCAAATCTATATATATTGTCTCACGAAGGCACTCTTATAACGATAAAATACTCATCTTTTATCGTTGCTATACCAACACTCTTTTTGGCACTTTTTACGATAAGTATCCTCAATACGAAACAATATCCTAAACTCAATAGTTTTTTAAACTATAGTGTAAATGCCTTTATTCTCATAACAATTCTCTTTTTCTTGCTTGATCTCAATCAACTTCGCAGCATCGCGCCCGTTATACTTCTCTTTATCCTCTTTGGAACAACGATCTATGCTTTGCTGCAAAACAACAGACAAGCTAAATTTATCATGATTGGATGGATACTCTTCTTTACCTCCGCGCTCCTTATGTTTCTCTCAAGTTGGGGGGTCTATGATATTTTTATCTCATATCCGTACTATACAGAACTCTCCATAACCAGTGAAGCCATCATTTTTTCAGTTTCGCTAGCCGATAAGATTAAGCAACTTAGTGAGGAAAAACTCACGGCACAAAACAGCCTTATATCGTACCAAAAAGAAGAATCAAAAAGGCTCTCACACATCATAGAAGAGAAAACAAGCGATCTTAAAAAATCACTGGATGAGAAAAAATTGCTTCTTAAGGAACTAAACCACAGAGTAAAAAACTCTATGCAAACCATCGTCTCATTTTTACGACTTCAAAAAGATGAGACTAGGAGCAAAGAGGGGAAAACAATCTTACAAAATATAGAAAATAAAGTCTTTGCCATCAACGATCTCTACGCACTTCTAAATACTAAAGAAAACATCTCCACGGTAAATGCTTATGACTACTTCTCATCACTTATAAGCAATGTAGAAAAAAGTTTTCAAAAACCATACATCACCATAAATTTGGATACCAAAACACAACTAGATTCGGATGATGCCGTATATTGTGGCTTTATCCTCAATGAAGCAATCACAAATATCTATCAACACGCCTTTAATCATACAAACTCCGGAGAGGTGTTTGTCACATTGGATAAGCGTGATGATGTATATCATTTTATGATAAAAGACAACGGTATAGGTTTTACCTATGATGCTGCTAGTGATACTTTGGGAATGACCATCATCGATACTTTGGCTAAAAATCAACTTGGCGGAGAGCTTCGTATCGATACAGAAAACGGAACTGAGAT
>JACDJA010002910.1_pt1 | contig 11615 bp, 11 predicted proteins | sample 7449241 | NCBI WGS metagenome assembly JACDJA01 (sample SAMN14253289, study PRJNA609438) | sludge metagenome | isolation source: initial anaerobic sludge | collected 2018-12-20 | reverse complement strand
TATGTCAGTCTGTAAACCCGCAACTACCGCTGTCTGCCCTCAAGAGTAAAGCTCCAATGCAGGCCATGAATGAATGGCATAAAACTCATCCCCATCTCTTTCATAAAAAACCATACAATCATCCGGGATGCGACAATTAGCCAGAGATAAGTTACCCGAGTGATATCAGTCGCGAACAATTTGAAATCATCAAACTGTTATTACTCAGCAACAGGCATCATTCTTATGGCTACCCTCACTCAAAAGCTCGTAAGACAAACTAAATGGCTCTCTCCATATCAGTAACAGCCGCGAAACTGCTAAACTGCGCGCCATGATACGAATCTCAGAACTAACCCTGCAACGTGGCCCTTTGCGCTTACTAGAAAATGCAGATTTAACCCTACACCCAGGGCATAAAGTCGGCTTAATTGGTGCCAATGGTGCCGGCAAATCCAGCTTATTCGCCCTGCTGCGCGGCGAACTGCATCCTGACGCGGGCGATTGTTTATTGCCGATGAACTGGCGCATTGCCCATATGCGTCAAGAAATCGACGCACCTGATCGTGATGCGATTGATTATGTACTCGATGGTGACAGCCACTTACGCGATATTCAACAGCAATTAGCCAAAGCTGAACAACGGCAAGATGGGGTCGAGCTTGGTCGCTTGTACTCGGAACTTGACAACGCTGATGCCTATACCTCCGACGCGCGCGCGCGTAAATTATTAGCTGGTTTGGGTTTCTTGGAAGAACAAATGGAAAACCAGGTCAACAGCTTTTCCGGTGGCTGGCGGATGCGCTTAAATCTAGCGCAAGCATTGATGTGCCCATCAGATTTACTATTACTTGATGAGCCCACCAACCACTTGGACCTCGATGCAATTTTATGGTTGGAAGGTTGGCTGCAAAACTACTCCGGTACTTTGTTACTGATTTCCCATGACCGTGATTTTTTAGATGCGGTGGTCGGTCATATTGTCCATATTAATCAGCAAAAACTAACGCTGTATCGCGGCGGCTACACAGCCTTTGAACGCGCCTGTGCTGAACGTATTATGCAGCAGCAACAAGCGCACGAAAAACAAAGCGCACAGCGCGCGCATATGGAAGATTTCATCCGACGCTTTAAAGCCAAGGCCAGTAAAGCACGGCAAGCACAAAGCCGTGTTAAAGCCCTGGAGCGCATGGAGGAGTTGGCGCCAGCACACTTTGATTCACCTTTTGACTTTATTTTCCGCAAAGCCGATAAAGTCTCTACCCCGCTGCTGAATCTCGATGAAGCAGCGCTTGGCTACCACGCAGAGCAGCCTATTTTAAGCAATGTAAAACTACAGCTAGTCCCCGGCGCACGGATTGCTTTGCTTGGCCCCAACGGTGCAGGTAAATCAACGCTGATTAAAAGTATTATGGGTGATTTACCGTTATTGGCAGGCCAGCTCACCTGTAGTGAAAACTTAGTGATCGGCTACTTTGCTCAGCATCAACTGGATTCACTTGATCCCAAAGCCAGCCCGTTACTGCATTTTCAACGCATTGCTCAAGATGAGCACGAGCAAGTCTTGCGTAATTTTCTCGGCGGTTTTAATTTTCGAGGCAAGCGCTGTGATGAACCCGTGCTCAATTTCTCTGGTGGTGAAAAAGCCCGCTTAGCTTTGGCACTGATTGCGTGGGGCAAACCTAATTTATTACTGCTCGATGAACCCACCAACCACCTTGATTTAGAAATGAGACAAGCATTGAGTATGGCTTTACAAGATTTCTCCGGTGCACTACTGCTGGTGTCTCACGATCGTCATCTGATTAAAAGTACCATGGATGAGTTGTACTTAGTCGCCGAGGGCCGGGTACAAGAGTTTGCAGGTGATCTTGAGGACTACAGCAAATGGCTCAGCGACTATCGTTTGCGCCAGCATCCTAATAGCGATGCAGGCACCAGCCCCGATAAAGTCGATCGCCGTGCACAACGCCAAGCAGCTGCAGCACTACGTAAACAACTGGCACCGCTACGCAAGCACACTGATACATTGGAAAAACAGTTAGATAACATTCAAAAAGAGCTACAGGCTTTGGAAACCATCTTGACTGATAATAATCTCTATGAGCCGCCACAAAAAGAGCAGCTCAAGCAACACTTAAACCAGCAAACCAACTTGCTACAACAGCAAGTGAAACTGGAAGAAACCTGGCTCAATAACTTAGAAGAGCTAGAATTATTGCAAAGTGAACTTGAGGAAGATGCATAACGCAATGGTTTGAAGAGCTGGCTGAACTGGGTATCACGAAACGCTTGGCCACCCCACTGAATCGCCCCGGCCGGTACCCATACAAGTCCGAAACTATTGAACCACTATACTGCCGCCTGTGTTCGTGACACACGCCATGGGCCGCCTTTCTTGCTTGAGTACCTTTCAGAATTGCGTTTGCCTTCAGTATTCCTGGTGGAAGGCGGTGCAGCAATCAAGCTGACATCGACGATCATCTTGTTTGAGAAACTTTGGGCTGCCAGTTGGCGATTGACAGTGGCAAAGCCTTGCTGAGCCAGGTTATGTTGTTCCAGCAGGTGACGAAAACGCAGTATAAGTATAGCGCTTTCATCAAGCATGCGATCCAGTTCAAAACGGCAGAACTGGCGCAGGCTGGCAATCTCATCAAGTACATCTTCCATGTCCGGATCAGAGTAGTTGTAGGCAATTTAGGCAATACGCACCCGCACCGAATGGAAAATCCTGTATCAGCACACCAGCGATCAGTCGTTTATGCTGGATGATGGTACTGGTATCTGTCTGATCAATCCGGAAGGGGCAGAAATCACCAGCAATGAAAAACTGATCTGGCACGGTAATACCGAATGGCCAACACAAACCCAGGTGCTGGATAGCGCTTCAGCCATTGTCGCGCTGACCAGCCGTTACCGCTACAGTGAGCGATTGATCCTGCCTGGGCAACGGCTGTATATCCTCGGCCATCTGCAAACGCGATCACCGGCAACCGAGCAATCTGTGCAGAATATTACACGTGATCTGCTCAGTGATTGGAAACAGGACAGAGAGCAATTGCTGGAACGCTTTGACAGCAATCGGGATAGCGAGATAGATCAGGCAGAATGGGAAATCGCTCGTGAGGCTGCTCGATCACAAGCTCACACCCTTCATCAACAGCTATTGCACGAACTGGAAATCCATCATATTTCCAGACCGGAAGATGACAGACGTCCGTTTATCATATCGGTTCCCGCAAACGGAGTTGATCCGGAAATGTCGCCGCCACGCGCTCTTTATGCTGACGGTCAGCCTGGGGATGATGAGCTGCGCTGCTTGGCTGTTGCGGGTACATGGATAGGTTAAACCGATATTTTCTGACGGTATTTAATAAAAACTGCGATGACTAGAACCACAACTGCACGCCGGCCACAAAGCGAACCTGGCTGGAATCTCCGCCTTCCTCTCGCACAAGATCAGCCGTCTTAAAAAAGCTGCGGTCGTATGAAATTCCAATATAAGGTGCGATTTCTCGCCTGATTTCATAACGCAGCCGCAACCCCAGCTCAATATTGTTGAGCCCTTGGCCAGTAGTAAACTTTTCTACCTTTTGCACGGCTGCATGAGTCTCAATACGTCCTTGCAAGATCAACCGCTGTGTCAGCAAAAAGTTGCGGGATGTCTGGAAACGCACGGACACATCTCCATCCTGGCTAATAAAGAGCGCAGACTCCACTTCGTAGCGATACGGAGCGAGCCCTTGAAACCCGATAACCGCATGAGCCCGCGCCACATCTCTCCCTTTAAAGATTTGTGTCTCTCCGCGCACACCGATCTGAAAATCATAATACTTCCCAATAAATCTACCGTACAGAAGCTGTATGTCGATGTCGTGGTCTGCTTTGAAAGCCGTATTTCGTTCGCCTTCACTTTTAAACCACAGTCGGTTGAAGTCTCCTCCGTACCAACCCTGTATATCCCAGCGGAAATCGCCGCCATCCTCTCCCGGACGGTATTCAAGCACACCAGCACTCAGGAACGCATAGTTCTGATCACTATGGGTCGGATGATGATATTCACCCCGAGATTGGAGCAGATGATTGGGCAAAGTCTGTTTTGCTTTGTCTGACAGTATTTCTGCGCTTGCTGCCGGCAGGCTGCTACCCGCACCTAAGAACAGAATCGCAACAATGCCAGCCCCAAGTTGCAGAAAGAATTTCACGGTTCTGTTCCGGGAACTGCATCCAGGGTCTCAACCACACGAAACATTCCTGTTTCCATATGCAAGAGCAAGTGGCAGTGAAAGGCCCAAGGACCAGGTGCATCAGCAGTAATGGCAACAGAAATGCGTTCAGCGGGCTTGACAAGAACCGTGTGCTTACGCGGAAGGTATGCGCCAGCGCCATTTTCCAGATACATCCACATGCCATGCAGATGCATCGTGTGGTCCATCATCGTATCGTTAACAAAAATCCAGCGTAACCGCTCTCCATGATGGAAAAGGATCGGCTCCCTGGCATCTGAATATTTCTTGCCATCGAACGACCATATGAAGCGTTCCATATGACCGGTAAGGTGAATTTCGAGCTCACGCTCAGGTTTGCGCTGATCAGGATAGGGCTTGAGGCTCTTTAAATCGGTATAGACTAACACCCGGCGGCCATCATTTCCCAGCCCGATGCCCGGTTCATCCATACGACTCTGTGTGAAATCCGGAATGAACTGATTGCCAGGACCATGATCGTCAGCAGCATGCCTGACTGGCTTGGTATCGAGATGCCCGGGCCGATCATGCTCTCCATGCGTGTCGTCGAGCTGCATCCCTTTTGTCGGTTCACCTCTAGCTGCATCGTGAGATTCGTGGTCACCATGGCTCTCGGCGTTCATGTGTCGCATGCCCATATCTGCCATGGTGAGAAGCGGACGGGAGCGGCGCGGCGGAATCTCTGCCGTCATTCCAGGGCGCGGTGCCAGGGTGCCGCGTGCGAAACCACTTCGATCCAGTGTCTCTGCAAAAATCGTGTAAGCACGATCCTCTTTAGGTTCCACGATAATATCGTAGGTTTCAGCCGGACCGATGCGGAACTCATCCACTTCAACAGGTTGTACATTCTGACCATCCGCTTGCACTACGGTCATCCTGAGTCCGGGAATCCGGATGTCCTGAAATGTCATAGCCCCTGCTTGAATAAAGCGCAATCGTACGCGTTCACCCGGACGGAAAATCCCCGTCCAATTTGCGGCCGAGGTCAATCCATTCATGAGGTAGGTGTAGGCATAACCCGTTACGTCTGCCAAGTCTGTCGGATCCATTCGCATCCGGGCCCACATCAAGTAATTGTCAAATGCCGGGAGCCAGCCATCCTGCATGACGTCCTTAATAAAATCACCCAGCGTGCGCTTTTGAAAGTTGAAGTAGCCGGGCTGCTTCTTGAGCTTTCCGATCATTGCATCCACTGAAGAAAAGCTCCAGTCCGAAAGCATGATCACATATTCGCGATCGTACTGGATCGGGTCTGGTTCAAGCGGATCAATAATCATTGGTGCATACACGCCTGCCTGCTCCTGGCCGCCTGAATGACTGTGAAACCAGTACGTGCCGTACTGCCTGATCGTGAAGCGATAGGAAAAGGTTGTTCCCGGCTCAATACCCGGGAAACTGACACCAGGCACACCATCCATTTCAGGTGGCAGGAGAATGCCGTGCCAATGTATTGAAGACGTTTCGTCCAGGCGGTTAGTCACATTCAGGGTAACATCCTGCCCTTCGCGCAAACGAAGTAAAGGCCCTGGAACGGTACCATTGACAGTTGTGGCGGTTGTAGTGCGATGATCGATACGAAACGGCGTTCTGGCGATAGTGAGATTGATAACATCTCCGCTTAGCTGCATAGCCGGCGTAACAGCACTTAAGAAATTAGACCAGGCATAGGTCGGCAGCATCCCGTCCAGAGCAGTAAGGGTTCCCAGTGTGCCTGATTTTTTCAGAAAGGCGCGTCTTGAAATTGAGTCCTTCATTCCGATCTCCCCCCCCCCCGCTATTTTAAGTTCAGGAAGTTGTCGTTTGCCTGGATTCTGGCAGAAAAATCTCCAGCAAGTCATTCAAAAACCTTCGCCCGTCAGCCGTCGGCCGGATACAATCGTGCTGCCACTCAATCAACCCTCGTTGCTCGGCAGTGGTTAGTTGCTGCTGAATTGAGGCAACTGTCAAGCCAGTACGAGTATGAAACAGCCCAGGATCAAAACCGTCCGTCAATCGCAGTGCATTCATCATGAACTCAAAAATCCGGTCTTGCGGCCCAACTTCCTGTTCCGTGGCAAGCATATTTTCAAGATTGGTATTTCTAGCTGCGGCCTGCTCCAGATAGTGACGAGGGTGCTTATGACGCATCTGCCGGATAATTTTTTCTCGAAAGCTGATTTTGCTGTGCGCCCCGGCACCGATCCCCAGATAATCGCCATATTGCCAGTAGTTCATATTATGCACACACATCCTCCCGGGCTGTGCAAATGCAGAAGTCTCGTAGTGCTGGTAGCCTTTTTCTGCAAGAACACGCTCGATCATGATCTGCATATCAGCTGATGTATCTTCATCTGGCAATTTTGGCGGCTGGCGATAAAACAGGGTATTGGGTTCAAGCGTCAGGTGATAAGCAGAGATATGCGGTACGCCCCAGCCACAGGCTGCCTCAATGTCCTGCAATGCTTCATCCTGGGTTTGATTCGGCAGTGCATACATTAAATCCAGATTGATATTGCTGAAATGCTGTAGCGCCTGTTCAACCGCACGAGAAGCTTCAGCATCATTATGGATACGCCCCAATGCCTGCAAATGCCTGGGATTGAAACTTTGGATACCAATGGACAGTCGATTAATGCCAGCAGACCGGAAATCTGCAAACTTTTGTGCTTCCAGCGTTCCCGGATTGGCTTCCAGTGTAATTTCAGTCTCGGGAGCAAAAGACAGCAGCATACGCGCATACGAAAGAATTGCATCGATTGAGGCACCACTGAACAGGCTCGGGGTTCCGCCACCCAAAAATACGCTGGTAACAGGCCGCCCCCAGATTTGTGGCAACGATAGCTCCAGATCACGCTTGAGTGCTGCAACATATTCGGCCTCCGGGAGCGCGCTATTCGGATCAATTGCATGCGAATTGAAATCACAATAAGGACATTTTCTGACGCACCAGGGCAGATGAATGTACAACCCTAAGGGAGGAAGCTCAATCAGATGAGGTGATTTTGAATCAGGCAGGGATAAAACCGGGATTATTTTTTTCATGTCAATCGCATGATCACAAACACGTTATGTCAAACTAAACCGGCATTTTTTCATTCCCCGCCAGTATTTGTACCAGCCTGGCAAGCGCCTTGCCGCGATGACTGATCTTGTTTTTTTCTTTCATGGAAAGCTCGGCTGCGGTTTTACCCAGTTTGGGCAGAAAAAAATGGGGATCATAACCAAATCCGCCCTGACCTTTGGGTTCAGCAATGATTTCTCCATGCCAAGTATCTTCGATAATGACAGGTTGCGGATCCTGCCCATGACGCAACAGGATAATCACACAGTAATAATAGGCCCGGTGATCGGATTGGCCATGCAGTGCTTCAACCAGTTTGCGATTGTTACGTTTATCCGAGCGAGGTTCGCCCGCATAACGGGCGGACAATACACCGGGCGCACCTTGCAAAGCATTAACACATATCCCGGAATCATCTGCCAATGCGGGTAATCCGGTTGCGAGACTCGCATGTCGTGCTTTGGCCAGCGCATTTTCCACAAACGTCATGTGAGGTTCATCCGCTTCAGTTACTCCAAGCGATGCTTGTGTAACCACTTCAATACCAAGGGGAGCCAGCAGTTTTCCTATTTCAGCAAGCTTTCCGGCATTATTGCTGGCGATAACAATCCTGCTCAGGGAGCGCTGCATGTGTAGTTACTTTTATTGTCAGGAAGCAGCGGTTTCAAGTGTTTTACGTTGCAGGTCAAACAGCTCTTGCAGCCCCTGTTGAGCCATATCAAGCATGACATCCAGTTCCTGACGGCTGAAAACGACTTTTTCTGCAGTACCTTGAACTTCCACTAATCCCAGATTACCAGTCATGACGACATTCAGATCAGTATCGCAACTGGAATCTTCCGCATAATCCAGATCCAGTAGGGGTTGGCCTTTCAGTATGCCAACCGAAACAGCAGCAACGTGATCCTTGATCGGATTTTCTGAAATTATTTTTTCTGCACGCAAATATCCAACTGCATCACACAACGCAACAAATGCGCCGGTAATGCTAGCGGTACGAGTTCCCCCATCGGCCTGGATCACATCACAGTCAATCTGAATTGTGCGTTCACCAAGTTTTTTCAGATCCAGTACGGAACGCAATGCTCTCCCGATCAAGCGCTGAATTTCCATAGTACGTCCGGATTGTTTACCTTTGGCCGCTTCACGCTGCATTCTTTCACCTGTGGAACGCGGCAACATGCCATATTCTGCCGTCAACCAGCCTTGCCCGGCCCCCTTGAGAAAAGGCGGGACTTTTTCAATAACACTAGCGGTACAAATGACCTTGGTTTCACCGTATTCAATCAACACCGAACCCTCAGCATGCCGGATATAGTGGCGAGTTATTCTGATCGGGCGCATTTGTGCAAGCGTACGATGATTGTATCGTGGCATATCAATCACTTATTTTTTACACTGATAATGTAATTCCAGCGTGCTATCGGATAATGTCATCAGACTGAGAAATGGTAGTCAGGCTTGGCGGGAGATCCCGATGATATGGTCAGTACTTCGTAGCCATTATTGGTAACCAGTATTGTATGCTCCCATTGCGCAGACAGACTGCGATCCTTGGTAATCACTGTCCATCCATCCGGGAGTTGCTTGATGGCAGCTTTTCCTGCATTGATCATGGGTTCGATTGTAAAAATCATACCAGGTTTAAGCTCGATTCCCGTACCAGCGCGGCCATAGTGCAATACTTGGGGATCTTCATGGAATTTTGCACCAATACCATGCCCGCAAAATTCTCTGACGATGCCATAACCAGTTTTTTCTGCCAGACGCTGGATCGCGTGGCCAATATCTCCTAAATGTTTGCCCGGACGCACCTCCTCGATTCCACGCCACATTGCCTCATAGGTGAACTCGCATAACCGCTTGGCCTGAATGGAGGGCTCACCTGCGTAATACATACGGCTGGTATCACCATGGTAACCTTCATAGATGACCGTTATGTCGAGATTGACAATATCTCCGTCCTTAAGCTTTTTATCTCCCGGCACACCGTGACAAACCTGATGATTCACAGAGGTACAGATAGATTTCGGATAAGGACTGTAACCAGGCGGTGCATAATTAAGAGGAGCCGGTATCGTTTTCTGTACATCGACCATATAATGATGGCAAAGCTTATCCAGCTCACCTGTTGTTATGCCGGGTACTACATAGGGTTCAATATAATCTAGCACCTCAGACGCCAGTCGCCCGGCAATACGCATGGTTTCAATTTCCTGTGCTGTTTTAATATGAACTACCACACCCACTCCAACTTGCTCCAATAATCATAATAAATATTTGAAGAAATCTGTGAAAAATCTACAGATAAACAATTCATTGATTTTACCGCTCGAGAAATACTGCGCTACCGACTTTTATAAGCGATCACATTCGCTAACTTCAAGCTGTGTGCCCGGGAACTGACGGATCAGCTGCTGAATATTTTCAGTGATCTGTTTAGTTGGACTGCGAACTACAAACTCAAATTGTTCCAGAGTTTGTTCACTATCCAATACATGTTCCACACCCTTGTTTTTCATGTCTTCTGTCAACGCCACCGCATCGGAGTTATCCGTCAGGATTGCCAATGAAATTGCATTATGCCACGGGTTATCTGCATTTTCTTGAATATGCAAATGAGGAATCTCCAATTTTTCTAGTTGTTCGATCTGCTTCGCAGTCTCACGTGCGTTTTGTAATGGTGGAATGTGCATCCAATGAATAGTAATTTTTCCTTGGGAAATCTCAGTGACAAGATCTTTCCCCGTTTCCCATTTAGAAATTTCCGCTCTGGCTAATCCGGCAACAGGTTCTGGCAGGCTTCCCCATTTAAGACATACAACCCTGGTTGGCAACAGCTCTATTTTTTCTGGATGAATCAATGGCTTCTGTACAGAAAAATTATTTTTCGGCAGGCTGTAAAAGTAAAAAGCAGCACCTATATTTGCCAGCAATAAAAAAAGAAGAAGTTTTTTCATCTCATAGATTTATAAGTAAACAATAGCAGCGTTTACTGTAGTCAACAAATCTTGTTAGAATACATATATATTGTCTCTTTTATCAGAAACTACTTTATAGCCTATAACGATCATGAAACTCATTGGAACTACTGTAGCAGCAATCGTACTCACATTTTCCAGCTTTGCATTTGCCGAATCCCCAGCTGCGGGCGATGTTGAGAAAGGCAAAGAAATTGCAGCCGGAATATGTGCAGGCTGTCACAATGCTGATGGTAACAGTACTATTCCTATTTACCCCATTCTTGCGGGGCAGGAACCGGGATATACTGCCAAGCAATTGCATGATTTCAAGGCTGCAGCAGGTGAAACTGCCGCGCGTGACAATATGATTATGGCTCCCATGGTGGCAACATTAAGTGAGAGCGACATCGAAAATCTTGCCGCTTACTATTCACAGCAAAAGCCACAACCCGGAATAGTTGGTGATGCTTCCCTGATAGAGGAAGGAAAAAGGCTTTATCAGGGCGGAAATCTGGAAAACTTTATTCCTGCGTGCTCCAGCTGCCATTCTCCCAATGGACAAGGTATTCCACCGCATTATCCAAGAATAGATGGCCAGCATGCCGCCTACACTCTGTCCCAGCTACAAGCATTTCGCCTGGGAACACGCAAGAATGACACGAACAGTGCCATGCAGATGATTGTTTCGCGCATGAGTGAACAAGAGATGAAGGCAGTATCTGAGTACATCACCACACTCAGGTAACATCTTACTTATCTGACGTAATTGACAGGAGACATTCTTCAAGAATTAACCTCCTGTTTTTTATATTATTACGATCATTCAACCGGCCTCAGTAAGGTTTGTGGAAAAAACATACTCTGTTCTTTTTAAACTAAAGTTGGGTTAACGGTTTTTTCATCTAGTCATCAAACAAACCTGCCCTTCACAGCATCTTACGCATTCGCCATACCTTCTACCCAATCCCCCCCCTTGTATCAGGCTAATTGTCGCCTGTTGGCCATGTTTACCCGCACCAAAGTTGCCAAGGAGTTTCGTAAATGGGTGCTGGATATTCTGGATAAGGAAGTTAACCAGTAACCTGTCAGCAATCCCGACAAATTCATTTCACCGGAACAGCAAGGCATCCTGTTTAACCTGACGGCAATCCGGTTTCCAGAAGGGAGGGATCGTCCTTATGGCTGGAGTGTCACCGGTAATGTAAAAATGCCCCCCTGAATTAAGCTGGTCACTTTTTCTACAAGGTAACGTGGTCAAGTAAAATCGGACACCTCAGTTAAGCTGCTTTTATCGATTTTGCTGCTTCTGCTTCATATTGATTCGGACTTTTGTAATCCAGGTATGAATGCAGTCTTTGGTTATTATAAAACACGGCGATATACTGC
>JACDJA010002909.1_pt1 | contig 11618 bp, 12 predicted proteins | sample 7449241 | NCBI WGS metagenome assembly JACDJA01 (sample SAMN14253289, study PRJNA609438) | sludge metagenome | isolation source: initial anaerobic sludge | collected 2018-12-20 | reverse complement strand
TGTCGTACAGGTTGACGAACCACTGCTTGTTCTTCGGGTTCTGACCGAGCCATACCGCGAACTGGTCACTCAGTACAGCAAGCGCGGCGTTCAAGCGGTTGCGATTACGTACGGGGCCATACTGAAGCAGATGGTTCTTGGCGACCCACGAATGCGTATCCCAACCACGCCAGACGCGAGTACGCAGCCACATCGCCAAGTCATAGGCGTCCATCTGCTCTTGCGTTACCACGGGTCGAGCGGCGAACAGTCGCTTGAACTCATCGACATGCCATCCCACGATGTCGATAGCGCGCTCCAGCGTATCCAGTGAGACCTTGCCGCCGTCACCGGCGAAGTAATGCATGGATGCAGCCAGTCGCGCGACGATCTCCATCGTCTTGGACGCGAAGTCGTCGATGTCGCTCATGTATTCACCAGGTTGAATCATCCACTCGGTGTTGTTCGCCTGCTGAATCCAGCGTGCCTTTGCGTCCTCCGAGAACTCAATGATCTCGCGCTCAACCTTGCCCGATGCCACCATGTCCTGGAACCGCACCAGCAGTTCACGGATGCGCACATGGAATTTCGGCACGTGCTCCCATACGAGTTCATCGGATGCCACCCAGCGCGTTCCCTTGGTCGTCAGTGGGTAGCCGACCAGATACCGCGCCCAGTGGCCTGACCCCTTGGCCAATTTGCCGCGCTTCTCGCAGTAGTTCTTAAGCACTGCTTCTTGGGTCATGATCCAGATCGACACACGTGGGTTCAGCACTGCGACGTGTTCTTGATCCGCGCGATCAAGGGGCAAGCTCTTTGATGAATCCCAGAGCTTGTTCAGTACGCCAAGGTTGCCCATCGCGCCGCTCTTGAACAGCGACTCGCCATCGTCGGACATGATGACGATGGATTCGCCGTCACCCTCCAACGCGTCCATGATCGCGCGCTGCGTGATGTCGCCCCGTACTTTGGTGCGCAACTTCGGCTTCTTCGGCTTCAACTTGGCGTGCGCGTCAAGCTTTGCTTTTGCGTCATCCATCCCTTCGTTATTACGATACGCCTCGCCGATCTCGCGACGGATGGAGTTGTTGACCGTCTGCCACCAGTCAACATCGACTCGGTACGCTTCGAAAGCAGCCTCATGTGCCTTCTCGATCAGCGCATCGGCATCGCGGAAGGGCTCGAAAACGCGGTCATCAACCGCGGACTTTCGATCGCCAGATTCGCCGATAACGAGCAGGTTCTGCGTCACCGGACGAATCTGGCCAATCGGAAGCTTCACCTCGATCAACCCCTGGCAAGCCATGGTGATCGCGCCAATCAGGGACATGCCGATCATCGCATCAGGCGCCTTCACGTTGCGTTGCAGCTCGAACCCTGCATCACGCACGACCACCAGGAATGCGCCGATCGGATACGGCGGCGGAGCAAAGAAGTTATTCGACATGGCTCTGCTCCTCCGTATTACCCATGCTCCCCGCCACCTTGAGGGCGGCGGGCAGGTGCTGACCACATTCGGTACACGCCACCCAGTCGCCGACCTCAGCGCGACGCTTGCGCTCCGCCTCCAGCATCTGGCGAAAACGCGGCGGATGGATGACGTAGCCATAGGCTTCACCAAACATCTCCATCACCACCTTCGCGGGCACCTTGCGACCCAAGTGCTGTTCCATGACCGGATACGCCTCGGCGAAATCAGCTTCCTTCTTCTGCTTGCCGCCGGTGGCATTCTTCTGCAACGCCTGTTGCAACTTCTCCAGAGGGCTGGCATTGCCAGCCATCGTCTCTTCAAAAACGTTCATGATCAGTTGCCCTTCTTCTGGTTGCGGAATTTGTTGCTGCGAGCCTCGACCCACGCCATCGCCTCATGCGTCCAATAGAACTTGGGCGACTGATCGCTGTCGTAAAGCGGGATTCCTTGCGGGAAGTCCGGATCGGACTTCATCAGTTCGTAGGCTTTGCTCCTGCTCACGCGGACGACCTTGAGCAGTTCTTTGAAGCGCAGGGTTGGTCCCTCGGGTTGCCATGCGGACACAATCCGCACGTGTCCAATTCCGATTTGAGGCTGACTCGATCCCTTGATGGGGATCGAGGGATGCTTGTTGCTGACCATGGGTCTGGTTCCTCTTGGTTCGGTTGCAAACAAAAAGGAATCCGGCCGGAGTTCCTAGCCGGGCGCTGCCCGACTGGTTGCAATTAAATTCCCCATCTTTCGGACAATCAGCGGAATTTTTTTCAACATTTGTGCATGTCGCCCTGATCCGCCAACCCCATGCAGTCGATCACCCGCCGATCTGATCCGGAAAATAAAAAATTGCCCATAGACGAGGACGGGGAGCCCATGGCTCCCCGTCCTGTCCCCGCTTGTCGATTTCCGATTCTTACCCTGTCGGACAAACCTTCAGGCCTTAGACGCGCCGCTTCTCACTGCATCCAGCTTGCACCCCTACTCATCAGAGCTGTCATCCCTGCCCTGCAGGAAGCGCACCAGCCCGTACAGTGCAAAGCCGTACACCACCGCACCACCAATGATTGCAAACATTTCCGTTGCCTCCGTGGCTATCCACCGTGGCCGGCTGCGGCCACACGCGCTTCGAGACGGCCCTTCAAGCCGGACCCCATGGACTCGTGTGCTTCCGCGCGTTGCTCGCCACCGCCCTCCGGATAGAACTCCTCCACCACCGCCGGCACGTCCTCTTCCAGCTCCTGGAACGCACCGTTGGCGAAACCCCGACGCGCTGACTCGTCCAGTGCCGCTTGGTCAAAGCCGCCTGCCCGCCGCTGCTCGTCCCGCTCCCGCGCCTGGACGATGGCTTGCTCCAGCATCAGCCCACTGCGCACCACCAGATCGACGTAGTAGATCGGCGTGCCATAGCTCATCGTGGTGGACTTGCCGCGCAGCTTCAGTTCCAGCGGCAGGCAGGCCAGCAGCCCGCCCGACACCGCGCTGAAATACTCCAGCCGCGCCGCCAGCGTGCGGATGGTGTTGAACGACGTGGTGCGCAGCACGAAGCTGCCCAGCGCATCATCATCACCTTCCCCCACCACCACGTTGAGCCGGGCGTAGGCCTTGCAGGCGCCTTGCGAGAACGCGCAGGCATCCGGCCCCGGACAGGGCAACGTGGCGACGCCTTCCTTACCCGTGCGTCGGCAGGTCTCGCCGTTGCCTACGCATACCGGTCGTCCCGTGGTGCGATCAAACAGCGAGTAGTCGGCCCGCAGGTTGAGGCTCGGGTCGTTGAACAGCAGCCGCACCGGGATCGCGCGCAGCTTCTGACCTTCCGCTTCCTTGCGCAGCTTTTCGTCCAGCGGATGCAGCAGCCAGCCGTCGCGTCCTTGCACCTGGCTGGTTAGGGTGAACTGGTCGTCCTTTTCCGGCAGGCGCTTGCCGTTGCGCTCCACCACCCGGCCAATGGAAATCCGCCCGATCACGGGCGGGGTAATAGCCAAACCTTTCAACATGTCGTTGTCCTCTGTCAGTTGTTGGAAGACCGCGACAACACAAACCGGCGAGAGCCGGGGCGAGTCACGGAGTACATGGCGACAACATCCGGGCACTCGGCCATCAGCCGCTTCGTATCCAGCGTGGTGCTGTCCTTGGCTCGCTTGAATGTCACCTCGCCGTGAGCGAAGACCGCCTTACTGGCGTCGCCCATCGCTTGCTGGATCACCTGCTTGAACGATTCGGCTTCATGCTCCATCGCTTCCAGTTCACCCTTGAGCGTTGTCAGTGCATCGAAGACGCGGCCAAGGTCTTCGTCGCCGGAGAAGTCCAAGCTGGTGTCGTTGCCTCGATACAGCTTCCGCAGGGCCTTGGCTGCCGATTCACTGCCGTCCGCCGGTGGCTGGTTGTCCTTCTCCACGTATTCCCAGAACCGGGTTTCCAGCACGACCAAGCGAGCGATCACTTCGTCGTCCCGTTCGACGCGGTGAATTTCCAGTTGCTGACCGCACAGGAGCACGGCCACGTCGGCAGCGGCTTTGCCGGTGACGGCCAGTTGGTGCTGTACCTGGAGCTGGACGTACTCGGGTACACCATCCTTCCACAGTCGTGAGCCGAACTCGCCGGCGGTCTTGCACTCCAGCACCTGCACACCGGGCACACCGACTACTTCGCGGTCGATGTTTGCCAACATGAAAGGAAACGTCGGGTGTTGGAGCACGGCGTTGAGCTTGCGCACCTTGCGGCCCGTGCGCTCTTGATAGGCCATGGCTACCATCGGTTCCAGCAGGGTGCCCCAGTAGCGAGGGTCGTCCTGACCAGGGCGTACCGCTTCCGGCGGTGTGCGGCCGGTCTTTTCCATCCACAGTTCGAGCTGGCTCTTGTACGGACACAGGCCGACAGCGGCGGCGGCATCCGAGCTGCCGATGCCATTCCGACGCACATCGAGCCACTGCCCATAAGGCAGCTTCTTGGTATCGACCAGCCTCACGGCCGCGTTTTGCTTGCTCATCGGTTTCCTCCGGGCATAAAAAAGCCCGACCGATGCATGGGCATCAGCCGGGCGGTGGGTGGTTGGCTTTCAAGGTGTGGTTACCAACTGGCGCGGTAGTAGATATCCCAACCGCGTTCCTGCAACTTCTTCGCCTGCACCACGACTTTCAGCGTGTAGTCGATGTCGCCTTCGCTCATCGGTTCGTCGCCCTCGCTGACGAAGTGCTCGCTGGCGCTTTCCGGATCGTCGCTCAACTGATCGAGCTGGTCTTCCAGCTCGGCCAAGACATCCGGCGTCACGTAAGCGGGCCGACAATCGTCGTGACCTTCTTGCACGTTGTTCACGAACCACTGATGCAAGGGGTCGAACTTCCGCCAGTAACCCACCCGCACGCTCACACCCGTGATTTCCATCAGAGTCGCATCGTTATCAGGCTTTTCCGTGGGCGGGCTGTAGCCAATAGCCCGTCCGATGGCTTCGCGGACAGGCGCAAGCCCCGTGTCGTAGGGCGGCAGGTGGAGCTTTGCTTCCAAGTATATGTCGAGTCCCATGACCTGCTCCCGTCAGGCAACCAGCTTCATCGCTTCGTCCCAGGCGCGCTGCTTGATCTGCGCACCTTGGCCAAACCACGCGGCATCACGACGGTGATCGTTACTGCGCGCGCGCCGGTGGTGGTCGACAAACTCGGTCACGCTGTTGAGGAGACCCCATGCTGTACCGCGACTGGAGGTCATCAACGCACCACGACCGCCGCCTTCGTACAGCGAGCGGACAGTGGCAAGTGCCTGCTCGTTGACCACAACAGCTTTACCGTCCGGAGCCGCGTAGGTTAGGACCCTGCGCAACAAGCCCTCGACCGTATCGGGATCGACCGGACGATCTACCAGCGCCTTCATGCGAGCGACGAAGCCATCCCACGACGACACCGTGATACCGAGCTGACGCTTGACCGCATCGGGATCGAACGCACTGCGATGCGGCACCTTGATCGCGCTACTGGCTTGACCCAACGCAATCTGCAACGTGTTGTTGCAGACCACACGGACGCTGGTGAATTGCGCCGTGGTGGCCAACGTGCCGTCGCAGGCTGTCGCCAGCAGCAGGTAGCCATCGACCTTGTCCCGACCCTTGAGCGTGGTGCTCTGGCCGGTACGTGCCAACGCCCAGAACTTGCGTCCTTCGCGCAGCGCACCCGCCGTTTCCAGCTCGAAACCGTTGCAAGCGGTCAGGTCTCGGTAAAACTCCAGAATCTCGCCCGGCTGGACGACCTGGAAGCGCTTGCTGACCACCGCCAGCGGCGCCTTGGTGTCGGAGCGATACAACACCTTCTGTTCCGGAAAAGCGTTGATGACGCCCACGTTGTTCTTGCCGGAGATGTAACGGACTTCGGATTCCTCGATTTGCCAGTCCATGCCGGCGTTGACCTTCCAGACGTCAATCGGTTGCTGGGCTTCGAGCCTCTTTCCCAGACCATGCCACGGCTTCTCGCCGGCATAGGCCATCGTTTCGACCAGGTGCATGTTCGTTTCCTCTCGATGAGGCGGCATAAACGCCGAAGGCCCGGGAAGTCCCTGGCCTTCGGCGTATGTCGCGTGGTTAGTTGGATCAGGGCGCTTTCGTGGTGTTGCTGCTGCAGCGGGCGAAACCCAACAGCAGCGTAGCCACGACAACGAGCACGCAGGTGAGCGTGTCATTCTTCGGCGGGATCATGCTTTCTCCCCACGACGGGCGCCTCAGGGCGGATGCGCCCTCACGCGAGACCGGGCCTTCCCAGTCTCAGCATGGTGATATAGGTTTGAAATTTCTTTGATTGCCGAACTAAACGGTTCTGCGTGAAGCGCTCTGTCTGTGAAGTTCTAGACAGCCCCCATTCGGCTTCGGGTAAGTTACTCGTCCCCGCGCATCGGCCAGTCGAGTGGAATCAACGCGTGACCGGACGCTCTGGTCCAGCGTTCACGCGTGGCGGCGACATAGCTAGCGTCGTCGGCGAAGTAGGCGTGCTCAATGAGTAGAACCTGCAATCCCTTGCGGCGTGCCGTCTCCGCAAACAGGAAGTTGATGTGCCGGCGCATCGCCTGGACATCCTCGTCCTCCTCACCGCCGGCGATCTCGGTTTCGTCCTCCTCCTCTCCACTCGTTGGAAAGTAGGGGCGACTGATCTGGTCGAGCACCAAAAGGCCTGGAACAGGCGCGTTCACGGACTCGAAGTACCGCTGTAAGGCAAACGACAGTGCAATATGGATGGCGAGATAGTTCTGGTCCGAACCCACGTCCGGAATCCGCAGTACGGCGCCACTCCCTTCCTCTATCACCACGACTTCCGGCTCACGCGACGAGAACTCAAGCTCCGAGCCGATGCATGGGGCTACGGTCGGCAGTTGCGTAAAAGCCTCGGATGCGAATTGCGAAATCTTCCGTTCCGCCCGCTGCAGCTTAATCTTCTTGGCTTCACGGTCGACACGTCCTTCGAGCTCTTCGATTTCTGCGCGCAGAACGCTCAGGTCACGCGAGACCTGCCGTGGCTCATCCACGCTCGTTTCAAGAAAGAAGGAAATTCGCCCGAGCAGGTGCGCCCTGACCTGTGAAAGATCGGCCAATCTACGCGTTTCATCGCTCTGCCGAAGCCAAGTCCGAATCCGGTCATCGACTTGTCGCAACTCAACATTCAGCGACTCAAATTGTTGCTCCAACTCCCTGTCATGCTCGACAAGTCTGGGCTTAACTCGCTCTACGGCGGCGCTCTCCGCACGGATCTTGGCGAGCGTCTCCTGCAACACCTTGGCTGTTTCGCGCCCCCGCTCGGAAGGTGTCTCGCATAGAGGACAAACGTGCGCGACATCCTGCAAGTGTTCGGATAGTTCAAGCTTCTCCAACTGCCGCGTAACCGCCCCCTGGAAACCCGATGCCTCACGAATCGCTGTCCGAGTTGCCCTAGTCTTGCGCTTGACCGATTCCAGGCGCAGGAGCACGTCACGCCGCTGCACGTGCAATGTGCTGAGTTCATCCTCGCTGGGATAGGCATTGACCTCAACCTGCGTGTTCGCCACGGTATGCAGAGCATTCAGAAGTCCGTCTTCTGAGGCATCAAGGGACGCTTCTACGGGTGCAATGCCAATTCGCCGCGCCTCTGCAAGGAGACTCGTCGCTCGCTGTCTTAGCGCGCTTTCGGCCGATGCCCGCGACTTTCCCTTGGATTCTTCTCGATCCAGCGCACGCTGCAGTTGGCGCAGCCTCCGTTCGGCCAGAACGCTTGCCTCGTCGATCACGCCTAGGAAGTACGGCATGGTGGCAACGATGTCACGCGCTTTGTCCGGCTTCTCCAACCCGTGCAACAGCACCGATTCGCTGTAGATAACCTCCTTGGTGACGAAGAGGTACGGTGTCACATGACGAACCGTGGCTCGCCCGCGCTCTACGCCCCCCGCCGAAGGGCTGTCGGCCAGATCGCCAATTCCGAACACTCTTTCAAGGAACGCCTTGGCGGCATCCACCGTTGTGGCACCTTCGAAATCATCCAAGCTCGAAGGCAGCTGGAGATGCTTCCCACTGGCCACGAACATATGGGTGCTGGTCTTCTGCCCCACAGGCGGGACGATCCGGCCCACAATCATTTCCGTATCGCCAAGTACCCATTTGACGCCAACAGCCATGCTGCGCCGTCGAACATGAGCGGGCAGCTCACACCTACTCGACCCAAGACAATAGTCGATCGCTTTGATCAAGGTCGACTTACCGGTTCCCGATGCACCAGTGATGATGTTCACCGTGTCGGGTTCCAGGGAGACAACCCTGCGTTGGCCAGCCACGCCAATAAACACGATGTCGGAGATATTCCAACGCTTCATACCGTAAGCCCCATCATGTCGAATGTCGTCCGCGTGGAACCGGCCATCGCGAACCAGAAGCCAAGCCGTTCAGCATGTTTGATCGCCTGACCAGGCTCCTCGTGGAGCTTATCTAGCGCGCTCTTCTTGATCTTCTGCGTCCCAAGGCGAACGCGTCCGTCTTCCCCAAGGATTAGAACGCGCGTGAAGCAACCAAACCGAACCGCCTCGGTAACAATGTTCATGGAAGCATTGATTCTCGCGGCCAATCCAACCTGCACTTGCGGGCTTCGGGTCAGCCACTCAAGAAGTCCCGTATTCTTGTTCGTCCCATTGAAGGTGGCGGCGAGATCCCCGGAAAGGGCGACCGGCAACGCGATATAGCATGCAGGTAGTTCCGGACCGCCTTCACTCAAGGACACATAGGCGGCCGTGAAAGCTACAAGCGCAGATGCGAAAAAAGCTGGGTTCGTCTCGGCAAAGACATCATGCGCCACCGTCATTCGTCTTCCTTCAGCAGCTCGCGATAATCGGGATGCCACCCGACCTTCAGGTCAATGGCAAGCACCTGGAAGCTCCCGCTCACGTAGTAGTGCCCGCTCCAGCCTTGCGAAAGCGGAGGAACCGCACCCGGAGCCTCATGGTGCGCCCAACGCAACAGCTTGAGCCCAGACTCACGCTTCACTTCGTCTTCGAGTGCGGAGCACTCTTCGGTCATTTGCATATGACGATCCCACCATTTCTCCTGCAACTGGATGTCGTAATCGTTAATGGTGGATGCCATCGCCGGATTCGCATTAAGCCATTTGGAGCGTTGCTCCCGCGCGCGCCACTCCTCCCTGATCGCAACAGTCAGATCCGATTTCCCACCGTCCACGAGCTGGATTTGGCGCGTGAGCATTCCGTCGGGCTGATAGTCCTCCGGCGGCGTCGCCGTCATGAAATTCGGCACCAGCCGGGATTCCTCGATGTCGCTAATGAAGGATGTGATCTGATGCTGAAGTTCCACGCGGGTCAGTACCCGCTCGCGCTTGGCGCACAGTGAGTACATAACCTGTCGATCCCACCATTCGACCAAGCGTCCGGCGACAGACAAACGATGCTCCATCGGCAGCAGCGTCAGGTGGGCAGCGACCATCTCTTCTATCTTGTCGATAGTCGGACTGTCATGCTGAACGCGCATTCTGCGTAGGAGATTCTGCTGGTCGGTCGCACCGAGAGCGAGAAACGCTTCGCACCCTGCGGCTCGATCTTCATGAGGAAGCTTCTTGCCGGCCTGTTTCGCTGCAGCCCGCTCATCGACCACACGCTCCGCTTCTTCTTGCATGGCCTTGAGTAATTCGGCCCGGTCCGAACTCGCCTCCAGCAGCGTCTTGAGAGGGCTAGCATCCGGAATGCTACCAACCGCCACCAGCCATAGTGTCGTCTCGGAAAGAGTCAGAAGCGGCAGCGTGTCGATCCAGACCTTGATCGTCTTCCATAGCGCTCGCGAGGCGAGCGTGACGGGAGGAGGCGTCTCGACCAACGAATGCTTCAACTGATAAAGCATAGTGTTGCCGTCGACATTGAGCTCGACGTCATCCAGTCGCTCAACAACCACTGCGGCATCGTCCGTGGTCTGCGCGATCAGCGTCACAAGCGCAAACAGGGCTTGGTAATAGAAGCCAAGAGCCGCGGCCCCCGCCGCATGCGCGCCCCCTTGGCCGGCCTTCCCCGCCACGTCCATATCGATCTCCCCAGCAAACCTTCCCGCTCTTTAGGCTGGTATGGCTCGGCCAATAGGCCACCATATAGCCATACTCAGGATAGCAGCCCACGAGGCCCGTTTCGGGATAGCTCTAGTCTAGGCAACATCCGACAAGGCTGAGAGGCACTGCGCATTCTTACGCTTAGCCAGCAACAAGCCGTCGATGAAGTTCGCCCAATCCTGCATCATCACCTGGCGCTCGGCCAAGTACTCAGCCTGGTTGTAGCTCGCACGAACCTTGTTTCGTTCGGCATGTGCAAGCTGTCGTTCTATCACGTCGGAACGGTAACCTAGCTCGTTGAGGATGGTCGATGCGGTGGCTCGAAATCCATGAGCCGAGAATCCGATGCCCCCCTTTCCATTGAAGCCCATGCGCTCAAGCGCTCGATTCAACGTGGTCGCAGTCATGCATTCGTTTGGCTGGCGGTAGTTCGGGAACAAGAGACCACGCCCGCCCGTGTAGGTTCTCAGCTCCCGAAGCAATTCCACTGCCTGCTTCGACAACGGCACGATGTGCGGCTCCCGCATCTTCATCCGCTCTTCGGGGATGCGCCACTCTGCACCATCCAAGTCGAACTCGCTCCACTGGGCCTTGCGAAGCTCCACCGTCCGCACGAAGGTCAAGAGCATCAAACGCAAGGCGATCACCGTTGTGCGGTAACCGCCATACTTGCCTAGCGCATCCACGAAGTGCGCAATCTGCGTACGCGAAAGGGGACGGTGGTGGACGGTCCTGGAACGCTCGACGGCTCCGCGCAGCGCTGATGCCGGGTCATTGTCGGCACGGAGTGTGGCCACCGCGTAACGGAAAATGGCCGAGGACCACTGCCGTATCAGCAGCGCAATCGTCGTGGCTCCCCGCTTCTCAACGCGGCGAACAATCTCCAACAGATGCGCCGCGGTGACACTGCGAATTGGAAGCTTCCCGACATGGGGTAAGACGTCAGCCCCAAGGACGCCTTCCACCTGGCGCTGGTAATACGCCGTCCAGTTCGCCGACTTCATCGCGACCCACTCGTTGGCCACGGCCTCGAACGTGTTGGCGTTTGCCACCAGGTTCGACAGTCGCTCTATCTTTCGGCTGTGTGATGGATGGACAGCATCCGCGACGAGCGCACGAGCTCGGACGTGCTCAATCCTAGCGTCCGCCAACGAGATCGAGGGGTATTCCCCGATGGCGAAAACATTCTCCTTGCCAGCGATGCGATAGCGATACCGCCACAGCTTGGCGCCCGTCGGGCGCACTTCCAGGTAGAGCCCTCCTCCATCCGCCAACTTGGTGGACTTGGAAGTTGGCTTGGCGGTTCGAACCTTGGCGTCAGTCAGCGGCATGTGCGGGTATCGGTCGTCGATACCCGCAACGATACCCGCAATTTCTCTGGCTTGCCATGAACCCCCTTGGACAAGGGCGGACAGGAAGTATATGTTTTTAAGGTATTTTAGTGCCGTCGATGGACAACTACGGACTGGCCTGGATGCCGATGCTAATTTTCGATCATCAAGAGCATAAAACGTCTATCTATCGGTTTTACCTAGAGTATATGCCGACGTCATCGTCTTGATACTCACACGGACACCCACAATTTCGCTGGATATCCCGTAGACGGCTGATCGGCGCCAGACAAGCATTCT
>JACDJA010002908.1_pt1 | contig 11623 bp, 11 predicted proteins | sample 7449241 | NCBI WGS metagenome assembly JACDJA01 (sample SAMN14253289, study PRJNA609438) | sludge metagenome | isolation source: initial anaerobic sludge | collected 2018-12-20 | reverse complement strand
TTTGGTATCGCCCACGCCCACCAGGCTGTTAACGGAAATCCCGCCCACATTGTCATTAACACCTTCCACGTAATTGCCTACAATATATAGGGTATCATTTCCGCCGGGGCCTAAGTTGATTTGCGGGCGATTGCTGTTGTCGGTGGTGTTACCGATAAATTCGTTGTACATAATTTGAGGCGACCCCTCTGTATTAGCACCCGATCCAATGGCAGAGCGTGCGTTTTCTACAAAACGGCAGTAGCGGACAATGGGATTACAATTGCTATAATTGATTACATTAGAGGTGTTTGAGGAGCTGTTGTGGATAAAAGTGCAGTTTTCAAAAATTACTTCGCTCGAAATAAATTGTAGTCCGCCGCCATGCGTGATGCGTGTATTGGCAAAATAATTGGCCGGCGAATCTTCAAACCGAAGTCCTTTAAATTCCTGCCCTGCTGTCAAGGTATCAATTGCGGTTATGACCACTTCGCCACTTTGTGGATTAGAGATGAAACTGCCTAAAAATTCCGGACGAATGTCGGCAGCGATGCGCACTACAGCCGCGTCAAGAATTTTTAGTGTATCGGTGGCCGAAATCGTTAAATCGCCATTGATAAAATAAATGCCGTTGTTTGTGCTTACAACGCCTCCGCTTTGGCTTACCAAATCGTCTAAGCTGTAATCGTTTCCATTTCCGGGCGTAACATATTGTGCTTGTGTGTTTAAGCTAAGAGCTAACACAATAAAAATCAGGGTATAAATTGTTTTCATAAAGCTTTAATTTTTTGCGAAGTTAAACATTTGTGGATTTTTGCATCAATTTTGCTTTTCTAATTTGCCGTGGGCCATACCACAACCAAAAGCCGGTGAGCGAAAAAAGTATCAAAGCCAAGCCCATCACTGTGGTGAAAAATAGCTTAAACATATCGGTTTTCAAATCAAAATAATGGTCTAACAATGAGCCATCGTGCAAGTGTTCCAAAAAGTCGGATCGCCTTTTTTTAATCTGTAAAACCGCTGCTGTTGTGCCGTCTAATTGCACACCCCAATAGTGGTTTTTAAACACAAACTTTACAATTCCACGCTGTGGCCTGGCATCAATACGGTCTATTTCAGCAGATAAATCTGGAGATATTTCCCGGTGTAGTGCAGCGATGGCCGTGCTTTTTAGGCTATCTAAGGGCTGCCAATCAGCCAAATCTGTTGAAACTCCTTCCTGCGTTCTGGGCAATAGCAAGCCTTTACTGTCTTTTTTCCAGCCTAATAATATTCCTGTTATTGCGATATTAAAATAAAAACCATCAATACTAAGCCACTGGTTCTGTGTATTTTGCGATATAGCCGGATGGTTTTGGCGCGTTTTGAAAAAGGGGATTTTTGCATTATAAATTAACTGACTTTCTTATCAAAGACTAATAAGTCGAGTCTAAAAAGTGATATCTTCGTTCAAATCACGGGCAAGGATGAGTTGAAAGATAACAGGCTTTTTAGACTGGCCTCATGTATTAATAGCCGTAAGCCCGACCATTAGTCTCTCTAATTTTTACCTGCATCACGCATACGTTTTTGAGTGCTGGTTGGCTGTATTTCACGCTGTTTTCGGTATAATGTGCCATGATAATATCCAGTGCTGCCTGTTTCTCGGTAATGTCTTCTATAAAGTGTATTTCACCAAAAATCAATACAGATCGGTATTTCATGGAATAGCTGCAAGCAACTTCGGCATTTTGATGGCGCAAGAAATGATCGGCACTAAAGGTGATACATACCTGCGGATTTTTTTTGAGTAGTTCAATCTTTTTGCCTTCGGGACCCGAATGCAGGAAAAGCTGTTGGTTTTTGTATCCAAAGTTCATCGGAACAGCATAAGGCAGTCCGTCAGCATCTACCATAGCGAGCGTGCAGGCATCGCATTTTTTTATAATGGCTTCAATGTCAGATTGGAGCGTTAATTTTCGGTTTTTCATGGCTTAAGGTTCTTCGGTGTATCGCGCAAAGGTCGTAATTTTGCAGCAATTTATCATTCAGCTCCTTGTGCTGAATTGCTTAATTTTGTCAAAAATATTTATTATGCGTTTATCCTTTCTGTTTTTATTTATAGCACTCACTTTTAGTTCAATAACTTATGGTCAGCATCGCGAAACCGAGATTGAGACCATGCGCCAACAGCTTAAATTTTTAGCCTCCGATTCGCTCAAAGGCCGTTTTCCCGGCACACCGGAAGATGCGGTGGCGGCAGATTTTATCCGGGAAAGATTTAAAGAAGCTGGTTTTTCATTGCTCTCTGATGCTGGAAACCAACATTTTTCAATTGTTACCTCCGTAGAAGCCACCGCCGATAACCAATTAAAATGGAACAATGCCGTGGCGGCCTTTGAAGAAGATTTCAGTCTGTATGCCTTTAGCAGCAATGCCAGCGCTGCCGCCGAGGTGGTTTTTGTGGGCTATGGCATGGTCATTGACCTCGATTCTTTGAAGCGTAACGATTATAAAAATAAGGACGTGAAAGGCAAATGGGTGCTGGTGCTTGAAGGCGATCCAGAGCCGGAAAATAACAATAGTCCTTATATTTCCTTTGCCAATGCGCGCATCAAAGCACTAAACGCCCGCGACCAAGGCGCTGTGGGCTTGTTGGTAGTGGGTGGAAGCCAAAATGATCCGAAAGATGAGTTAACACCGCTGCTTTTCGAGCGCTCGGTGGTTAGTTCCGGAATTCCGGTTATCGACTTAACGCGCGCCTGGGTGGATGCCAATATGCTACCCAACGGATGGACAACCGATAGCCTGGAAACGCTCGCCAATAAAGGCGTTCAAAACTTACACGAAATTGAATCCGGCTTGCTCGCCGCTACCACAGAACTCGAACGTCAGGAAGTGGAAACCCAAAATATTGTCGCTTATCTGCCGGGTAGCGATCCAAAATTGAATAAAGAATTTGTGATTTTGGGCGCACATTATGATCATTTAGGAATGGGCGGCCAAGGTTCGGGTTCGCGCGCACCTGATACTGTTGCACCACATTATGGCGCCGATGATAACGGCTCTGGTGTTGTAGGCATGATTGCGCTGGCACAACGCTTTGGCGCTATGGAAAATAAACCCGCCCGAAGCCTTGTGGTTGCAGCATTTGGCGCCGAAGAGCTGGGCTTGATTGGTTCGCGTTATATGGCACAAAATATGCCTTTTGAGGCAGACCATCTCAACGCTATGGTTAATTTTGATATGATTGGTCGGCTGAACGAACAAAAAAATATCGCCATTGGCGGCACAGGAACCTCTATTGAATCAGAAGATTTGCTCAATGCCTTAAAACAAAATTCAGATTTGGGCTTTTCGTATGCTTCAGAAGGTTTTGGCCCTTCCGACCATGCTTCATTTTACGCCATTGATGTGCCGGTGTTTTTTATTAGCACCGGCGCGCATGAAGATTACCACACGCCCGCAGATACCTGGGATAGAATAAATTATGAAGGAATGCAATTGGTAGTTGATTTTGGAGAAGATTTACTGCTTGAACTACTCAACCGACCCGATCGGTTGAATTTTCAAGAAGCCGGGCCAAAAGAACGCATGGCATCGCGCCGGGGTTTTAAAGTTACTTTTGGCATAATGCCCGACTATGTAGGCGAAACCAAAGATGGTTTGGGTGTGGGCGGTGTTACCAAAGGTGGCCCGGCAGACAGAGCAGGAATGTTGAAAGGCGACAAAATTGTTGGAATCAATGGCAAGCCGGTTGAGAATATCTACGATTATATGAACAGACTAAAACAGCTGAAAATTGGTCAGCGTGCTAATGTTGATGTAGAACGCAATGGCGAAAAGTTGGTGCTCATCGTAGAACTCTAAAAAGCTGTGAGCGGTCAATTACTTTATATTAACTTCGTTGTCAGGGGGTTTCTGTTGAAGTTCCTGAAATTTGGAGTGGTAGGTTTTTCCGGATTATTTATTGATTTCGGACTAACCTACCTCTTCAAAGAAGTGCTGCACGTTCAAAAATATGTGAGCAATGCAATAGGTTTTATGCTGGCCGCCAGCAGCAATTATTTTCTCAACCGCATCTGGACTTTTGAAAGCACAAACCCTAATATTGCACTGGAATACACGGAGTTTATTGTCATTTCAATAATCGGATTGATAATAAATACAGCCATTTTATACCTCTTGGTCAGCAAACTTAAAATGAATTTTTACCTCAGTAAAATATTTGCCATTGCCGTGGTTACACTCTGGAATTTCTTTGCCAATTTGCTGGTAACTTTCGCGGTGGTGTGATTAGCTGAAAATCCTGTTGTCAAAAGGAAAAGCTTCATTTTCAATAATAAAAATCCGGTCGAAATCAGGATGAAAAGGGTTGATAAGCAAATTGAAATCACCTTTGGTAACAGCCGAAGGAACTTTTAAAAGTGCAAATTTGTTTTGACGTATAAAGTCATCTCCAAAATGTTGACTACGGCTATGATAAGGAAAGCTATTCCAGTTTTCCGGCAAATCGCTCCCCGGCAAATGAAGTATGGCCAAATCATCCGGAACATAAATGGTGAGCATTTTATAATCTTGCGGAAGCATAGACAGGCTAAAATGCACCGCAACCTCCGCCATGGCTAGCGAACGATTGAAAGCCGTGTAAATTATTGCTGTTCCTTTGGAATTCCACCTGCCACCTTTCAGGGAAGCTCCGATACCAGAAAGTTGATCGGCATACTTAGTACGACTTAGGCGAAACACTTCCATAAACTAAGCAAAAATGCCATGCTCAATATGAATGAGCTCGGTTAAAACCAGCTCACGACCGTAGTGATCGCCGAGCAAATCAACAGGTTTATTATTGCCTAAGGCATAACTTGGGCTATTGAGCCAGCGCGTAAACGTTTCATTGCTGTCAAAAACTTCATGAGCGCTGTGCAAAAACTCTGCAATTGCAATTATTCTTTCTGATTGTATAGGCTTGAAAACAAATGCTTTACTTTGCTTATTGCGTGAGAGGGTTTTGGTTGAAATACCTAAAAATTCAGCCCATTGCACATCGCTGAATGGGCTGATGGTTTGTATCAGCTCAAACAAATGAAGCGGAACTCCTGACCTGATTAAATTACTGACAAGCAGTTTATTGCTAAGAATATGTGTGATTGAAGCTTTGCCTGAGGCAGGCGTATGGCTTTGCCGAAAATTTTTTGTGCGAATGTATTCGGTGATGGCTTCTGAGATTTGATTTTCTAGGGGATAAATTGTTGTCATCGCTCTTGTCATTTGCCCACAAAAATACGACTTTTGTCCAGGCTTGTCAAGTTTTTTTCCAATTTTCTTCCTTATTTCACCTTCATCATGTGCTTTGACTGCTAATGCGGCTTAAGCTGTTCGTGCAGGCCTCTACTGTTTTCTAGTATGTTTTTGTCATATTTTCTGGCACGGCGATAGTAAAATCTGCCACTAAACCTTGTTCTTTACTTAGTCGCCGCTCTATTTCTGCTGATTCTATGGTTGTGATGGTCAAGATTTTTGCTTCTGGTTTAAGGCGTTTTAAATACCACACAATACCTTCATAGTCATCAGAATGATAGCTGCCGTTATAGTGAATAAAGTACTGTCCTTTGTTCCAGTTTTTGGCAATATTGTAGGCCATTGTAGCATCTTTGATAGCTTGTGCTTTGGGGAAATTAGCCGAGCCGTGGTTTTTCATGTCACCCATCATTTCAATCATTTCCAGATAGGAGGGAAGGTTGGGGTCATAGTCGATTGGAAGTGGTGCAATCCATTGCTTGTCAGTATCTGGGAGCGTATCTAAAACTTCAAAGCCACCTCTAAAAACCATTGAAGCATAGCGGCGCGGCACATTGGTGCCTATAAATAACAGTTTGTTGGTTTTGGCAAACTCAACTAATGGTTTGTAATCTGTTGGATAATTTGGCCACAAACGTGCAGATGCCTTGAGTGAGTCAGCATCAATCTGGTTGGCTAAATATTGATTTAGGGCTGCCTGATTATCAGTTTCTATCATTTCGGCTCCCAAAACCAATTGATTTCCATGAATTTGATGTAGTGCTTGTGTTAGTTCAAGTTGTAGCCAGTGTGAGATGGGATTGTTATGAGATTCACCGAAAAAAACGATATCTGCCTGTGCCGCTTCTTTGATTAATTTTTTAAAAGTCGTGCGCTTTCCTTTCTGATTATATAGTTGATAAGCAGGCATATCACTACGAAATGCACTCAAGAGAAAAAAGAAAGTAATTATAAAATAGTATTGTTTTTTTATAAACATAACAATTTGGTATTCAACTATAATAAAGAATAAAAATCAACGATTGGTATTGGTGTATTTATGGAGGTATTCATCCAAAAATGAGAATGGCAGCAGCACTTTCATACTTTCGACTACCATCACCGGACCTTTCTCGCCCTGCATGATCACCCGCATCTGTTGTTTTGAGTTTTTTTCGGATTCGGCCATCACTTGTCGGCAGGCCCCACAGGGCGAAAGTGGCGTGTCAATAACGCCTTTATTACCTTTGGCAGTGATGGCTATGGCTTCTACCGCAACCTCGGGATATTCAGCGTGCGCGTAGAACAAGGCAACGCGCTCGGCACACAAGCCACTGGGATAGGCTGCATTTTCCTGATTATTGCCGAGTATTATTTTTCCGTTGGCAAGCTTTACAGCGGCACCCACCTTAAATTTGGAGTATGGCGCATAAGCTTTTTCAGCAGCTTGATGGGCATGTTCCAGCAAAATCATGTCAGCTTTTACTAATTCCTTCTCGCTTTCAAAAAGTAGGATATCAAGCGGTATAATCTCTTTTTTCATAAGTAAATTTCAGACTGTAAAAATACATTAAAATTTTCAACCCGAATCTCTTTAGCATGCTGATTAGAGAGGGCTGTTTTAAACGGTATTTATTTTTTGTTTTTTAGAAAAGAAAATCGGCTTTAATAGTTGGTTTTATAAAAATAACGCAGCAAGATATTGCTAATAAGGAGGATATTATTTTTATTACAGGAAAGAAAGGTTGCTTTTCGCGAAGGCATAAAACATATAATGCTGTGCGTTAAGTTTAAATCCGTTTTACAGTCAAAGATGTTGTTGATTAGCTTTCTTGCTTTTTGCCAATTGCTTTGGCAGCAAGTAAGAAAAAGGCATTGAAAAAGGCAAAGAAGGTAACGCCAGCCTGATTTTCGATGGTATCCTCTGTAATCATCGACATCAGTAGAATAGCCATAAAAACTGTATAAAGAAAATAGCGGTAACTGGCCGAAGAAAAATAGGGATACAACAAGGCGAATAGAAACCAAATCAAGCCAAAGAAACCAAAGCCAACCAGCATTGAGAGGTATTGATTGTGCGAGCGCCATTGCCATTTTTCCTTCAAAACGGTATTTATTTCCTGATAAGCTTTTTTAAAGTGCATGGGCAAGTCGCCGGTGCCAACGCCAATCCAGAAATTATGCCTGATAATATGTGCGGAGGCTTTCAGGTATTCAATTCGCTGCAAAAGAGAGCTGCCATTAGGATCACTCGCACTGATATATTGCTGATAACCAAGTATAATCTTTGAAATCCGGGTACGGATACTTGGGTTTTCCAAATAATTTACATTGGCAATACCATTTTCTACCGCGCGAATATCTTTCCTGCTAAGCTGTGCTACACCTTGGGCGTCTTTGCGTAGGTCTTTAGAAGTGAGGTAACGAATCAGTGTATATTTTAAGAGCTGGCCGGCATGGTCTTTTCCATAAAAATCGAGCTGACTGACGTTATTCCATGCTACCGCCATCTCAGACTCCGCTATATACAAGCCAATGTGTTTGCCGTCTTCTATTCCAAAGTTTATGGTGTCGTGGATATAGGCGTTGCCCTGCATGGTTTTTTGGTCTAAATTTTCAAAAATAACCGGTGCTGATTTTGTTAACTGATCAACCAATGTGTTGATATACAGATAAAAAGAAAGTGGAAGGGCAATCATTATAAACAATGCGGTAAGTCTCCACTTCAATGGCTTGATAATAAATGCTTTATAAGCAGTTATACCCGTTAAAATCGCGATAAGACTGAGTAGTCCAACACCGGATTCTAAGATCATCAAAAATATAACAAACCAGGCCATCAAGCTCAAACAGAGAATGATAGCCCAAATTTTCCTTTCTTTCTCAATAAACACAAACCAGCTCGCTATAAAAAATGACAAAAGAATATTGAGCGCAAAGCGGATTGAGCTGATAAACACCGAGATATTTCTGATATCATCAAATTCCTGTTTATAAAAGGCGTTCATGCTAAAGAGCGTTCCCACAAAAACTGCCAACACATAAAACACCAGGAGTTGTTTTATTTGTTTGCTGTTAAGCTCTGGCATACTGCTCATTACCAATGGTATAACAAAAATGGGAAGCTTGGTACGTAAATCTTTCAAAGCGTAATCAAAATCGCTTGTATGTAGCAGGCCAATAAGGTGAAGTGCAAATAATGAGGCAATAACAACGGCAATACGGTTTTTGAAAAAGAGTCCAAATTTATCAACGAAATTGTTGACTGCTAATTTCAGCGTATATATAATGGTATTGTAGGTGCCAACAAGAACATTTTTTTTTCGGTAAAAACGCTTTATAACTATACCCGAGAATCCATCTGTAAACCACACAATAATGAGCATAAACTGAAACACACTCATCGTAAATTTAGATAAGGGAATACTCATTGCGAGTAAGACCAATATCACAAAATAGGCCTGATTAGTTTTTTGGGCTGGGGCAGTTTTCATAGCAAATGGTGTAGCTACTATTGCTCAGGGCTTAAAATTTGTTGATAGCGCGATTCATCCAACAATATATCGAAAGCAGTTTGAAGCTCGGGATCATCCTGCAGCGCAGAAATTATTTTGCCTTTTTGATAGTAATAGCGTTGCACAATCTCCATCTTTAGCAGTTCTTCAATTTCGCCACGGTGCTTTTGTAAGTCGTTTTTCTTGTAGGTCGTTAATTGTTCTTCCAGTGCGTGCAATTGCGTTTCTATAGCATCTTTGTAAGCTTCCTGATCAGCAATTCTGCGCATATTTTCAATCATGCGCTCACTTTCGGTGATATAACTGAAGTTGTTCTCCTCCAAATAGTTAAGAAAATCAGTGTAAATTTCTTCGGTAATCTCAAAATCTTCAGTTTTAGCAATGCTTTTATGCTTTTGGGCAAACTGATTGGCGAATTTAAAGATGTAATTCCCGGCATATAAATTGGCTGTAACTGCCGAATAGGTCTGAGCATCAAGTGGCACATCAGGAGCAATGCCTTTGCCGTCATAAACTAATCTTCCATTTCTGGTTTTGAAAGTGGAGACTAAACTGTCTCTTTTCGTTGTGTCGGTTTTTGTTTTGTGGCTGTAATCAACTTCCTGGATACAACGCCCGCTGGGAATATAATATTTAGCCACCGTAACTTTCATTTGGGTGTTATAGCTTAGCGGTACAACGTTCTGCACCAGCCCTTTGCCAAATGTGCGCTGGCCGATAATCACGGCCCTGTCTAAATCTTGCAAAGCGCCTGCAACAATTTCACTGGCCGAAGCACTGGCTTCATTTACCAACACAATGATAGGTAGCGATTTATCTACTGGAGCTTGCCGGGTGCGATGAACTGTCGTTTTTTCAGCAGTTTTGCCACGCATACTAACAATCAATTCGCCTTTGTCCACAAATAAATTACAAATATCCACTGCCTCATTTAACAAGCCGCCGCCATTACTTCTCAAATCCAAGATAAAACCCTTAAGATCATGGTCCTCCTTCATCTGTAGCAGGATTTCTTTCATCTCAGAAGCTGCTTTTTGTGTAAATCCGGTTAACAGCAGATAGCCAATACCATTTTCAAAAACGGTGTGATAGGGAATATTGTCAATCTTGATTTTTTCGCGAATCAGTGTTTTACTGAGTGGTATGTCAAAACCCTCACGTTTTATTTTTAATTCTATTGGGCTGCCGGGCTGACCTTTAAGTAGTTCGCTTATGGCACTCGTGTTTTTTCCGCTAGCATCCACGCCATTGATCTCCAGGATGGCATCGCCCGGAATAAGTCCGGATTTTTGTGCCGGAAAACCTTCGTAAGGCTCAGTGATAGTTACCTTACCATCAATCAGTTGTATCAAAGAACCTATGCCTCCATATTCACCTGTTGTCATCAGCTGGAAATTTTCTATTTCGGCCTCAGGCACAAAAACCGTATAAGGATCTAAATCTTCTAACATCGACTTGATAGCGATTTCATTAAGCTCAGCCGGATTTATTTCGTCAACATAACTCAAATTCAGCTCACGCAAAAGCGAGGTATATATATCAAGGCTCTTTGAAATCTCGAAATTATTTTGATTCTGTGCCTGAACGTTTATGCTTGTCAGCAATAAAAATCCACTACATATAATCCACAAGTGAAGGTTTTTCATACTTTATTATTTCATTAAGGAACAGGATCGTAGCCACTTCCACCCCAGGGATTGCACGAGCCAATACGTTTTGTCGCTAGCCAGCCGCCTTTGATAGCGCCGTGCTTTTTGATCGCCTCAATGCTATACACGGAGCAAGTGGGCGTGTAGCGACACGAACGCCCGATATAGGGCGAAAGTGTGTATTGGTAAACCCTGATTAGCAGGATTAGCAATAAGCCTGGAAGTTTAAGAATGTACTTCATGTTCTTGCTTTAAACGCTGTAAAATTACTTTTATTTTTCGGCTTATGTCAGCAAAAGGAAGGATACGTCCGGCGGTATAAATAAGGGCCACGTCAAGCCGGATGTTTTGGCTTGCAAGGTGTTGATTCAGTGCACTTTTTTGTATGCGCCAAGCCTCGCGACACAGCCGTTTGGTACGGTTGCGGTCAACGGCTTTTTTAAAATGACGTTTTGACACACTGATCAGCATCCGCAAAGGAGGATTTTCATCTGCAACGGCTTCAAAAACAACTACTTTGAACGGATGTTGATAAAAAGATTTTCCATTGCTAAACAAGTTTGCTATGGCATTGTGGCCATGAAGCCGTTCAGCTTTTGGAAATTGACAAGACTGTTTTTCAGTACTTAAATCGGTTGACAAAACTTTATTTTTTGCGTGTACGTTTGTTTTGTGCTTCGATAAATTCTTCTACGGCCATCGTCATGGAAGGTGCCGATTTTGTAGGTGCATTAATTTGTAGTTTAAAGCCGGCTTCCTTTGCTGCTAATGCTGTTGAGGGCCCAAACGCACCAAAAACTTTTGTGCCTTGCTTGAATTTTGGGAAATTTTTGGTGAGTGATTTGATACCAGCCGGACTGAAAAAAATCAGCATATCGTAATCGTCAATTTTTAGTTTAGACAAGTTGCTGGCCACTGTACGATACAAAACGGCTTTGTTATAATCAATTTTTGCATCATCGAGCATCTCTGTCATACTTTCTTTAACGATATCGGAACAGGGGAGCAAAAATTTTTCTTCTTTATGCTTTTGGATAATTTCCATCAAATCGCCAAAACTTTGTTTGCCGTGAAAAATCTTACGCTTTCTGTATTGCACATATTTTTGCAGATAGTAAGCCGTAGACTCGGAAATACAGAAATATTTTAAAGACTCTGGCACTTCATAACGCATATCTTTGGCAATACGAAAGAAGTGATCAACGGAGTTGCGGCTGGATA
>JACDJA010002902.1_pt1 | contig 11645 bp, 10 predicted proteins | sample 7449241 | NCBI WGS metagenome assembly JACDJA01 (sample SAMN14253289, study PRJNA609438) | sludge metagenome | isolation source: initial anaerobic sludge | collected 2018-12-20 | reverse complement strand
TGCGCATGGCGGTGATGGCAATGCTTGCAGGGGGACCGTCGGCATGAAGATCCACATCAGGAACGGCCGCATCATCGACCCGATGAACGCGCGCGACGGCGTGGGCGACCTGTACATCGCCGCCGGCAAGATCGTCGGCAACGGCCAGGCCCCGGCCGATTTCCATGCCAACCGCACCCTCGATGCCACCGGCCTCATCGTCTGCCCGGGACTGGTCGACCTCTCGGTGCGCCTGCGCGAACCTGGCTACGAGTACCGCGCCACGCTGGAATCGGAGATGCTCGCCGCGGCGGCGGGCGGCATCACCTCGCTCGCCTGTCCGCCCGACACCGATCCGCCGCTCGATGAACCGGGGCTGGTCGAGATGCTGAAATTCCGCGCGAAAAACCTGCCCGGACCGCGCGTCTATCCGCTCGGTGCGCTGACGCAGAAACTCGAAGGCCGCGCGCTGACCGAGATGGCCGAACTCACCGAAGCCGGCTGCCGCGCCTTCACCCAGGCCGACGCGCCGCTCACCGATACGCTGGTGCTGCTGCGCGCGATGGAATACGCCGCCACCTTCGGCTTCAGCCTGTGGCTGCGCCCGCTGGATGTCGCGCTCGCACGCGAGGGCATCGCGCACGACGGCGCCGTGGCGTCGCGCCTGGGGCTGCCCGGCATTCCCGCACTCGCCGAGACGGTGGCGCTGGCGACCATCCTGCAGCTGGCGCGCGAAACCGGTGCGCGCGTCCACCTCGCCCGTCTGTCGACGCGCGAAGGCATCGCCATGGTGCGCGCCGCCAAGGCGCAGGGGCTGGCGATCTCCTGCGATGTCGCGGCGACGCACGTCCACCTGTCGGAAAACGATTTGGTCGGCTTCGACGCGCACATGCACCTGGTGCCACCGCTCCGAAGCCTGCGCGACCGCGACGCCATCCGTGAGGCGCTGCGCGACGGCTCACTCGACGCGCTGTGTTCCGACCATACCCCGGTCGACGAGGACGCCAAGCAGGTGCCCTTCGGCGAATCCGAGCCCGGCGCATCGGGCGTCGAGCTCTTGCTGCCGCTCACCCTGAAATGGGCGCACGAGATGGGCGTGCCCCTGCTGCAGGCACTCGACCTCGTCACCTGGAAACCGGCGCAGATCCTCGGCGTGCCGGGGGGCCATCTGTCGGTCGGCGCCTGTGCGGACGTCTGCATCTTCGACGCGGCAGCCGAGTGGATCGTCACGCCGCAGGCTTTGGCGAGCCAGGGCGACAATACCCCCTTCCTCGGCCATCCGATGCAGGGCCGGGTGCGCTACACGGTGATCGACGGCCACATCGACTTCGAGGCACCGCGCTGATCCGCGTGCCGTCTGCGCGGAACATGCAGCGTTCCATCCCGCCGTTGCGCACGCTGGCGGCGAGTCTTGCCGCCGGCGCGCTGGGGGTCGCGGGCTTCGCCCCCGTGGGCGCCTGGCCGTTTGCCGCCGCGAGCCTCGCCCTGCTGTTCGCGCTGTTCCTGCGCACCACGTCCGCGCGCGCCGGCTTTCTCGTCGGCTTCGCCTGGGGCCTGGGTTTCTTTGGCGCCGGCGTAAGCTGGGTGTATGTCAGCCTGTCGGTCTACGGTGACATGATGGCGTGGCTGGCAGCACTCGCGACACTGCTGTTGTGCGCCTTCCTCGCCCTGTTCCCCGCCGCGGTGGGTGCCCTGCAGGCGCGCTGGCCGACATCTTTTGCCATGCGCGCGCTGCTGGTGTTGCCGCTGCTGTGGAGCGTGAGCGAGTGGGTGCGCGGCTGGATCTTCACCGGCTTTCCCTGGCTGGTGATCGGCTATTCGCAGGTGCCGGCGAGCCCGCTTGCCGGCTACGCGCCAATCGTCGGGGTGTACGGGGTCTCCAGCCTGCTTGCGCTCGCCGCGGGCCTCGCCACCTGGGCCTTCGCGCTGCGCCGCCGCGCGGCACTGGCATGGGCCGCGACCGCCATCGTCGCCCTCGGCGCGGGCGGCCAGGCGTTGCGCGGCATCGCCTGGACCACGCCGGATGGTGCGCCGACCTCGGTGGCGCTGCTGCAGGGCAACGTGCCGCAGGACATGAAATGGCGCCCGGAAAACATCCGCGCCACGCTCGACGCGTATTACCGCATGGCGGCCGCATCGCCCGCGCAACTGGTGGTGCTGCCGGAAACCGCGCTGCCACTGTTCGAGGCCGACCTGCCACGCGCCGACCGCACCCTGCTCATCGAACTGGGTCGCCATCATGGCGGCGATCTTCTCACCGGCATGCCCACGGGTTCGCTCGACGGCGCGTACTACAACAGCGTGATCAGTCTTGGCACGGCGCCCGGCCAGCGTTATAACAAGGTGCACCTGGTGCCGTTCGGCGAGTATCTCCCGCAAAGGGCGTTATGGGGCTGGGTGCTCGACGTGCTGCATATTCCACTGTCGGATTTCGCGCGCGGCGGCATCGACCAGCGCCCGCTCGCCGTCGGCGGCCAGCGGGTCGCGGCCAATATCTGCTACGAGGACGCCTTTGGCGAGGAAATCATCCGCCAGTTGCCCGAGGCGAGCGTGCTCGTCAACGTCAGCAACCTTGCCTGGTTCGGCGATTCGCTCGCACCGTGGCAACACGCGCAGATGTCGCAGATGCGCGCGCTGGAAACCGGCCGCATGATGCTGCGCGCAACCAACACCGGGGTCACCGCGATCATCGACGCGCAAGGACGCATGCTCGCCCACCTGCCCTTGTTCACCGCAGGCAGCCTCAAGGGCGAAATCCAGGGGTATGCCGGCAGCACGCCCTACGTGCGCTGGGGCAACGTGCCGGTGCTGGTACTGTGGGGGCTGCTCGCGGCCGGGCTCGCAGCCGGCGCGCTCAGGCGGCCCTGACACGGGTGGCGTTGCGCCCGCCACGCTTGGCTTCGAGGAGCGCGGCGTCGGCGCGTGCCAGCGCCTCGTTCTCCTCGCGGTCGTCGCGGCTGTATTCGGACATGCCGCCGCTCCACGACAGCTTCTGCGTCACCCCCGGGATCAGCTCGACGCTTTCCGGCAGGTTGGCGCGCAGCCGGTCGGCGAGTTCCCGCGCGCGGTCGAGCGGGGTGTAGGGAAACAGCACACAGAATTCGTCACCGCCCAGACGAGCGATGAAATCGCTGTTCCTCAGACTGTTCTTCAGCGCGTTGCCGAATTTGATGATGAGCTGGTCGCCTGCCTCGTGGCCGAAGGTGTCGTTGACCTGCTTGAAATTGTCGATATCGAGGATCAGCAGGCTGTGGGTCCAGCCGTCCTTCAACGTGGCGAACAGTTCCTTCTGCTTCTCGTCGAAGGCGCGCCGGTTGTTGACCTGCGACAGGTGATCGAGACGCGCCTGCGAGCTCGCTTCCTTCTGCCGGCCCAGCATCACCCTGCCGAGTTTCAGCATCGTTTCGAGCGGCGGCTTGAACTCCGCGAGGCTCACCGGATAATCGCTGCGCAGGCGCTGCTGCCGCACATCGTTGGTCAGCTTGACCAGAGTGCGCAGGTTGTCGGTGACGCGATTGCGCACCGTCAGCAGCACGCCGAACACCAGTATCGCGATCGTAAGGCTCGCCACCAGCCAGCCCAGCACATAGGGGGCGATGCTTTCGATCAGCGGTTTCTCGTGGCGCCACACCGCGATGGTCCACGGTGTGCCGGCGAGCGCAATCCAGTTCGGCGCACTGCGCTGCTTGATCGCCTGGTTGCCGCGCCGCATCAGCACGGTCACCTCACCATCGCCCTTGCTTTGCTGCAGCTCGGCGTAGGCGGCGGCATCCGGCAGCGGCAGGGTGTCGAACAGCACCTGCAATTGCGGCACGCTCTGCTCGACGATGACGAAGCCCAGGCGCCGTCCCGCGGCATCCTTCACCGGGTGCGACAGCGACAGGCTGAAGCTCGCCGCCGCCGCGCCCGCGCCGGCCGCACCGGCACCGGAGATGAGGCGGCGCGTCTCGCCCGGCAGGAAGCCGGGCAGCAACTGGTTCTGCCCGTCGGTGACGAACAGCACCGTCGCGTCCTGGTTCAGCGCGTGGAGGTTCGCCGCCTGCGCCTGGCACACCTCTGCGGTACGATGCTCGAAGCACGCCAGCGTCTGCGGGTGCGCGGCGATGCGCGCCGCGCTGCGCTGCATGGCATCGGCGAGGAATTCGATCTGGGTGGCCATCACCGGCTTGTCGAGATCTTCCGCCGCCGGTTGCACCTGGGGCTGCGACAGGTAGAATACGGTCGCGACAATGCCCGCCAGCACGACCAGCGTGGCGACGAGCAGCAAACCGAACCGCAATATGGACGTGTGGTGCATGAGCGATGCGCCAGCCGGCTCCAATCCTCGTAATTGTTGTGTCTCCGCAACAGGCGCCGCAGCCGGCGCCTGTCAACCCGGTTCAGTACCAGCAAGTTCCGTACCTTCGACCGCACTGGCTGCTTTTCAGCGCTGGCCCCGGGCGAGTGTAAAGAATTCCGACACTACCCGCGGCCGGTGCTGCCGAAGCCGCCTTCGCCCCGCTGGCTGCCCTCGAACGCCTCCACCACGTTGAATTCCGCCTGCACCACCGGCACGATGACGAGCTGCGCCAGGCGCTCCAGGGGCGCCAGTTCGAAGGACTCGTCGCCGCGGTTCCAGGCCGATACCATGAGCTGGCCTTGGTAGTCCGAATCGATGAGGCCCACCAGATTGCCCAGCACGATGCCGTGTTTGTGGCCGAGTCCCGAGCGCGGCAGGATCAGCGCCGCGTAGCCGGGATCGGCGAGGTGGATCGCAAGACCCGTGGGGATCAGCCGTGTTTCGCCCGGGGCGAGCAGCACCGGCGCGTCGATGCAGGCGCGCAGGTCGAGCCCCGCCGCGCCCGGCGTCGCGTAGTGCGGCAGCTGCTCGCGCAGGCGGGCATCGAGGATCTTCACATCCATCTTCATTTTGTCGAAATCTCGTCAGGAACGTAGAACCGCCAAGTGGGCAATCAAGGATCGTGCCTGCGCGAGCTTGGCGGCACGCGGCAGCGGGTGGGCGCCGTCGTCGTCGAACAGCACCAGTTCGGCGCTGTCCTGTCCGAGCGTGTCCTGGGCCAGGTTGCCGACCAGAAGCGGCAGCTTCTTCTGCAGGCGCTTGGCCTCGGCGTACTCGGTCAGGCGCTCGGTTTCGGCGGCGAACCCCACGCAAAAAGGCGCGTCGGGGCGTGCCGCGACCTCGGCGAGGATGTCGGGGTTGGGCACCAGGTGCAGGTCGAGGCCGCCCGCGTCCTTCTTGAGTTTCTGCGGCGCCGCGGTGTCCGGTCGGTAATCCGCCACCGCCGCCACGGCAATGAACACCTCGCACGGCAGTTCGGCCAGCACCGCCGCATGCATCTGGCTTGCCGTGCGCACGTCGACGCGGCGCACGCGCGGCGGTGTTGGCAGGCAGGTCGGCCCCGACACCAGGCACACCGTCGCGCCCGCCTCGGCAGCCGCCTGCGCCACCGCGTAGCCCATCCTGCCGGAGCTGAGATTGGTCAGGCCGCGCACCGGATCGATCGGTTCGAAGGTCGGCCCGGCGGTTACCACGACCCGCGCACCGGCCAGTGGCCCCGCGCCCAGAAGCCCCGGCAGCGCTGCCATCAGTTCGGCCGGTTCCAGCATGCGCCCGGGGCCGGTTTCGCCGCACGCCTGTTCGCCCGCGGCCGGTCCCAGCACGTGAACGCCGTCGGCACGCAGTTGCGCAAGGTTGCGCTGCGTGGCCGGAGCCGCCCACATTTCACGGTTCATCGCCGGTGCCACCGCCAGCGGACAGGCGCGCGCCAGGCACAGCGCGCTGAGGAGATCGTCGGCGCGCCCCTGCGCGAGCTTCGCCAGGAAATCGGCGGAAGCGGGCGCCACCAACACGAGATCGGTGCCGCGCGAGGCATGGATATGGTCCATGCCGGCGCCGTCCGCATGCCACAGGCCGGTGAGCACGGGTTTCCCGGACAGTGCCTGGAAGGTGAGCGGAGCAACGAAGCGCGTCGCCGCCTCGCTCATCGCCACCTGCACCCGCGCCCCCCCCTTGACCAGCAGACGAGCAAGCTCGGCCGCCTTGTAGGCGGCGATCCCGCCAGTCACGCCAAGGAGAATGTTTTTGTCGGTCAGCGACACGCTCTCGATTCCCTGCCCGGTTTCCGGGAAAATCCCCATTCTAACAAGGCACGCGCGCTGCGCGCCGATTCTAAATCGAGGGGGGAGAGACCGACGATGGCGATTTGTGACTGGCCCGAGGACACACGTCCCCGGGAAAAACTCCTGCGCCACGGCGCTGCGGTGCTCACCGACGCCGAACTGGTGGCGGTGTTCCTGCGCACCGGGCTGCCGGGCAAGAGCGCGGTCGACCTCGGGCGCGAATTGATCGAGCGTTTCGGTGGCCTGGGCGGCCTGTGCCGCGCCGACCGCAAGGCGGCCTGCGCCGCGCCCGGCGTCGGCGAGGCCAAGTACGCGCTCCTCGCCGCGGTGCTGGAAATGGCGCGGCGCACGCTGGGCGAGTCGGCCCGCACCAGCGACGCCCTCGCCTCGCCCGACGCGGTGCGCGACTACCTGCGGCTCACCCTGCGCCATCGCGACTACGAGGTGTTCTGCTGCGTCTTCCTCGACGCGCAGCACCGCGTCATCGAAATCGAGGAGCTGTTCCGCGGCACCCTCACCCAGACCAGCGTCTACCCGCGCGAGATCGTGCGCCGCGCGCTCGCCCACAACGCCGCCGCGCTGATTCTCGCGCACAATCATCCGAGCGGAGTGGCCGAACCCAGCGCCGCGGACCGCCAGCTCACCCGCCAGCTCGCAGACGCGCTGGCGCTGGTCGACGTGCGCGTGCTCGACCATTTCATCGTCGCCGGACCATCCGCGCTGTCCTTCCGCGAGGCGGGGCACCTTTGATCCGGGCTTGCCTCCTCCGTCGCGCTTATGGTATAAATCTCGGTTTTCCGGTTACCCCAACAATTCTGGAGCAGCATCATGGCTCGCGTATGCGTCGTCACGGGCAAGAAGCCCATGGTCGGGAACAATGTTTCCCACGCCAACAACAAAACCAAGCGCCGTTTCCTGCCGAACCTGCAATACCGCCGGTTCTGGGTGGAAAGCGAGAACCGCTGGGTGCGCCTGCGCCTGTCCAACGCGGCGCTGCGTACCATCGACAAGAACGGCATCGATTCCGTGCTCGCCGACCTGCGCGCGCGCGGCGAAGCGGTCTGAGGAGGGCTGAACCATGGCTAAAGGCGGACGCGAAAAGATCAAGCTGGAGTCCACTGCGGGCACCGGCCATTTCTACACCACCACCAAGAACAAGAAAACCATGCCCGAGAAAATGGAGATCAGCAAGTTCGATCCCAAGGCGCGCAAGCATGTGATGTACAAGGAAACCAAGCTGAAATAAGCCGCTGTTTCCGGCGCACCTTCGCGGCGCGCCCGACGAGGAACCCGCCCGGTCCGGCGGGTTTTTTGTTGCCTGCGAAAGGCTCAGCCCGCGGGGGGCGCGGCCATGTGCACCACCCGCTGCGGGAAGGGAATGTCGATGCCGGCGTCCTTGAAACGGCGCCAGATTGCCCAGTTGATGTCGGAACGCAGGCTGGCCTGCCCCGCGCCGGGGTCGCGTATCCACACGCCCAGTTCGAGCACGATGCCGTTGTCGGCAAAATCCTTGAGATACACGCTCGCCTGGCGGCCGGGCTCGTCGAGGATGACGCGCGCCTGGCTGCGGGCGGCTTCGAGCATCAGCGCCTCGGCGCGTTCGAGGTCGGTATCGTAGGCCACCTGCACCGCCATCGCGATGCGCACGTGCGGCTGGGTCAGCGAATGATTGATCACCGCCTGCGCAATCAGCATTTCGTTCGGCACGATGCTCTCGGTGCCATCAGGCGAGCGCAGGAGGGTGTAGCGCGTGTTGATCTGGCTCACTTCGCCATACTTGTTGTCGACGGTGACGAGGTCGCCGATGCGCACCGAGCGGTCGAGCAGGATGATGAAGCCGGAAATATAGTTGCTGGCGACCTTCTGCAAACCCAAGCCGATCCCCACGCCAAGCGCGCCGCCGAACACCGACAGTACGGTGAGATCGATGCCGACGGCCGGCAAGGCCACCAGCACCGCAAGAATCAGGAATGTCGTGCGCGTCGCCTTGGACAGCGCCATGCGCAGCGAGAGATTCATCTGCGTGACGCCCATCAACCGCCGTTCGACCAGGCGCGCGAGGACCAGCGCGACGACCACTGACGTCACGATGACCGAGGCTGCCTGGAACAGCAGCCACAGCGAGAAGCGGTGGCTGCCCGACTGGAACGACAGCGCTTCCATCGCGGCCTGGATGCGCGGCAGCAGCGCGGTGACGTGCAGCGCGAACGCGCCCCAGATCAGCCACGCCGCGCCGCGTTCCCACACTTTCAGCGATTCGCGCGGCTCGAACACGTAGCGCAGCGCATACACCACCAGCCGCACCCCGGCGAGCGATAGCAGCAGCGGCACCGCAAGATTGAGCAGATGGGTGTTGACGAGCCAGTTCTCGACGATCGCCCGCCCGATCAGCACGCCCAGCAACATGACGAGCGGGAAGCCGACGCGGCGGATGCCGGCGCGTCCGGCCGACCACAGGGTATCCGGGCGTTCCAGATACGGCGTGATGAAGCGCATCGCCCCCCACGCGGCGAGCGCCGCCATAACCAGCACGCCCGTCTGCCACATCAGGACGACGTCCTGGCTGTCGGCGACGAGGCGCGTCAGGAGGTTGTCGAAGGGGATGGCAGCAGCCAAGATCAGAAATCGAGCGTGAGTTGCGCGGAAAGGATGTCGACCGATGCGTCGTAACGGCCCGCAAGAGTCACACCGCTTTCGGTCTTGTTGATGCGCGCATCCTTGACGAAGAGATGCGCATACCCGACGTCAAGCGAGACCGTCGGCGACACCCGGTATTGCACGCCGAACGACAGCCAGGTGCGGTCCTCGTCGGGAATGCGCGCCGTGCGGTAGGCATCCGGGACCGGAGTTTCGTCGAATGCGATGCCGCCACGCAGGGTCAGTGTGTCGTTCCAGCGGTAATTGGCGCCCAGGGAGAAACGCCAGGTGTCGTTCCACCGTTCCTCCGTGAGCGATGCAACGGTACCGTTGGTCCGCACGATGCGCAGTTCGTCGAAATCGCTCCAGCCGGTCCAGGTGACGTCCGCCAGCAGATCCCAACGTTCGTTCAGCGTGTGAAACAGCGACAGCGAGGCCGAGTCCGGCAGCGTCGTATCCGCCGTTACGGGTCCGTTGCCGGCGGGAAATGCCGACAGGGTGAGGGTGCCTTCCAGCGTGTAGTCGACCTCGGATCGGTACGCAAGACCGATACGCGTCGCCTCGCTCACCTGCCACAGGGCGCCCAGGTTGAATCCCCAGCCGTAATCGTCACCCTTCACCGTGGCGAGCCCCGGCGCACCGGCCAGGTTGGTCAGCGTCGCCTCGGCGTACTGGATGCTCACGCCGGCGCCCAGCGAGACCGCGTCGCTTGCCTTCCAGGCAATCGACGGGTTGATGTTGATGGTTTTCAGTTCCGACTTGATCGCCTGCGTGCGGCCCGCCCAGGTATTGTCATACTCGGTGGCAAGACCGAACGGTGCATTCACGCCGATGCCCAGATGCACGTCGGGCGTCAGGCGGAAGGCATAGTAGGCGTTCGGCACCCCGGCAAGGCCGCCCGCATCGCCGCCATCGCCGCCGCCGATGTTCGAGTTTCCGGAAAACTCTGCCTTTGGCTTGATCAGATGCCCCGCCACCACCCCCTGCCGGTCCGGCAAGCGCGTCATGCCGGCCGGGTTGAAGAAGAGGGTACTCGCATCCTGTGCCACGGCCGCGGCGCCCGCATAGGCATTGCCCAGGCCGCTGGCGTTCTGTTCGATGAGTGCAAAACCCGCCGCATGGGTGAGCGAAGCAGTACCCGCCAGCACGAGGCCGGCGGCGAGGCGAGTGAGTCGAAAATGCATGAATTGTTCTCCCTGAATGGTGATTGAAATCATGAGCGCGCGAAGTCGGCGTACATCGCCTCGATCGCGCCGCGGTAACGGTCCTGCACCTGGTTGCGCCGCACCTTGAGGGTGGGAGTGAGCAGACCGTCGTCGACGGTCCACGGCGTAAGCTCGGGATGCAGACGGCGCACCTGGGCATAGCCGGGGAAATGCTTGAGATGCTGGGCGATGCGATGCATCAGCGCCTTCGTCACCTTGGGATCCTTCAGCGACGCAAGCTGCGTCGGATCGACGTGGTGACTGGCGGCGAAGGCTTCCCAGTGCTCCGCGTTCAGCACGGTGACTGCGGCGAGATAGGGCTTGCCCTCGCCGACCACCATCACCTGCTCGAACAGCGGGTCGAGCAGGATGGCCGATTCCATGTCGGTCGGCGGCACCTTCTCGCCGTTGTTGAGCACGATGATGTCCTTGATGCGGCCGATGATGGTGTAGTGGCCCTCGGCGTCGACGCGCGCCTGGTCGCCGGTGTGCAGCCAGCCTTCGGCGTCGATGATGGCGCGCGTGGCTTCCTCGTTCTTCCAGTAGCCTCGCATGACGCAGCGGCTGCGCGTGAGGAGCTCGTCGTGCTCGCCGATTCTCACCTCGATGCCGGGCAGCGCCTGGCCGATGCTCGACGGCACGTTGGAATCGGGACGGTTCACCGTGACCACCGGGCTCGATTCGGTAAGGCCATAACCCTGGAAGATCGGCACGCCCAGCCCGATGAACACGCGGGCGATCTCGGGACACAGCGCGGCACCGCCGGAAATGGCGAGCTTCAGGCGCCCGCCGAGCCTTGCCGTGACGGCTCCCGCAACAAGCCGGTCGAGCAGCGGCCACAGCAACTGCTCCGGCGTCCACCATGCGCGCCCCTGGCCGCGCTGGAAGCGGCGCCAGCCGACCCGCACGGCGAGACGGAACAGGGCGCGCGCCACCGCGCCCTTCTTCGCCAGATTGTCCTGGATGCGCGCATACACACGCTCGTAGATGCGCGGCACCGACACCAGCACGGTGGGGCGGATGTCCTGCAGGTCCTGGGCGAGCTGGGCGATCGAGCGTGCGTAGGCGACTTCCGCGCCGATCAGCATCGGCAGATAGTAGCCTGCGGTGCGCTCCAGCGTGTGCGACAGCGGCAGGAAGGAAAGAAAGCGCTCGTGCGCGCCGAAGTCGGCGCATTGCGAGGCGTAGAAAGCATTCCACAACATGTTGTCGTGCGTCAGCATCACGCCCTTGGGACGCCCGGTGGTGCCGGAGGTGTAGACCAGGCTGACCAGCAGGTCGGCGCTCAGGTGGCGTTGCGGCAGCGGGGTGCCGGCGGCGGCGTCGAGCCAGTCGGCGGCGACGACGAAGCGCGAACTCCAGTCGGCCAGGCCGTTCTCCGGCGCCACCAGGCTGACGATGCGGCGCAGACTTTTCACCGAGCCGGTGATTTCCGCAAGTTTCTTCAGCTGGAAGCGGCCTTCGACCAGCAGCAGTTGCGCGTCGGAATGATCGAGCACGTAGGCGGCGTTCTCCGGACGGTCGTCCAGGTACAGTGGCACGGTGACCAGCCCCAGGCCAAGCGCGGCCTGGTCGAAGATCACCCATTCGACGCAGTTTCTCAGCATCACCGCGACGCGGTCGCCGGGCGCCAGGCCTTCCTTCACCAGCGCCGCCTGCCAGCGCGCCACCTGCGCGGCGACCTCGGCCCAAGTGAAGGTCACC
>JACDJA010002899.1_pt1 | contig 11649 bp, 4 predicted proteins | sample 7449241 | NCBI WGS metagenome assembly JACDJA01 (sample SAMN14253289, study PRJNA609438) | sludge metagenome | isolation source: initial anaerobic sludge | collected 2018-12-20 | reverse complement strand
TGGGGATGCCAAAAGTCTCGCGGACAGCGGCAAAGGTCTCGGCTTGCTTGACCGTATCGATGCCGAGGTCGGCTTCGAGATCGAGGTCGAGCTCCAACATATCTTCGGGATAGCCGGTCTTGGCGGCGACGATGGCAAGGACTTGCACGACAACAGGATCGCCGCCATCAGGCTGCGGGGTGAAGCCAGCCGGCTCCGGAGCAAGCGCCGCGCCGACCTCTGACCCCTCGGGCCAAGCCTCGGGACGAAGCCTCTGCCCTCCGACCTCCGCCAGGTCGGGCCGCATGGTGCGTACAAACCCGATCACGCTTCCCAGCGTGGGATAGTCGCGCAGGCTCAGACCCTCCTGCAGAGGGATCTTGAACGCCTCGCGAATGGCGGCGAAGGTCTCCGCCTGTTTCACCGTATCGATGCCGAGGTCGGCTTCGAGATCGAGGTCGGGCTCCAGCATGTCTTCGGGATAGCCGGTCTTGGCCGCCACAAGGGCGAGGACTTGCGAGACGACGGGGTCGGCGCCGTCCGGCTGCGGAACGCTGGTTTGAGGGTGGGCTGCAACCGCAAGCGGCGCCGCGCTGACCCCCGACCCCTCGGGCTGAGCCTCGGGACGAAGCCTCTGGTCTCTGACCTCTGTTCTCGGCTCTCTGACCTCTGCCAGATCCGGCCGCATGGTGCGCACAAACCCGATCACACTTCCCAGCGTGGGGTAGTCGCGCAGGCTGATGCCTTCCTGCAAGGGAATTGTGAATGCCTCGCGGATGGCTGCGAAGGTTTCAGCCTGCTTAACCGTATCGATGCCCAGGTCGGCCTCGAGATCGAGGTCTAGGTCGAGCATATCCTTTGGGTAGCCGGTCTTGGCTGCCACGAGTGCGAGGACCTGTTCGACGACGGGATCAACTGCCTTCGCCGGCAGCGTCTCTGGGACGGGTGCAGGCGATGGCGGCAGGGTCGGCGGCAGGGCTGGCGCCGATACGACCGGGACGGTCGCGACCGGCGCTTCGGCTTGCGCCGGCACAGGCGAGGCGACGGGTGCAGCCGCGGTGACTGGTACAGAGGGGGCTAGGCGTGCAGGCTGAGGCAGCAGTGCTGGCGCGCTTTCCGTTTTTCGTTCCTGCACGTCCGTCTTCTGGCCCAGCAAGGCTGCGACTTCGGCCAAAGGCGCGGGCCGGTAGGCGGCAGCAAAACTGGGGGCCACGCCATCGCCCGGGGCGGAGGCGCGCAGGCTCGGTCCGATGCCATACTGCCAGGCGCCGCCGGCCGGCGTTCGGCCAGGCGCGCCATTGCCCTTCACCCTGAGCACACGCTTCACCACTTCGGTTTCGGCGCTGTCGTTGCCGCTGACGTCGGCGAGCCAGCGGGCATAGCGCGCCTTGTTGTCGACGCGGTCCAGGCCGCCAGGGATGCGCCGGGTCAGGGTCAGGGCGATCTGCGAACCAAAGCCCGCGGCAAGGTGCATAGCATACTGTACGGGGTAGCGCCCGCCGCGGCTGAGGTTCAGCACGCCGAGGTCAGGATCGACTTCTTTGAAGTTGGGCACGGGTGGGACGATTCCGTATTCGAGCGACTTGATAGCGATGACGTCCTCTATCCCCACGCCCATCGGATGCCCTGTGAAGCCTTTCGTGTTGGCGACAACGATGTCATTGGCCGCTTCGCCGAAGGTCTTGCGCAGGGCGATGACCTCGGCGCTGGCGCTGCCGCCGCGAGCCGGGGTGAAGGTCTCGTGTGACATGAACACCATCTGCGGCGCCACTGCATAACGATTGAGACCAAAGCGGCGCTCTGCCGCGGCCATCAGGTTCTCCATCACCAGGCTGATGTGGTCGACATCGAGCCGGGTGCCGTGAAAGGCGCTGTTGCTGGTTTCGCTGCTGAGTAGTTCGACGATGCCGCGCATCCCGCGCTCGCGCACCGCATCTTCGCTTTCGACCACCAACGCGCAGGCGCCCATGCCGAGGATGGTGCCGTGGCGGCGCTTGTCAAAGGGCACGGCGGCCATGTCCACGCGGTTGTCGGTGGCGGCGGCGCCTGTGGCCAGGAAGCCGGCGCCAACCCATTCGAGCAGGTGGTCGCTGGTCACGTTGTCGGCGCCAATCACGATCACCCTGCGGCAGCGACCGGAGCGAATCCAGTCTTCGGCGATGGCAACAGCCTGAGCGGTGCTGGCGCAGGCAGCATTGACCTGGGTATTGGGGCCGCGAGCGCCGATATATTCGGCAAATTGGCTGTGGCCCATCGCCAGGATACGGAAAAGGAAGCGGCGGTCGAAGAAATATGGCTCTCGCTCCATCTGCTCGCGCAGGCCGGCGATACGGCGCTGGATTTCTTGCAGTGTCGCCGCGTCGGTGGTGTAGCGCCGCAAGTCCTCTAGCGCCGTGACCTGGTCGAGCCGATTCTGCCAGGTGTAGAAGTTGGCGATTTCCTCGGCGAAACGGTCGCCGCCGGGGAAGGCGCTGGCGAAGATGACGCCCGTCTCATCACGCATCGACACCGGCAGCAGCCATCGGTCGGGCAGGAACTTGCCGGTGGTCGTCGGCTTGAAAGTTTGCACCAGCGGGATACCGGCCTCGCGTAGAGCGTCGAGGCCGGCGGCCATCGCTATTTGGGTGGTCGTGTCAAGCGCTTCGATGAGCTTGGCCGGCACGCCGTATTCGGCCTCGAGATCGAACGATCCTGGTCGTCCGGCCAGCTTGATCACCTCGTCCGGATCGGTGATGACCTGGAAGCTGCCGCCGCCGTCCTCGGCCTTGACGACTCGCGTGATGCGTTTGTCCTGGATGCGGTGGCGGAAGCGTTCGGGGATGAGATCGATGAACTGCTCGCCGCGCAAGATGCGCAGGGCGTTGTCGGGGTCCATCAGCGGCTTTTCAGCGCCGGGCAGCCCCAATCCTGTGCCGGAAATGACGACCGATCCCAGGGGCGCGTCATTGCGGTCGTAAGGGCGAGGGGTGGAGATTGGGGACTGGAGATTGGAGATTGCCTGAGCAAGCGCCTGGACGGTGTCGAGGGCCAGGGTGGCGGAGGTAGGCTGGGTCATAGGTGCGACCTCCACAGACCGCGAGACGGGCGGGATCAGGACGGGGGCAGGAGGAGCAAGGGGAGAAGGTGCGGGAACGGAAATCGAGGCAATGGCCTGTTGCCCATCGACCCTGGCCGCTGCCGGAACAGAGCTAATCTCCAATCCCTTATCTCCAGTCTCTGCCCCGTATCCGGCCGCATACAGCCCGCACAGCGCCTGATTGAACGTCGGCAGCTCGCCGAACTTGGGATGGTTGGTAAAGAGGGAGATGACGTCGGGCTTGTCGCCCAGAACGTCGTCCACGAAACCTTTCAGTGCCTTCTTAGGACCGACCTCGACAAACACCCGGCAGCCATGAGCGTAGAGCGTTTCCAGACCCTTCACCCATTGCACCGTAGCAGCCACCTGCTGTTCGAGGATGTCCTTGACGCCCTCGATGGTGGTCGGGTAGATGTCGCCGGTAACGTTGGCAACCAGCGGCAGCCTCGGTTCGCGGATTTCCAGCTTGTCCAGCACCTTCCGCAGCGGTTTGCTGGCCGGGGCTACGATACTAGTATGGAAGGCATGGCTGACAGGGATGCGCATGGCCTGCATGCCTCTCTGATTGAAGAGGTTGATGGCTTGCTCTACGGCCTTGCTGGCGCCGCCGATGACGACCTGGTTGTAGGAGTTGATGTTGGCGGGGATGACGTAGCCGTCTACCTCTTTCAGTGTCTGCAAAATCACGTCCAGCGGGCCGAGCACCGCAGCCATCCAGCCATTGTCGGCGAGGTTGTTGATGGCTGTCATCTCGCGACCGCGCGCTGCTGAAGCTTCCAGCGCGTCGGCAAAGTGCATGACGCCGGCAGCGATAAGGGCGCCATATTCGCCCAGCGAGTGACCCATGACCATATCCGGACGGATGCCGTATTCTCCCAGCAGCTCGTAGATGGCGGTGTCCATCGTCAGCATGGCCGGCTGGGTGATCGCGGTCTGCATCAGGCTGAACTCGGCCTGCTTCATGGCCGCCGGGTCATTGGCATCGACGAAGATATAGTCGGTGAGCGGGCGGCCCAGGATAGGCATCATCACCCGGTCGGCGTCGGCGAACACCCGCCTGACCACCGTTTCGCGCCCGGCCAGCTCGCGGCCCATGTTGGCGTATTGGCTGCCCTGGCCGGGAAAGAGGAAGGCGATCTTGCCCGGCGCTTTGCCGCTGCCGCGGAAGATCCCCTGGGCCATCAGCGCTTTCCAGGCGGCGGGGTTGTCGAAGCCCAGCGCTTTGCGCGCCTTTTGGATGCGTTCAAGCAATTCGTCGTGATCGCCGAAGTCAATGACCAGGCGCTCCTGTGCTGACAGATCGATGGTATCGGGTGGGGCGATGGGGGGCGTCCAACCATCCTGCACCTTGCGGAATGTCTCGTCGAGCCGATCCTTCAACCCGACAGGCGTGGCGGCCCCCAGGACGAGGATGCCGCGTAGAGGGGGCTTGGTGACGCCGGTCGGGTACGATCGGGGGTGATTGGGCGACGAAATAAGGACGGCGTTGTCGGCTACCTGTCTGCTGGTCTCTTTAGGGACTTGAACGCCTGAGAAAATCGTCGCTTCGCTCGAAAGCATCCCTGGCACGTGTTCTTCGAGCACAACGTGGAAATTCGTGCCGCCAAAGCCATAGGCGCTGACGCCGGCGCGACGCGGTAGACCATCCCGCTGGCGCCATTCTTGAAGATCATGGTTGATGAAGAAGGGTGAGTTGGCGAAGTTGGCGTTGGGATTGGGTCGTTCGGCGTTGAGCGTGGGCGGCAGTAGCTTTTCATAGACGGACATCACGGCCTTGAGCAAACCGGCCGCGCCGGCGCCTGCCTTCAGGTGGCCGATATTGCTTTTGGCCGAGCCCAGCGCAACTCTGCCCTGCCCTGCGCCGCTAAAGACCTTGCCCAGGCTCTCCAACTCGACCACGTCGCCGACTTTGGTGCTGGTGCCGTGGGCCTCGACCATCGTTGCCGTGGCCGGATCCAGTCCGGCGTTTTCCCAGGCGCGCTGGGTGGCCAGGATCTGGCCGATGGGGTTCGGGGCGGTGATGCCTTTGCCTTTGCCGTCACTGGAACCTCCCAGCCCGCGCAAGACGGCGTAAATCTTATCGCCATCGCGCTCGGCGTCGGCCAAGCGCTTGAGCAAGAATGCGGCGGAGCCCTCACCCATGACAAAGCCATCGGCGCCATCGCCAAAAGGCCGGCTTCCGGTGGCGCTGAGCGCGCCGATCTTGCAGAATTTGACGAAGATACTTGCCCCCATATTGCGGTCAACGCCGCCTGTGAGCACAGCATCCACCTGCCCTGCCGTCAGCAGTTCGACAGCAGCATTGATGGCGGCAAAGCTGGATGCGCAAGCAGCATCGGTGATGAAACTTGGGCCGCGCAGGTTAAAGACGTTAGCGATGCGACCGGCAACGATATTAGGCAGCTCACCCGGCATCGTATCCTCGCTGATCTCCGGGAAGCGTTGCCCGAATCGTTGGTGCCACTGCGCCAGAATGGCCTCGCGCACGCTTGCTGGTAGCTGGCCGAATTCGCTGACTTGCTCGAGGGCATGGCGGTATTCGGGGAAGTTGATACGCAGGTTCGTGATGTAGTGCAATTCGCCGCCCATGGCCGTGCCCATGATCACACCGGTGCGGTCCGTGTTCAATGGGCGGTCAGGGTAGCCATAGTCGGCGAGGGCTTCGGCGGCGATGGTCACAGCCCATTGTTGGGCTTCATCCATGGCCGCTGCCACCCTGGGCGGCACCCGGTATTTCTTCCAGTCGAACTCAAACCCTCTTACCCAGCCGCCGATCTTGCTGTACGTCTTGTCGGGTGCGTTCGGGTCGGGGTCGTAATAGTCGGCGATACTCCACCGCTCTGGCGGCGTATCGCTGATGGAATAACGTTTGTTCTTGATGTTTTGCCAAAAGGCGGGCGCGCTGGGGGCGTCGGGCAGGATGGCGCCCACGCCAACAATGGCAATGGCCCGCTGAACGGTGTCACTCATCGGATTGCTACCTCGTCAGTGGTGATGGCTTGTCTACTCCGGTCGTGCTAGACCGGCGATTCAAGCTGGAAATGCCTCAACCAGCTTCCTTGCCACAAAATCCATATCCTCGATCAGGCCGGCCTGAGCGGCGTAGATGCCAGGAAGGTTGAGGGAAAGGCCTAGGTTGGGATCGGTCTGTCCGGCGCCGATGGTCCACCGCAACCCCTCGGCTGCGACCTTGAGCGCGGCATCGCGGGCATGCACCCGGGCCATGGCCTTCAACGTTACCTGGTCGAGATGGATGGCATAGGTAGGGTTCGTAGCCGCGCGCTCGCTGAAGATAGCGGCCGTCTCGGCATAGGCGATCAGCTCGCCCAACCGGAAGAGCACGTGCTGGTTGCGCGTCAGGCGGTCTAGCCGGCAGCGCTCCAGCACTACGGCCAGTGCCTTGAGGGCCAGGGCGGCGGTTTGGGCGCCAGTATCAGGCTGGGCGGGCCCTGAGCTTGTCGAAGGGGTCTGAGTCAGGCGGGCGGCCCAATCGTTGTAATAGGCGCCTTTCGTCTTCAGGTGCAGTTGCCAGCGGTCGCGGGCAATCGTCCATTCCATGATCTCAGAGGTGCCTTCATAGATCGTCGTGATCTTGACATCGCGCTTGACCTTCTCGACCATATATTCTTTGGTATAGCCGTAGCCGCCCAGAGCCTGGATGCTGTCTTCGGCAGCTTTGTTGCCGGCTTCGGTGGCCATGTATTTCGCCACGGCGCCCTCGGTTTGCAGGTTCTCATCGCCGCCGTCAATCCGCTCCGCCGTCCACTCGATATAGGCGCGGGCCGCTTCCAGCCGTACGGCGTTAGGGACGATCAGCTTGTGCGTGTAGCCTTGCTTCTGGCTGAGAGGAGCGCCGGCCTGCACCCGCAATTGCGAATAGGGGATGGCGCGCTTCAGCGCCGCCCAGCCGCCGCCGAGACCGAAGGCCGCCACCATCAGCCGGGTGTAGCCAAAGACGGCCTGAGCCTGGATCAGCCCCTGGCCCTCCACCCCGCCAACCAGCCGGTCCGCGTCTACATAGACATCTTCGAGAAAGAGAGCGGCCGTGTTGCTGGCGCGAATCCCGTGTTTGTCTTCCTGCTTGCCCTGGCTGAATCCCTCGGCGCCTCGCTCCAGGATGAACCACGAAGGCCCGCCTGGCGCCAGGGCCAGGAACGTGTAGAGATCGGCCACGCCGCCGTTGCTGATCCACTGTTTGCGCCCGCTGAGCCGGTAGCCAATTGTCTTGCCATCCTCGACCACCCGCTCAGCTTTCGATTTCATCGCCGCCAGATCCGAGCCGGCCTGCGGTTCGGTGGCGCCGTAGGCCACCAGCAAACCCTCTTCGGCGATACGTCCCATCCAATGCGCCTTCTGCTCCTCGGTGCCGCCGACGGTGATAGGGTCGGTGCCCAGGAAGGTGGCAAGGACGCCAGTGGCGATACCCAGGTCAATCCCGGCCATCACTTCTGACACCCGGTAGATATCGTAGGCGCCGCCGCCCATGCCGCCGAACTCCTCCGGGATGAAGAGCAGGTGCAGCCCGATGTTTCCATAGAGATCGTCGAGCACTTCTTTGGGAAAGCGGTCTTCGTGGTCGAGCTTAAGCAGGAAGTCGGAGGTGAGACGCTTCTCTGCATATTTGTTCAGGGTGGTGAGCACCTGGTTGAGGGTGTTTGTGTCAAGTCCGGCCATCGGACAGAAAACCTCCTGGCGTGGTGTAGTTAGAGCGATCCAAACTAAGGATCGCCATAATTATTCTAGCGCGTCTCGTCTTGTGAAAACATGCGCAAGATCATGCGCGGCGCGTCATTTTTGCAGGCTGATCGGTCATCTTCGCTGCAGCGCCGTGCTGCAAATGCAGGACAGCGCATCAGTCAGTTGGGCTCGACCACCTGCTCCTGGCTATACTACGGCCATGAAACCTTCTCCCCGTGCGCGCCGCGTGGCTGCCATCGTCGCCCTTGCGGTCTTGATCACTTCCGCGGGGCTGGTCTTTTGGCAGTGGCAGCAGAGTCGCCAGCGTCTGGCCCTGGGACCGCAGCAGACAGTCGTCGCTGCCAACCCCAAGGCAGGGGTGCACACACGACTGGAGAATGAGGTCGAGCCGTGGAAGATCAAACGCACGCTGCAGATGGTGCGCGAGATGGGCGCGCCCTGGGTGGTGGAGTATTTCCCTTGGGCATTCAGCGAGCCGCGCCGTGCGAACTTCGATTGGACCCACGCCGATCTGGTCGTGGACCATGCCAACCGCCAGGGCTTGACCCTCATCGCCCGGCTAGGTTTTGTGCCTGAATGGGCCAGACCCAAAGACTCAGTCAATTCCTACCTGGACGAGGCGCAATTCGCCGATTTCGCCCGCTATGCCGCCGCCTTCGCCGAGCATTTCCGTGGACGGGTGAAGTACATCGTCCTCTGGAACGAGCCCAACCTGGCTCTGGAATGGGGCTATCGCCGGCCCGACCCGCCCGCCTATACACGGCTGCTCTGCCAGACCGCCGAGGCGGTTCGCGCCGCCAACCCGGAGGTCGTGATCCTGGGCGGCGCCCTCGCGCCCACCATTGGCGACCCAACCGGCGAGTTAGGAATGAGCGACCTTGACTTCTTGCAGGCGATGTATGACGCCGGCGCCAAACCCTGCTTCGACGCCCTGGCCGTCCATGCCTATGGTCTTACCTACCCACCCGAAGACCCTCCCGACCCGGCGGTCACGAATTTCCGCCGCGTCGAGCTCCTGCGTGAGATCATGATCAGGAATGGCGATGGCGACAAACCCATCCATATCACCGAGGCGGGATGGAACGATCATCCGCGTTGGACGCGGGCGGTGCGGCCGGCGCAGCGTATCCGCTACACGCTGGCTGCCTTCGAACTCGCCCAGACCTGGCCCTGGCTGACGTCGCTGTCGATGTGGGCCTTTCGCTATCCCTGGCTGGAAAAGAACATCCGCGACTACTACACGTTCGTGTCGCCGGACTTTCAGCCCAAGGCGATCTACCTGGAGGTACAGGAGGCGCTCTCCGGCCGCGATTGAACACTCGCCGGAAGGACGTCTGCCGTGTTATCGACATGAAAACAGGCGGCAGGAACAAGTCCTTGCCGCCTGTTTGTGCGTCCTTGGTGAAATCGATCAGGCCGGGACGGGTTCGGCCGTGGCTGGCTCCGACATGGACAGGGTCTGCGCCGAGGGCAGCGTGTCATTGTTCTTGCCGGCGATGTAGTCCTCCACCATGCGGTGGGCGACGTCATCCGTATACTGGATCGGCGGCGACTTCTTGAAATAGGCGCTGGGAGCGACAAGGGCGCCGCTGAGACCGCGATCCAGGCCGAGCTTGGCGCAGCGCACGGCATCGATGATCACGCCAGCGCTGTTGGGGCTGTCCCACACTTCCAGCTTGACCTCCATGTTCAGCGGCACATCGCCAAAGGTGGTGCCTTCCATGCGAATATAGCACCACTTGCGGTCGTCCAACCACTGGATATAATCGCTGGGGCCAACATGGATGTTGCGGCTGTCCAGGTCGTGGGTCGAAAGCTGGCTGGTGACGGCGTTGGTCTTCGATTCCTTTTTGCTCTGCAGACGGGATCGCTCGAGCATGTTGAGGAAGTCGGTATTGCCGCCGAAGTTGAGTTGGTAGGTGCGGTCGATGCGCACCCCGCGGTCCTCAAACAGCCGGGTGAGCACGCGATGCGTGATCGTGGCGCCGACCTGGCTCTTGATGTCGTCGCCGATGACCGGTAGTCCTGCACGCTTGAAGCGGCCCTGCCAATACGGTTCGCGGGCGATGAAGACCGGGATGGCGTTGACAAAGGCGCAGCCTGCCTCGATCACCTGCTCGACATACCACTTGGTGGCCATCTCGCTGCCTACTGGCAGATAGTTGACGACGACGTCGGTCTTGGTGTCCCTGAGGATCTCGACGATGGGGGCGGTGGGGCCCGGCGCCTTCTCGATGACCTGGCTCAGGTAGTGGCCCAAACCATCATGGGTCATGCCGCGCTGCACCGTCACACCCATGTGCGAGGGCTCGGCAAAGCGATAGGTGTTGTTCTGGCCGCGGAAGATGGCTTCGGAGAGATCGTAACCGACTTTGTCGGCGTCGATGTCGAAAGCAGCGCTGAACTCGACGTCGCTGATGTGGTATCCGCCCAGGTTGACGTGCATCAGACCGGGCACAAAGTCCTTGGGATCGGCTTCGCGGTAGTAATGAACGCCCTGGATAAGGGAGGAGGCGCAGTTGCCGACGCCGATGATGGCGACGCGCACTTTCTTCTTGGACATGGTTGGCTCCGTTGGGTAAGGGATGTGGGGGTGGATGAGGAGTGGATCGAAATGTGCGAGGCGCTAGACAACGTCTCGCGGGACGGGGTTACAGGTGCTGTTGCGGACAATCAGGTCGCCGCGCAGGCGGATGTCAGCAGCTGGTTCGCCGCGGCGGGCGGCGAGGACGGTCGTGACGGCCAGACGGCCGAGTTCCTCTTTGCGCTGGTCCACTGTCGTCAGCGGCGGCAGGCTGAGCTCGGCATAGGGGAGATTGTCGAAGCCAACTACCGACAGGTTATCAGGCAGGTGCAGGCGCTGGCGGTGGGCTTCAGCCAGCAGGCCAAGCGCGCTGAGGTCGTTGTAGCAGAAGAGCGCCGTGGGTCGCAGCTTCGGAGAACAGCCGGCCAATTCGCCCAGGGTGCGGCGTCCGGATGCAATTGAGCCGTCGCCGGCCAGCACGCGCTGTGGATCGAAGCCCTGCCCTGCCTCTTGCAGCGCCCGTCGATAGCCGGCGGCGCGCGCCTGATGCGATCTCCCCTGCGCCGGGCCCCCCAGGTAGGCGATGCGGGTGTGACCCAGGTCGAGCAGGTGACGGGTGGCCAGCCAGCCGCCATACTCGTTATCGGTGGCGATGGAAAAGACCTGCTCGCCGGGCTGGTCGCTGTTGACGAAGACGACCGGGATATCCAGGCCGGGCAGCACTTCCTGGTAGGCCTTGCCGGCGCGGGAGCTGAGGACGATGAGTCCATCCGGCTGCTGGCCGAGGACCATGCGCACAACTTCGATCTCGCGGCCGGCTTCGCCCGACGTGCTGGCAACCACCAGGAAGTAACCGGCGGCCAGGCTCTCGCTCTCGATGCCGCGCATGACCGCGGCCAGGAAGGGATCGGCCAGGCTGGGCGCAACGATGGCGATGCTCTGGCTGGCGCCGGTGACCAGGCTGCGGGCGGCCAGGCTGGGGGTGTAGCCAAGCTCAGTGGCAATCGTTTGCACGCGTTGTCTTGTGTCATCGCTGATTCGCTCCGAGCCGGCCAAAGCGCGGCTCACAGTCGACGGCGCGACCTGGGCGATGCGGGCAATGTCCTTGATCGAGGGGCGCGAATGCATGGTCGAAGTGAATGACAAATTGATGCGCAAACGTTTGCGCAAATGATGATACGTCCTTGTTCTGGCGCTGTCAAGTCCCCTGGCGCACCCATACAGCTCGATCCGGCCGAGCGTTTGGCGGGCGCGAAGTTTCTGGGGCGGCGATTTGGCCTTATACTTGCCTGGTCTAAAGGTATGGCTCTTGTCAACCCGTCATTTTCCCTAGCGCAGGAGGGCAGCCAGTGTCGAAGTACATAGTCGCCTA
>JACDJA010002894.1_pt1 | contig 11662 bp, 11 predicted proteins | sample 7449241 | NCBI WGS metagenome assembly JACDJA01 (sample SAMN14253289, study PRJNA609438) | sludge metagenome | isolation source: initial anaerobic sludge | collected 2018-12-20 | reverse complement strand
TAGTGTAACCCCTTGGCGGCACTACCATGAACCTCATCGAATCTTTCCTCCACGTCCCGCGAATCGCCTATTTTTCCATGGAAATCGCCTTGCGCAGCGAAATTCCGACCTACGCGGGCGGTCTGGGGATCCTAGCCGGCGACACCTTGCGCACGGCCGCCGACTTGAACATGAACATGGTGGCGGTCAGTCTCGTCAGCCGGGCCGGCTACTTTCGCCAAACCATCGATGCCGCAGGACAACAAAACGAAGCGCCCCAGCTCTGGGAACCGGCCCAATGGGCGACCCGCATGGGAGCCATGGTTTCCATCGACCTCCTCGACCGCATGGTCTGGGTCAGCGGGTGGTTGTACGTCCTGGAGTCTCCAGCGGGCGGCCGGCAACCCGTCATCCTGCTGGATACGGACTTGATGGAAAATCAAGCGGAAGATCGCTTGATCACGCATTATCTGTACGGGGGCGACGATCGCTACCGCCTGCAACAGGAAGCCATCCTGGGGATCGCGGGCGTGCGGATGCTCCAGGCGCTGGGCTTCCAGGTTCGAGAATATCATCTGAATGAAGGGCATTCCGCCCTGCTGGGGATCGAATTGTTGCGCCGCTACGCCTTTCCCCTGGAGGAGGTCCGGCAGGACGAATCGCCCTATGACATCCTATCGGTGCGTCAACTGTGCAACTTCACCACCCACACGCCCATCGACGCCGGACACGACAAGTTCCCCTACGCGCTTGTCGACGAGGTCCTGGGCCCAATCATCGACAAACCGCTGATGCAACGTTTGGGCGGCGGTGATCGGCTCAACATGACTTTGCTCGCATTGAACCTCAGTGAGTATGTCAACGGTGTAGCCGTACGCCACGCCGAGATATCGGCCAAGATGTTTCCGGGATATCACATGCGCGCCGTGACCAACGGTGTGCACCCGCGAACGTGGACCCACGACAGTTTCGCCAAATTGTACAACCGGTATCTGCCAGGATGGTGCCGCGAACCGGAGATCCTGGTCCGCGCGGATCATGCCATCCCTGATGCGGCCATCTGGCAGGCCCATCAGGATGCCAAAAACGCCTTGTTCCGCCACATCATCGAAGTCGATGGATCTCACATAGATCCGGACATCGCCACCATCGGCTTCGCCCGGCGCATGACGGCCTACAAACGGCCTGATCTGCTTTTCATGGATCCGGATCGTTTGATATCGATCGCCCAAAGGCACCCTTTTCAACTCGTGATCGCCGGCAAGGCCCATCCGCGCGACGAGACGGGCAAAGCATTGATCGCCTGGGTCCATTCGATGGCGCAGCGACTGAAGGAATCGATCCCCATCGTCTTCCTTCCCGATTACCACATGGATCTGGCAAAAAAGCTCGTGGCGGGGGTAGACATTTGGCTCAACACGCCGCTACGCCCGCTGGAGGCCTCCGGCACCAGCGGCATGAAGGCGACGTTAAACGGGGTGCCGAATCTGAGCATCCTGGACGGCTGGTGGATTGAGGGCTGCATTGAAGGGATCACCGGCTGGGCGATCGGCGACGACCCCGACGCCTCCACTGAAAATGACGCCGCGTCTCTCTACCAAAAATTGGAGACCGTCGTTTTACCTCTCTTCTATGGGGACCGGTCCGCCTGGATCGGCGTCATGAAGGGCGCCATCAGCAAAAATGCGTCCTATTTCAACAGCCATCGAATGATGCGCCGCTACGCCGTCGAAGCTTATATGCAATGAGAAGACGCCATTCTCATGCACCGGTTTGCGGCAAAGCGCAACGAGGATAGGTGGATCAGTAAAAGGAATGCCGATGACCCGGCAGCTCAAAATTGGAGACATTACGGTGGAGGTGACACTTAAGCACATCAAGAATTTACGCCTGAGCGTCCATCTGCCCACGGGTCGCGTCCGCATTTCGGCGCCGGCTTGGATGAGTTTGGAGAATATCCGTCTCTTTGCCGTTTCCAAACTGGGATGGATCAAGAAACAGCAGGGCCGAGTCCGTCGCCAGAATCGCGAACCCCCTTGTGAGAGCCTGGCGCACAAAAATCATTACGTGTGGGGAAAACTTTACCCGCTCACGGTGGCCGAGAGCGACCGGGCGCCCGCCATCGAATTGGAAAACGACCGGATATGGTTGCGGGTACGTCCGGGCACCGATCAAAGGCGGCGGCAGGCGTTGATGGAATGCTGGTATCGAGGTCAGGTGAAGGAGGCCCTGCCCCCCTTGATCGAGAAATGGCAATCACTGATGGGGGTGAGCGTGAACCGTTTTTTCGTCCAGCGGATGAAGACCCGATGGGGAAGCTGCAACCCTGTTGCCGGCAATATCCGCCTCAACACCGAACTGGCCCAAAAAGCCCCCGAATGCCTGGAGTACGTCGTTGTTCATGAAATGCTTCATCTGTTGGAACCCACACATAATGCCCGCTTCAAAGCTTTGATGGATTCCTTTCTGCCAAATTGGCGATTGCTCAAGAACCAGTTGAATCGGAGGTGAAGCCTTGGCGCCCCTGATGCCGGTTTTGTTCGTGGGCCATGGCACCTGGTCGGTGCTGGTGCAGATGTTCCCCAGGCCGACATCCCGGTGGTGCAGCTGAGCATGGACAAACAAAGTTACTTGTCCCTGTTTCCTATGGAGCCCATCTGTTTGAGTGGTTTATACATCTCCGGATAGAGCTTTTTCATGCACTCCGGGCAAAGACTGTGGCTGAAGTCAACTTCCGAGTGTTCTTTGATGTAAACTTCGATCTGCTCCCAATCGCCTTTGTCGTTCCGGATTTTCTTGCAGTGGGAGCAGATGGGCAGAATTCCGCGCAGGGTCTTGATCTCGGCCAAAGCAGCCTGAAGCTTGTTGACGAGATCGATCCGCTCCTTCTCGGCGCGCTTGCGCTCGGTGATATCCCGACAGATGCAGAAGATCAGTTTTTCCCCACGGTACACGGCGCCGTTGTTGCTCAGCTCCACATCAATGATTGTTCCGTCCTTGCGGCGGTGCTGGGTCTCGAAATGAGCGCCTTCCGGGTCAATTTCATCGATCATGACCCGGATTTCATCCTTTGCGCTTTTCGCATCCCAGTCCCAGACATGGAGATCATGGACCTCCTGTAGGCTGTAGCCGAGCATTTTTGCAAATTGGGTGTTCGCCTCGTAGACCTTGCCCTGCTGGTCGAGGACCACAATGCCATCCCGGGACTGCTCGATGAGCATTCGCCAGCGGCTGATCTCTTCCCTGAGCAGGTTTTCCATTCGTTTCTGTTCCTGCTCAGCGTAGCGCAATCTATGGATTTCAGATCCCCATCCTTCATCGTTTGGCTGTAAATCCATGCGCACTCCTCTGTGCAAAGTAACTTTTACGGGTAAATCAAACCGATCACCAATAATTACAATATGACTGTTTTCATCATAAGAAAGAGAAGCAATCGACATGCCATTTTTTGCTTCACTGAACTTTTTTTTAAACCTTGTCGGGTCTCGATGGCCGGCGTAGAAGAGATCCGTCCGCGTACTGATACGCAAAAATTCACCGACACCACCCAATCGCACCCTTTCCCGCGGCTCTTGATCGTTCAGCGACTGAACCCCGCTTATTTTTTACTTGACAAAACCGGCTGCGAACAACCATAAAGATGACTGTCCGGTCAGTCATCGACATTCTCAAGGGAGTTCCCCCGTGCCCAAGGAAACTTTTTTCAAAATCGCCGACGAAAAGCGCGAGCGGCTGCTGCGCGAGGCGGCCCGCCTGTTCGCCGAGAGGGGCTTCAACCAGACCGACATGGCTCAGCTGGCCAGCCGCGCCGGGGTGGCCAAGGGGTCGATCTACAACTACTTCGAGAACAAGGAAGACCTCTATCTCTATGTCTGCCGGGACGGCATGCGGCGCTCCCGCGAGGCGATCTACGGCCGAATGGATCCGGGATGGAACGTCTACCGCCAGATCGAGCACATCTTCCGGCAAGGGGCGCTGTTTGTCCGCAGCCATCCGGAATACCTGATTCTTTACGCCAACATCTCTTCGGCCGGCATGGAACGCTTCTCCGTGCAGATGTCCCGGGAGGTGGAAAAGTACACGGCCGATCACCTCAAGCGGTTGATCCGCAGGGACATGCAGCGGGGCCTGGTGCGCGATGACGTGGATGTCAATTTCGCCGCCTTCATGGTCAACAGCCTCTACATCATCTTCATGACATCGCTGGTCTCCAGCCATTTCAAACTCCGACTGCAGGAGTATCTTGAAATGGACGGCGATTTCACCGACGCGTCGCTGGAGCCGCTGATCCAGGGCACCACGGATACCATCAACAACCTGCTGCGGCCGGTATAGATGAAAAGCAGCATGAACCGGGAAAAACGCAACTATCCAAGAGCATTGAACCGATTCAAAAAATCTTAGGATTCAAGGAGGGACCATGTCCAATTCAACCGGCGGCCAGATAATCGCCAAAATGTTGAAAGCCGAAGGCGTCGAGAAGTTTTTTGGGATCGTCGACGGCACCTATCTGCAGCTTTTCGCCCACTGCGTGGAAGAGGGGATCCAGATGATCACCCCCCGCCACGAGGCGGTGGCAGCCCACATGGCAGGGGCCTATGCGCGCCTCACCGGCAAGCTGGGGGTCTGCATCGCCAGCAACGGTCCCGGGGTGGCCAACATGCTCGCCGGGGTGGCGGTGGAGAACGTGGAGGGCAACCGCGTGCTGTTGATCACCAGCTCCCGCCGCACCGGCATCGCCTACCCGGATCGCGGCGGCGCCTACCAGTGTTTCGACCACGTCGGCGTGATCAAAAACATGGCCAAATGGTCGGCCACCTGCGCCCATGCCGAGCGTATCCCCGAACTGTTTCGCAAGGCCCTGCGCAAGTGCTACCAGGGCCGGCCCGGCGTGGTGCACCTCGATGTGCCCGAAAACCTGATCAACGGACCGTGCCCCGCCGCCCCCATCCTGATCCCGGAGCGTTACCGCCGCACCCTGCCCATCGCGCCTCTGGCCCAGCAGGTGGAACAGGCCGCCGAGCGGCTGGCCGCGGCCCGTCTGCCCATGATCCATGCCGGCAGCGGCGTCATCCACGCCGGGGCTTTCGCGTCCCTGCGCCGAGTGGCGGAACAACTGCACGCCCCCGTGACCACATCCTGGGCCGGTCGCGGCGTCATCGATGAACGCCATCCCTTGGTCTGGCCCATGGTGTACATCGACGCCAACAACGCCCTGCGCAACGCCGCCGACCTTTGCCTCTGCCTCGGCTCGGACCTGGGGGAAACCGACTGGTGGGGCAAGGCGCCCTACTGGGCCAAGACCGCGGACCAGCAGTTCATCCAGGTGGATATCGACGAAGAACGCCTGGCGCGCAACCGGGCCACCGACCTGGCCATCGTTGGTGATGTCGGGCTTTTCCTCGACATGCTCGCAACAGCCCTGGCGCAACGCGAGTCCACCATGGATCTGACCTCCCGCAAGTCCAGGGTTGCGGAGCTGGCCCTGCTGAAAAAAGAAGAACGCAAAACCCTCGACGAGATGTTGGCCCTGCCGGACGAGCCCATGATCTCGTGCCGGGTGCCCACAATTTGCCGCGAGATGTTTCCGGACGACGCCGTGGTGGTCTTCGACGGCGGCAACACGGCCGTCTGGGGCAACTTCTACACCGAGCTGCGAACCCCCAACAGCCAGCTCGGCACCCATCACATGGGTCACCTGGGAGCCGGCGTGGGCCAGGCTCTGGGCGCCGCCGTGGCCCGGTCGGACAAGCCGGTCTACTGCCTCATCGGCGACGGCGCCATGGGCTTCAATATGCAGGAGGTGGAGACCGCGGTGCGCCACGGCCTCAAGGTGATTTTTCTGGTTCTCGTGGACAAGGCCTGGGGCATGGTGAAGATCAACCAGATGTTCGCCCTGGATCCGGTCAAGGAGATGTTCGAAACCGCCCTGGGACCGGACAAGAAGGGAACGATCAACACCGATCTGGGCGAGATCGCCTGGGACGAGCTGGCCCGGGCCATGGGGGCCTTCGGCGCCCGGGCCGCCAGCGCCGAGGAGCTGCGCGGCGCCCTGGAGCAGGCCCGGCAGTCCGGCACCTGCGCGGTGATCCACTGCCTCGTCAACGCCGAGGCCCACATGATGGCCCCCGGGCTGTTGCATTTCAAGGCGATGCACCAGGAACCGGCCGGTGAGTAGAAACAGTCACGGACGGCTTTGCAACGAGAGGTGGCAGACAGGATAGAAGGAGGATGAATGGATGCGGCCGCAGTGGACCAGATCAGCCTCAATTTCAGCAAGAGCGGTTTGTTGGGCCTCAACGCCGTCATCGGCCTGATGATGTACGGCATGGCCCTGGACATGAAACTGGATGATTTCAAACGGGTTCTGCGGTCGCCCAAGGGGCCGGCCATCGGGCTGTGCGCCCAATTCATCCTGTTGCCGGCCTTCACCTTTCTGTTGACCCTGGTGTTGCCCGTCACCCCCTCCATGGCCCTGGGGATGATGATGGTAGCGGCCTGTCCCGGCGGCAACCTCTCCAACCTGATGACCTACCTGGCCGGCGGCAACGCGGCCCTCTCGGTGAGCATGACGGCGGTGTCCACCGCCACGGCCGTGGTGATGACGCCCCTGAATCTGTCCATCTGGGGCAGCCTCAACCCGGCCACCCGGAACATCCTGCGCGAGGTGAGCCTCAATCCCATGGATGTCTTTCAGACCATCGTGCTGATCCTGGGTATCCCGTTGGTGCTGGGGATCAGCACCTCACGCTTGTACCCCCACCTGGCCGACCGCATCCGCAAACCGTTCAAAACCGTATCGGTGGTGATCTTCTGCCTCTTTGTGGCGGCGGCCCTGGGCGCCAACTGGCACAACTTTCTGCGCGCCATCGGCCTGGTGGCCGTGGGGGTGTTCCTGCACAACGCCCTGGCCCTGACCCTGGGCTACACGGCGGCCCGATTGTGCGGCCTGCCTGAACGGGACCGCCGCGCCGTGGCCATCGAGGTGGGCATCCAGAACTCGGCCTTGGCCCTGGTGCTGATCTTCCAGTTTTTCGCCGGCCTGGGGGGCATGGCCATCATCGCCGGCTGGTGGGGGGTCTGGCACATCATCTCCGGTTTGACCATGGCCTCGTTCTGGTCACGCCGGCCGTTGGCGGCCCCACAACAGGAGGAAGGGATTTCATGAGCACCCAGCGCACGCCTTATCGTTCGGTCCTGATCACCGGTGCCGGGGGATACATCGGTCGCCAAGTGGTGGCGGCCCTGGCCGCCGATCGTCGCGATCTCACCACCATCGTGGCCAGCGACCTGCGGCCGCCGCCCGCCGACCGGCGTCTTGCCGGCATCGACTACCTGGCCGCGGACATCTGTTCTCCCCAGCTGGCCAGCGCCTTGGAGCGCTACCGGATCGACGTGGTAATTCACCTGGCGGCGGTGGTGACCCCTGGCCGCCGGTCGAACCGGGAGCTGGAGTACAAGGTGGATGTGCTCGGCACCGAGAATGTGCTCAACGCCTGCTTGTCCGCCGGTGTCCAGAAGTTCATCTACACCTCCAGCGGCGCGGCCTACGGCTACCATGCCGACAATCCGCAATGGCTGGAAGAGCATCATCCGATCCGCGGCAACGACGAATTCGCCTACGCCTGCCACAAGAGACTGGTGGAAGAGATGCTGGCCCGCTACCGCCAAGCGCACCCGGAGCTGGAGCAACTCATCTTTCGCCCCGGTTTCATCCTGGGCGCCACCACCCGCAACCAGATCACCAACCTCTTCGAACAGAAGCGGATCATCGGCCTCAAAGGCGCGGACAGTCCCTTTGTCATCATCTGGGACCAGGACGTGGTGGGGGCCATTCTGAAAGGTCTCTTCGAAGGGGGCCAAGGCATCTACAACCTCGCCGGCGACGGCATTCTGACCCTGCCCGAGATGGCTCGTCTCATGGGCAAGCCTTACATCGCTTTGCCGGTGGGGCTGGTCAAGGCGGGCCTGTGGCTGGGCAAGCGCCTGGGGCTGACCCAGTACGGCCCCGAACAGGTGGGTTTTCTGCGTTACCGGCCGGTGCTGTCCAACCGCGGGTTGAAGGCGGAATTCGGATACATTCCGCGCAAGACGAGCCGGGAGGTGTTCAACGATTACCTGGAGCGCAGGCGTCATGCGATATCATAGACATTTTGCCGGCAAGAGTGTGGTGGTCACCGGCGCGGCCGGCGGCATGGGATTGGCCTTCGCCCGACGCTTCGGGGAGGCCGGGGCGCGGGTGGCCATGCTGGACGTGCATGCCGCGGCCGTGGAAGCGGCGGCCGGCCGGTTGGCCACCGATGGCATCGAAGCCCTGCCCCTGGCCTGCGATGTCTCCGATCCGGGCAGCGTGGCGGCGGCCATGGACCGGGTCCGGGAACGCTTCGGCGGCGTGGATGTGCTGATCAACAACGCCGGGATCAGCGCCCGGGCCGCCTTCGAGCAAACCCACCTGGCCGTTTTCCATCGGGTGATGGGGATCAATTTCTTCGGCGCCCTCTATGCCACCAAGGCGGCCCTGGGCAGCCTCAAGCGGCGCAAGGGGCTGATCATCACCATCAGCTCCCTGGCCGGTTTCTCTCCCCTGTTGGGCCGCACGGCCTATGCGGCCAGCAAACATGCCCTGCACGGCCTGTTCGATTCCTTGCGCAGCGAGTTGCGCGGCACCGGTGTCGGGGTGCTGGTGGTCTGCCCCGGCTTCACGGCCACCAACATCGGCACCTCGGCCCTGGACGGCGACGGCTCGATCACCCACCATCCCCAATCCACGGTGGGTCGGCCGGCCAGTCCAGCCGAGGTGGCTGAACAGGTCTTCCAGGCCGCCCGGAAAAACAGACGGCTGCTGGTGCTGACCCCGGTGGGCCGGCTGACCCGACTGGTCAACAAGCTCTCACCACGGCTTTACGAATGCTTGATGGCACGCTCGGTGCGATCAGAGCTGGAAAGATAGCCGGCGGGCGCCCCAGGCTCTTTTGGCCGTTTTCCTGATTTTGGCAGGGTGAGGATTTTTTCGTGAGTTACGGCGGGCGCCGGATTTGACCGGATGCATGGCAGCGCTGTTTCGAGGGTCCAAATCTTGGCGCCCAACGCGGAGGTCATTATTCGAGACGGGCATCCTTCAAACCAGATAACCCGCAGCAGCCTGGCAAAACGGACAAGTTCAGGCGGTCGGGCGTTTCCCGGTCGGGTTCATCGCGTTGTGAATCACCACTGGCGGGGCAAGGCGGAAAACACGAACGATTCATGATATCCGAAACCCGAATGTTGCCACCGATTCTCACCTGTGAAGGATTTTGGCCTTCATCGGGAGGCCTGCAATGAGAGGCGCGCCACGGCCGCCCGGACCACTTCGGCCGCCCGGTCGATCTCATCCTCGGTGGTGGGCCGCCCGACGCTGAAGCGCAGCGTTCCCTTGGCCCAGCCCAGGTCCATTTCCAAGGCTTGCAAGACGTGGGAGATTTCCACGGTATCGGCATGGCAAGCGGCACCGGCCGAGGCGGCCACATCCAGGCCGATCTCCTCCAGAATCCGGTTGGCTTCGAGGTTTTTAAACGAGACGCTGAGGGTGTTGGGAAGCCGTTCTGTCGGATGCCCGTTGATCTGCACATCCGCCCGGCAGGCGCTAAGTTTATCCCAAAGCCGGTCGCGCAGACGACCCATGCGTTCGGCCGCCTGGAGCAAAATCCGGCCGGCGATGGCACAGGCCTCGCCGAGGCCGACGATCCAGGGGACATTCTCCGTGCCGCCCCGCCGCCCGCCCTCCTGGCCGGCGCCGCGGCAAAAAGGGGTGACGGGGGTATTTTCACGGATGTACAGCGCACCGATGCCCTTGGGTGCGTAGACCTTGTGGCCGGCCACCGAGAGCAGATCGACCCCCAGATCATCCACGTTGACCGGGAGTTTGCCGATGCTCTGGGCCGCGTCGGTGTGCACCAGAATCCCTCTTTGGTGCGCCAACGCGGCGATCTCGGCCACCGGCTGCACCGTGCCGACCTCGTTGTTGGCGTGCATGACGCTCACCAGGATCGTGTCCGGCCGAAAGGCGGTGGCCACCCGGGTCGGATCGACCCGGCCGCGGCCGTCCACCGGCACCACGGTGAGGGACCATCCCCGGGTTTCAAGGTCCCGGCACACCGCCAAAACCGCCGGGTGCTCGACGGCGGTGGTGACGATGTGCCGGCCGCGGTCCCGCAGGGCCCGGGCCACGCCGGCGATGGCGTGATTGTTGGATTCGGTGCCGCCGCTGGTAAAGACGACCTCGGCGGGCCGGCACCCGAGCAGATCGGCCACCTGCCCTCGGGCCCGGTTAACGGCCTGTTTGGGCGCGATGCCGTACCAGTGGCTGCTGGACGGGTTGCCGAACTCGGTGTCGATAAAAGGGCGCATGGCACCGATCACCGCCGGGTCATGCGGCGTGGTGCCGTTGTAATCCAGATAGATGGGAAACGTTGAGGTCATCTTTGGGTTGCTCCTTGCGGCGTTTCCATCGAAGCCGAATCAGCCGGTTGCAATGAGGGATACGAACCGGTCCAGCCGACTCGAAGACACGCTGTTTTTCAGGCGGCGGTCCAAGGTGACCAATTCGCCGTTATTTCTAGCCGCTAAACCGATCAGGTAGACATCGACCACCTGACGGTGGCCGGTGATCCAGGGCAAAGAGACTTCGGATTGGCTCAAATCAAGGTCATCCGGCCAAAAAACATGGTCGGGGTGACCGGTCATTGCCGTGAGAAGTTGCATGGCCTGGCCGCAGGATACAGCTTCGGGGATGATGACAGGATTGGAAGAAATGCGAACCAGCCCGCACTGGGTCAGCGGGCAGGTGGCCCACAGACCATGGCGCTCTTCGGCAAACCATCGGTGGGCATTTTCGTGATGCACGTGAGAAGGCCAGACCAGCGCGACGAGAACGTTGAGATCCAGCAGGGCAGCCTTCATGCCAGGTCTTCCAGCTTTTTGACATCTTCCAGGGTGATCGGTCTGGCGTCCAGCCCGACCTTGAAAACCGGCAGACCGCTTTTTCGTTCCATGTCCAACTTGCTCTGCAATCCTTTGCGCATCAATGCGGAAACGATCGTACCGACCGAAACCGAACGTGCCTGGGCCAATGCCTTGGCTGCGGCCAGAAGATCATCGTCAATGCTCAATGTAGTCCGCATGCTATCCTCTTGTTTTGGATTACATTTTTTCAGAAAATGGACCGGAAAGGGGGAGTTTCGAAAAGGTCAACCGCTCGAGAATCGGAACAGAATCCCAAGCCGACTCAGTTGAATATACCATAGCGATTTCACGATTTGATGTCAAGATGCATAGACATCACAGCATCACTCACGATCAAGGCGGAAGATCCGTTCACGGCGCCGCTGGCGGCAATCAACGCCGCGCCGATGGCGCCCGTCGACTTGGGATCTTCGGCCACCAGGATCTCCTGGTCCAGGCTTTCGCGGATCAGGTCGCAGATGCAGCCGTTGCGCGCCACCCCGCCGCTGAAGACCACCGGGCCGCCGGCGTGCACCCGCTTGAGCATTCCGACGGCCCGGCGAACGATGGATTTGTGAAGGCCCAGGGCGATTTCGTTGCGATCCTCGCCCCGGGCCACCAAAGAAGTGACTTCGGATTCGGCGAACACGGTGCACATGCTGTTGATAGTCAAATCCTTGCCGGCCCGTGCGGCTTCGGCGCC
>JACDJA010002892.1_pt1 | contig 11672 bp, 8 predicted proteins | sample 7449241 | NCBI WGS metagenome assembly JACDJA01 (sample SAMN14253289, study PRJNA609438) | sludge metagenome | isolation source: initial anaerobic sludge | collected 2018-12-20 | reverse complement strand
TTTCTGGTGTCATGTTCTGCTCTCTTAAGTAAATGCTGATTTATTCCATCCTTGGAATAAAACAGCTCGCTCATCGCGGTACACGCCCGCGATGGCTCTCACGAATCAAAGACGTACATCTTTGTTCGTGTTGGGGCATCCTGCCCCAAGCGGGAAGCACTGAATAAATCAGCGCTCCCCTAACCCCCGGTGACGGGTGGAAAAAACGCCACCTCATCGCCTTCTTGCAGTGGATGATCGAAATGGACGTATTCGTGATTGACCGCGGCCAGAATATTGGCCGGGCGCTCTTTGCCGGTTATGCGCAACCACGCGTCGTGAACGGTGGCTGGCGTGTCGGGTGTTTTCAGCTCATCGCGCGCGAACTGCTCACGCAGGCTGGCGAAAAGTTTTATGGTAATGCCCATGAAGCGTTTTATTACTCGGTCTTGATGGATGAATTGGAAACGGATCGCCAAATCCTTGCCTGATCCTTGCATAGTGCCCGTTACAACTTATTGTCTGCTAAAGTTGCCCCCAAGCAAAGATTTGTCTGAAATTTCTGCGAACTTTTGAGTGGTTTGAACTCAGAAAATTCCCGGGCTGTTTCATGAAGCGTGGTTTTACCAAGATAGGTGCTGTAATGAAGTGGATCAAACGAATTGTTATGTGGATCGTTGCTCTGATTCTGGTGTTGTTCATTGCAGCCGTTGCCTTTGTTGCCACATTCGATCCCAACGACTACAAGGATAAAATTTCCAGCATCGTTCAAGAAAAGACCGGGCGGACGATTGAGCTTGGCGGGCCGATTCATCTCACCCTGTTCCCCTGGCTTGGTGTGTCGGTGCAGGATGTCGCCCTGGGTAATGCACCGGGATTTGCGCAAAAGAATATGGTGACGGCTAAAACGGTCGAAGTGAAAGCGGCGCTTCTGCCTCTGCTCAAGGGACAATTTGAAGTCGGGAAACTCGTCCTCGATGGCGCAACCATCCATTTGGCTCGGAACAGCAACGGGGTGACCAATTGGGCGGATCTGCTGGCCCGTCCATCGACGGGCGCTCCATCCGGCGCGGCTGGGGCCTCCTCCTCGAACAAAGTAACGGCTCTGGCCATTGGCGGCGTGGAAATCAATGACGCGAACCTTGATTGGCAGGATGCAGTTACCGGGCAGTCGTTGGCCTTGCAGCATCTCAATCTCGACAGTGGCGCCATTCGTCTTGGGCAGGCGGTCGATATGTCCCTGAACTTCAGTTACGCCACGCAAGATCCGAAGTTGGGCAAGCTCACGGGCGATGTTCGTCTGAGCAGTACATTCGACATGAAGACCAATGGCGAACAGTTCTCTGCCAAATCCCTGAAATTTCACGCCAGCGTCGTGCCCGATGCACAACATAATCCGGCCGCGCTACCAGCGAAAAGCGAGCTTGATCTGTCCGTGCCCGAGGTATCGGTTGATCTGCCCAAGCATGCTGTCAATCTTTCTGCAATGGATGCCACCGTTGATCTGGAAAAAGGATTTGGTCTGACGCATGCCGCATTGACCGCCAAGGGTGCACTTTCGGCAGATTGGCAAAATGGCCTCTATTCCAGTGACAAGTTATTGCTTGCCGGAAAAATCCAAGGTTTGCCCTCGCACACGGGGGAACTGGATTTTTCAGCCCATGGTGGCGTGATGGCGGATATGAACAAGGGGAATATCAGTCTGCCGAACTGGCAGATCGAATCGGCGCCACTGGTCGTCAAAACCTCGTTGGATGTCACGGGCCTCGGCAAGAACCTGTCGGTGACCGGCCCGTTAGCCATCATGCCGTTCAATCCCCGCCAACTTGCCGAAGCGCTCAAGTATCGCGTACCTTCCATGCAGTCGGACAAGGCTCTGACGCAATGTGCGGTGAAGGCCGATGTGCGCGTCACACCAAATCAGGCCATGCTGGATCATTTGGTATTCAGTCTGGATGGCCATGACCTGAACGGTACCGTGGGCATCAGTGATCTGAAAACCAACCGGATGTACGCACGCCTCAAAGGCGGTGCATTTGATGTCAATCCCTATCTGCCGCCGGGCACTGCTGCGGCAAAACCATCTGAGCACAAACCGGCAGGTGCCGAGGGTTCCCTGACGGATCAGCCCAAGCCAGTTGCTTCGGCTGATATGGAAATCCCGCTACCCGTGGACGCCTTGCGCAAGCTGAACCTCGATGCCGAGATCAATCTCGATCAACTGACTTATCAGAAGTATCAGTTGAAACAGTTGGCGCTGGCTGTGCTTGCATCGGGCGGGCAAATCAATATGAAACAATTGGATTTCATGTCTTTCGGCGGCACGATCCAAACTCAGGCCGCATTGGATGTACGCGGAGCCGTACCCGATTGGCAGACAAAACTCGATGCCCGAAATATTGCCTTGCAACCGGCCTTGACGGCCGCGATGAATGAAGATCGTTTGTCCGGTACGGGCGACGTGCGGTTGGCTTTGCGTACGCAGGGCGCGCGTTTGAGCAAGCTCAAATCGGCACTGGATGGTACCGCTGATTTCTCATTGCGTAATGGTCAGATCAAAGGCGTTGATCTGGGTTACATGCTCCGTGCCGCACAAGCACGTTTGCAGGGTGAAACCACCGCGGTGCCCAGAACGCAGGCAACGGACTTCTCGGCCATTTCCGGGAGTGCGATCATCCGCAATGGCGTGGCGCACAACGACGATCTCAAGGGTGCCTCGCCCCTGCTGCGCGTAACGGGCAAAGGCGATGTCGATCTCGCACGGGAGACGATCGATTACCTGCTCAATGCCACGGTAGTGAATACGGCGACCGGGCAGGACGGCAAGGCACTGGAAAAACTCAAGCAGTTGAACGTGCCGATCACGATCACCGGGACTTTTGCCCAGCCTAAGTTCGGCATTGACATGCAGGCCGTTTTCAAAGATCAGGCCAAGCAGAAAGTGGAGGAGAAAATCAACACCGAGTTGGACAAGCGTCTTGGCGACAAGGCTGCTCCGTTGAAAAACCTGCTCAAGGGACTCGGGTTGTAGTTGATGTCGGCAACCGATTTTAACACCCGCCTGCTCGACTGGTTCGATCGGCACGGTCGGCACGATTTGCCCTGGCAGCATCCCAGAACGCCCTACCGCGTCTGGATTTCCGAGATCATGCTGCAGCAAACGCAAGTGGCAACGGTAATCGATTATTTCAATCGATTCATGCAGCGCTTCCCGTCGCTGGACGTGTTGGCTGCCGCTCCGCTGGATGAGGTGCTGGCGCTTTGGTCCGGGCTTGGCTACTACGCCCGCGCTCGCAATCTGCACAAGGCTGCGCAAATCATGGCGCAGCAAGGCGTTCCGCAAACACGAGACGGTTGGCAGGCATTGCCGGGAGTGGGGCCTTCCACGGCAGCAGCCATCATGGCGCAGGCATTCGACGTGGCGGAAACGATTCTGGATGGCAATGTCAAACGCGTGATGGCCCGCCATGCAGGCATAGATCGTCCCATCGAGCAGGCTTCGACCATTCAGGCGTTATACGATGTCGCCAGATTACATACGCCACAGACCCGGGTGGCCGACTACACCCAGGCCGTCATGGATCTCGGTGCAACCCTGTGCACCCGCCATTCGCCGAGATGCTCGGCATGCCCCGTTTCTGCGGACTGTGTGGCGTTCGCGTCCCGGCAGGTTGAAAACTTGCCCGTTCGGCAGAGGCGTCAACCCGTGCCGACCCGTCGTGCCGTCTTCATGGCGATCGAGGATGAGGCTGAGCGCCTGATGCTGATTCGCCGTCCACCGACGGGCATCTGGGGTGGGTTGTGGTGTCTGCCCGAGTTTGATTCCGTCGATAATCTTGTATCGCAGGAACGTGCGCCCGGTTTGGCCGTTTCAGCTGAACAGGCCGATGGCTCAGGCCAGCAGTCGTTGCTTTCGATGCACCGGCTGAAGCGACAGACTTCGGCCATTCCTCTGACTGCATTCGCGCATCGGTTCACGCATTTTGTGCTGGATGCCCGCATCGATCACATCCTGGTTTCCCGCTCGTTGTCTGTCGAGGACAATCCCGATGTGCTCTGGTTGCCATTGGTTGAGTTGGGTGTGCGCGCACCGCAGTTGGGGTTGCCCACACCCATGAGCCGTTTTTTGTCGGATTATCCGGCTTTGAAGTCCTCCCTGTGTTCATGCACATAATGAATCTGATCGAATAGGTATTGATATGAATGATCGCGTGGTTTTCTGTGCTCGTCTGCAATGCGAAGCCAAAGGTCTGGCTAAACCGCCTTATCCGGGCGAGTTGGGGCAACGAATATTCGAACAGGTTTCCGAATCGGCCTGGCTGGCCTGGCGTAGTCATCAGACCATGTTGATCAACGAATATCGCTTGTCGCCAATCGATCCGAAGGCCAGGAAGTTTCTTGAGGAAGAAATGGAGAAATTCCTGTTCGGCGGCGGCGACGTCACCCAGCCGGAAGGCTACGTGCCGCCGTCAGCAAGCTGAATCAGTAGCAGTGGCGGCTGATTTGACGCTAGAAAGATGCGCCAGGGCGGCACTGTCTGTTTCTACCTGGATGATTTGCCCGTTTTCATCGAAATCAAATGCTACCAACTTCCCCGCTTGGGCCGTATTTACATCCGATGGCTCAATCAAGAACGCCTGACTGATGGCTTTGGCATCAGTCATCGGTGGCGCACCTCGGCGATCGATCCGACGGAATCGCAACCAGTTATAGGTTGCCCACAAGATAAACAGTACGCCGCCCGCAGCAATGATGATGGCGTAAATTTTCAACGTTTGGGTCGTGCGCACGGGATCGACCAGGATAAATAAATCCAGTCGCTGATAGCCAAACCACCACGCCAACACGGCACCCAGTGGCATGAGCAGGTATATCCAGAGAATCCATCCGATGGCCGCAATGATGGCTAGGATGCTTCTTTTTGTCGGATTGACGAGATCTGGGCGTTTAATGATTGCAGGAACGCGAGGTCTGTTGATGGCATTCATAGTTTGGTTGCCTCGTTGTCGGTTTCATCCCGGATACCGCGATCCGGGCTGACCCAGCGGGCACGTTGACCTCTGCGTTTGAGCAGGGTCTTGGGCACCGCGGTGACGGTGGTGAACATGGTGAGCAACCAGAACGCCAGGGGATACCAGATGATCCAGAAATAATTTCTGAAAAAGCGTTTCTTGGGTTCATACCGTCGGTCGATCATCAAACTCACGCCAAACTGAACCAAGGCCGTGATGCCAAGCACAACACCGTTCCACTGAGGTAAAAGCGTGCTGACATACCAGCCTTCGGGCAAGGGAATGACCAGCCCGATCAGGAAGAGGATGATGATCGAGAGCATGATATAGGCCCATATCACGGAAGCGATATATTCGAGGGCGACGGCCCAGAAGCGTCTGCGTCGCCAGATCAGCAAATCCCGACCATGCTTGAGTAAAACTTCCACGCCGCCTTGAGCCCAGCGTAACCGTTGTTTCCATAGCCCTTTGAAGGTTTCCGGCATGTAGATGTAGCACAGGGCATCCGGTTCGTAACGGATATCCCAATGGTCCATTTGCAGGCGCCAGGAAATATCGATGTCCTCGGTAATCATTTCTTCTGACCAGTAGCCGATGCGATGCAAAGCCGTTCGGCGGAATCCCACGATGACTCCCGATACGGTGAATATGCGCCCGTATACGCGCTGTGCGCGTTTCATCAAACCGATGATTGAAGAGAACTCGCCCACTTGCAGTCTACCGAGCAGGGTTGACCGATTGAGGATACGTGGATTGCCCGTAACCGCGCCAACCCGGTTGCCGGAAGCAAGGTGTACCATCATCCAAGCCACTGCCTTGGGATGAAGCAGTGCATCGCCGTCGATACAGATCAGGAATTCGTTTTTGGCGGCAATGGCACCAGACCGAAGTGCCATGGCCTTCCCCTGATTGCTCAGAAGATGAACGACGCGCAATTGTGGATGAGCGTCTGCCAGTTCATTGAGAATCTCTGCCGTGCGATCACTCGAGCCATCATTGATGGCGATGACTTCGAATTCGGGGTATTCGGAGGCAAGTGCATACGCAATGGTGTCGCGTACGTGCAGTTCTTCGTTGAAGCAGGGGATCAGGATGCTGACAGGGGGTTGGTTGGTAATCTGTGGTGGATAATCCGGGCCGAGATCGTATCGGTTCTCCCAGCGCAGGTAATACCATAGACCACCGATAATCCACATCCAGGCCATGATGAGCGGATAATAGAATGCGTACGCGAAAAGAAAATCCCGGGTTGAGATCGAACCCAAAGCCAATGCATGCGCCATTTGATTCAGGATGGTGTCCATTATGGTTTTACTCTGCCGCTTGGAAAGTCATTCAGGCTCATACCCTCGTAGGTGGGCTTGAATGGCGGGTGATTGTTCAGGAAATCGTCCGGGTAGTATGCGAGATTCACGCCGCCGTGCCGGATGAGCAACTGCATCCAGGCTTTGAGTGTTTCGCCATCAATCCACTGATCCGTCGTCCAGTTTTTCGCCTGCAGTTCAAAAACCACTTTTCTGAGGCCATCAGGGTGCCGGGCGACTTGAGTGACCAATTGCCGAAGCCATGTCGTAGGCCCCTCGTCGCTGCCGTCGAGGAAGGGCATCGCCATGAGCGCCACTCGGTCATACGCGGCAATGAACGGATCGAGTGCTTGCGCGAACCGGTTTTCGGCTGAAGGATCGAGCACCACACGGGCGTAGAGATTGCGTGCGGTGCGAAAATTTATACTGCGATTGATGAAATAGTGGAGTCTTGCGGATAACACATTGCCAAAATCGATCAGCGCTTGCGTTTTTTCCCGCGCATTGAGCGGTAAACCATTTAATGGTCGATCCGTTCCCGGCCAGCGTGCTTCCGGCTGGAATACGCTGGCGTCTTCATCTTCGGCCAGGTAGGCATCATCATGGAAAAGGACACCAAAAATTCCGGAATTGTTCTTACCTAGATCGGCATACAACTGCCCAATAATCTCCAGTGATTCTGGTAGAAATGGGCTCAATCGCGCGTAGTCGCGTTTTGCTGGAACGAGCTCGCCCTGCGCGTTGTGAATTTTGACACTCAGTGCGGCCTGCTTTTCCTGATCGGGCAACTGAAAGGCCAGCATGGGCATCCAGGCGTAAACCTCTACGCCCGCGCGCGTTCGTAGTTGCCAGGCCACCCGGTTGAACAAGTCGGCTCGCATCGGCAGCACGGAATTCGGGAAATAGACCTGGCTCGGTGTGCCTGTGCCTTCGGGGTCTGCAAAAGCTTGCAAGTAGACCGATTTGATTTTCAAGGCTTGGATGCGGTCAAGTAGTTTGCCCAGATTGCGATTGGTTTGCGTGGGGTCGGGATCGTAGATGTAATCCATGTCCACCTGGACTGCGCGCTCAATGGAGGGGCTCGGGATGGCAGCGGATTCCACGCGGGATTCCACATCGATCGGAATGGGGTCGTTGGTCAGAATCAATCGGCCCCAAGAGGTGCCCACCTGCTTAATCTCGTTTAGTTGGTCATCGTTCAGGCCAAAGGAAATGGGCAGGCCGGCTTCGGTGGCAATGACTTCCGATGCTTCGTTCATCGCGCCATAAGGCCAGACGATACTGCGCGGGGTGCAGCCCGTGTGTTCCGCGATCAGTCGGCGGCTGTAGGTGAGGTCGTCAAACAGGCGTTGGTGGTATTCGCTGTCGGTTTCATAGCGCTTAAGGGCGGTGAGATATTGACGGGTGATGCAGGCAGGCTCAACGTTCCCCTGAGGGTTTGCAAGAATGCCGTGATGCTGATCGTGGGTGTGCGAAGCATATTCAACCAAGCCAGAGGCGTACATTTCTCGCAGTTGCGCCCAGGTGACGAAGTTGTTTTTGTCAAATTCCTGTTTGCCCTCGTAATTGACCTTGAACGGCGCTTTGATGTTGCTGGACTCGGCAGCTTGGGCCTGGTCGATTTTTTCACCCTCGGTCAGCCGGGTGGCACCGGCAACTTCAGCTTCGTAATTAACCTTCTTCCCCTCGGTCACGGCGGTGATCCAGCCGGTCTCAATGGCAAACAAGGCTGGGTAGCGATACGCCTTAAGCAGCGGGTAGACATGACTGTACGCACTGGCAAGCCCATCGTCCCAAGATAACAGCACGGCGTTATCCGGCAAATTCGCTTTGCCTGCATGGGCATCGACCACCTGTTGAAGGGAGATCGGGTGCCATCCGTTTTCATCGATCCAGTCGAACAATTGCGCCAAATGTTCGGTGCTGATGGCGTAGGGATCGGGATGGGTGGATAAGTCAGCACTGTTCTGCACATCATGCATGCACAGCACGGCAAATTGCCTGGCAGGAATTTGCAGCGTGATGAGTGGCTGTTTTTCCAGCGTTGCGGCGGCGCCCGCTTTGCCCGGCACCACCAAAGTGACGCAAAGCGTGCTTACCATTGAGCGTAAAAAAGATCGACGATCCATTTAAAACACGCCTCCAAAACCAATCAGAGCATACAATCGACCTTCCCGACCGCCGTCATATACGTTGCTGCCCCAGCCAACACCGTAGTGCAGATCCCAGGTGCGGCTGAATTGCCATTTATGCTCGTAGAACAGATCAACGGTAGGCGCGCCGCCAAAGCCATCTTGCCAGCCGTAACCGGGTGATACCTTGAAATATTGGGTCAAAGAGCGGTCGTAATCTCGCCAGGTGATCCATTGATGCTCCAGCCGCAGATTGATGCTCTGGCTGTTGGCTGGATTGAAATAATCGCCGCCGGGCTGAGTGTTATGTTCAGTAAATACATCCAGCCCGAGGCTGGTGATGTGATGCGGACTGGCCTGAATGCGCTGCGTACCGCCCGCGGCAAAATCAATCCGGTTATTGCCATCGGAAATCGCGAGGGTGGAGAGGCTCAGATACGCCTCGCGCGATTCGCTCTGTCGCCAATTGACATCGGCCGAGTAGTACTTTCCGGAATATCCTGCCCGCTTGGCGCGTAGTGGTGTTTGGGTTGAATAGGTATCTGCATTCAGGCTGTATTGCCAGTGATCATTCAGCCACTGTGACCAACCCACTGCTAAGCCGACATGCTGACCTGTGAGCTGATCGTTTGATAGCATGGCCCAGAAATGTTTGCGGTCATATCGCCATTCAGCACCTGCACCTAAGCGGTTGAAGCTAACAGGGCCCTCATCAAAGCTCGACCAAATCCAGTGGTGCTGCAAAAACCCACGCCAATTGCCAACCCACGGGCTGTTCAGGCGCGTAAGCCATTCTTGATCGCGGTTGCCGGTAACGGGGTTCGTGGTTGTGTCATTACCTCGGCTTTTGCCTGTGGTGTATTCCGACGATATCGAGGGGCGGCGGCGATCTTGCCAGTACAGCCAGTTTTTTTGTACCGCTTGATCTTTAGGGAAAAGGCGATAGAGATCGGTGATTTCTGTCCCCCAGCGTTTGTTCCAGCCCAGATCCCGAAAATTTTGTGCCAGATTGAATCGGGTGCCTTGAGACTGTGGTGAATAGGCCTGCGCCAGTTGCGTGGTTTTCAAGGATTGAGCAGGCCAACCACGCCAGTTTTCAATGGTGGCCAAGGTGTTGATGCCGCTGGTATTGAATGGAGCGGCATTCATTAGGTCCCGAGCACGCTGTTCTGCCAGAGCAAGGTTATTGCGATAGGCCGGATCCATCACCCAGGTTTGTTCGACACCCATACGCTCCCAGTTTGGATCGTTCACTGAACCATGCACCCAAATCGGCGTCACGCGTTGGATCTTGGTGAGCAAGGCTTCACCCTTATCGTACTGTTCGGCGTCGAGGTACGCGTAATATAGGCTGATAAATACATCCACATCTGAACCGGGGTATTGCTGAACGACACTCTCAAGCAAGCGGACGGCTTCTTTCGGCTGCTGATCGGCATCGTAGGCTTCCGCTGCAGCTGTGCGTACGTAGTCCGGGATGTTGCGTAGTGTGCCTTCACTGGCGGTGCGTGGGTGTTGCGGCAGGGACTCGAATTCGGCAATGGCTTGTTTCCAGAGACGAAGTTCGCGCAAAACATAGATTTGATCGTAACGCGTGGTCAATTCTAAACGTGGATTATCGGTAAACTCGGCTCGATTGATTTCGAGTAGTTGCAGTGCATTTTTCAGCGGCAGGTTTCGTTCAGCATAGCGGTGCGCTCGATCCAGCCGTTTGCGTTCCTGGTAGGCGTCACGAGTGGTCTGGGTAGCGACGGATGCCTTTAGCTGCTGTTGTTCAGGACGGCTGAACCAGTCCCAGTGGTTTCGTGCAGCCTGTTCGGCTTTGAATGCCGATCCCAGGGCCGACAGAGTGAATACTTTTTCACGCCAGGCCCAGCGGTTCTCCGGCGCCAGCTCCAATGCGCGGTTCACCAGTGCCAACGCCATCTCGGGCTGCTTGGCGAGTCGATAAACGTAAGCCATATTAGCCAGATTCGTGGGCGTCAGTCCCGGTGTCCGTGGATCGGGAAGCGCACGCAGGGCATCTGATATCTGGTTTCCCTCGGCCAGGATCATGGCGTAAAGAATTTTTCCATCCAGTGTTAATCGACTTGATACGGGGGTGAGTACCGCTGCGGCACGGCTGAATTGTTTTTCATCGCGCAGTGCTCTGGCCCAGTCCATCCAGGCATAACTTGGTATGTCGGTTGCTCTGAGGTGTTCAGTCAGTCGGCTGATGGCGGCATTTTGGCCATCGCGACGAAGCAGTACGATGAGATCGGCGGTGATCCAAGGATCACGGGGATGAGCAGCAGCCAGTGTCTGCAATTGACGAATCCCTTCTGCCAACTGACCTGCCTTGGCCTGGTCAACGGCCTGCCAGCGTTGATGTTTCAAAGAGGGTGCATCTGGAGCAATCGTGGCTCCAGCAAAGGCAAGGTCAGCAATCAATACGGTAGGGATCACAAGCGAAGAAATGCAGATCCAACGGGTCAAAATGGATGTGTAAGTAGACATAAAGTGATCCAAATAGTGTCAACTATGACTTTTTGTCACAAATTAACAGGCTCTCCCTGCAGATTTGTCACAAATGAACACGAACAATTGATTTGCTAATATATCTGAACGTATTCAAATGCGTGGTAAGTGAATTGAGCAAACTCTGTGCCAACACTCGTTCTCAGTTTGCTTTTTCGTCTACATCCGAAGATGCTTTATGTCTGGAAATAAAAAAACCTCGACTAATGCGAGGTTTGGTTCGATTTTGGACCCTAGCAGCCTGTCGGACTTTAGGGAAATCGGCTGCAAATCCATCTGGACGGCTCATATTTCACCACTTTTTTGAGCAATAGAACCCGCTATTGCCCTGCAAAAGCGGTAAAATCTGCTCTCGCCCAGCTTGATTTTCGCTACGATTCCTAAAGTCCGACAGGCTGCTAGCGGTATTTTACAGTGCGCCACGTCTTACTTTTGGAAGTGCCCGTGCATCGTGGTTATGGCGTCACTCATCCTTGTTGTCGGCTCTTTTGCTCCACCATCACCATGCCCCACATCAGCGCGCGACTAGAGTTCAAAAATCGATCACAAGGGGCTGGTACGGTACGGTTCAGCTGAGTCCCGATTTATTTGAGATAAGCGACCCAAACACCATAAGGATGGATTTTTCGATCTGACTTCGACAGGCTCATCGCTTGGCTTGAGGTGCCAGACTGCTCTGCTCCGTGCAAGCATAATAATCCGCAAGCATCGCAATCTCCTGGTCGGTC
>JACDJA010002888.1_pt1 | contig 11676 bp, 8 predicted proteins | sample 7449241 | NCBI WGS metagenome assembly JACDJA01 (sample SAMN14253289, study PRJNA609438) | sludge metagenome | isolation source: initial anaerobic sludge | collected 2018-12-20 | reverse complement strand
TGGTAGCGCTCGGAGTCGGTGAGGAAGCCGCGCTGGAAGGCGGAGTTGATCTTCTCCAGCTTCTCCTCGGCCTCGGCGAGCAGCACTTTCTTCTTGGGTGGGATGGCGACGTCGTCGATGCCGATGGTGATGCCGGAGGTGGTCGAGAGCTCGAACCCGTACTGCTTGAGGCCGTCAAGCAGGGCCGCCGTCCGCTCGACGCCGAGCCGCTTGTAGGTCTCGACGACCAGGTCGCGCAGGGCGCCGCGCTCGTAGACCGTGTCGTAGCGCAGAAGGTCGCGCGGCACGTCGCCGCCGGCCTCGAGGGTCTCCTTGACCATGCGGGCGAACAGGAGCCGGCCGGGGCTCGTCTCGAGCACCTCGCCGTCGACGCGGGTCGTGACCACGTCCTGCATGTCGATGCGGTGCTGGTCGACTGCCAGGAGCGCCTCGTCGACGTTGCCGAAGCGGTACACGATGCGACCGATGCTCGTGCTCTTGCCGGCCACTTCGATGCGCGAGTTCAGGTCGACCTCGCCCTTGTCGAAGGCGGCGATGGCGGCGGCCTCGTCGGCGAACTCGGCGCCGATGCCGCGGTGCCCCGTGTGGAGCTGAGTGAGGACGTAGAGGCCCAGGATGATGTCGCGGGTGGCCTGGACGTTGGGGTTGCCGTGCGCGGGGCTCAGGAGGTTGTGGCTGGAGAGCATCTGCAGCCGCGCCTCGGACTGGGCGTAGACGGACAGCGGCACGTGGATCGCCATCTGGTCGCCGTCGAAGTCGGCGTTGAACGCCTCGCACACGAGCGGGTGGAGCTGGATGGCCTGGCCTTCGACCAGCACCGGCTCGAAGGCCTGGATGCCGAGGCGGTGCAACGTCGGGGCGCGGTTGAGCAGCACCACGCGGTCCTGGATGACCTCCTCGAGGGCGTCCCAGACCTCGTCCCTCGCGTCGCGGTAGCGCTCGAGCATCTTGCGGGCGCTCTTGATGTTCGAGACGATGCCGCGCTCCTCGAGCTTCTTGAAGAGGAACGGCTTGAACAGCTCGAGGGCCATGCGCTTGGGCACGCCGCACTGGTGCAGCTCAAGCTGCGGGCCGACGACTATGACCGACCGGCCCGAGTAGTCGACGCGCTTGCCGAGCAGGTTCTGGCGGAAGCGGCCCTGCTTGCCGCCGAGCAGGTCGGTGAGGGAGCGGAGGGGGCGGTCGGAGCCGGGGTGCACGACCGCGCTGCCGCGCCGGCCGTTGTCGATGAGCGCGTCGACGGCCTCTTGCAGCATGCGCTTCTCGTTGCGCACGATCATCTCGGGCGCCCCCTGCTGCATGAGCTTCTTGAGGCGGTTGTTGCGGTTGATCAGGCGGCGGTAGAGGTCGTTGAGGTCGGAGGTCGCGAAGCGGCCACCCTCGACCTGCACCATGGGCCGCAGGCTCGGCGGCATGATGGGCACCGCTTCGAGGATCATCCAGGCCGGCTTGTTCTCGCCGTCGCTCGTGCCCGACTGGAGGAACGCGCGGGTGATCTCCAGGCGCTTGCGTGCCTTGGCGCGCTTGTGGCGGCTCTGGGAGGTCATCTCCTCCTCGAGCTCGCTCTCGAGGGCCTTCAGGTCGATGGCCTCGAGGAGCTCCCTGATCGCTTCGGCGCCCATCTTGGCCTCGAAGTCGTAGCTCTCGATGACGCGCACCTGGCGGCGCACCAGGTCGATCTCGACGCGACCCTCGATATCGGACTTGATCCGGCCGTCGTCGGCGAGGTCGTCGCCGCGGCGGACGCGGTCGCCGTTCACCACGATGGGTTCGTCCTCGTAGGCGTACACGCGGGCGCGCGACACGACGATACTTGCCGGGTGGGACAGCCGCACGGTGCCGGACGCGGCCGCCGTGATCTCCTGGGCGGCGTCGATGGCGCCCACTACCTTCTCGCCCGGGCGGACGGTGGCGCCGTCGCCGACGAGGACGTGCATGGTCGGGTTCGTCTCGTGAGCCTCGGTGCGGTCCCACTCGACCTTGAGCGTGACGGTGACGTTGGTGCCCTTGGCCTTGCTCGTGCGCAGGGAGGCGGAAGCCGCCTGCGGCAACGTGAGCGTGGTGCCGGCCTTGGCGCGGGCCAGCTCCGCGCCGTCCTCCACGAACTCGCCGCCGGCCACGAGCGGCTCGCAGCCGGTGGGGAGCAGGTACGAGGCGATCACCTCTTCGGTGTCGACGTCGTGGATGGCGAGGATGCCGCCGCTCTCACCTATCGGTAGGAGCTCGACCACGCCTTCCGCTTCGCCGGTCACCACCAGGTCGCCCGCGAGCTCGGCGAGCGGCTGCCCGCCCGCGTAGCTCTCCTCCTCGATCCATTCCTTCTTGCCGAGGACGATGCGCGCGTCGCGCGACTCCTGGTATTCCAGCGTTATCCGCCGGGGGAAGCGGTACTGCGCGATGCCCGCGATCTTGGCCTTCACGCCCTTGGCGAGCTGCTGGCCGGGCTCGACCGCCTCACCGTCACCGACGACCGCGTCTTCACCGCCGGAGACCGAGTAGGTCTCCTGCTGGCCGTAACGCAACTGCCGGTACTCGTCGTCGCTCAGCAGGTCGCCCCGCTTGAGCGGCCGGCCGTCCGGGAGCCGCGCGTCCTGAGGGTCCGTCACGATGTACTTGGCGAAGTAGAGGACCTGCTCGAGTTGGGCGGTGGACAAGTTGAGCAGTCCACCGATCTTGTTGGGGATGTCCTTGACGTACCAGATGTGCGCGCAAGGGGTCGCGAGCTCGATGTGCCCCATGCGGTAGCGGCGCACGGTGGCGCGAGTTACCTCCACCCCGCAGCGCTCGCACGTCTTGCCCGCGAAGCGCTGGCCGCGGTACTTGCCGCACGAGCACTCCCAGTCCTTCTCGGGTCCGAACACGCGCTCGTCGAACAGGCCGTCGCGCTCCGGCTTGAGCGTGCGGTAATTGATGGTCTCGGGCTTGGTGATCTCCCCGTAACTCCAGTCGCGGATGCGCTTGGGCGAGGCGATCTGGATCTTGACTTGCGTGAACTCGCGAGGCTGTTCCTTCACTCGCGGGCCGTCGCGGAAGCTGTGTTGTCTGATTTGGTCGCTCACCAGTGCCGTCCTGTCTCGTCGAAGATGCTCACGGGTCTGTCGTCGGCGTCTAGTACCGTCACGTCCAGTCCGAGGGAGTGGAGTTCCTTCACCAGCACCTTGAACGACTCGGGGATGGTCGGCTCGAGGACGTCGTTCCCCTTGACGATCGCCTCGTAAGCGGCGTTGCGGCCGTCGATGTCGTCGGACTTGATGGTCAGCATCTCCTGCAGAGTGAAGGCGGCTCCATGGGCCTTGAGGGCCCAGACTTCCATCTCACCCAAGCGCTGGCCGCCGAACTGCGCCTTGCCTCCGAGCGGCTGCTGGGTGATCAGGGAGTAGGGGCCGGTGGAGCGGGCGTGCATCTTGTCCTCGACCATGTGATAGAGCTTCATGATGTACATGATCCCGACCACGATGGGGGCGTCGATGGCCTCCCCCGTGCGGCCGTCGAAGAGCACCGACTTGCCCGAGCGGGCGAGGGCGTGGTGCGCCTCGGTGGCGGTCAGCTCGCGGTCGATGATGCCGAGCTTGCCCGCGCGCCGGTATACCTCCAGCTCGCGCTGGTCGTTGCCGAAGCCGGCGGCCACGTCCTCGTCCGTCTCCTTGTTGGCGGCGGACTCGAGGAGGTCCTTGATCTCCTCCTCGCGCGCGCCGTCGAAGACGGGCGTCACGTACGAAACGCCGTGCTTCAGGGCCGCCAACCCCAAGTGGGTCTCGAGGATCTGGCCAAGGTTCATGCGCGAGGGGACGCCGAGGGGGTTGAAGACCATGTCGACGGGGGTGCCGTCGGCGAGGAACGGCATGTCCTCGGGGGCGAATATCTTGGCGACGACGCCCTTGTTCCCGTGGCGGTTCGCCAGCTTGTCACCCTCGATCAGGCGGCGCTTCTGCGCCACGTAGACGCGCACCATCTCCTGAACGCCCGGTTTGAGTTCCACCCCGTGATCGCCCTTGCGGAAGCGGACGGTGCGCAGCACGATGCCGCCGTCGCCCGGCGGGACCTTGAGCGAGGTGTCCTTGACCTCCTTGGCCTTCTCGCCGAAGATCGAGCGCAGCAGGCGCTCCTCGGGCGTCGGGTCCTTCTCGCCCTTGAAGCTGGTGTGGCCGACGAGGATGTCCCCCTGGCGCACCTCTGCGCCGATGCGCACGACGCCGTCCTCGTCGAGGTCGCGCAGCGCTGCTTCGGACAGGCCCGGGATGTCGCGGGTGATCTTCTCGGGGCCGAGCTTGGTGTCGCGCGCTTCCTTCTCGAACTTCTCGATGTGGACGCTCGTGAAGGCGTCGCTGCGAACGAGGTTCTCCGACAACACGATGGCGTCCTCGAAGTTGTAACCGTCGAAGGGCATGAGCGCGACGAGCACGTTCTGGCCCAGCGCCAGGCGCCCCACGTCCGAGGCGGGACCGTCGGCGATCGCCTGGTCGACGACCACCTTGTCGCCGAGGCCGACGACGGGCCGCTGGTTCAGGTTGGTGTTCTGGTTGGAACGCTGGAAGCGGGTGAGCAGGTACTCGCGCTCGATGCCCTTCGCGTTCTCGGTGACGATGCGGTTCGCATCGACGTACGTGACGGTGCCGGCCTCGGTGGCCAGGACGACGGTCCCGGAGTCACGCGAGACGCGCTCCTCCACGCCCGTGCCGACGAAAGGCGCCTGCGCCCTTATGAGCGGAACGGCCTGGGATTGCATGTTCGAACCCATGAGCGCGCGGTTGGCGTCGTCGTGCTCCAGGAACGGGATGAGCGACGTGGGCACCGAGATTATCTGCTTCGGCGACACGTCCATGAAGTCGACCTGATCGGCGCTGAGGAACACGGCGTCGCCCAGCTTGCGGGCCACTCTCGTCTCGGTGGCGAACGTGCCGTCGTCGTTCAGCGGCGTGTTCGCCTGCGCGATGAGGAAGCGGTCCTCGTCGTGCGCGTCGATGTACACGACCTCGTCGGTAACACGTCCTTTCACGACACGCCGGTAAGGCGCCTCGATGAAGCCGAGCTTGTTCACCTGGGCGAAGCTCGCGAGTGAGGTGATGAGGCCGATGTTGGCGCCTTCCGGCGTCTCGATCGGGCAGATGCGGCCGTAGTGCGTGCGGTGAACGTCGCGGACGTCGAAGCCGGCCCGTTCGCGCGTGAGGCCGCCCGGCCCGAGGGCCGAGATGCGGCGCTTGTGGCGCAACTCGGAGAGCGGGTTGACCTGATCCTTGAACTGGCTGAGCTGGCTGCGGCCGAAGAACTCGCGAAGCGCCGCCACGATCGGGCGGCTGTTGACCAGTTTCTGCGGCGTGGCAGCGTCGGGGTTGCCCAGGAGCATGCGCTCGCGCACGCCGCGCGCCATGCGGCCAAGGCCGACGCGGATCTGGTCGGCAACGAGTTCCCCGACGGTCCGGATGCGGCGGTTCCCCAGGTGGTCGATGTCGTCGCCCTCGTAACCCTCGTCGCCGGACTGAAGCCTCACGAGGTACTGCAGGGTGGGAACGAGACCGAAGTCGACGAAGCGCCCATCCTCGAAGCCCAACAGGGTGTTGGACTCGAAGTCGAGGGAGAGCTTGGTGTTCATCTTGAAGCGGCCCGCGTCGCCGAGGTCGTAGCGGCGCGCGTCGGCCAGCAGGCCGACCAGGTACTGCGTCGCCTTCTCGACCTTCGGAGGATCGCCCGGGCGCAGCAGCGTGAACAGGCGCAGCAGCGCCTCGTCCGAGCCGATGTCCGCAGCGCCCTCCGACTCGAGGGTTGCGTCTATCACGCTTTCGTGGCCCGCGAAGAGTTCGCGGATGCTGGCGTCGCCGTAGCCGAGGACGCGCAGGAGGAGGGTGAACGGGAACTTGCGCTTGTTCACCTTCATCCACAACACCCCGGAGTTGTCGAACTCCACCTCGATCCAGGGGCCGCGCTTCGGCATGGGGATGATGCTCGCCGTGTAGCGCATCACGTTCGCGGTCGTCAGGGAGCCGGTGAAGTAGACGCCAGGGCTGCGGTGGATCTGCGAGACGATCACGCGGTCGGCGCCGTTGATGATGAAGGAGCCGTCGTCGGTCATGAGCGGTAGGTCGCCCAGGAAGACCTCGTCCTCCTTGATCAGCCCCGTGTCTTTGTGAACGAGCTGCAGCTTGGCGAAGAGGCCCGCCTGATAGGTGAGGTCCTTCTCGCGGCACTCCTCGGGGTCGTACTCGGGCTCGTCGAGCCTGTACTCGAGGAAGTCGAGGACGAGGTCGGTCTGCCGGCCGCGCTCGGTCTCGTCGATGGGGAACACCTCGCGGAAGGCCGCCTGCAGTCCGACGTTGTCACGCTCGTGAGAGGCCCGCCCACGTTGCAGCAGGTTGTCGTACGAGGTGATCTGGATGTTGGTCAGGTTGGGTAGTTCGATGACTTCCTTGATCCTGCCGAAGTTCCGGATCTCGCGCATCTTCATCCCTTCGTTGTCAGCCGGGTCTGGCGATCGGTGCGCAGCGCCCCGGCGCTTCTGCCGCGGCGCGCGTCTCGCGCCGACCGGCCTCCGCTACCTGGGCGTTGCATGTTCGGGTGGGTCTGTGAGTAATATGCGTTTACGACTCCTGGGCCGCCCGGTACCCGTCTGGTACGAGGAGCGGAGGGAGCGCGGGTCGACACGAAGTCACCGCGCGGCCGCGTGGGCCCTCGCGTTGTGCGTTCGGTCATCAAGATAGGTTTCCGCAGGTCAATCGTCTGGCCTCCCGGCGACCATCTACTCTAGCAGTGCTTTCTTGCAAGGCCGGTAGCGTCCACCCCTCCGCCACCTGACTCTCTCGCCTTAACTTGCCCTTCTCTCTTGCTGGGAACTTCTTGTGCCCCTAGGGGCGGCGCGTGACGAAGCGTCCGCGCCGCCGCGAAGGGTCATGCCGCTCGCGCGGCATCGCATCCTGGCGCCCAGTGGAAACGACCGGCCCGGTGGCCGACCGACTCCAGGTGAGCCTAGCTGACCTCGACTTCGGCGCCTGCGGCTTCGAGCTTGGCCTTCACTTCGGCGGCCTCTTCCTTGCTGACCGCTTCCCTGACGACCCCGCCGGCCTCTACCAGGTCCTTGGCTTCCTTGAGCCCGAGGCTGGTGATGGCGCGGACCTCCTTGATGACGCTGAGCTTCTTCTCGCCGGTGGTGGACTTGATGGTGACGTTGAACTCCGTCTGCTCCTCCACGGCCTCGGCGGCGGCGGCGGGGCCCGCCATCATCATGCCCATGGGCATGGCGGCAGCCGCCTCGACGCCCCACGTCTCCTTGAGGGTGTCTACCAGGTCCACTAGCTCGAGCACGGTCAAACCACCGAGCTGATCGATCAAAGCCTGTTTATCGAAAGCCATCTTCAGTTACCTCCATCTTTCATCTTGTCTGCGTAGTTGTTCATCACGGTGACCAGGTTCCGCTGCGGACCTTCGAGCAGGCCCACGAGTTGCTGGAGCGGCGCTGCAAGAACGCCGACCAACTGGCTCTGGATCTGCTGCTTCGAAGGTAGCTTGGCGATGCGCACTAGCGCGTCCTCGCCGAGAACGCTCCCCTCCAGACGACCACCCTTGGATCTGGGCAGGTCTCTCGGGTGAGCCTTCGCGAACTCGGTGATGGCCTTTGCGGGCGCCACCACCTCGTCGCCGACGAGGACCAGGGCCGTTGGCCCTTGCAACGTCGCCTCGAACCCCTCGATGCCTTGCTCCTTGAGCACGACGTTGATGAGGGTGTTCTTGGCGACGAGGATCCTCCCGCCGGCTTCGCGCACGGCTGCGCGGAGTCGGCCTAGATCGCCGGCGGAGAGTCCCTGGTAGTCCACCAGGAAGAACGTCTTGGCGTCACCGAGCTGCTCTCGCAGCATGGAAACTGCCGCTTCGTTCCTGGGGTTTGCCATGGAAACCTTCCTAATTACTCACGAACTTTGTTCGGGGGTATGCCCTCGAACGTGCCGCGAAGCGCGTGCTGCAGTCCTCCCGTCGGAACCAACCTTCGGAATCTGCCTAACGCCTCGGCAGGATCTTTAAGCCTGGCGGCCCCTGCTGTCTCCAACGCCAGAGGTGCTTAGCTCGCGCTGCGCACCGGGATGCTTAGCTCATGCCTCGCTCGCGCCGCCGAGCGCTACGCGCACGCTGGGGCCCATGGTCGAGGTCAGGTGGATGGTGCGAAGGTACTGCCCGCGCGCGGACTCCGGCTTGGCCGACTCCACGGCGCTGCGCAGGGCGGCGAAGTTCTCCGCGAGTTGCGCGGCCTCGAAGCTCGCCTTGCCGATGGGTGCGTGCACGACGCCGGTCTTGTCGGCGCGGAACTCGATCTGGCCCGCCTTGAGCGCGCGCACTATGCCGCCGATGTCGGTGCCGACCGTGCCCGCCTTGGGGTTCGGCAGCAGGCCCCTGGGGCCCAGCACGCGTCCCAGCTTCGAGCCGATGGCGGCCATCATGTCGGGAGTTGCGACGACCGCGTCGAAGTCCATCCACCCGCCCAGGATGCGCTCGATGACCTCGGTGCCCCCTACGAAGTCGGCGCCCGCGGCCTCCGCCTCGGTTACGGCGTCACCCTGGGTGACGGCCAGGACCCGCACGCTCTTACCGGTGCCGTGCGGCAGCGCGACGGTCGCGCGGACGTTCTGATCGGACTTGCGGGGGTCGATGCCGAGACGGAAGTGCGCCTCGACCGTCTCGTCGAACTTGGCACTCGCCAGGTCCTTGACGAGAGCGGCGGCTTCCGCGACCGAGTACGTGCGGTCACGATCCACCTTCTCCGCGAGCTTACGGTAACGCTTCCCATGCTGTGCCATCAGCCGGGCTGCCCTTCGACGGTGACGCCCATGGAGCGCGCGGTGCCGGCGATGATCTTGGCGGCGGCCAGCTCGTCGGTGGCGTTGAGGTCGGCCATCTTGGCCTTGCCGATCTCGATGCACTGCGCCCAGCTGAGCTTGCCGACCTTCTCCTTGTTGGCAACGGGCGAGCCCTTGCCGACGCCGGCCGCCTTCTTGATCAGGTAGCTGGCGGGCGAGGTCTTGGTGATGAACGAGAAGGAGCGGTCGGCGAAGATGGTGATCTCGACCGGCACGATGGCGCCCGACTGGCTGGCAGTGGCCGCGTTGTACTCCTTCACGAACTGCATGATGTTGGCGCCGTACTGGCCCAACGCCGGGCCTACGGGCGGCGCCGGTGTGGCGGCCCCAGCTTGAAGCTGAAGCTTCACTATGCCGGCAATCTTCTTGGCCATGGTTCCTCCTTTGGCTCCCCCACGCACATGGCGAGGCGCGGGGTGCAGACGCGCGGTTGTCTAAGGCGCTTGATCCGTCAGCCGCCGAGCGGCAGCCGGCTCAGGCGCGCATGACCTGAGAGAAGTCGAGCTCGACGGGCGTCTCGCGGCCGAAGATGGACACGAGAACCTTCACCTTGCCGCGCTCGGGGTTGACCTCGGAGACGACGCCCGTGAAATCGGCGAAAGGACCCGCCGTGACCTGGACCATGTCGCCGACGTTGAACGTGATCCGCACCCTCGGGGCCTCGCGTTGCCCGGTGACGCCGATGGAGGTGAGCATGCGGGCCTCCTCGTCGGGCGAGAGCGGCACGGCGTGCGTGGCGGTTCCCACGAAACCGGTGACGCCGGGCGTGTAGCGCACTACCTCCCACGCCTCGTTGGGCTCGTCCGGGTTGTCGCCCAGGTCCATCTGCACGAAGATGTACCCCGGAAACAACTTCCGGACGGTCTCCTTCTTCTTGCCCCCACCGATGTGCTCCATCGTGGTCTCGACGGGCACGACGACCTGGTATATGGACTCGGCCATGCCGAGCGACTGCGCCCGGCTGAGGATGTTCTCCTTGGCTTTCTCTTCGTGTCCAACGTACGTGTGGACGGCGTACCACTCGATGCTCATGCGATGTCCTTTGGTTGCTGCCGAGCCGTCGGCGCTAGTGCGCCCGAGTGAACGGAGTGTGCGCCCGGCACTCGGCTGAGCCGACTCAGGTGATCAGACCCAGCAGGTTGCCTAGCGTGAGGTCGGCGACGAACAAGAAGAGCGCCGTGATGACGACGAACAGCAGGGTCGCCTGGGTCGCCTGGATGACTTCCTTACGCGACGGCCACGTGACGCGGCCCAGTTCGGCGCGCGAGTTCCTGAGGTAGCGGATGAAGCCCTTGAACACGGGGTTAGACCTTCACCTCTTTGTGAACGGTGTGCTTCCGGTCCCAGGGGCAGTACTTCTTGAGCTCGATCTTGCCCTGCGTGTTGCGCCGGTTCTTGTGCGAGGCGTAGTTGCGACGCTTGCACTCTGTGCACTCCAGAAGAAACTTGATTCGAACGTCACTGGCCATGCTGGCCTCCCAATCAGACCACGTAGCGTAACAGATTATCGAAGGCCAAGTCCAGGGGTGTGCCCTGGTTCGGTAGGTACCGGAGGCCGAGGATCTCGCCCAGCCGTTTCGCGTCCACCGCCTTGAAGGCGCGGCAGTGGACCCAAGCATGGCGCTTGCGGTCGGCGGTCGCGCCGCCCCGCGATTAGGGGTCTACTTGACGACGGTCGTCACGACACCAGCACCCACCGTACGACCACCCTCACGAATCGCAAACCGCAACCCCTCCTCCATCGCAATCGGCTTGATCAACTCAACCGACAACTCAACATTATCCCCAGGCATAACCATCTCCACCCCACCCGGCAAAGACACCACACCCGTCACATCAGTCGTCCGAAAATAAAACTGCGGACGATAACCAGAGAAAAAAGCAGAATGACGACCACCCTCCTCCTTCCTCAAAATGTACACACTCGCACCAAACACCGTATGCGGCGTAATCGAACCCGGCCGCGCCAACACCTGACCCCGCTCAACATCATCACGCCCCACACCCCGCAACAAAACCCCCACATTATCCCCAGCCATCCCCGAATCCAACGTCTTCCTATGCATCTCCACACCCGTCACGACACTCTTACGAGTATCAGACAACCCCACGATCTCAACCTCATCCCCCGTCCTCACCACACCCCGCTCAATACGACCAGTCGCCACCGTCCCACGACCCGTAATCGTAAACACATCCTCCACCGGCATCAAAAACGCCTTATCCACATCCCGCACCGGCGTCGGAATATAAGCATCAACCGCATCCAACAACTCCCACACCCCATCAACCCAAACATTCTCACCACGCGGCAACTTAGGCGACGCCACCAACGCCTCCAACGCCCGCAACGCCGAACCCCTCACCACCGGCAAATCATCCCCCGGAAACTCATACGCAGACAGAAGCTCACGCACCTCCATCTCCACCAACTCCAACAACTCCACATCCTCAACCATGTCAACCTTATTCAAAAACACCACAATAAACGGCACACCCACCTGACGCGCCAACACAATATGCTCACGCGTCTGCGGCATCGGACCATCAGCAGCCGACACCACCAAAATCGCACCATCCATCTGCGCCGCACCCGTAATCATATTCTTCACATAATCCGCATGCCCCGGACAATCAACATGCGAATAATGCCGCGCCGCAGTCTGATACTCAACATGCGAAGTATTAATCGTAATACCCCGAGCCCGCTCCTCCGGCGCCTTATCAATCGCATCATAAGACTGCACCTCAACCGAAGCATCAGCCGAACCCGCAGTAAACGTAATCGCCGCCGTCAACGTCGTCTTCCCATGATCAACATGACCAATCGTCCCAACAT
>JACDJA010002887.1_pt1 | contig 11677 bp, 10 predicted proteins | sample 7449241 | NCBI WGS metagenome assembly JACDJA01 (sample SAMN14253289, study PRJNA609438) | sludge metagenome | isolation source: initial anaerobic sludge | collected 2018-12-20 | reverse complement strand
GGCAAATTCCAGGTTGTTGAAAAATGGCTATTGCAATTGCTTGATGAATCGAAATCAGCACCGGATGAACTAATTGAAGTTTTGTCAAATCTGATAAATCAACCATTTACCAGGCACAGCGAAATACTTAAATCTTACCCTAAGACAAAAAAACACCTCATTAGCCAATTCAAAAGGTACAGTGGATTAACCCCCAAAACGCTACATCGAATTTTTAGATTTAACAAGCTATTAGAGAACATCAATGAGAAACAAGAAATTATTTGGACTGACATAGTTTACGAAACAGGGTATGCCGACCAATCTCATTTCATAAAAGACTTCCATAATTTTTGTGGATTCAACCCTACCAAATACATTAAGAACGGCTATAATAATTCCATACCCAATTTTCTCCCCCTCAATAAAGGAGGTTAATTTTTTACAATACTTTTAGTTTCGCCCCGGTTACTTTTGGAATAAATTTTATCTAACAAATTGCATTATGGATATCTCAACCTTAAATTGGTGGGCAATTTTTGTCGCCGCCTTGTCTAACTTCCTGATTGGCGGTCTTTGGTACTCTCCTGTTCTTTTTGGAAAGCTTTGGATGAAAGAAAACAAATTTTCGGACGATGACTTGAAAAAAGGTAATATGCCCAAAATTTTCGCACTTACCTTTCTTTTCTCGTTTGTGATGGCCTTTAATTTAGCCATGTTTTTAAACGACCCGAATACGACCGTTGGTTGGGGAGCTGTCGCAGGATTCCTGGCAGGCTTCGGATGGGTGGCAATGGCTGTTTTTATAATAGGACAGTTTGAGCGAAAATCAGCAAAATACATGTTGATTCATGCAGGTTACCTCACCATTAGCTTTATTTTAATGGGTCTGATAATTGGTGCCTGGCGGTAGTAGTATTTGACTCTAAAACAGCGAAACGACAACCACCTGTCGTTTCGCTGTTCTTAGCAATTAATCATACCACCTAAGTTCATCTGCCCTTGCTTCATAGACCCGTTCCAGGAGAGTACCTTCTATATTGCGTGTCTCTTTCATAAAGTGGCGGCTCAGGAATTTGTATTCCACATGGGGGCCAACGCCTACATAAACCGGTAACGGGGCCTCGCCATAATAATTGCCGTATGAGTCGTAAATGGGCTCGGTAAGTCCCTCCAGCGTATGGATGGTGAGGGAGCAATTCCCCGGATCAAACGTATAAGTTCCATTAAAGATATTGTGTGTATTGGAGTGGTTATAGGCTGGGGTACCGCCACAAAAGTCGGTATCACCGGGATTCAGGTTTTGGGTATACTGCGCCATTTCACCCCCAAATAATCCATCGGGGAAGAATTTCAAATATTCAAGCTTCACCATAAAAACGGCTTCATAGTCAACCTCGCGGTAACTTGGTGTGCCAAAGCAGTCGGAGTAGTAGCTGATGCCTGATTCGCAGCATCCCGATACGGTGCCGGGTGTAATTTGCGGATACATGGGCGCCAGGTAAAAATCACCATTCTGCGTGGTGGATATCCACTCCCAGAGGATATCTTCGCCGGGTTCGAAATGGCAGTTCCCACCTTCTTCAATCTCCACCGGCACCGTAATGGTATCCATATCGGTTCCGGCAGGGTCCTTGGGGATAATTTTCAGATCAAAGCTCAGGGGGAGTTCCCATCCGGTGGGATCAAAATCGAAATAAAGAACGGCCACCGTGTCGTTCTCCTCTTCCTGGCGGAAATTCCCCTTCAGGTAAAAGTCGCTTCCCGGCACCTGTGCGGAAAAGGTAGCCACGAAAGAACCCAATGGTTTTCGGATTTTAACGCGCTTGGTGATGCCTTCAATCCAAAAAATGGTGTCCGTATCAATTTTCAGATCGGCCAGCACACTCCCCCCATCCGCGATAGAGTTGGGCATAGCACCGGGGAAGGTGGCTTTATTGTCAAAAATCAGACTCTCAGTGAGCTTGTTGGCCGTTTCCGTATCGGTCGGCTTGGGAAGCAGGTCGGTGACATCTCCCATCTCCTCGGTGCAGAATTGGAACGTAAGCATTATTATTCCGGCAAGGAATAAGTGCGCTCTGTTTTTGTTAAAAATTGTTTTCATGACAGTGCAATTAATGGGTTAATAATGCCCAATTTACCATGCACCTGCCGTGTGTGAAAGAGCTACTTTGTAACCGGTGGGGCCGATTTGGTATTCGGAGGGTTTTGTCCGAAATGCGGCGTCATATTTTATGGAGCAATTGCAGAAATTGTTCCTTCTTACGGCGCGAAACATCCAGATGAACCCCACCGGTAACCATCACATAGCCTCCCTCTCCTTTAATATACTTTGTTACATGCCGCATATTAACCAGGGTGGAGTGATGAATGCGACAGAACTGCTCTGCCGGCAGCATGGCCTCAAACTCCTTCAAGACTTTGGCAACCGTTAGGGTTTTGCTATCCACAAGATGCAAAATGGTATAGCTGCCATCGGCCTGGAAAAAAACAATGTCCTTCAGCTCTTTTACCACGATCTCGTTTCCGGTAGGAATAGCCAGCCGGGTGAATGATTCGCGGTTGAAGCGGACGTTTTTGATCAACGAATGGTATGATCCGGCATCGGGCTTTTGTGCCATCTTTACTTTAACTTTTTCTACGGCAGTTACCATATCGTCCACATCCACCGGTTTCAACAGGTAGTCGAGGGCACTGAACCGGATCGCCTTTATCGCGTACCGGTCGAAGGCCGTGACAAAGATGACCTCGAAATTGATCTCTCCTATTTTTTCAAGCATATCGAAGCCCGACATGTGGGGCATCTGTACATCTAAAAAAACCAAATCGGGCCCGAGCTCAACGATCTTTTCCAACCCTGCAACCGGGCCATCGCATAAAGCCATGATCTCCACTTCGGGACAAAACTTAGCCAGCGCCAGTTTTAGCCCCTCTCGTGCATCCTCTTCATCGTCAATTATAAGTGCTCTTATCATGTAGAAAAAGTTTATTAAACAAACGTAGCAGCAATCTATCCTCCCTGCCTTACTGCGTCGGCAGGCAGGTAACCTCTAATCCCGATAGCGGGACTAACCTCCAACCTCCCTGCCTACCTGCGTCGGCAGGCAGGTAACCTCTAATCCCGATAGCTATCGGGACTAACCTCTACCCTATTTCGGTATCAAAATATTTACCTGAGTGCCGGCCGCCCTGTTTTCTTCATCTTTCAAATCAATAATTTTTATCAGCTCTTTCACCTTTGTTTGTGACAAAAGCCGTAATCGCTGTTCAGTGAGTTTAATCCCCAACGATTTTTTCTTCGCCTTCGCGTGTGTGGTCAGCTTCATGGAAGCTTCCCGGCCTATGCCATTGTCAACAATATGGCAATGCAGGAAGTTATCTTTTTCATGAATCGAGATGGACAAATGACCTGTTTTATCCAGATGCATGAGCCCGTGCCAGATGGCATTCTCCACGAAAGGTTGCAGCAACATGGACGGGATAAAAGTATTTTCTTTGTCCACCTCATCGTTCACTTTTATAGTGTAATCGATTTTCCCCTTAAACCGGATGGCTTCCAAATCGATGTAAGCCGTTAACATCTCCAGTTCATCTTGTAGGCTGACTCGTGGGTTTTCTGAGTTCTCGAGCATCAAACGAACCAATTTCGAGAATTTGGTAAGATACCTGCTGGCATGGTCGTTGTCGCCCGATAGTATCATCCTGTTGATAGAATTCATGCAATTAAACAGAAAATGTGGGTTCATCTGCGAACGTAAGGCTTTCATCTCCAGCACCCCCAGTTCTTCTTTGAGCCGGGTAATTTTTATCTCTTCGTTTTTGGCAGCTATAAGTTTTTGATTTTTCAATCTCTGCCGCAGGGTGTTTACAATCAGCCATGCAACCAGTGAAATTAACACCAGGATCCCAACCAGAAGATTACGCAGAAGCACCTGCCTCCGGTGTTTGGCCAGTTGCAGCTCCTTTTCCCTGTTCAGCAACTCAATCTGGTGCTCTTTCTGTTCGGTTTCATAGCGGGTTTCGAGTTCGTGCAGCTGTCTGAGGGTTTGCTCGTTAAAAATTGAATCCTTGAGGGATGCATAAAGTGATTGATATTCAAAGGCTTTTTGATAATCCCCAATGGCTGCGTTCAACCCCGTCAACGCTTCATAGTTGCTCATGATCAAGGGTTTGGCATCCATGTCCCGGGAAAGAGCCAGGCTGCGCAAGAGGTAATCTTCAGCTTTTTGGGTGTGTCCCAGTTTCGCGTAGGTGGAACCCACCTTGTTCAGGCTCTCTGCCAGATCCTTTTTTGAGGGCAGTTCTTGTCGAATTTTCAATGCTTCCAGATGATAATCAAGAGCTTTTGAGTATTGACCCATTGCAAGGTACAGATTGCCGAGGTTTTCCGTAACCGAAGCGATGCCATAGGCGCGGTTGCCGTCCCTGGCAAAATCCAAAGCTCTGCGCAGGTAGATGGCCGATTGATCGTAAAGCTCCATCTCGCCGTAGGTATTGCCCAGACTTTCATAGCTCATCGACAAACCGGTGATGTCGTTTATCTGCTCTTTGATGGTGATGGATGCCAGGTAACTTTTAATGGCCTCCTCAGGCTTGCCCAGTTTGCGCTGTATGTGTCCGATGGAATGGAGCGTGGTGGCCACACTTTCGCTCATGTTGAAGGATTGATAAATCTTTAAAAGTCTCAAATAGTTGGAAAGAGCGGCGGATAAGTTGCCGGTGAGTTGCTGTATAACAGCTATCTGGAAAAGGCCGGCGGTCAGTTTCAGGCTGTCGCCGGTGGCTTCATAAAACGCTACGTAACGGTTAAGATGCTGTAAGCCTTCTTCAAATTTACTGCTGAAACGGCAGACCACCCCATAATAAAATTCAGCCAAAATTTGTGCTGCGCTGTCTTTTTTGAAGATGCCCAATTGCCGGATGCTGTCGGCATAGAGCCTGGCCGTATCCAGCTTGTCACGCGTGATGGCATACTCCCAGGCCAGATTACCCCAGGCTCGAAATCTGGCGGAATCGTTGGCAGTCACCCGGAGTTGATGCTTCAGACTGTCGATAACCTTCCCTTCCTGACCCTTGAGTAGTTGAAGGCACAGTAGGCCTGCCATCAGGTATAAAACCGAACATGGATATACAGATCGCATGAATTTAAAAAGTTATAATTTTCGTGTTTCTGAATTGAAACAGCAGGATCGTTTATCATAAATTTGACATCGAAATTAAAGTTAAGCACATAGTCGGTTTTTGGCAAGTCAGTATCCATTTTTTTTCAAAGTAACATTAGCACACCTTCATAACAGATTAATTTGCTCCATCACCGGTTTTTACTTTCCTCTGCCTTCCTGCCTGTATATTTGATTTCGTTTCATCGGGAGAACATTTAAAAAAAAATTGTAACTTAGGTAACACAGATACCATAATTCAGGCTTCATATAATGCGGAACCATGATCAATATCTATGACTTTGTGAACGAAAACCAAAAAAGCCGGAGGTTTAAGGTAGATGAACTTCTGTTTTTGGATTATGACTGTCCGGTTGATGATGACCGTATGGAGACATGGACGCACATCAATTTCTTCTTTTTTATGCTAAAGGGCCACTTGAAATGGAAAACATTGGAAGGGGAATACAATATCCATTCAGGGGATGCTGTTTTTATAAAAAAAGGGGCTCATATTGTGCTTAAAGAGTTGAATCACCATTTTTGCGCTCTTCTTTTCTTTGTCCCCGATGAATTTCTTAAAAAGGTTATCCAGAGCCATTTGCCGGAACTCGGTATCATTATCGAAACAGGGTCTGAGAATTCTGTTATTCCTCTTGAAGTGGATGAAACCCTCTCCCAATATTTTACCACGGTATTGCACTACCTTTCTCAAAACAAGCCACCCTCCAAAAGCTTGTTGAAAATTAAGTTCGAAGAACTGATAATCTATCTGATTACAGGAAACAAAAACCCTATGCTCACAAGGTATTTCAGGGAAATATGCCAATCTCGCAAACGGTCGGTAAAATCCATCATGGAAAACAACTATTTTTTTAACCTGAAATTGAACGAATATGCGAAACTGTGCGGCAGAAGCCTGGCAACTGGAAAACACGGCTTAATTGCCGAAACTCAGGATCAGGGGCAGGCGACGGGGTTTGATGTCCCCGATGCCATTACCAATCCCGGGAATCATAGCGCAGAAGGCCGCAATTATACCGATTGGAGGTTACCGACCCTGTACGAGTTAGGTCTTTTATACCAACAAAGGGAAACTGTGGGAGGATTTATAAATAATGGATACTGGAGCTCAACCGATTCATCTTATGAAGGGACCTGGATTAAATCCTTTCCATCCGGCGGGGAAATAACAATTGGGAAAACCTATACGTTTAGTGTACGGGCAGTCCGAAGCTTTTAATTTGAGAATAATGTAAATCAAAAAGTTATGAACGATGAATAACAAACAATTAATACTGAGCACCTTCATGATTTTTTGTGTTGGACTGACAGGTCTGAAGGCTCAGGAGTCATTGACGGGCGGGGGCGGAGAAGCTGAAGGAAGTGGTGGCTCGGTCAGTTTTTCCGTTGGGCAAATATTTTACACGATTCATTCCACACCTGTCTGGACCCTGACGCAGGGCGTTCAACAACCTTACGAAATTTCGGTGGTAACGGGTGTTGAAGAAATGGAACAAATAAGCCTTTCCCTGTCGGTTTATCCAAACCCTGCAACCGATTATCTAACGTTAAAAGTAAATGACTTAGAGCTTAAAAATCTCTCATTTGAGTTGTATGATTTAACCGGAAAACTTTTACAACGAAGAAGGCTTTTGGCCACGGAAACGAAAATTTACCTGAATGGTTACTCGTCCGGCAGTTTTATCCTCAAAATAAGGGATACCATGAAGGGATTAAAAACCTTCAAGATTTTAAAATGGTAAGATTTGGCGCTCCGGATGACTGTGTGCCTTTGCAAGACTGTAGAGCGGGCATATTTTTTCGATGACCGGATTCACGCTGGAGCCAAAAACTTTTACCACAACTTCATCCTCTTTCAGTTCGGGAACAGCTATTTCTCCCGGCGAAAAACATCGGGATTGCCATATTTTAAACAGGCAGTGGAAACTAAATCGAGCAAAAGTTTCTTTCTTTATACCCCAAAAGCAGTTTATGATAGTTTTTCCCAATGCAAAGATCAACCTGGGGTTATACATCACTCAAAAGCGCCAGGACGGTTACCACAACCTGGAAACACTTTTTTATCCGGTGCCATGGCTCTCCGATGTACTTGAAATGGTTCCCGATTCAAAAGCTGCGGCCGATTCGTTAGGGACTTCAGGTTTTAAGGTGGAAGGCCCGGAGAGCGACAATCTGGTGATTAAAGCACTGCAACTGCTGCGCGACAGGCACCAAATTCCTCCGTTGCGGATACATCTTCACAAGGCCATACCGGCCGGCTCGGGCCTGGGGGGAGGTTCGTCCGACGCCGCCTTTACCCTGAAATTACTCAACCGTCTGTTTCAATTGCACTTAACCTCCACGGAACTGGAAAAAACGGCTGCCCGCCTGGGGGCCGACTGTCCCTTTTTCATCCGCAACAGACCCTCGCTGGCGCATGGAATTGGTGACCAATTGAGCGACGTTTCCATTTCGTTAAAGGATGTTTGGATGATGGTGGTGGTTCCACCCGTTCATATTTCCACCGCTGAAGCTTACCGAGCCATCACCCCTCAAAAACCGGAAAATCCTCTCATGGCCACTCTTGCTTCACCCCGGGAAACATGGCGCGGAAACCTAAAGAACGATTTTGAGAAAGAACTGTTTGAGAGACACCCCCAACTGATGAAAATACAAGAGACCTTATATGCCCACGATGCATTTTACGCTTCGCTTTCGGGCAGCGGATCGGCCATTTTTGGATTGTTCAACAAAAAACCACACATACAATGGCCCAAAAGCTATTTTAACCAAACGGGACAATTAGAATAACCTAACCTGGATACCCCCGAGTCGTCACATCATTTCAGTTCGATCATCAGGAAATTTTTGGGAATTTGTTGCCCCTTTTCCACAAATATTTTTTTCACCTTTCCATCGAAGGGCATCCGCACTTCGTTGATCATTTTCATAGCCTCCAACAAAAGAAGCGTCTCTCCTTCCTTTACTTTCTGCCCCTCTTTAACTTTAATATCAAGAATGGTTCCCGGGATGTAAGAGTTCACTTCCCGCGGGTCGGGAGCCTTATAGGGCTTTCGATTGATGTATTTGTTGGTCAGCCGGGTGCGGTATTTCATGCTGAGTATGGCAAAATCGACCAAATCCTTATTGTTCTTCATTCGTTTCAAGTTTTAGCAGGCCTTACTTAATCAGGAGATTTTGTTAATGTTTCCTTTCTTTGCGGCAATCTTACCCTAACCTGGATAAAACACTAAAATGGTGGTATCCCATGTTTTTTAGCGGGACGGTGATCTTCCTTATTTATTGATACCTCCAGAGCATGCAGTAACATTTGCCGGGTTTCGTCGGGTTCAATCACCGAGTCGATATACCCTTTAGCAGCAGCCACATAGGGATTGGCAAATTTTTCTATATACTCCTTAACTTTAAGCGCGCGCATGGCATCGGGGTCTTTAGCCTCTTCAATCTCCTTTTTAAAGATGATGTTGGCAGCACCTTCGGGCCCCATCACGGCGATTTCGGCAGTGGGCCAGGCAAACATAAAGTCGGCATGGAGGTGACGCGAGTTCATGGCAATATAACCACCACCATAGGCTTTGCGAAGAATTACGGTAATTTTGGGCACAGTAGCTTCGGAGTAGGCATAAAGCACTTTGGCGCCATGTCTGATTACACCGGCGTGCTCCTGATCTACGCCGGGCAAATATCCGGGCATATCCTCAAGGGTAATGACCGGCACATTAAAGGCATCGCAATACCGTATAAACCGGGCTGCTTTATCGGAGCTGTCGCAATCGAGCACGCCGGCAAGCACCAGTGGCTGATTGGCAACAAAACCCACCGTTTGGCCATCCAGACGACCAAAACCAACCACTATATTGGCTGCAAAGAGCTCCTGAACTTCAAAAAAGTCGGAATCATCGGCAACTGCCCTGATAACGTCGCGCACATCATAGGGTTTACGCGGATCGGAAGGAATAATGTCTCCGATATCCCCTTTAAACTTAGGCTCCTTGGGCGGAAAGGCCTTGGCCTTCTGGCTGTTACTCCAGGGGATAAAGGTCATCAATTTCTTAATCTGTTCGAAGCATGCCTGCTCACTTTCGGCGAAGAAGTGGGCATTGCCGGTAATTTCGGCATGCACACGGGCACCTCCCAGGTCTTCCATTGAGATGTCCTCACCCAATACGGTTTTAATAACACTGGGTCCTGTAATAAACATCTTGGATATCTTATCTACCACAAACACAAAGTCGGTGAGAGCAGGTGAATAGACTGCACCACCGGCGCAGGGGCCCAATATCACCGATATTTGAGGAATTACACCCGATGCAATCGTGTTCCGGTAAAATATCTCCCCGTAGCCGGCTAAGGAATTAACGCCTTCCTGAATGCGGGCGCCCCCGGAGTCGTTGATGCCAATAAGGGGCACTCTCATTTTGAGGGCATGGTCCATTATTTTTGTGATTTTACGGGCATGCATTAGTCCCAGCGAGCCGCCTGCCACGGTAAAGTCCTGGGCAAACACGCACACGGGTGCTCCATAAATGGTACCGGTTCCTATTATTACGCCATCACCGTGCAGCTGTTTTTTATCCATCCCGAAGTCACGGGCTTCATGCTCCACAAACAGGTCGTATTCGGTAAAAGATTCATTGTCCAAAAGCGCCACAATTCGCTCGCGGGCGGTCATCTTACCCATCGCGGTTTGCTTTTCAATGGCTTTTTCGCCACCGCCCTGCTGCACTTTTTCCTTTCTTTTCCGAAGATCAAGGATGTACTTTTTTAATGACATACTCTAAAATTTTTGGTTATTCTTCTAACAATCAGCTAAAATAGCAATAAGAGGTTGCTAAGTTCAGGGTGCATAATTACAAAAATATGATTTAATAAGCCGTCAAAAATTTAAACATTATAGCAAATATACGGGCAAAAGCTTGAAAAACAAAGTAAATAAAACCGAATTACTTGGGTGCCCGCACGTATAAGAAGGCGCCAATGGAAGCAAATACCACATTGGGAATCCACACAGCCACTAATGGGGAAAGGTTTCCATTGATTGCAAAGGTGGTAGAAATGGTCATAAACAGGATGTACGCAAAGCTGAGTCCTATTCCTGTACCGATGTGTAATCCCATGCCTCCGCGTACTTTTCGCGATGCCAGAGAAACACCTATCAGTGTGAGTATAAATGCCGAAAAAGGAGAGGCCAGCCGCTGATATTTTTCAATGAGATAAGGCTCAATGTTACCCACTCCTCTACTCCGTTGATCATCAATGTAAGCCGTAAGTTCGGTATTATTCATGGTCTCAAAAAATTTGCGCTCCTCTTTAAAGTCAGAGGGGGTCATATTCAATAAAGTATCCATCTCGGCGCCTTTGGTGAGCACCACCTTATTGCTGTCTAAAAAGTCGCGACGCACATAATCTTTCAGCCTCCACTCTCCCGAAATGGTGTCGTAGCGGGCGGTTTCGGCGGTAATTTTCAGCTTCAGCTCCCGCCCTGCGAACTCCTCGAGGCTGAAATCGTCGCCCGATTCACGAAACGAAGAGTAGCGGCGCATATATACAAACAGGCCGGGCTTAATTTGCATGTGAATATTGCTCATCCCCGTTTCCCGGCGATTTTTGATATAACGATTCTCAAAGTCAATGCGCACCTTGTTGGCAGGGGGAATGATGTATCCTCCCATAAAAAAGGAGAAAATAGCGATAATGGAAGCTCCCAAAAAATAGGGGTACATCATGCGTTTAAAGCTAATTCCACTGGACAATATGGCAATTATCTCACTTCGATAAGCCATTTGCGAAGTAAAAAATATAACGGCAATAAACACGAACAGCGGAGTAAACAAATTGGCAAAGTAAGGGATGAAGTTTTTGTAATAATCCCAAACTATGGCCTGAAGGGGTGCCTTGGTTTCAAAAAAATTATCCAGCTTTTCGGTCAGGTCAAACACCACCGATATGCTTATGATCAGCAATATGGCAAAAAAGAAAGTCCCTAAAAACTTCTTCAGAATATAGAAATCGAGTTTTCTCAAAACACTAAATGATTACTCAAAATTACAATAACATCTAACTACAATCGCCTTGCCAACTGTGATACCATTTGATTCTTCCATCGCAGAAAGGTGTTATTTTTTATTTGATGCCGGGCTTCGGTCACCAGCCAGCGGTAAAATGCCAGGTTGTGGATGGAGGCTATCTGTGGCCCTAACATCTCGCGTGCTATAAACAGGTGTCGCATGTAAGCCCTCGAATACAGCGTATCAAAGGAACAGTACCCATCGGGATCGAGTGGTGAAAAATCGTACTTCCACTTCTCGTTTTTAAGATTGAAAATGCCCTGCCGTGTAAAAATCATGCCATTGCGGCCATTCCGGGTGGGCATTACGCAATCGAACATATCTACTCCGCGGGCGATGGCTTCGAGAATGTTTACCGGAGTGCCTACCCCCATCAGGTAGCGGGGTTTATCCTTAGGAAGGATGGCATTTACCACTTCAATCATCTCGTACATCACCTCCTCGGGT
>JACDJA010002885.1_pt1 | contig 11691 bp, 10 predicted proteins | sample 7449241 | NCBI WGS metagenome assembly JACDJA01 (sample SAMN14253289, study PRJNA609438) | sludge metagenome | isolation source: initial anaerobic sludge | collected 2018-12-20 | reverse complement strand
GCCACCCCGCACGTGGACCGAGGCAAGTTGTGGTTGAGCGGCGTGACCGTACTCGCCATGTTGGTCGCGTTCATGGCTGGCGTCCCGGTCGCCTTGGCGGCCTTGACGGCGGCGGTCGTTCTTCTCGTAGGCCACGGGCGGGCCGCGACCGTCCTGCTGCGGCGCGTCGACTACGAGCTCCTCGTCTTGTTCGGAGGGCTGTTCGTCGTGGTTGGGGCGTTGGCGAGCACGGGTCTGCCCGCCAAGTGGCTGCTCGGCCTGTTAGGCGGCGACGCCCTGGCGGCAGTTCCAAGCGCCGCCGATCTGGGCCTGCTTACCGTGGTGACCGCCGGCCTCTCCACCCTGGTGAGCAACGTGCCTGCCGTGCTCATCTTGCTACCCGCTCTCGAGGTGACAGCGCTGCCTCACGCTGCTTCGAACGCAGTCGCGATCACGCTCGCGATGGCGAGCACACTGGCAGGCAACCTGACCCTCGTCGCGTCCGTCGCCAACCTCATCGTCGCGGAATCTGCGCGGCGGCTCGGGGTCGAAGTGGGCTTCTTTTCGTACTTGCGCGTCGGGGTGCCGGTGACGCTCCTCAGCCTGCTGCTCGGTTGGCTGCTCGTCGCCTTCACCTGAACGCCGCGGCGGTCGGCCATGAGCCGTCGCCGCTTACAGTAAACTCGGCCTGTGGCTGACCCAGCAGACCTTCTAGCACGCAACCGCGAGTGGGCGGCCAACATGCTAACCGGCGACCCTGAGTTCTTCGACCGGCTCGAGACTCAACAGGCGCCGCGCTACCTCTGGATAGGCTGCTCGGACTCGCGAGTGAGCGCCAACGTCATCGCTGGCCTCGAGCCAGGCGAAGTGTTCGTGCACCGCAACGTCGCCAACGTCATGGCCAACGCGGACCTCAACGCCCTCACCGTCCTCGATTTCGCCGTCTCGGTCCTCAAGGTCGAACACGTGCTCGTAGTCGGCCATTACGGCTGCGGTGGCGTATCTGCCGCGCTCGACGGGAAGGGCCACGGGCTGCTCGACAACTGGCTGCGGCACGTCAAGGACGTGGCCGCCAAGCACTCGAGCATCCTCGACTCGTTGCCGCCTGGCATGCGCGCTAACCGCTTGGCTGAGCTGAACGCCATCGAGCAGGCGCGCAACGTTTGCCACACGAGCATCGTGCAAGAAGCGTGGGCAAACGGCCACGACCTCACGGTGCGAGCGTGGATCTACGCCCTGCATGATGGCATCCTGCGCGACTTGCGCTTCCTAGTGAGAGGGCCGGACGAACTGATGCCCGCCTACCGCCTGTCGCTTGCAGAGAACGCCTAGCCAAAGCCGCCGCCCACGGCGGCCGCCCACCACGGCGGCGTGACGCCCTAGTTGGCCGTAAGGGCCTTCGTCAGTTGCCGAATTGCGCCCAAGTGGTATGCGCTGTGCGCTAGCGGCACCATCGCGTCTATGAACTGATCTCCCGACCAGTCGGTCATGGCCCCGAAGGCGCGCTTGACCTCTAGGTAAGCGGCGAACAGTTCAGCGCGCGCGGCGTCCCACTCGGCAGCGTCGACCACCGAGCGGGCCCAGCTCCCCGGCCAATCCGCGACCTGACCAGCTGCGGTGCTCGGTTCTAGGTAACGGAGCAAGTTCGTCAAGTAGTAGGTGGTGTGGATGACCTGAGCCGCTACCGTAGTCGCGCCTTGGAACGCGGAGCGCGATGCGTCCGCGGCGCTAAGGCCGGCGAGCGTCTGCCGGAAGCTACCTGCGCGGTCGAGAGCGTAGGTGCCATCGGCGGCAGGTGGCGGCCCCTCGAAGAACTCGTCGAGGAGTGCGAAGAGGCTGGACTTGAAGCTGTCGTACACACCGGCGCGGTTCATGTTGTCCCTTCCGCTTCATGAGGCGTCGCCGCGGCGTTAGCGCCTCATCTCGGGCTATCCTACGTGGCGGTGACCAACGTGACTTTCCCGCTTGACCCGCACGATACTCCCACGGCCAACAGTGCCCACGACATCGCGGCCAACCTGGCCTCCGTCAAGGAACGGATCGCGGCGGCCTGCCGCCGCGTGGGGCGCGACCCGTCCGAGGTGCGGCTGCTGCCGGTGAGCAAGACGGTTCCTGAGGACCGTATCCGGATGGCTTACGAGGCCGGCTGCCGGTACTTGGGCGAGAACAAGGTGCAGGAGGCCATGCGCAAACACGACGCGCTACCGGATCTCACCGACCTCAAGTGGTCCGTCATTGGGCACTTGCAGACGAACAAGGCGCGCCACGTTGCGCGCTTCGCGAGCGAGTTCCAGGCGCTCTCCAGCCTGCGGGTGGCCGAGACGCTCGAGCGGCGCCTGGAGGGTGAGGACCGCAGCATCGACGTGTACGTTCAGGTGAACAGCTCGGCCGAGGAGAGCAAGTTCGGCCTGGCACCCGAAGAAGTCCCCGCGTTCGTGCAGGAACTCCCGAACTACCCGCGCTTGCGGGTGCAGGGTCTCATGACGCTTGCCCTCTTCTCGACGGACATGGCGCTCGTCAGGCCGTGCTTCGTGCGCATGCGCGAACTGCGCGACAGGCTGCTGCAAGACGCGCCAGACGGCGTGAACGTGGCTGGCCTCTCCATGGGGATGTCTGGCGACTTCGAGTTGGCCATCGAGGAGGGCGCCACCGTAGTGCGCGTCGGCCAGTCGATCTTCGGTGCACGCTCACTGCCAGACACCTACTACTGGCCTAAGAACGATTAGGTCGCGGCGTAATCCTGGAGGCAAGCATGGTGGACCCCGCTAAGTTGGAGCCGCTACCCGTCGACGTGGTGTCGGTGCAGTCCATGGTCTGCTACGGCTGCGTCGGGAACAGCGTCGCCGTGCCGACTCTACAAGCGAGGGGCATGAACGTCGTTGCGGTGCCGACGGTCTTCCTCAGCAACGTCCCGCAGTACGACACGTTGAGTGGTGGCGCCATCCCGCAGGAGTGGTTCGAGGGCTTCCTGGCAGACATCCGCAGGCGCGGCGCCCTCACGCACGCGCGCGCCGTGCTCGTTGGTTACCTCGGGTCTCCCGCGCAGGCGGCGGCCCTCGGCGCGTGGCTCGCCGAAGTCACCCACGAGCGACCCGACCTGCTCGTGGTAGTCGACCCGGTCATGGGCGATTACGACAGCGGCCTTTACGTACACCCTGAACTGCCGGCTGCGCTCGGTGGCCTGATCGACGTCGCGACGGGCCTCACCCCTAACGCCTTCGAACTCGAGCGCCTAGCTGGCCGCGGCGCGCTCACCATGGCGGAAACCGTCACGGAGGCACGCAAGCTCCTGCGCGGCCGCACTCGTTGGGTGGTCGTGACGAGCGCAGCGCCAGCCGAAGCGCGCGCGGGCGAAGCCCAAGTGCTTATCGTGACGGCGGACGATCACACCGTCGTGCGCCACCCGCGCGTGGCGTCAGCCGCCAAGGGAACTGGCGACCTCTTCTCTGCGATGGTCGTTCATGGGCTGCTTAGCGGGCGCGACCTGCTTGGCGCCGTGGGCGCCGCCCACGAGCAAGTCGTGAGCGTGCTCGAGCGCACCCAGCGCCTGGGTTGCGCTGAGCTCGTGCTCAACGGCGACTAGGCAAGAACCGAGCTACTTCGACCGCGTAAGCCTGTTAAGGGTGAGGGAGTAGACGACGATCAGCGCGAGCGCAGCGCCGAGCACCGCTAAAGTTGGGAGGACGGCGCGGTCGTTGGCGAGCAGGAGCCGTCCCAAAGCGAGCTGCACGAGGAACCCGCCGAGCGCAGCGAGGTAGACGGCGCGGGTCGCCTGAGGTTGGGAGGTGACGGTGCGCGCCGCCATGATCGAGCGGCCGAAGCCGACGAGGACGGCGGCGTTGACTGCGCCGACGGCGGCGCCGAAGAGCCAAGGGCCGTCAGCCCACAAGACCGTGACGATGAAAACCTGCAACGCGGCAAGCGCCGCCGTGATCCGGAAATTGAGCAGAGCGAACATCGACTACCAGCATGACAGGTGAAGGGCGGATAGGCGCTACGTCACCTAGTTCTCACTACCCGGACACTCACCGGGTTATGGTGCCCAATCATCCACTTAGCAGCTATCATCCAAGGCGGTATGGGGGTCGCGGTTTCCAACTGGCGGCTGGCCAGAGCGGTCTCCTCCATCGGCCAGCTTGGCGTGGTCTCGGCGACTGGCATTGACACGGTACTCGTCAGGCGCCTGCAGGACGGCGACAGTGACGGGGTCGTTAGGCGCGCCATGGCGGCCTTCCCCTTCCCCGAGATCGTCAAGACCACCTTAGCGCGGTACTTCTTGCCAGACGGCCGGCCGCCGGGCAAGCCCTACTTGCGCGCGCCGATGCCGACCGTGATCGACAATCACGTCCATCACGCCCTCAGCATGCTCGGCTCGTTCGTCGAGGTGTTCCTCGCGAAAGAGGGGCACGACGGCAAGGTCGGCGTCAACCTCCTCACTAAACTGCAGCTCCCGAACTTGTCTGCGTTGTACGGCGCCATGTTGGCAGGCGTAGACAACGTGCTGATGGGCGCTGGCATCCCACGCGAGGTCCCCGGCGCGCTCGACCGCTTGGCGGAGCACGCTTCCGCGACCTTTCGGCTGGACATCACCGAGCACGACAAGGACGCTAGCGACGCACCGCCGCTGCTGTTCGACCCAGCGAGCTTCGGGGCCACCGGCATGCCTGCGCTCAAGCGACCCGACTTCTTCCCCATCGTCTCAACGCACTCGCTCGCCAGCATGCTTCATAAGAAGGCGAACGGCTCCGTCCAGGGCTTCGTCGTCGAGGGGCCAACGGCCGGGGGGCACAACGCGCCGCCGCGTACGAAGAACGTGTTCGACGAGAGCGGGCAGCCCGTGTACGGCGAGCGCGACATCGCTGACCTAGAGAAGATCCGCGAGCTCGGCCTACCGTTCTGGCTGGCTGGCAGTTACGGCTCGCCCGAGGGACTCGAGCGGGCGCAGGGGCTTGGCGCCGCCGGCGTGCAGGTCGGCACGCTCTTCGCCTACTGCCGCGAGTCCGGCATCACAACTGGCATCAAACGCGCCGTGCTCGAGATGACCGCGGCTGGCCGCGCGCAGGTCTTCACCGACCCGCTCGCCTCGCCGACGGGTTTCCCTTTCAAGGTCGTCGAGATCCCAGGCACGCTCTCGGAGGCGCCCGTTTACGAGGAGCGCCGCCGCGTATGCGACCTCGGTTACCTCCGTGAGGTTTACCGCGACGAGAAGGGCGAGGCAGGTTACCGCTGCCCCGCAGAGCCCGTGGCTGATTACGTCCGCAAGGGCGGTAAGGTCGAGGATACCGTTGGCCGCAAGTGCCTCTGCAACGCCCTCATGGCCGACGTCGGCCTCGGTCAGGCGCGTAAGCGTGGCGTCACCGAGCAGCCGCTGGTGACGAGCGGCGACGACCTCGCCGCCATCGTGCCTCTCCTTGACGCTGATGACGGTTCGTACGGCGCCGCCGACGTGGTCGCGTACTTGCTGGAGCGCGTTGCGGCTCCGGAGCGGGCGGAGATCAGCGCCTAAGCGTTGCCCGCGGAGATCGACTCACGTGCCATCTGACCCGCGGAGTTCCGCGGGTCAGTCGTTTGTTCTTGAGAGTCTGACGCGGTAGCTGACGTCGGCGTTCTCGTCGTGGAGCACGCCATCAAACTCCTTGGCCAGCCTAGAGTCCGCGCCGAAGCGCAGCGTGAAGAGCGGCGCGTCCGCTGGGCCGATGTCGGCCGAACCTCGCAAGCTGGGTGGGGGCGCCATCTGCGGGCTCAGCCGGTAGTCGTGGAAGTAGGAGGCGCTTACCGCGCCTGCGACCGCCAAAGCGGCCGCCTGGTCGCCGCTCCACACGAGGTCGCCCGTGAACGCATAACCGCTGAAGGTCGACTCGCCAGTTGGAGGCTCCGCGCTGAGGGTCATCCTGGCGCTGGGGTCGCCGAGGTGAGGCAACAGCTCGACTGCCGTGCCGGGGCGAGTGACCTCAACCTGGCCACTTGCAGTGGCGGCTACGATCTGGCCGTTGACGTCGTCGACGTCCAGGGTAGCCGCGAGGTCCCAGTTGTCCACTTGGCCACCGGCCGCGTCTCGGAGCTTGATCGTCTCCCCCACGCTAACGTCGTTCGCCCACACGGTTCCGGCTTCGTCCTGCCAGACGACGCGGCTGCTTCCGCGCGCGAACCGTACCGCTGCGTCTGGCTTGACTCCAAGTGTGCGCCAAGTTGGGTTCGGCTCGCTCAGATCGAGGGCGGTGAGCGTACCAAGGCAGTTGATAGTCGCGAACCAACGCCCGTCGTCGCTGGCTTCCGCTGGCCAGCCGCCCCTGCACGTGCCCTGGTAGAAGGTGCGCACAGCGCTCGGCGCGGTGGTGTCTACGACGGTCACGTCGCCACGACCGACATCCCAGAAGGACAGCAGCCTACGGTTGCTGCTCACCTTCATGCCGTCAGGGAACGGCGGCAGTGCCACCGAGCCCTCCGCGGCGCCGGTGGCGAGGCCCCACCAGTGCAGCCACGGGCTCTCTGTGTTCGCGCCCTGGAGCGCGAACAGGCGCCCCGACGCAACCGTCAAGGCAGTGAACGTGGTGGCGGGTGGCAGGGTCACGAGTTGGGTGGTGACGGCTCCGGAGTCAAGGCTCACGGTAGTCACGCTCACGGTGGCGCCGCTACGCTCGAGTTGCACCAACGCAGCGGAGATGGGGTCGTAAGGGGCGTCGGCGAAGCTTTGGTAAGGCGCGCCGTCGCCCTCCGCCCACACCCCACCCACACCGCGCTCGTACAGCCAGCTGTTCTGACCCTGAAACAACACGATGCGCTCGGAGCTTGGGGCCGCTACGACGCGTCCGACCCAGCTAGCCAAGCCCGTCTTGATCAGCTGCCACTCCCCGTCGAGCACGCGGGCGTCGTCCGGGAACGCGACCACCACGGGCCGTTCGATCCGACAACCGCTCAGGAGCAGGGCGGCGAGTACGAGCCAGAAGGCGGCAAGGGCCGCCACGCGGGGCTTGTGCTTCTGTCGCCATCGGAGTTCGCGCATGGGTTCAGCATAGGCAAGGGTCTCGGAGCTTCGCGCCGCGTTTAGTAGTGCGGCATACAACTCACGCTAGTGAACTCGCCTTACGGGGCGGAGGTTAGCCGGTCATTCGCCAGTGGCGTCGTTCGGCAAGGTCATTCCGAGTTGCTCGCGCACCTCGTCTAGCAAGCGCATGGTCCTCAGCGTGTGCTCGAGCGGCATGGTCGGGCTCTCCAGCATCCCATGCTGTATGCAGCGCGTCACCTCGCGCAACTGGAAGGTGTACGGCTCGTAGCCGTGCGGGACACTCTCGTGGTGAAGCTGCCCCGCCCCGACCACCGTGTAACCCTCCGGCTTGGTGAGTGGCGCGTCGGTCTCTACGTAACCTTCCGTGCCGACGATGCGCGCCTTGCGGGTGCTGTCCGACACGAACGACACGAGCACTTGGGCCTGCTCGCCGCCAGGGAAGCTCAGGGCTAGTGCACTGAGTTCGTCGACTCCCTCGCTGTTGAGGCGTCCGCTTGCCTGTACGGCGGTCGGGAAACCGAGTGCGCCGATCACCCAAGTTAGTGGGTAGACCGCTAAGTCTAGTAGTGCGCCGCCTCCTGCCGCAGGGGCCCACAGGCGGGTGCGGGGGTCGCGCTCCGCCATGAAACCCATGTCGGCTTGAACGTAGCGCACCGCGCCGATCCCTCCCCCGGCGAGAACGTCTAGCACGGCCTGGTATGCCGGGAGGAAGCGTGTCCACACCGCCTCCATGAGGAACACACCGCGGTCGCCGGCCAGCGCGATGAGCTCGGCTGCCTCGCGGGCGTTCACCGTGAACGCCTTCTCCACCAGCACGTGCTTGCCGGCGGCCAGCAGCTGCATGACGACCTGATGGTGTTGCCCGTGTGGCGTGGCGACGTAGACGACGTCGACTTGCGGGTCGGCGGCAAGCGCCTCGTAACCCGTGCGGGCGGCGTCGTCCGAGTAGCTGGCCGCGAAACCGTACATGGCAGCGAAGGCGGCCGCCTTGTCTGCGGCGCGACTGCTCTCAGCCTGCAAGCGTGCGTCCTCGAGCAGCGCTAGTTGCCCGGTGACGGTGTGAGCGATCTTGCCGGTTGCTACCACTCCCCAGCGCAGGGGAACTCCAGTAGCCACGAGGGGGTTCGCGGGGCCGCCGTTAGCGTAGCCGCGTGCTGTCGGTGGTTTAGCGACGAAGCGGGCCATGCGTGAGGTTAGCGCGTGCCATGTGCCGCTGGGCTCGAAGCGGGGCCGTGGTTGCGCAAAGTCGTCGTTGATATTGTTCCCCATGCGTTTCCACGGCTGGCGTATCGCTTGGACCTTGGCGGCCACGCAGACGATCGGTTACGGCGTCTTGTACTACTCGTACGGCGTGTTCACGCTGCCGATGGAGGCCGAGCTCGGCCTGACGAGGGCCCAGACGGCGGGAGCGTTCTCGCTCGCGCTGCTGCTGTCTGGCCTTGCGGCAGTCCCCATCGGCAGCTGGGTTGACGCGCGCGGGGCCAGGGTGCCGATGAGCGTTGGTTCGCTACTTGGCGCCGCGAGCGTGTTGCTGTGGTCGTACGCGCCGTCGCTTGTCGTGGTCTACGCCGCTCAAGCAGGCGTAGGCATCGCGATGGGCCTCAGCTTCTACGACGTGGCGTTCACCGTCATCGCCGCTTGGTTCAGACGCGATCGCATCAGGGCGATGCTCGTCGTCACCATGGTGGCTGGGCTCGCGAGCACGATCTTCATTCCCTTGGCGACGGGTCTGCTCGAGGCCGTCGGCTGGCGCACGGCGCTGCGTTGCCTTGCGCTCCTCCTCTTGGTCACTAGCCTGCCGCTACATGCGTTGATCATCAGGGATAACCCGCGGCGGTTCGGGCAGCACCCGGACGGGCTACAGCCGAAGCCGGCGCCTGAGCAGGACGCTGCGGCGGCCGAACCGGCGGGCACGACGGCGGAGGCGTTGCGCTCCAGGCTGTTCTGGTGGCTGACGAGCGCGTTCGTCTTCGACCGCCTCGCGATCGTAGCGGTGGCGGCTCACACGGTGCCGCTGCTCCTCGAACGCGGTCACTCCCCTGCCCTGGTCGCCGCGGTAGCTGGCGCCGTCGGCCTGGTTCAGGTGGCAGGGCGGGTGATCTTCGCACCTGCCGCGCGCCTCGTGAGTCTCTACTCCCTAGCGGTCACGACTTACTTGACGCGCGTAGCCGCCCTGGCAACGTTGCTCCTGGTGCCTGGCGCCGTCGGCCTGTGGACTTTCGCGGTCCTGTTCGGCTTGGCTAACGGCGCGAGCACCTTGGTGCGGGCCGGGCTGGTCGGCGAGGCGTTCGGCTCCGCCCACTACGGTGCCATCAACGGCGCCATGGCCACGCTGATCGCCGTGGCGCAGACTTTCGCGCCGCTGGCCGTTGGGCTGTCGTATGTGAGCACCGGCAACTACGCTGCTGCCCTGTGGGGCTTGTCCGCGACTGGGTTGCTGGCCGCCTACTCGGCGTGGATGGCGAAGTCGGCTAGCGCCAAGCGCCGCGCTGCCTCGCCCGTCGCAAGCGTTTGACGGGCCTTCGCGACGCCTCACGTGCGCCGCCAGGGCCGCACGGCTGCATCGTCTTGACGAATAGTGCATAAAGCTGTATCATGTCCTTTATCAGCGCTTGCGGGCGCTGTTTTTTGTTGCCCCTCCACAGCTCCCTGGCGCGCGCCGCCTGGCCCTCACGCTCTCGCGACTAGCTCAGGGGAGTCTACGCGCGCGTTGCCCACTGTCTTGGCCACCGGCCAGCTCTCGAGCAGGCCGTCCGCGGCTGGCGTCAGCAGGTCTTCGACTGCCCTGGGGTCGTGTTCGCCTGGGTCCAGCCATCTCTCCCATGCCGCCGCTTCCAGGATCACGGGCATGCGGTCGTGTAGCGGCCGCATGTCGTCGTTGGCGGCGGTCGTGAGGATGGTGCAGCTGAGTAGCGCGCCCTCTCCCCTGCCCCAGTACGCGTAGAGGCCCGCGAACGCCAGCGGGGCGCCGTCCTTGCGGTGGATGAAGTATGGCTGCTTGCCGCTACCTGCGGCTTTCCACTCGTAGAAGCCGCTGGCCGGGATGAGGCAGCGCCCGTTCTTCATGGCGTCCCGGAACGATGGCTTCTCTGCCGCGCTCTCCGAGCGGGCGTTGAACAGGTTGGCCTTGAACTCGCTCGGGTCCTTCACCCAGTGAGGCACTAGCCCCCAGCGCATACTGTCTAGCTCGCGAGTGCCGTCCTGGCGTTCCCTCACGACGGGAACGAGTTGCGTTGGAGCGATGTTGTAACGTTCCTCGAGCGGGAACGTGGCGACTTCGAAGAGTGACGCCAGGTCGTCCTCATGGTGGTAGAGGGTGTAACGACCGCACATGGCTTGCCTCCTACTGGACTTCCTTGAGTTCAGCGAGGATCTTCGCGCGCTCCTCCGGTCCGTACTCGACGAGCGGGTCGTAGGTCTTGAGGTACGACGCGAGATCTTGCAGGTGGGGTGGGAGCGTCAGGAAATTGTGGGTGGTCATGACGTCCATGCGGCTGGCTTCGTACAGTGCGCCTTGCCAGCCGTCTGCTTCGAGGCGTTCGAGCGTGAAGCGGTGGACGGTTGCCTGCATCAGCGTGTGGACGAGGTCGCGTTGGTCGCGGTTGAGGTCGTCCCATGCGGACTCCGCCAGCTGCCGCCTTGCGCGGTGCATGGCGTCTGCGATGGTGGTGGCGATGGCGCGCGCCTGTTCGCGGTTGAGCGGCTGCGGTCCGCTGGCCTCGGCAACGTCTTGCTTGGGCGGCTCTACTCCCTGCTGGAGGAGGCTGTTGACGAAGCCGCCGAGGTTGAATATCGGGCGGCCGGCGCGCTCGGAGCGCTCCTGGAGTACGCGGGCGTATGCCACCACGTCGAGGACGCGTTGCGCGCCGTGACGCGCGACGCTGCGCTCGGGGTCTTGGGTCCAGCCGATGTCGCGCAGCGCGTCCGCCGCCTGGAGCTCCTTGAGGAGCTGCTCCTTGTCCGCGCTCTTGGCCACCCGGCTGGCGAGGCTGGCAGGCAAGCGCACGCGCGGTTGGAAGACGTCGTTGCGCCTGATGCTGAACGACACCCTTTGGAACTTGCGGCCCACCTTGTGTGGTTCGTAGTCGAACGCGAGTGACGTGTAGGCTGCGAACTCCTCTTGCGCCCTGTCTAGGACGTAGCGGAAGTCCTTGAAGCGTTCGTACTTACCGTCGAGCCCGAGCCGGAGCTTGAGGTCGTCGACGTCGAAGATCAGTTGGTTGCGCTCGCCCGCGTAACTCGCCGTGTAGAGCACTTCGAAGAGACGCATGCTGTTGAAGCTCTCGAACGACAACAGTTGGTCGGTCGGGATGATGCTGAAGTCGCGGCGCAGCTGCAGGAGGTACGGTTTCAGGCGGTCGTGAATCTTGATCTCGATCGCGGCCATCTGCCCCGCCTCGCGACCGTTGTCGTAACGCGCTTCTGACACCCACTGGAACATCACCCAGTCGCCGTTCGGCTCCTTGATCTGGATGGTCTGCTCGAGCAGTTCCCTAGCCGATTCTTCGATGCGCGAGTAGATGCTCTTGCCACTGATGTTGAAGAGCTGCGCGTACTCCCAGGCCGTGATGCGGATCGGCTCGAGCGTGAGATCTTCTTTGCTGATGTCCGACAAGGCAAGCACCAGCAGGCGCTTGGTGAGGATGCCCATCTCTTGCCTGCTGAGGGCGAGGGGGTTGGCCTGAGTGACGGCCAACGAGCTGCCG
>JACDJA010002883.1_pt1 | contig 11692 bp, 9 predicted proteins | sample 7449241 | NCBI WGS metagenome assembly JACDJA01 (sample SAMN14253289, study PRJNA609438) | sludge metagenome | isolation source: initial anaerobic sludge | collected 2018-12-20 | reverse complement strand
ATGCCGCCCAGCGGATCGACCACGCCCTGGTACAGGAAGTAGCCCCAGGCCGCCACGCACAGGCCGGTGGCGATCAGGTTGGCCGGCAGCGACTCGGTGCGCTTGAGCGACGGCGCGAAGGTGCCCAGCAGGTCCTGCAGCATGAAGCGGCCGGCGCGGGTGCCGGCATCCACCGCCGTCAGGATGAACAGCGCCTCGAACAGGATGGCGAAGTGGTACCAGAACGCCATCATGCTGGGGCCGCCGATGGCCTGGTGCAAGATGTGCGCCATACCCACGGCCAGGGTCGGTGCGCCGCCGGCGCGCGAGATGATGGTGCTTTCGCCCACGTCCTTGGCGGTCTGCACCAGGTCGGCCGGCGTCACCACGAAGCCCCAGCTGGACACCACCTGGGCCACCTGGTCAGGCGTGGTGCCGATGACGGCCGCCGGGCTGTTCATGGCGTAATAGATGCCCGGCTCGATCACGCAAGCGGCCACCAGCGCCATGATGGCGACGAACGATTCCATCAGCATGCCGCCGTAACCGATGTAGCGGGCCTGGGTTTCGTTCTCGATCAGCTTGGGCGTGGTGCCCGACGAGATCAGGGCATGGAAGCCCGACACCGCGCCGCAGGCGATGGTGATGAACAGGAACGGGAACAGGTTGCCCGACCACACCGGGCCGGTGCCGTCCACGAATTGGGTCAGCGCCGGCATTTTCAGCTCGGGCGCGACCACCACGATGCCGATGGCCAGGCCGACGATGGTGCCGATCTTCAGGAAGGTCGACAGATAGTCGCGCGGCGCCAGCAGCAGCCACACCGGCAGCACCGAGGCGATGAAGCCGTAGATGATCAGGATCCAGGTCAGGCCCTTGCCGTCGAAGTCGAACATCGGGCCGATGACCGGATGCGCAGCCACGTCCTGGCCGAACACGATGGCGGCCATCAGGCCGACGAAGCCGATGACCGACACTTCGCCGATCTTGCCCGGGCGGATGTAGCGCAGGTATACGCCCATGAAGAGCGCGATGGGAATGGTCACGGCCACCGTGAACGTGCCCCACGGCGAGTGCGTCAGGGCCTTGACCACGATCAGCGCCAGCACCGCCAGGATGATGACCATGATCATGAAGGCGCCGAACAGCGCGATCACGCCCGGGATCTTGCCCAGCTCGGACTTGACCAGGTCGCCCAGCGAACGGCCGTCGCGGCGCGTCGAGATGAACAGGATGGTGAAGTCCTGCACCGCGCCGGCAAACACCACGCCGGCCAGGATCCACAGCATGCCAGGCAGGTAGCCCATCTGCGCGGCCAGCACGGGGCCGACCAGCGGGCCGGCGCCGGCGATGGCGGCGAAGTGGTGGCCGAACAGCACGTGCTTGTTGGTCGGCACGTAGTCCAGGCCGTCGTTGTACTTCCAGGCCGGCGTCATGCGCGTCGGGTCAAGGCGGAACACCTTGTTGGCGATGAAGCGGCTGTAATACCGGTATGCGATCAAGTACACGCAGACGGCGGCGATCACCACCCATAGCGCGTTGACGGTCTCCCCTCTGGCCAGCGCCACGGTGCCGAGCGCGAACGCGCCCAATACCGCAACCGCCAGCCAGACCAGGTGCTGACCCAGTCCCTTACTGCTGGTTTGCATAAGTGCTCCTCTAGCCTCCCGCCCTGCTTTTGGCGTGAAACGCTTTTTTCGTCCCGCGGGTAGGCAGACTCATTGTTGTAGGGTGGCGGACGCAGGCGTCCGCACGGCGTCCGGTCGACGCGGGCGTTAGTATTTCGGTTTGCCCCAGGCGCAACAAGCGCGGAACTACGCAAGTCCCCTACGTGGTACTACGGAATGCGCCGCAGCATATTCAAGGCCGGGATCGTAAAATCGATCGCGCGCCCGCTTGCAGGGCGGCGGCCTTTCTTCCTTGATGCATCGCAACACGCGCGCCTCGCGCTGATACAAATCCCCTGATGAAGCTGCGCCTCAAAATCCTCTTGCTGGCCGCCGTCCCCCTGCTGGTGGCGCTGGCGGCGATCGCCGTGGCGGTGTACGTGCAGGGCCTGCAATTGGCCCAGCGCGAGAAAGAAGTAGTGGAAAACGCCTGGCTCGGCAGCAAGGAAAGCGAACTGCGCCACTACGTCAGCCTGGCCTACAGCGCCATCGCCCCGCTGCAGGACGCCAGCGATGGCGACGCCGCGCGCGAGCGCGCGCTGGCGCTGCTGGCGCAGATGGAATTCGGCCACGACGGCTATTTCTTCGTCTACGACCTGCGCGGCAGGAATCTGATGCATCCGCGCCAGCCCGAACTGGTCGGCCAGGATCTCTGGAACCTGCGCGACACCCGGGGACAGCCGGTGATCCAGAACCTGCTGGCCGCCGCCCGCCACGGCGGCAGCCAGGGCCAGGCGGTTCACTATCTCTGGGAAAAGCCCTCGACCCACCAGACCGTCGAAAAGCTCGGCTACGTGGTGGTGCTGGAACGCTGGGGCTGGATGCTCGGCACCGGCATCTACCTGGACGACGTCGAGCAGGCGCTGGCGCACATCGACGCCGCCGCCCAGGCCAACATCCGCAACATGTTCGCCTGGGTCGCCGGTATCGCGGCGGTCTCGATCCTGGGCGTGGCGGCCTGCGGGCTGGCGCTCAATATCAGCGACCATCGCCAATCCGACGCCAAGCTGCGGCTGATGGCCCAGCAACTGGTGCGCTCGCAGGAAGACGAACGCGCGCGCCTGTCGCGCGAGCTGCACGACGGCATCAGCCAGGTGCTGGTGTCGGGCAAGCTGGCTCTCGAAGCCGCCCGCGACCGCCTGCGCCAGGCCCTGGGGGCCGAGCCGCGCGCGCTGGCGCACATCGACACCCCGTTGGGCGGCGCGCTCGACCGCCTCAATAGCGCCGTGGGCGAGGTGCGCCGCATCTCGCACAACCTGCGCCCCGCGCTGCTGGACGACCTGGGCCTGCCGACCGCGCTGGAACACCTGGGCCGCGAATTCGCCAGCGCCAGCCAGCACGGCGCCGCGCCGCTGGCCGTGCGCCTGTCCACCCAGGGCCGGCCGGTGAAACTGCCCGAGGCCTACGCCACCGCCCTGTTCCGCGTCACCCAGGAGGCGCTCACCAACGTGGTGCGCCACGCCGGCGCCCGCCACGCCGACCTGACGCTGACCTACGCCGAGCGCGAACTGCGCCTGACCATTCACGACGACGGCCGCGGCTTCGACTACGCCGCGGTGCAGCAGGACCCGCGCGGCGGCATCGGCCTGCGCAACATGCGCGAACGCATGACGGCGCTGTCCGGCAGCCTCAGCTTCCACACCTCCAACCAGGGCACCACCCTGCAGGCCTGGCTGCCCTTGCCGCCAGCCCCCTCTTCCGACGCTTCCCCCTCCGTATGACCGACCCTGGCTCCCCCATCCGATTGCTGCTGATCGACGACCACCCGCTGGTGCGCGACGGCCTGCGCCTGCGCCTGGAAACCGTGCCGCACCTGCAGGTGGTGGGCGAGGCCGGCAACGCCGCCGCCGCCCTCGCCTTCCTGCAGGCCTGCGTGGCCGAGGACCCGCAGGGCGGCGCCCTGCCGCAGCTGGTGCTGATGGACCTGAACATGCCGGGCGTGGGCGGCCTGGAACTGACCGCGCAATTGCACGAGCGCTATCCACAGATCGCGGTGCTGGTGCTGTCGATGCACGACAACCCCGAATACATGCTGCAGGCGGTGCGCGCCGGCGCGCGCGGCTACCTGCTCAAGGACGAGCCGGCCCAGGAGATCCTGGCCGCCATCGATACCGTCATGACCGGCCGCAATTACTTCAGCGCCGCCGTGTCGCTGCGCCTGTCGCAGGCCAGCGCCCCCGCCACCCTGCTGACGCAGCGCGAGCGCGACGTGCTGCGCCACATCGCCAGCGGCCACGCCAACAAGCAGATCGCCCAGGCGCTGGGCCTGTCGGTGCGCACCGTCGAAACTCACCGGCTGAACATCAAGCGCAAGCTGGGCATCGACGGCCAGGCCGAACTGATCAAGTACGCGGTCGAGAATCGCGGCGTCTGACCCGGCGCCGGCTGCCCCCGCTGGCGGCCGGACGCTGGCCGGGCAACCGCGGCTGCGGAACGGCCCGGCGCTGGGGTAGACTTGCGTGTTCATCGCCGTTGCCGGCGCGCAGCCCCCAGGAGTTCCCATGTCATTGGAAAATCACTACACCGCCATTCTCGAAGCCCTGGGGGAAGATCCGTCCCGCGAAGGCCTGGCCGACACGCCGGCGCGCGCGGCCAAGGCCATGCGCCACCTGTGCCGCGGCTACCACCAGAACCTGGACGAAATCGTCAACGGCGCGCTGTTCACGTCCGACACGCGCGAGATTGTGCTGGTCAAGAACATCGAGCTGTATTCGCTCTGTGAGCACCACATGCTGCCTTTCATCGGCAAGGCGCACGTGGCCTACCTGCCCAATGGCAAAGTGCTGGGCCTGTCCAAGGTGGCGCGCATCGTCGAGATGTACGCCCGCCGCCTGCAGATCCAGGAAAACCTCAGCCGCCAGGTGGCCGAGGCGGTGCAATCGGTCACCGGCGCGGCCGGCGTGGCCGTGGTGATCGAGGCGCAGCACATGTGCATGATGATGCGCGGCGTCGAAAAGCAGAATTCGTCCATGGTCACGTCGGTGATGCTGGGCGAATTCCACGAGAATCCCTCGACCCGCGCGGAATTCCTCAGCCTGATCCGCTGAAGCGCGCCCCGCATCCCCCAGGCAAGGGCGGTTTGCGCCGCCCTCGATGGCGCGAAGGGAGCGCTAGCGCCGTTCGCCGCGCACGACCATCCAGATGCCGCAACCCGACACCCCCGTGCCCAGCAGCATCAACCAGGACAACGGCTCATCGAACATGGCCCAGGCCCACAACAGGGTGACCGCGGGACTCAGGTACAGCACGCTGGCGACACGGGTCGGCGACGAGCGTCGCAGGCAGATCCAATACAGGCCATAGCCGCCCAGCGTGGACAGCACCGCCGTCCACAGCACGCTCAGCGCGAACCCCGGGCTGGGAACCGGCAGCAGGCTGCCTTCCCTGCCCGCCAGCGCGGCGAAGGCCAAGGCCGAAATGGCGCACTGCAGCCACAGATTGGCCAGCAAGCCCAGGGCAGCGGGTGAATCGGCCCGCTTCTGCCACAAGGTCGCCAGCGCCAGCGACAGCATGCCCAGCAGCGGCAGACCGTAGCTCCACAGGGGTGTCTCGCCCCAGGCCAGGGCATCCTGCGTCACCAGGATCACGCCGAGTAATCCCAGCATCAATCCCAGCCAGACGCGCTTGTCCAGGCGCTGGCCAAGCAGTCCCGCGCCCAGCAGCGCGGTGCCGATCGGCAACAGGTCGGCGATCAGCGCCGCCAGGCCCGCGGGCACGCCGTACTCAATGCCCTTGGACACGCCCGCCAGGTAGCCGGCCATCGCCAGCAGGCCGATGCCGGCATGACGCAACAACACCGCCAGCGGCGCGCGCCGCAACTGCCCAGCCACCCAGGGCAGCAACGCCAGCGTCACCACCACGCAACGCCAGAACACCACCAAGAAGACCGGGGCGTGATCGATGGAAAAGCGCGTCCCGACGAACCCCGAACTCCAGGTCACGACCAGCGCGGCCTCCAGCGCCAGCAGTGGCACGGCAGCCACCGACGCGCGCCGGACGACGGAGGGCTCAGATGTGGCGTTGCCGGTCGCGCGGCAGGACGGGGCGGGATGGATCATGGTCGGCGTCTTCATGGCCTTGACCTTAACGCCTGGCCATAATCAAATAAATCAAAATATATTTGCCATCTTGTTCACAAAATCGAAACCATGAACCCATCCCTGGATATCGACCTGCTGCGCACCTTCCATGCCGTGGCCCGGCTGGGCCAATTCCGCGCCGCCGCGGAACAGGTCCACCGCAGCCCGGCGGCCGTCAGCATGCACATCCAGCGGCTGGAAGCCCTGGCCGGTGGCCGGCTGCTCGAGCGCGACAACCAATCGGTGACGCTGACGCCATTGGGCCAGCGCGTGCTGGGCAGCACGGCCGAGCTGCTGCGCGTCCACGACCGGGTACTGGGCGGCATCCAGGGGACGGCGCTGGCCGGGCGCATCAAGCTGGGCCTGCCCGACGAGTACGCTGCCCACGTCATCCGCGACATCCTGCCGCTGTTCGCGGCGCAATGGCCGGGCGTCGTGCTGGAAGTGACGACGGCGCCCAGCCTGGCCTTGCGTGATCAGGTCGAGCGCGGTCGCCTGCATCTGGCGCTGGCGGCGCAGGCGATGGCCAAGCGGCCGGACGGGCGGGCGCTGACCCTGACCACGCCGGTATGGGCAGGCGGCGCCGGGCTGGGAACGCCGTTGCCCGATCCCCTGCCCTTGGCGCTGCATGCGGCGCATTGCCCTTACCGGGAGGCAATGACGACCGCCTTGGACCGCGCCGGCCAGGCCTGGCGGGTGGTCCTGAGCAGTCCGTCGAGCCAGGCGGTGGCGGCGTGCGTCGAGTCCGGCCTGGCCGTGAGCCTGATCGATCGCTCGCGGATCACCGGCGCGATGCGCGTGCTCGATGGACTGCCGGCCATCGCGGCGCATGAAATCGTTCTATTGCGCGCCGCCGCATCGCCGGCCGACCCGGCCGCCGATCTGCTGGAACACACCCTGCGGCGCCATTTCAGGCTCTAGCGCACGCCGCTGCATCGGCGTCCCGCGCCAGGAATGGCCACCCCCCGCCAGGCGTGGCCGCGCGGGACAGCCCCTGGGCGCTGCGCCCTGTGGCTCCTACCGAATACGGCATCTGGCCCTAGCGCTGTGGCCCGATCCGGGCAAACTGGCACCACAGGCCGCACCGGCACAAGCCGGTCGCGTCGGGGCGCGGCCCATTCTCTACGGGAGATCACCATGAACGCCTTATACCGCCTCATCCGCCGCGGCATCCTGGCCGGCCTGGCCGCCACCGTGCTGGCCGCGCCCGTCCATGCCGAGACCCGCCTGACCGTGGGCTACCAGCTCATCGTCGGGCCCTTCCTCTCCGCCATCGCCGACGGCAGCTTCGATGCCGCCCTGAAAGACGCCGGTTACCAGGTCGACTGGCGCCAGTTCACCTCCGGCGGCGACATTTCCACCGCGCTGGCCTCGGGCAACGTGCCGGTCGGCGTGCTCGGCTCCACCGGCATCACCTCGGCCGCCACCCGCGGCGTCGACCTGCAATTGTTCTGGGTCCTGGACAACATCGGCAAGTCCGAAGCGCTGGTGGCGCGCAATGGCTCGGGCATCAACAGCACCGCCGACCTGAAAGGCAAGCGCGTGGCCACGCCGTTCGTGTCGACCTCGCACTTTCACCTGCTGGTGGGGCTGGAGCAGGTCTGGAAGATCAATCCGCGCGAGGTACGCATCCTGAACATGCAACCGCCGCAGATCGTGGCCGCCTGGCAGCGCGGCGACATCGACGCCGCCTACGTCTGGCCGCCTGCGTTGACCGAGATCGAGAAAACCGGCAAGGTCATCGCCGATTCCGAAGCCATCGGCCGCGCCAGCGTGCCGACCTTCGACGGCCTGGTGGTCGACCGCGCCTGGGCGGCCAAGAATCCCAAGTTCATGGCCGCCTTCACCGCCGTACTGGCCAAGTCGTATGCCGCCTACCGCGCCAACCCGGCCGCCTGGACCGCCGACTCGGCCCAGGTCAAGCGTATCGTCAAGCTGATCGGCGGCAAGCCCGATGACGTCGCCGCCGCGCTCAAGCTGCTGACCTTTCCCACCGCCCAGGAGCAGGCCTCTTCCGAATGGCTGGGCGGCGGCAAGGAGTCGGGCGCGGCGCGCGCGTTCGCCGCCAGCGCTAAATTCCTGAAAGACCAGAAGCAGATCGACAAGGCGCTGGACGACTACAGCGCCCACGTCACCGACCAGTACGCCAAAGCGGCCGCCAAATAGCCGCGGCCAGACGCCGGGCGCGCCGCAAGCCGCGCCCGGCCCCGGCGCCCGCCTGGCCGCGGGCGACGCACCATGCAAGGGGACCTCGCATGACCTCACCCGCCACGCCCGCCGCGCAGGCCCTGCGCGCGGACCACGTCAGCGTCACCTACCCCGGGCTGCACGACAGCGGGCCGGTGGTCGCGCTGCAGGACGTCAACCTGACCATCGAACCCGGCGAATTCGTCGTCGCTCTGGGCGCCTCGGGCTGCGGCAAGACCACGCTGCTGAGCCTGCTGGCCGGCTTCCTGTCGCCCACCGAGGGCGACATCACGCTGGGCGGCCGGCCCATCACCGGCCCCGGCGCCGACCGCGGCGTGGTGTTCCAGAAGCACGCCCTGCTGCCCTGGCTGAACGTACTGGAGAACACCGAATTCGGTCTCAAGCTGCAGGGCGTGGACAAGGAGACGCGCCGCGCCCGCGCCCGCCGCAACCTGGAGCTCGTGGGCCTGAAGGACTTCCACCGCCACATGATCTACCAGCTTTCCGGCGGCATGCAGCAGCGCGTGGGCATCGCCCGCGCCCTGACCTGCGATCCGGCCATGCTGCTGATGGACGAGCCGATGGCGGCGCTCGATGCGCTCACGCGCGAGACCATCCAGGAGCTGCTGCTGGATATCTGGCGCCAGACCGGCAAGATGTTCTTCTTCATCACCCATAGCGTGGAAGAGGCGCTGTTCCTGGGCTCGCGGCTGATCGTCATGTCGCCGCGCCCGGGACGCATCACCCACACCTTCCAGCCGGACTTCAACCGGCGCTACCTGGAGACGCGCGATGGCCGCGGCATCAAATCGAGTCCCGACTTCATCGCCATGCGCGAGCAAGTCCTCGGCATCATCTACGGCGATGAACTCGCCGCATCCGACGCGCAGGCCGTCCATGCCTAGCGGCCTGGGCCGCCGCCGGCCGGCCGCGCCCGGCAAGGTCTACGGCGCGCCGGGCGCCGGCTACAGCGGCCACATCAGCCTGCTGACCAGCATCGCGCTGCTGGCGCTGTGGTTCCTGGCCACCAACGCCGGCTGGGTCAAGCCGCTGTTCCTGCCGTCGCCGCAGGCGGTCTACGGCAAGTTCGTATCCGCCATGACCGAGGGCGTGGCCAACTCGACTCTGGCCGAGCACGCCATGGCCAGCCTGACGCGGGTGTTCTCGGCCTTCTTCCTGGCCTGCGCCACCGCCATCCCGGTCGGCATCCTGATGGGCGTGAACCGCTACGCGCGCGGCATCTTCGATCCGCCGATCGAGTTCTACCGCCCGCTGCCGCCGCTGGCCTACCTGCCGCTCATCATCATCTGGTTCGGCATCGGCGAGTTTCCCAAGATCCTGCTGATCTACCTGGCCATCTTCGCGCCCATGGCCATCGCCGCGCGCGCCGGCGTGCGCTCGGTGTCGATCGAGCAGATCCACGCCGCCTACGCCATGGGCGGCACGCGCATGCAGATCGTCTGGCACGTGATCCTGAAAGCCGCCATGCCGGAGATCTTCACCGGCATGCGCATCGGCCTCGGCGTCGGCTGGACCACGCTGGTGGCCGCCGAGATGGTGGCGGCCGACCGCGGACTGGGCTTCATGGTGCTGAACGCGGCGCAGTTCCTGGCCAGCGACACGGTCATCATGGGCATCATCGTGATCGGCGTGTTCGCCTTCGCCTTCGATCTGCTGGTGCGGTATCTGGAGAAATTCGCGATTCCGTGGAAGGGACGCATCTAGGACGCCCGCCGTTCCATTTTCGGGCCGATGCGTCCGCGCCAGGCGCATCGGCAGGGCAATCCCGCATTCCTTTTCTCCACCTGGCTCCTCTATCCTGGGATCGCGTCCCCGGTGCCGGCCGCTCCTGCGCGCCGGCCTGGCCGGGACGCGCCGCCACTACAAGGAGCCGCCATGTCCAGCCAGGCCTCGATGCTCAAGCCTGTGTTGTGGGAACGCCTGTTCGAACGGGAAAGCGCCCCCAATCTCAGCCTTCAGGGCCGCGTGCGCCAGATGCTGGTGTCGGCGATTCTCAGTGGCCACCTGCCGCCGGGCGCGCCGGTGCCGTCCAGCCGCTATCTGGCCGACCAGTTGCGCATCGCCCGCAACACCGTGGTGTTCGCCTACCAGCAGTTGGTCAGCGAGGGCTATTTGGAATCGCGCGAGCGCAGCGGCCATTTCGTCCACGACGGGGTGCTGGAGGGCCGCTCCGCGCCGCCGGCGGCCGACACGGACGCGGCGCCGCCGGCCGACCCGGTGCGCTGGGACGAGCGGCTGCGTTTTCGCCCCACGCGCCAGCGCAACATCGTCAAGCCGCGCGACTGGCAGAAGCAACCCTATCCCTTCGTCTACGGCCAGTTCGACCAGGACCTGTTCCCCACCGCCGACTGGCGCGAATGCTGCATCAAGGCCTTGTCGGTGCTGGATATCCGCAGCTGGGCGCCCGACCTCATCACCCATGACGACCCCGCGCTGATCGAGCAGATCCGCACCCAGGTGCTGCCGCGCCGCGGCGTGTGGGCCGACGCCGAGGAAATCGTCATCACCGTCGGCGCGCAGCATGCGCTCTACCTGCTGGCCGACCTGCTGGTCAACGAGGACACCGTGGTCGGCATGGAAGACCCCGGCTATCCGGATGCGCGCAACATCTTCGCCAGCCATACCCGCCACCTGCTGCCGCTGCCGGTGGACGACCAGGGCCTGCGCACCGGCACCCACCTGCTCGGCTGCGACTACGTGTTCGTCACGCCCGGCCACCAGTGCCCGACCACCGTGACGCTGTCGCCGGCGCGGCGCGAGGCCCTGCTGACACTGGCGCGCCAGGCCGACAGCCTGATCATCGAAGACGACTTCGAAAGCGAAAGCCGCTGGGGCGATGGCGCCATCCCGGCGCTCAAGAGCCTGGACCGCGACGGCCGCGTGATCTATGTCGGCAGCCTGGCCAAGTCATTCGCGCCGGGGCTGCGCATCGGCTACATCGTCGCGCCGCGCGAACTCACCGCCGAACTGCGGGCGCTGCGCCGCCTGATGCTGCGCCATCCGTCCGCCTACATCCAGCGCGCGTTCTCGCTGTTCATTTCCCTGGGCCACCACCATTCGCTGCTGCGGCGCCAGTCGCAGGCCTACCAGAAGCGCGGCGGCGAACTGGCGGACGCGCTGGCGCGCTGGCTGCCCGACTTCACCGCCGTGCCCATCACCGGTTCGTCCTCATGCTGGCTCAAGGGTCCCGAATGGCTGGACGCCACCGAGCTGGCGCAGGCCGCGCTGGCCGAGGGCGTGGTGGTGGAGCCGGGCCAGGTGTTCTTCATGGAAGCCGCCCGCGCGCCGCGCAACTTCCTGCGGGTCGGCTTCACCTCGATCCGCGCCGAGCATATCGGCCCGGGCATGGAGCGGCTGGCGCAGGTGGTGCGCCGCTTCCGCCTGCGCGCGGCCGCGTAGGCCGCGCGGGCCGGGCCCGCCACAACAACAGGATGACGCCGCTCTGGCGGCGGGCCGGCCCTCGCGCGCCCGTAGCGGCGCAATGCCGTCGATGGCGAACATCCCGCCACGCTGAAGCCGTCTGATTTATCGGCACTAGCCGCTCCGGCCTCGCCAAAGTCAAGTCCAATCCCATTCCATCGTAGACGACGGAAGATCCCGCCCAGGAGATCTTTCCGCCGCCGCTCGTCGCGCCCCCCGAAAGCGCGGCGGCGCGGCGGGCATCGTCCCCGCCCTATGAAACGACGTCGAACACCCGCGACGGCGGCTCCTCCTTGCCCCCGGGTGCACGTCCCCCACCATGAACAAGATCTACTCGCT
>JACDJA010002879.1_pt1 | contig 11702 bp, 7 predicted proteins | sample 7449241 | NCBI WGS metagenome assembly JACDJA01 (sample SAMN14253289, study PRJNA609438) | sludge metagenome | isolation source: initial anaerobic sludge | collected 2018-12-20 | reverse complement strand
TTCCTTTGGCGCCGCTGCACCAACCCTTTCCCCTGAAGGCCATGAGTTTGCTGTTCGAGCAGTGGCCCGGAATTGTTCAGGTAGCGTGCTTCGATACAGCCTTTCACCGCACGGTGCCGAAGGTGGAGCAGATCCTGCCGCTGCCGTACTCGGCCTGGGAACGCGGTCTGCGCCGCTACGGTTTCCATGGCCTTTCGTACGACTACATGAGCCACGCTCTGCCCGAGCGCCACGGTGATCTTGCGCGTGGCCGCACCATCGTCGCGCACCTCGGCAGCGGGGCCAGCCTGTGCGCGATGCAGAACCTGCAGAGTATCGCCACCACGATGGGCTTTTCCGCACTCGACGGCCTGATGATGGGCACCCGCACAGGTTCGCTCGATCCGGGCGCCTTGCTCTACCTGATGGAGATCGAAAAGCTCTCGCTGGAAGAAGTGGGCCACACGCTTTACAACCAGTCCGGCCTGCTCGGTGTTTCCGGGATTTCGGCCGAGCCACGCGTGGTGGTGAAGTACGAAGATGATCTTGGCGAAGTCGGCGAACGCGCCCGCATCGCGTTGGCGCTCTATGTGCGCCGTATCGTGCGGGAGATTGGCGCACTGATCGCAGTCCTTGGCGGCCTGGATCTGCTCGTGTTCACTGCCGGTGTCGGTGAGCACAACGCCTTCGTGCGCGAGCGCGTCTGCCGTGACCTAGCCTTTGCCGGCATCACCCTGGATACCGATGCCAACGCCATTGATGCCTTGGTCATTTCCACCACCGACAGCCGCGTGCTGGTCGCGGTGGAGCCTACCAACGAGGAATGGATCACAGCGCGCTATACGCAGGATTTGATGGGCGGCGCGTGATGTCCCACCCAGGCCGAGCGCGCTCAGCTCAACTAACTCTGTAGCCACGCAGGGATTCATCGACACCAAAGAAGGAAAATCGCATGACCACCGCTTCCATCATCCGCCAGCGCTGGCTTGCCGGCCACGGCCCCATCGTCCATGGCGACGAGACCGTCGAACGCATGGAAATCCTGGTGACCCGTTTGATCGCCGAAGGCCGTGTTGCCGACGAGACGACGGCATACACCCTGCTTGCCGCCGCCGACCGCCTGAGCTGCGTGGCCATGAACGTGGTCGCGCACATGACCTATGCGGGCCGCATCGATCTTTTCGGCACGGCGCTGTCAGCCGAGGATTTCAAACCCACGCCCGAAGGCCACACCGGCGGCTCGCTGAACATGGTGCAGGCCTTCGTCGGCTACCTGCTCGCCAACGCACTCACCGGCAGCACGCGCAGCTGGATCATGGGCCAAGGCCATTGCGTCGCCGCCATCGAAGCCGTCAATGCGCTGACCGGCGACGTCTCGCCCGCGCAGCGGGGCCGCTACGATCGCAGCGAGGAAGGCCTGTCGCGCCTGTGCGCCGATTTTTATTCCTATGCCATCGATGCACAAGGGCAGCCAGCCGTGCCGCTGGGTAGCCATGCCGGCCCCAACACCGCCGGCGCGGTGTCCGAAGGCGGTTACCTCGGCTTTGCCGAACTGCAGTACATCCACATGCCGCTGCCTGGCGAATCGCTGGTCGCCTTCCTCAGCGACGGCGCCTTCGAGGAGCAGCGCGGCCCGGACTGGGCGCCGCGCTGGTGGCGCGCGCAGGACAGCGGCTTCGCCGTGCCGGTGATGATCCTCAACGGCCGCCGCATCGAGCAGCGCACCCAGATCATGCAGGAAGGCGGTGCGCAATGGCTGGCCGAAGACGTGCGCCACAACGGCTTCGACCCGGTGATCGTCGATGGCCGCGACCCGGCCGCGATCGCCTGGGCGATCATCGCAGCCGAAGATACGTTGCGCGCCTTCGCCGCCGACCCGGATCGTCGCTATCCGGCGCCTTTGCCCTACGTGATCGCCGAGACCGAGAAGGGCTTCGGCTTTCCCGGCGCCGGCAGCAACGCGGCGCACAACCTGCCGTTGGGCGGCAACCCCCACACCGATGCCGCCATGCGTGAGCTGTTCAACGAAAGCGCGGCCGCACTGTTCGTTGCGCCGGCCGAACTCGACGCCGCGCTCGCCGCCTTCGCGACCCACACCGCCCAGCAACGTCCGCTGGAAAGCACGCATCCGATGGCGCACCGCCACCCCGCTGCACCCAAGCTGCCCGAACCCTGCCGGGAAACACCGGGCAGCGAAGGTAGTGCGATGACGGCGCTGGACCAGTGGTTCGTCGAATTCGCCAAAGCCAATCCCGAGCTGCGCATGCGCATCGGCAACCCTGACGAATTGGCCAGCAACAAGATGGGCGGCACGCTGGCGCTGCTCAGGCACCGCGTCAACGAGCCCGAACCCGGCGTGCCCGAGGACCTGCACGGCGCCGTCATCACCGCGCTCAACGAAGAAGCCGTGGCCGCCGCCGCGCTCGGCAACAAGGGGGGACTGAACCTGATCGTCAGCTACGAAGCTTTCGCGGTGAAGATGCTCGGCCTGATGCGGCAGGAAATCATCTTCTCCCGCCACCAGCGCCAGGTCGGTCGGCCCGCCGGCTGGCTGTCGGTGCCGCTCATCGTCACCTCGCACACCTGGGAAAACGCCAAGAACGAACAGTCGCATCAAGACCCGACCATCGGCGAGGCCCTGTTGGGCGAGATGTCGGACACCTCGCGCGTGCTGTTCCCGGTGGATGGCAACACCGCCGTCGCCGCGCTGCGCGACGTCTATGCCGGACGCGGCCAACTGGCCTGCCTGATCGTCTCCAAGCGCGACGTGGAAAGCCGCTTCGACGCCGAATCGGCGCAACGCCTGATCCGTGACGGTGCAGCCCATCTGATCGGCGACCCTGCCAAGGCCGAGGTGCAGCTCATCGCGTTGGGCGCCTACCAGCTCGACGAGGCCATCAAGGCGCAGCAGCACCTTGCCGAGCTAGACAGGTGCGCCTGCGTGACCGTCATCCTGGAACCCGGCCGCCTGCGCATCCCGCGCGACGCCATGGAAGCCGAATTCGTCGATGACGACGCCACCGTCAACGCGCTGTTCCCGCCAGGCCTGCCGCGCGTGATCCTCACCCACACCCGCCCCGAGCCCATGCTCGGCATTTTGCGCCGCATCGATAGCGGCCCGGCCAGGACCCGCGCCCTGGGCTATATCAGCCGCGGCGGCACCTTCGATGTTGCCGGCATGCTGTTCGCCAACCGCTGCACCTGGGCGCATGCGGTGGATGCCGCAGCGACTGTGGCCGGCTGGAATCGTGAAGCACTGCTCGACCATGCACAACGCGCAGCTCTTGATGGGACTGGCGATCCAAGTGATTTACTGAGCGCGTGAGTCAGGCGCGCGAGCAGCAACTTCATGGTGAGCGCCGGTGATGGCCATTCCAGCCTGTCACGGCTGTTCGGAACACGGCAGCATCACAAGCAGGATGTGGCGCACTGCCCACTCGGCTGTGGCGGCATGCCGCGAACCATAGAACAGCGGCAAGTTGCGACGCCTGCGCGGTTGCCTCTCGGGAAGCACCATGGGTGAACCCTGTTGATTTGAAATGAATGGTGCAGCTTGGCCTGCCGAAGCTGCGCCCCCGCCGCGATTCGTCGCTGGCCGCTTGCGCTACCATTTCCCGAATTTCCTGAAGCGCAACGGGTTCATTGTGTGGGCTTGAATGGCTCGCGAAAGGAACGCGCCCGCGCAAGCCGAAGGCCAGAGCCCGGTTGTCGCCTTCCTCGCCAGTCCGGCCACGCACGGCGACAGTGATGTGGTCGAGGCCCTGGAGACGCACATCTCGCGCATCTTCCTGGTCGGTGACCGGGCCTTCAAGATGAAGCATGTCAAAAAGAGATGGCACTCAAGGCACCGGGTGCGCCGGGCCTGTATCCGTGTGTGCGGCGCATCACGCGTGTAGCCGACGGTGCAATCGTCTGGGACGATGCCGACGAGCTCGTCGCTGCCGTGTCGAGATGCGGCGCTTTGACCAGGCCTACCTGTTCAGCAACATGGCACGCCGGCCGACTAACCAGGCCCTTGATGACGGCCACGGCGCAGCGCATCGCCCGCGCGCACGAGGCAGCGCCGGTGCACGGCGCCGGCCGCGCACGTCGGCGTGGCGCAGCGGCAGCGCCCCCGGCGCAACCGTGGCCGTGCCGGGGCAGCAACTGCGCCGCATCCCGGGGGCATCCCTCCATCTTGGCGGCGGCTGGACGCTGCACGCAACCTGGATTGCATCGTTGCCGAGGTGTTGTCCTTGCTGGCCGGCTGACGCGGCGAGTCATCAATCCCAGCCAAAGCGCCGCAGGTACCAGCGCTTTATCGCCGCGGTGAGCGAGACGTAGCCCAGGACGGTGACCGCGAGCCAGCCGAAGTATGCAAGCGGCAGCGGCTGCAACCTGAATTGAGCGGCGAGCGGCCCCATGGGCAGCCAGACGCCCAGGGCCATGATGAGCACCGTCATGCCCAGCAGCGGCCAGGATGCGCGGCTCTGGATGAAGGCGATCTTCGGCGTGCGAATGATGTGCACGATCAGCACCTGACTGAGCAGGCCAAAGACGAACCAGCCCGACTGGAACAGGGTCTGGTGCTGCACGTCATTGGCCTTGAACACGTACCACATCACGGCAAAGGTGGCGAGATCGAAGATGGAGCTGAGTGGCCCGAAGAACAGCATGAAGTGGCCGATGCCCGCCGGGTTCCACTGCAGCGGGCGGTGCAGCTGCTCCTCGTCGACGTTGTCGAGCGGGATCGCGATCTGCGAGATGTCGTAGAGCAGGTTCTGCACCAGCAGGTGCAGCGGCAGCATGGGCAAAAAGGGCAGAAAGATGCTGGCGATCAGCACCGAGAAGACGTTGCCGAAGTTGGAGCTGGCGGTCATGCGGATGTACTTGAGCATGTTGGCAAAGGTCCTGCGCCCCTCGACCACGCCGCGCTCCAGCACCATGAGACTGCGCTCCAGCAGAATGATGTCGGCCGCTTCCTTGGCAATGTCCACCGCGCCATCGACCGAGATGCCTATGTCGGCCGCGCGCAGACCGGGCGCATCGTTGATGCCGTCGCCCATGAAGCCGACCACGTGGCCCTGCGAGCGCAGGCTGAGCACGATGCGTTCCTTGTTGAGCGGCGAGACGCGCGCAAAGATGGTGTTGTCGCGCACCGCCTGCGCCAGCGCCGCCTCGTCCATGGCGTCGACTTGCGCGCCCAGCAGGACGCCGGCCACATTCAGCTCGACCTGGCGACAGACCTCGCGCGCCACCAGCTCGTTGTCGCCGGTGATGACCTTGACCGTGACTCCGTGCTCGGCCAGCGCGCGCAGCGCCGGTGCCGTCGATTCCTTGGGCGGATCGAGAAAGGCGATGAAGCCCATCAGCGTCAGGCCCGCCTCGTCCGCCCGGGAATACACCTGCTGCTGCGGCGGCATCTCTTTCATCGCCACCGCGACCACGCGCAGCCCTTGTTCGTTAAGCCCGCGCAGGACGCCCAGGAAGCGCTCGCGCCGCACCGCATCCAGCGGCCAGGTGCGGCCGTCGACGTGCACCTGCGTGCAGATGTCGAACATCTCCTCGGCCGCGCCCTTGCAGATGAGTTCGTGGTGGTGCTCGCGCTCGGACACCACCACCGACATGCGTCGGCGGTCGAAGTCAAAGGGGATCTCGTCTATCTTGCGGTAGTCGCGCGCCACGTTCAGCTCGGCCTTGAGCTCGACGTGGTCGAGCACGGCGCGGTCCAGCAGATTCTTCAGTCCGGTCTGGAAGTGGCTGTTGAGCCAGGCCAGCGCCAGCACCTCGTCCGAATCGTTGCCAGCCACGTCGGTGTGGCGCGCCAGGGCGATCTTGTCCTGCGTCAGCGTGCCGGTCTTGTCGGTGCACAGCACGTCCATGGCGCCAAAACTCTGGATCGCGTCCAGCCGCTTGACGATGACCTGCTGGCGCGCCAGCATTACCGCGCCGCGCGCCATGGTGGTGGTGACGATCATGGGCAGCATTTCGGGCGTCAGACCTACCGCCACGGACAGCGCAAACAACAGCGCCTGCAGCCAATCGCCCTTGGTGTAGCCGTTGATGAACAACACCAGCGGCACCATCACCAGCGCAAAGCGGATCAGCAACCAGCTCACGCGGTTCACGCCGAGCTGGAAGGCGTTGGGCTCGCCGGCACCGGCCACGTGCGTGGCGCGCGCGACCAGCGCGCCAAAGTGGGTGGACTGGCCCGTGGTCAGCACCACCGCCGTCGCCGTGCCGGAGATGACGTTGGTACCCATGAACACCAGGTTGGGCATCTCCAGCGCCGAGGTCTCTGTCGCGCCCGGGCGCGCAAACTTCTCCACCGGCAGCGACTCGCCCGTCAGCGCCGACTGGCCCAGGAACAGGTCGGTGGCCCGCAGCACGCGGCAATCGGCGGGCACCATGTCGCCGGCCGACAGCAGCACGATGTCGCCCGGTACCAGATCCTTCATCGGGATCTCGCGCTCGCTCGCCGCGCCGCCATCGGCCCGGCGGCGCACCGTGGCGGTGTTGCTCACCTGCGCCTTCAGCGCCTGCGCCGCCTGGCTGGAGCGCCGCTCCTGAAAGAAATGGATGAGCGTGGCCAGCACCACCATGAGCGCGATCACCAGCGTGCCCTGAACATCGCCGGTGAGCAGCGACATCGCCGCCAGCACGGTCAGCAGCAGGTTGAACGGGTTGCGGTAGCTGATCCACAGGTGTCGCCACCACGGCAGTGGTCGGTCGTGCTCGACCTCGTTGGGCCCCTGCGCCTGCAGCCGCGTCTCGGCCGCGCCCTCATCCAACCCCTGCGCCGACGTGTCCAGCTGCGCCAGCACATCCGCGGCTGGGCAAAGCGCCTGTTCGACCAGGCGCCGGCCCAGCGCTTGCGGCGGTGCAGCGGGCTGCCGTTCGCGGGTGACGAACGAAAGGATGGGCGTGCGGCGAAACAGCCTGCGAAAGCGGCGCAGGCCCAGGAAGCGATCCAGGCGGCTCACGGCGTCACCCCTGAGAGCAATGCGCCGGGGCTGCACGGAGCGGTCAGGCACCGCCCAGCGCCCAGGCTGCCGGCTCCCCGCACAGCGGCAGGTCCGGCGTGACGCGCCGTTGGCCCAGCGCACGGCGCGCCGCCTGCAGGGCCGAGCGCAGGCCCTCCTCGAGCGCCGGATGGTAGAAGGGCAGCTGCAGCACTTGGTCTACGGTCATCTCGGCCTGAATGGCCCAGGCCAGCAGGTGCGCCAAATGCTCGGCACCGGGCGTGGCCATCTCGGCGCCCAGCACGCGCCCGTCCGGGCAGGCCAGGTAGACACGCAGGAGGCCGGCGTTGCGCCCTTCCATGAGCGCACGGCTCTGGCGCGAGAAATCTGCCTCGCCAACGACGAAGTCCTCGCCCTGCAGTTCGCTGAAGCGCTTGCCCGCAGTGGCCGCACCGGGTTCGGTGAACACCACGCCCATGGGCGTGCGCCGGGCCAGGCACTCGGCCTCCGGGTGCAGCGCATGGTAGGCGGCGATGCGCCCCTCGTCGGCGGCCTCGTGCAGGATGGGGCGAATGCCGGAGACGTCGCCCGCGATGTAGATAGGGAACTCGTCCATGCGCAGCGTCTGCCGGTTGAACGCGGGCATGCCGCGCGCGTCGATCTCAACCCCCAGCGCCTCCAGTCCCAGGCCGTCCAGATTGGGCCGGCGCCCCAGGCTGGCCAGCACCCAGTCCACCTCGTGCACCTGACCACCGGCATGGACCCGCACCGCGGTTTCGCCCAGGGGCTGCAGCTCGGCCTCGACGCCGGTGACTATGCGCATGTCCCGACCCAGTGCGGCAAGCAAGGCGTCGGACACAGCCGGGTCGCTAAGGCCGGCCACCGTCTCGCCGTGGGTCAGGCCGATGACGTCCAGCCCGAGCAGCGCCAGCGCCTGTCCCAGCTCGGCGCCTATGGCGCCCAGGCCTATGACCGCAACGCGCCGGCCCAGGTCCTGCTGCTCGAAGATGTCGTCCGAGGTGAGCACGCGCCCGCCCAGGGTCTGCCACGCAGCGGGCACGACGGGGCGGCTTCCAGTGGCGATGATGATGCGCTCGGCCGCGATGCGCTCGCCGCCCACCTCCAGCGTATTGGCATCCAGGAAGCGGGCGCGTCCGCTGAAGAGGCGCTGCCCGAGGGATTCCGCCAATTTGATGGGACCTTGGATGAAGCGGTCGCGCAAACCGCGCACGTGCGCGAGCAAAGCTGGTATGTCGACAGTGAGCGCCTCGGTGCCGCACACGCCGGCGCTGGCCAGGAAGCTGCGACGCTGCAAGGCCTGCGCCGGCGCGATCAGCGCCTTGGACGGCATGCAGCCCACGCGCGCGCAGGTGGTGCCATAGGGGCCGTGGTTGATGAGGACGATGTCGTCGGTGACGCGCTGCGCTTCCTTGAGCGCGGTCAGGCCGGCGCTGCCGGCGCCGATGACGGCCAATTTTGTCTTGTGGAGCATGGTGTGATGTGGATTCCGGATCCCGATTAGTGTCGAACGTCAGCCAACAAAATTGGTTGCTGCACGCAGGATTGGCTCAGCGCACGGTCTGCAGAGCATCATGGCACAGGCCAGTCGCGGCAGCATGGAGGGCAGATGGAAACGGCGGTTGAACCGATAGGCTGCTTCGGTCAAGTAGCGCCGCGCGTACTTGGCTTGCCGCATGGCGTGGTAGCAGCCGCTGATCGCATGCTTGACGTTGCCAAGCACGACATTGACCCAGCGCGCACCCCTGATCTGGGTGGCGGCGCGACCACCGGGAGTTTCCAGCACGGTGTGAGCGTGGTCCAGATCGACTACACGCCGAAAGCAGGCCAGCCCATCGCTGGCGTCGGTGGCCAGGCGGCGCCGGCTCCAATCGAGGACGGCTGCATTGTCGAAGCTGCGCACCGGCTCTATCACGGCAAAGGTTGGGTACTCCAGATTCTCGTCGGTACTCACGGCAATGGCGAACGGTTGCTTGTTTTCCGAGCCCCGCCCCGGCTTGCCGCCGTTGCGCTCGCCGCCCAGATAGGCGTCGTCGAGCTGCACGAAACCGCCCAGTGCCGCCAGGCGGTGCGATAGCACACACCCAGATGGCGCTTGAGTTCGAGCGCGGACAGGCGGGGCGAGCCTCGATGGGTCTTACCTTCGAAGTCCCCGCATGCTGTTCGCCAACCGCTGCACCTGGGCGCATGCGGTGGATGCCGCAGCGACAGTGGCCGGCTGGAATCGTGAAGCACTGCTCGACCGTGCACAACGCGCAGCTCTTGATGGCACCGGCGATCCAAGTGGTTTACTGAACGCGTGAGTCAGGCGCGTGAGCCCTGTGCCGACCACGAAGTGTGCCGACAGCACTGCCTGACGATATGCCACGGAGACGTCGTGATGAACTTTCTTGAGATGGTTTCAGCCGATCGACATCCCACGTCCCCGCACCACATCCCACGACACAACGCCGCCGCGCATAGTCGCCGCGATCTGCTGCCCTAGTCGCTGCTCGATCACCGGCTTCCACGGCACCAGGCTGAACCCCATGCCATCGTCAAGCATCGCGTAGCGCCCACTGACGAGCATCACGCTACGCCGATAGATGCCGGCCACGCGCTGGCCGTCGGACACGGGCCGATGCTCCAGGCCAGTGTCGGCGGTAATGTCCTTGGCGGCCTGCGCCAGCTCTCGATTGCGCAGCGTGCCCAGTAGGTTCCGGGCAAGGATCACGCGTTGCCCGCGTCGCTCTGCCAGTCCCTGTTCGGCCAGGAAGTCGGCGCGCTGCTGCATCGCCTGCTTGGCCTCGCCGCCAAAGCCCAGATCGCCCAGGCCCTTGCCGCCGCCGATCAACTGCTGATCCAGCCAGGTGGCGCCGATCACGCGGGCCTGCCGCTCGATGGGCAGGTGCGATTTCAGTTCCACCGCCACGCCGCCTAGGCGCTGCGCGTCGCACTGGCGGCCACGCTCGGGCAGGTCGCTCGGCACCTTCCATAGACCTTCGGCGACACGCTCCACGATACCGGCGCGGCGCAGGGCTTCCAGTCGACGAACATGGGCCGCCACGACTTCCTGCGGGTCGCGTCCGGCCTTGGCCCGGCCTTGTTCGATGGCCAGGTGATGATCGGTGCGATACAGGCCATCACTCGCCAGCTCGGCGATGTTCTTGTCGGCCGCCCGCACCTCGGCGGAACCGAGCACCTCCACCACCGCACCGGCGGGATAGTTCGCCAGCTCGTCGCGGGCGTTAAGCGCGACGTAATGGGCCTTGCCGTCCACCCCGTCGATAACCAGATAGCCCCGGTCGCGCAACTCGTCGGCCAGCCCCTTCGCGGCCACGCGGCCGAGGATGGTTCTCCCCTGCCCGCCCGGCTCGAACACCGCCAGTTCGTGCGGCTCGCCGCGCATGGCCCGCTGCATCGTGCGGATGATGTCACCGCGTTCGCCCAGGGCACGCAAGGTCTTTTCCGCATCGGCATGGACAGCCCAGGTGCCCGGCTGCATCTCGTCGGCCAGGCCCAGGCGCTGCAAGCGTTGCAGCCGGCCGATCAGCAGCAAGCGCTGGCGTTGCAATCTTGGTTCGTTGAAGTGCTCGATCTGCACTCGGCCATCGTCGCCAAGCTCACGCTTGAGTGTGCGATCCAGGCTCGTCCACCGCTCTTGCCCCACCTCGCGCTGCAAGATCTGCTGGATCTCCAGTTCGGTGCGTGGCCCCAGCCATTCCGTCGCCAGTTCGGCGGCGCGATGGCGGAAGCCATCGGCGATGTAGTCGCCCGCGATGATGAGGTCTTTGCCGGTGTCGTCGCGTCCGCGCACGACGATGTGCGTATGCGGGTTGTCGGTGTTCCAGTGGTTGACGGCCACCCAATCGAGGCCCGTGCCCAGGTCGGCCTCCATGCGGCCCATCAGGTGCCGCGTGTAGGTGCGTAGGTCTTCCAGCTCGGCCCCATCCTCGGGCGAGAGGATGAAGCGGAAATGGTGCCGGTCGTCAGCGCAGCGTTCCTTGAAGGCGTCGAAGTCGGCGGCATCGGTCTGCGATCCGTAGGCTTGGCCCGGCTCGCCATCGCGGCCCACGCCATCGCGCTCGATGTAGCGCAGGTGCTTGGCGAGCGACTGCGGGCTGGCTTGGCGCTGGTTGACCAGTAGCGTCTTGATGGTCACGCGCCGCGACATGGGCGTCAGCTTCGCCCCGGCGAAGCGCGCCGCCGTGTGGCCGCGACCCAGGCGCGAGCCGGGGCGCTGTCCCGTGCCCCTCCCGGAGCCGCTGGCAACGCCAGGACGACGCACCGACGACTTGCCGCTGCTGGCCTTGCCTGCCTGCTTGAGCACCTTGGAGACGAAGCCCTGGCCCCGGTTCTTTGGGGCGCTGGGGCGGATGCGGAAATCGTCATCGCGGCGGTCGGTCATGGCCGCGTTCCTTGCAAGCTCTGGCGTGTCCGGTCGTGCGAAGCACGCAGACATGCCCGCATCGGCGCGGGCTTCGCGCCACAAGCGGCACGGCGGCGAAGCCGCTCTGTGCCGCGCAACCCCCATGTGCAGACTGGCTTTCGACGCGGCCCGGTGCCGCGTCCTTTTGTCTTGCCTTCCGCCTTTGCCCTTCGCTGTCGCTCCGGGCAGCGGCGGCCCGGCGGCGCTGCGGCGCGAGCAGCCAGCGCGCCGGCGAACGCGGGCACGGCCGCAGGCCGGGCGCGTTCGAGGCAAGACGCCTGCACGTTGGACGGCTGCGCCGAAGGCAGCGCGAAGTGCGGTGCGAATGCACCCGCACTGCACGCGCGACGACACGG
>JACDJA010002878.1_pt1 | contig 11705 bp, 12 predicted proteins | sample 7449241 | NCBI WGS metagenome assembly JACDJA01 (sample SAMN14253289, study PRJNA609438) | sludge metagenome | isolation source: initial anaerobic sludge | collected 2018-12-20 | reverse complement strand
CTGGAATTCCAGCGCGTCAGCCGCGTGATGCCGCGCCACAATCACTGAGCGCCGCGGTAATCGGCAAGGCTGCGGCCCGGCTCGTCCACGAACAGCTGCGGCAGGACCTGCAGTTGCTCGAAACTGGCGGGATCGAGGGTGCGAAAGGCGCCGTCGCTCTCGCTCCACGCGACCATCACCCAGACGCGGCCCCAGTAGGTCAGCTCCAGCGGTCGCACCACCAGCCGCGCCCCGCCCGCCAGCGTCAGCGCGATCTTCTGTCGTGCGCGCACGGCGGCGCGGATTGCGGGCAGGTGTCTCAGCACCCTGCTGCCTGCGCCGGGGCGCGCCAGCGCCGCCCCCCATAGCGCGGCCGGATCGGCGCCGCGTTCGGGCAGGACCGATTCGATCCGGGCCCAGAGCGCCTCGGCCGCCGCACTCAGCCCCTGGTCGCCGGCCTCGCCGACCACGGCAAGGCCCAGATGCAGCGCCTCGAGTTCGCGCAGGGACAGGTCCAGCGGCGGCAGCGTCACCTCGGCCTGCGCGGCATAGCCCTGCCCGCGCGTGCCTGCGACCGGCACGCCCGCCTCCGAGAGCCGGTCGAGATCGCGGTAGATCGTGCGCACCGAGACGCCCATGCGCCGCGCGAGGTCTTCGGCACGGTGCAGGCGTCCGTCACCCAGCAGGGTGACAAGGGCAAGATGGCGGTCCTGGCGGCTCATGGGAGGCTCCGGAGTGCTCCTGACAGGATAATGTCACAAAGCCCCAATTGAAAGTGGGCGCCAGCACCCACACCCCCTTTCCCTTCCCTCTCGCTTGGGCTTCTGTGGCCGGCGAGAATTCACGGGGGCAATGCGACTCCCCGGCAGAAAGGAAACGCCATGCTCAACAATATCGGCCTTCCCGGCCTCCTGCTCATCGCCGTCGTCGTCCTCGTCCTGTTCGGGCGCGGCAAGATCTCGACCATGATGGGCGAGGTCGGCAAGGGAATCACTGCCTTCAAGCGCGGTGTAGAGGACAGCAAGAAGGAGCTCGAGGACAGCACTGCCGACGCCGCGCGTGATGTGACCCCCAGCGAGGAAAAAGACCACGCCTGAGGTAGTGGTAGCGACGGGCGACACGCAGGGAGCGGAAGATGTTCGATCTGGGCTGGGGTGAGCTGCTGGTCATCGGTGTGGTCGCGCTCATCGTGGTGGGTCCGAAGGACCTTCCACGCATGTTTCGCGAGGTTGGCCGGTTCACTGGCAAGGCCCGTGCCATGGCGCGCGATTTCAGCCGGGCGATGAATGCCGCCGCCGACGATGCGGGGATGAAGGATATCGACCGTACCTTGCGCGCCGCGACCAATCCCATGCGCTCGGCGACCAATGCCATGCGCGACGCCGTGAGCCTCAAGGACACGGACAAGAAGGACACGGACAAGAAGGACACGGACAAGAAGGACAAGGCTGCAAGGGACGGGGCCAAGGACGGGGCCAAATCGGACGCATCCAAATCCGCCGCGCCCAGGTCTGACGCGCCCAAGCCTGACGCGCAGGCCGCCGGCGCGAAGCCCGCCACAGCGACCGATGCCACCAACGCCGCCATGGACGAGCCGCCCCCGGACGAGGCCGCCGCCGATGCGGGGATCGTGGCCGAGGCGGAAGCCGCCGCTGCGGCCGAGGAACCACGAACATGACCAAAGCCACCGACCCCGCCGCCGAGGAAATCGACGACAGCTCCGCCCCGCTCATCGAGCATCTGGGCGAGCTGCGCAGCCGTATTCTCTGGTCGCTCTTCGCTTACATCATCGCCATCGTGATCTGCTTCTTCGTCTGGGAGCCGATCTTCAACTTCCTGAAGGCCCCGCTCTGCTCGGCGATGCTGAAAAACGGCGCGCCCAATTGCGACCTGCAATATATCGCCCTGCAGGAAGGCTTCTTCATGGCCTTCAATATCTCGCTTGCTGCGGGCTTCGTGCTGGCGTTCCCGATCATCGCCTACCAGCTGTGGCGTTTCGTGGCCCCGGGTCTGTATCGGACGGAAAAGAATGCGTTTCTGCCGTTCCTGATCGCATCGCCCTTCATGTTCCTTCTTGGGGCGGCGGTTGCCTATTACATCGTCGTGCCGCTGGCGTATAACTTCTTCCTCACCTTCCAGCAGGCAACCGGCGATGCGGCCCAGATCACGGCCGATGGCGCCGAAATGACCGAGACTTTCAGCGGCGGCGGCATCGTCTTTCACGGATCAGCGCAGGCCTATCTGTCGCTGGCGATGAAGTTCATCCTTGCCTTCGGCATCTGCTTCCAGCTGCCGGTGCTCCTGACACTGATGGGCAAGGCCGGGCTTATCACCTCGGCCAGCCTGGGACGGGTTCGCGCCTATGCGATTGTGGCGATCCTTCTGGTCTCGGCCGTGGCGACACCCCCCGACATGATGAGCCAGGTGATCCTGTTCGTGGCGATCTATCCGCTTTACGAAATCTCGATTCTTCTCGTCCGCCGGATCGAGCGCCAAAAGGACGCGCGGGCGCGTGCCGAAGGCATCATCGGCGAAGGCGAGAGCCTCTACGACGACCCGTCTGAAGAGACCTCGGGTACATGATCGACACGCTGACCCGAATGGCCGAGGCGCTCGAACGCCTCGCGCCGAAGCCTGCGCCCGCGCCCGACCTGGATCTGGCGCCGGCCTGGATCTGGCAGACTGATCCCGACCGGCTGGTACCAGTGCCGCATGTGGCGCGGGTCGATGTCGGGCTGCTGGTAGGGATTGAACGCGCGCGTGATGTGCTGCTGGCCAACACGCGCCAGTTCGCCGCCGGGTTTCCGGCCAACAACGCCCTTCTGTGGGGTGCGCGCGGAATGGGGAAATCCAGCCTCGTGAAGGCGGTCCATGGCGCGGTTGCGGCGGATCATCCCGAGCTGAAACTGGTCGAGGTGTTGCGCGAGGACCTGCCGTCGATCGGCCGTTGCCTCGCGATCCTGCGCAGCGCGCCGCGGCGGTTCGTGCTGTTCTGCGACGACTTGTCCTTTGGTCATGACGATGCCCATTACAAGAGCCTCAAGGCGGTCCTTGATGGCGGCATCGAGGGGCGGCCCGAGAACGTGATCCTCTACGCCACCTCGAACCGCCGTCACCTGATGCCGCGCGACATGATCGAGAACGAACGCTCGAGCGCCATCGCGCCATCGGAGGCGACCGAGGAAAAGGTCTCCCTATCCGATCGCTTCGGCCTGTGGCTGGGATTCCATCCCTGTTCGCAGGACGAATACCTGGCCATGATCCGCGGCTATTGCGATGCTTGGGGCATCGCGATCGACGACGCCACCCTGCGCGCCGAGGCCATCGAATGGCAGGCTACGCGCGGGGGCCGTTCGGGACGGGTGGCGTGGCAATATTTTACTGACCTGGCCGGCCGGCGCGGCGTGCGCCTGTAGAGCGCAATTCGCCCTAGTCGGCCACTTCGGTGAAGATGTTGTCCGGGCCCGCGATCTCGAAGCGCATCTCCTCATGCGATCCTGCGGCCGGGTCGCGCATCTCGACGCGCCCGTCGGCATGGCCGATCACCACCGCGTCGCAGATGTCGATGAATAGCCCGTTCTCAACGACACCCGGGATCTGGTTCAGTACCAGCGTCAGTTGCCGCGCGTTTTCGATGCGGCCCAGATGCAGATCGAGGATGTAATGCCCCTCGTCGGTGACGAAGGGGCCATCCCCGTTCATGCGCAGGATGCTGTCGCGCCCCATCACCTCCATGCCGACGAGCAGTTCGCCGATCAGCGCCTGCGTGGTGCGCCAGCCGAAACGCACGACCTCGACCGGCAGAGGGAAGGCGCCCAGCGTCTCGACCTCTTTGGCTGCATCGGCGACCACCACCATCCGATCCGAGGCGGTAGCCACGATCTTCTCCTGCAGCAGCGCCCCGCCGCCCCCCTTGATGAGGTGAAGTTCACCATCGAATTCGTCGGCCCCGTCGATGGTCAGATCAAGCCAGCCAAGATCGTCGAGATCGCCAATCTCGATGGCGCATTCCTGCGCGAGCGCGGCCGTGCGCGATGATGTCGTTGTGGCCCGGAAACGCAGGCCCTCGCTCTTCTGCCGCTCGCCCAGGGCGCGCACCAGCCAGGCGGCGGTCGAGCCGGTGCCGAGCCCGACCTTCATCCCCGGCTCCACCAGGAGCGAGGCGCGCTTGGCGGCCACGAATTTTGCCGTGTCGATAGGCGATAGGGGCATGGTCATGGGCGGCCTCCGGTGGATATCGTCCCCCCTATAGCTCCTGCGCGCCCGGCCCGCGAGGGGGAATGGTCCGCGAGACACGTTGGACGCGGCGGCTTTCGCCCGACAATGTCGCATTTGCGGCGTCAGGTTGACGGGCGCCGTCGCATAGCCGAGACGGGCCAACACGGGCCGGATGCGGGAGGGTGCGATGTTTCTGTCGGTCTTCGACATGTTCAAGGTGGGAATCGGGCCGTCTTCCTCGCATACGATCGGGCCGATGGTGGCGGCCGCACGATTCCTCGATCATCTGCGCGCCCAACCCTTTGCCGTCCACGGCCTGAGGGCAAGCCTGCACGGCTCACTCGCCTGGACCGGCGTCGGGCATGCCACCGACCGCGCGGTGATCCTTGGCCTCGCGGGATTCGTTCCCGATGACTATGACGCCGCCCGCGCCGAAGTGGTGCTGGCCCAGATCATGGCCGAGGGCCGCGTGAGCCCCCCGGACCTGCCTGCGATGGCCTTCGCGCCCGCGCGCGATCTCGTCTTCGACAAGGGGCCGGCGCTGTCGGGCCATGCAAACGGGATGATCCTGTTCGGGCTCGACAGCCAGGGCGACATCATCACCCAGGTTACCTACTACTCGATCGGTGGCGGCTTTGTCCTGACCGCAGATGAACTGGCCGCCGGGGCCGACAAGGACGATGGCCCCCCCGTCCCCTTCCCGTTCAAGTCGGCCACCGAGATGCTGCGTATGGCAAAGGAGAGCGGGCTTTCCATCGCCGGAATGAAGCGGCGCAACGAACTGTCGCGCATGAGCGCGGATCAGCTCGACCGGGGCATGCTTCGTATCTGGGAGGTGATGAACGACTGTATCGAGCGCGGGCTCAGCGTCGGCGGCATCCTGCCCGGCGGCCTGAATGTGCGCCGTCGCGCCCATGGCATCCACGAGCGCCTTCTGGCCGAACGCGGGCTGAACATCACCCCGCCCCATACGGTCAACGACTGGATGATCACCTATGCCATGGCGGTGAATGAGGAAAACGCCAATGGCGGGCAGGTCGTCACCGCGCCCACCAATGGCGCAGCCGGGGTGATTCCGGCCACGATCCGCTATTGGCTCGACCATGTGCCGGGCGCGCAGGCGTCGCTTCTGGGGGACTTCCTGCTGACGGCAGCGGCCATCGGCGGACTCATCAAGTACAACGCCTCGATTTCAGGGGCCGAGGCTGGCTGTCAGGCCGAGGTCGGCTCGGCCGCGGCCATGGCGGCAGCGGGTCTGGCGGCGGTGCTGGGCGGCACGCCCGAGCAAATCGAGAACGCGGCCGAGATCGCGCTGGAACATCATCTGGGCATGACTTGCGACCCGATCCGGGGCCTCGTGCAGGTGCCGTGCATCGAACGCAATGGCCTGGGCACGATCAAGGCCGTGTCGGCGGCCTCGCTGGCCCTGCGCGGCGACGGCACGCATCTGGTGCCGCTTGATGCCTGTATCGAGACCATGCGCCAGACCGGCGAGGACATGAGCCACAAATACAAGGAAACCTCGCTGGGCGGGCTTGCAGTCAACGTCCCGAATTGCTGAAGTCGGCACCGATCATCGACCGCAACCCCGCCTGAAGGCGGCCCTGCCCGGACCGCCATCATGAGCTTTCCCGTCGAACCGGAGCCCGTAGCCCCGCCCCTGCAGCAGGACCGACCACTGCTCGGCATGGGGCTGATGCTGGGATTCTGCGTCACGGCGCCGCTCATTGATGTGTTCTCGAAACTCGCCGTCGTCACGATCCCGGTGGGTGAGGTGACATTCGCGCGCTTCCTGGTGCAGACAGCACTTCTACTGCCGGTGCTGCTGGTCATGCGCCTGCCATTGAGGCTTTCGCGCGGGCTCGCCCCGCTTGTCGCGCTGCGCGCGGCCTGTGTCTCGGCCTCGACGTTCAGCTTCGTCTCGGCGCTGCAGGTGATGCCGATTGCCGACGCGCTCGCCATTGCCTTCGTCGAGCCCTTCATCGTCCTGCTCTGGGGCCGCTTCATCTACAACGACCCGGTGGGCCCGCGCCGCCTTGTCGCGAGCCTGGTGGGCTTTGCCGGGGTGCTGCTGGTGATCCAGCCTTCGTTCCAGCGCTTCGGGTTGATGGCGCTCTGGCCGCTGGGCACCGCCGCCGCGTTCGCGGCCTATATGCTGGTGACACGCAGGCTCTCGGGGCGGCTGCATCCGGTGGCGATGCATTTCCATACGTCATGGATCGCGATTCTGATCTGCGCGCTGCCGCTTGCCCTTGTCGGACAGGGGACCTTCGCGCTCGTGATGCCGTCAGGCAATGCGTGGCTGTGGCTCGCGGGTGTTGGCGCTACCTCGGCGGTCAGCCATATGCTGATGACCTATGCCTTCGGCGCCGCACCCGCGACGCTGCTCGCGCCACTGCATTATTTCGAACTCGTCAGTGCGGTCGCCTTCGGCTGGCTGATCTGGCAGGATTTCCCCAATCTCGTCGCCTGGGCGGGTATCACGGTGGTGATCGGCTCGGGCCTCTACATCATCCATCGTGAGGCGCGGGTGGCCAACGCCGCCCAGTCCGCAGCGCGTTCGCCGCCTCGGCCAGGACCGCGCGCGGCAGGATGACGAGAATCCCGGGTGCCTCGGGGCGCAGCAACACCCTGCGCCCGTCGACGGCATTCGAGGTGCCGATGCGGCCGCCAGGCTGAAGAAGCAGCCCATCCGTGGGCCAGACGAGCCCCCGCGACCCTACCCGCCCCGGCAACAGCGGAAACAGCGAGAACGGCATCCCATCTGGCAGCATCAGCTCGATCTCGGGCGGGCAGTGGAAGACGATCGACTCGCGCCCCAGCAGCAGACAGGCCTGCCACGGATGGGCCAGCAGCGACGAGAGTGCGGCCAGCGCATGATCGAGCCGCCCCTCCGAAAGCCCTACTCCCAGTATCAGTGGCGCCGCGATATTGCGCAGGCCCTTGTCGAAATCGGTCGTGGTCTGCTCGTCCATCCGGTGCAGGCGTCCGGCAAGGGACTCCGCTGCGGCGGGTGACAGCGAATCGAGATCACCGATTACCGCCTCGGGCACCAACCCGGCGGCCAGACAGGCATCCGCCCCCCGATCGAGAGCGACCACCACCGGCGCCAGCGCGAGGGCAAGGCCAAGGTCGTCGGGCCCTATCGGCCCGCCGCCGACCAGTGTCACTGCCTGGTTTTTGTCAACAATCATGGTATGCAAGGGGTATAGGTGACAATATCTTCATCCTGCCCCGAAACTGCCCTGAAATAATCTCGGCTCGCTCGTTCTTTTGTTCCAGTTGGTGAACCAGAGATGACAGCAGAAGCCGGGACGGGCGTGGCTCCTGCCGGAATGCGTTGCAGACAGGTACGAGGTGATGTGTGCGTGACACGATGAAGGACATGGCCAGGGACATGGCAGCCTCACGAAAGGTGTTGACCGTCTCATACGGCACGTTTTCCTGCACTCTGGAAGGGTTCGACGACTCTTTCCAGACCATGACGGCAATTGCCGACTATTTCCGCGATCTGGCCGCCGGGGACCGCTATTTCGGCGCAGTGCCGCCGGTCCCCGATGCCGAGATGCTGGCCCGCATCGCCGAGCGCGAGATCGCCCGCCGGGTCGAGGCACGCCGCGAGGGCGGCAGTATCGTCCTGACCGCCGGTCAGCCGCTGGCCGGCCCCGCCGCAGCCGCGCCGCAGCCGGGGCCCGAAATCCAGATGCCCGAGACCCGGTCGCCGCAGGCCGAGGCCCCCGCCTCTGACCCCGCCTCTGACAGCATCGCCGCCCGCCTTGAACGTATCCGCGCTGTCGTCGGCCGCCAGCCCGCGGCGCTCGACTCGGGCGAAGCCGAGGACGAGATGACGCATTCCGCGATGCCGGAAATGGCGCCCGCCGCAGACGTTGCGGCAACGCTTGGGGCGGCCTGGCCCGATGGGCAGATGACGGAAGACGAGCCCGAGGCCGCCCCTGCCGCGATGGACGATGTGGCGCCCGCCGAGGTTGAGGAAGCGGAAGAGCCCGAGGCCGCCGCGCTGCCCGAGGTCACCGAGGTCGAGGTCGAGGTCGAGGCTGAAGACGGCCTGGCCGAATCCGCGATGCCGGACATGGCGTCGGCCGCTGACATTGTGGAAACACTCGACGCCGCCTGGCCCGCCGCCTGGCCCGACGAGCAGATGGCGGAAGACGAGACCGAGGCCGCCCCTGCCGCGATGGACGATGTGCCACCCGCCGGGATCGAGGAAGAGGCCGAGGCGGCTGTTCTGCCCGAGGTCACCGAAGCCGAGATCGAGGTCGTCTTTCCCCCGGAACCGGTCGACGATCTGCTGCCGGAATTCGCTGCCCGGGCGGAACCGGAATTCGAACACACCGCCGACGATGCAGCCGAAGAGGTCGCCGAAGCCGCATCCGGGCCGGAACAAGGACAAGTCCACCAGCACGTCGTCCACGTACGTCGCGAAACGGTTGTCCGCGCGGTCGCATCAGGCACCATATCGGCCGCCACCATGGGCGCGATGGCAGCGGCTGCCGGGGCCGAATCCCCCTCGGACAGCGGCCTTTCGCCTGAGGATGAAGCCGATCTGATGGCCGAACTCGCCGCGCTCGAGTCCGCCCCCGAACCCGAACCGGCTGCCAGGCCCGGAGACGAAATCGCGGTCGAAGTCAGCCCCCATGCCGGTGAGGCGGATTTCGACATCGAAAGCCTGCTGGCCACTCTCGAGACCGATACGGCGGCCGTCAGCGACGACCCCGCGCCGGAACCGGAAGTCCAGGCCACGGGCCAGGACGATGACGAGGACGCCAGCTTCCTTGCTGATCTTCACGCCCAGCTTGGCGCCAGCGCGGGCGACGACGAGCTTCGCGCCGACTACGACACCGACACCGGGGAAGACGACGACATCGCGCCGGAGGCGCAGATGCCGCAGGCCAGCCCCGACGACGCTCCCGAAGAGTCCGTCGCGCCCACCCCTGACACCGCGCATGTCGAAGCACCCGACGAACAGGCAATCTCGCGTCTCTTGCAGCTAGCCGAGGAGAACCTTTCGGACCCCGTCGCGCGCGGCCGTCGCGAGGCGCTGGCAAGCCTCAAGGCTGCCGTCGCCGCCACCGAGGCCGAACGCCAGCTGTCTGCCGAAGCAGCGCCTGCCGAGCCTCCCGATGCGGTCTTCCGCGCCGACCTGCGCCAGGCGATCCGCCCGCGCCGCCCGGCAGCGGCCCCGGTCGAGACCAGCGAACGCCCTGCTGCCGCACCGCTGCGGCTCGTGGCGGCGCAGCGCGTGGACCTGCCCGACCCCGCCGCCCGCCCGCTCGGCCAGCCGGTGCAGCCGCGCCGGGTGACGCTCGAACCCGCCCGCCCCGCCGCCAGCGCCGGGGCCGCGAGCTTCGAGGATTTTGCCGAGGAAATGGGCGCTCATGGCCTGCACGACCTGCTCGAGGCCGCTGCGGCCTATACCGCCTTCGTGGAAGGCGCGGGCAATTTCTCGCGGCCGCAGGTGATGAAGAAGGTCACGCAGATCGCCCCGGGCACCACACGCGAGGACAGCCTGCGCGGCTTTGGCACGCTTCTGCGCGATGGTCGCATCCTGCGCGCAGGCGTCGGCCGTTTCCAGCTGGCCGAGGACAGTCGCTTCAATCCGGAACGCCGCGTGGGCTGAACCTGCTGCACACCACGCGGGGCAAGGGCCGTGCCTTGGGCGCGGCCCTTGTCATGTCATCCACGCGCAAGCAGTGCGTCTATCTCGTCTCTGCAGGGCATCGAGGGCGCGGTGCCCGGGCGCGTGACCGAAATCGCCGCGCAGGCGGCCCCGAAACGGGTGGCCGCGACCGGATCCATCCCTTCGGCCAGCGCGGCGGCCAGCGCACCGTTGAAGGCATCTCCCGCGCCGGTGGTCTCGACAACCGGTCCGGCGTTGAATGCGGGCACATGCACCGCGCGCGCGCCGTCGCACCACAGCGCGCCGCTCTCGCCCAGGGTGATGATCGCCGAACGCGCGCCTTGCGCGATCAGCGCACGCGCCCCCGCCTCGGCCTCGGCCAGATCGCGGACCGGCAGGCCGGTCAGGGACTCGGCCTCGCTCTCATTGGGGGTGACGATATCGCACAGGGCGAGCATGCCCTGCGGCAATTCGGCTGCGGGCGCGGGGTTCAGGATCGTCGTCACGCCCGCCTCACGCGCGATCTGCAACGCGCGCAGCGCTGCGGGAAGCGGCTGTTCCAGCTGGGTGACAAAAACCCCCGCCCGACGGATCAGATCGGCGTTCGCCTCGATGTCGGCGGGCGATATCCGCGCCGCTGCCCCGGGCGAGATGATGATGGCATTGTCACCGGTCGCCGCCTCGACAAAGATGAAGGCTGCGCCGGTATAGCTGTCTGGATCCTCGGTGATGACCGGCCGGACCCCCGCCTCATCCCAGGTGGCGCGCGCAAGCGTCGCGAAATCATCGACACCAAGCCGCGACAGGAAATGTACCTCGGCGCCGGCCCGCGCGGCGGCCACAGCCTGGTTGGACCCCTTGCCCCCGGGCCCGAGCGCGAAGCTGCGGCCCAGTACCGTCTCGCCCAGCCTCGGCATCCGCTCGGCGCGATAGGCAGTATCGGCGACAAAGACGCCAAGGATGACGACCGGACGGGCCATCGCCTATGCCTCCGGCCCGATGACACCCTTGCGCAGGATGAAGCAGCCGTAGAATCGGCGCTCGCCGGTCTGGATGACGGCATAGGCATCGCGGGCGCGATCGTAGAAGTCGAAGCGCTCGATCGAGATCATGGGCCGGTGCCGTCCCTCGGCCGCGTCGACAGCCGCCTGTACTTCCTCTTGCACCGGCGGAACGGTGTCGGGCTCGTCCACAATTTCCATGCGGGCGGCGAAATCATCCACGAACGTATCGAGCGGCATGACGGAGAGCACGGCCTCGACGGCCTCGGCTGCCGTGATATTGCCCATACGCAGCAGATCGCCATGCAGGGTGGCACGCGCCACCGAATCCGAGGGGAAATTGGTGTCCGCGATTACCAATGTGTCGCCATGACCCATCGCCGCGAGCACATAAAGGACCTCGGCATTGAGGCGGCTGTCAATTCCCTTCAGCATGATTCCCTCCCCGGAAAATTCAGATGCGCGCGCCGCTTGCGGCGTCGAAAAGATGCACGAGGCCTGGCAGCGGAGCGAGTGTCATCTCCTGCCCGGGCGCGAAATCAAGCCGCTCGCGAGAGATCGCGACGATCGCCTGCTCGCCCATGCGGGCATTGAGATGGATCTCCGATCCCGTGGGTTCGACAACGGTGATCCGGGCCGGGATGCCACCTTCGGCCGCCAGCACCAGATGCTCGGGTCGCACCCCCCAGACCACGCGCCGCCCCTGTTCGGCCTGCGCCCCGCCCATAGGCAGGCGCAACCCCTGCGCGACGACCACATCGCCCTCGACCACGCCCTCGATCAGGTTCATCGACGGGCTGCCGATAAAGCCCGCGACGAAGACATTGGCCGGACGGTCGTAAAGCTCCAGCGGCGCCCCCGTCTGGGCG
>JACDJA010002877.1_pt1 | contig 11707 bp, 10 predicted proteins | sample 7449241 | NCBI WGS metagenome assembly JACDJA01 (sample SAMN14253289, study PRJNA609438) | sludge metagenome | isolation source: initial anaerobic sludge | collected 2018-12-20 | reverse complement strand
TTGGCGCGGGGTAGCGGCGCGCTCAGAACGGCGTCGGGTAATCCGCTGAGCACGGCGCGGAAGTCCTGCATGAGCGCCCCGGCGCTGGCGTAGCGCCGGGCCGGGTTCTTGTCGAGCGCGCACAGCAGCACACGTTCGACCCGCTCCGGCAGCGCCGGGTTGACGCGGCGCGGCTGCGGCGGCGTCTCGTCCACGTGCTTGAACATCATGCCGAACGGTGTATCCGCCTGGAATGGCTGCGCGCCGAGCAGCAGCTCATACAGCATCACGCCCAGCGCGTAGAGATCGGTGCGGGCGTCTACCGCTTCGCTGCGCCACTGCTCCGGCGCCATATAAGCGGGCGTGCCCATCACCGCGCCGGTGGAGGTCAGGTTGTCGGACGTGGTCGCCCCGGCCAGCATCTTGGCGATGCCGAAAATGCAATCTGACGCTTGCGCTCTTCGTCTTCAATCTGCAGATCAACAGAAGATACCTGGTATTCCTCGGCAAAGCCGGATTCAGGCTCCTTCAGCCAGACCAGGCACAGCAGCCAGCTGATAAAAGCACCGCCAGCAATAATAAAGAAGAACTGGTTGGGCGTTACGAAGGTGAAGATAGTCAGGTAGACCACCGCCCCCACGTTACCGTAGGCGCCTGCCATGCCGGAGATCTGGCCGGTGAGACGACGCTTGATTGACGGGATAATACCGAAAGTTGCACCTTCCGCGCCCTGCACAAAGAAGGAGGTAAACACGGTAATAGCCACGGCAATAATCAGCGGCCAGCTTGAGTTGAGCAGGCCCATCAAGGCAAAGCCCACACAGATTCCAAACATGTAGCTGAGCATCACAAAACGGCGGTTACCCATACGGTCGGAAACCATACCACCCATGGGGCGTGCCACCAGATTTACGAACGCAAAGGAGGCTGCGACCATGCCGGCGGCAGCCGCACTCAGGCTCCAGGTTTCCTCGAAGAACATCGGCAGCATGGAAACAACCGCAAGCTCGGCGCCAAAGTTGGCAAAGTAGGTGCTGTTCAGCGCTGCAACACTGTTGAACGGGTACTTGTCGTCTTCCGGCACACCTTTTTTAAGGATGGGCATATTAACCCGAAGAATCTGCATGATCTGGTAGCACACAATGGCAACAATGACCGCATAGGCAATAATCGCACCGGTTGTACTCAGGTAACCCATGTTCTGGATACGCCACACCAGAATGGCCAGAACGCCAACCAGTGGGATGGTCCACAGGATCAGCTTTACCATATCGCCCCAGCTACTGACTTCCAGCGCTGTTGCCTTGCGTGGTTTGCGGTGAACCGTCCCTGCGGGACCATCAGTGATCGCGAACCAGTAGTAAACACCGTAAAGCGCCATAACAATCGCGCTCTGGGCAATGGCCCAGCGCCAGCCGTCTTCACCGCCGTACATCTGCAGAGCTATGGTTGGCAGAGTCAGTGCCGCCGCGGCGGAACCAAAGTTACCCCAGCCAGCGTAAAAGCCTTCGGCAAAGCCGATATCACGGGGCTTGAACCACATGGCGGTCATGTGGATGCCCACCACGAAGCTGGCACCTATGGAGCTGAGCACCAGGCGGCTTACCAGAAGCTGGGTCATGGTGTTACCAAAGGCGAAGGTCAATGCCGGAATGGACATCAGAATCATCAGCAGTGAGAACACCCGGCGCGGGCCAAAGCGGTCCAGGGCCATGCCCACAAGAATGCGCGCCGGGATCGTCAGCGCCACGTTACAGATGGCAAACAGGCGCAGGTCGTCGGCAGTTAGCCAGTTCACGCTCTTTAGCATGCTAGATGCCAGCGGTGCCATGTTGAACCACACGTAGAAAGTGATAAAAAACGCAATCCAGGTCAGGTGCAGTGCTCTGATCTCTGGATTCTTGAAACGGAATACGTCTGCAACTTTCATTTCAGCCTCCGAGGGCTTTCAGGTCATTTCAGTGTCAGTAGCGATCAGTGGCTGGGCAGAATCAGGAGCGGGCATTGCACCCGGCGCGCCAGAAACGAGCTGACCTTGCCAAAGGTCATGTAATCCAGTTCGTCCACAAAGTAACTCAGCGAGCGGGCGATCAATCCGCCGTCTACCTCATCACTGTGGCGGGCGATAACAAGCATGCCGGGCTTGACCTTGTTATCGGCGGCGTAAAGCAGCATCTTGCGGGCATCGCCTTCAAGGAGCAGCGTTTCTACCGCAACCTCCTCTTTCTCACAAACCTCCTGGGCTTCCAGCAGGTCCTGTTTGAGTTCTGACACCTCTTCCTGAAACAGATCCTCATTACCGGATGTGATATCCCTGGGGTTTTCGGCCACAGCCACCAGGGTGATCTGTGGATTCAGCTCGCGGAACATGGTAATCGTCTGGGCCAAGGCCAGCTTTGCGTTCCTTGAGCCGTCGTAGGCAATCATGATTTTCATGGCAATCTCCGAAGGCAACAAGCGACACTTTTCGCGCACACGGGCGCGCGTCCGTTGATATTGATCAGCATTAGCCCACAGGCTGCACCTGCGCATAATTGAGTTAAATCAAATAGTGCGTTGGATACCCCACCAGAGAAACCAGAGACCTACCCCCAGGACCTGAATCCTCGCCAGACCCTACCACCCGTGCACCCAACATGGGGTACCTCCAACGCCCTCAGACTGGTAAACCGCGGTTTGATATGGTTATCAAGACCGGAACCCTATTTCAGTTAATGCAGCCACGGAGGCGGTTATGATGACCTCGCCAACCAGAACGCAACAGCACCGGGCGCTTGGCCTGTCCACTCTGGCTTTCACCCTGTGCTTTGCGGTCTGGACGATTTTTTCCATCATTGGCATCCGCATCGCTGAGGACCTCGGGCTATCCGACACCCAGCTTGGCCTGCTTATGGCCACACCAATCCTTACAGGCTCCATCAGCCGGCTTTTCCTGGGAATCTGGACGGACCGCTACGGCGGGCGCTGGGTATTCGGCATACTCATGCTGACAACAGCCGCTTGTGTTTATCTGCTTACCTTCGCCACCACTTATCTGATGCTGCTCGTAGGTGCGCTGGGGGTTGGCCTTGCAGGTGGCGCTTTCATTGTGGGCGTGGCCTACACCGCCGCCTGGTTTGAGCCTGCACGCCAGGGCACAGCTCTCGGCATCTTCGGCGCGGGTAATGTGGGGTCAGCCGTAACCAACTTTGGTGCTCCCTTTTTACTGGTAGCCTTTGGCTGGGAAACCACTGCCCAGATCTATGCGACCGTGCTGGCTATCATGGGTGTTGCCTTCATTCTGCTGGCAAAAGAAGATCCGGTTTCCGCTGGCCGCAAAGAAGGCGAGCAGCAGCGTTCTTTCATGGAACAGATGGAGCCGCTGAGAGATCTGCGGGTCTGGCGCTTTGCGCTTTACTACTTCTTTGTATTCGGGGCATTCGTGGCGCTGGCGCTTTGGCTGCCACACTATCTGATCGGGGTTTATGGCCTGGAGATCCGGACAGCGGGCATGATTGCAGCACTCTACACCATCCCGGCGTCCCTGTTTCGCATTCTCGGGGGCTGGATGTCTGACCGTTACGGCGCGCGGCGCGTGATGTACTGGACGTTTATTGCGTCCGTCATCTGTACCTTCCTGCTTAGCTATCCACCAACCGACTACGTGGTTCACGGCATTGATGGGGATGTTCGCTTTACGCTGGAGATGAGCCTGCCGGTCTTTATTATCCTGATCTTCACCCTGGGCTTTTTCATGTCCCTGGGCAAGGCGGCGGTTTACAAACACATACCGGTTTACTATCCCATGCACGTGGGCGCTGTCGGTGGTGTCGTAGGCATGATTGGCGGGCTTGGCGGCTTTATTCTGCCCCTGACTTTTGGCGTACTGAATGACATCACAGGTATCTGGCAGAGCTGCTTTATGCTGATGTTCATCATCGTAGCTGCGGCACTGGCCTGGATGCACTATGCCATTCGCTCCGCCGAGCGCGTGGAATGGGCAGCGAACGAGGAGCGGACCGACCTGCCCGAACTGGCATCGCCGCAACTGTTTTACCCGTTAAGCCGCAAGCATCATAACCAGGAACGCGACTCAGCAGGCTCATAATGAGCGCGATGAGATTGCGCGCCAGCGCAAGGAGGTTCAGAACAGGACGGGCTTGGCCATCGCAAGATGGAAGATGGCGGAGACCTGCGCCAGCGCCAGAACAGCTGCAACAATCCGTACGGGGCGTGATACGGTAACTTTCAGGGCAAAAAGCCCGGCCGCGATGTAGCCCAGCAAGAGCAGGATTTTGGCCAGCAGCCAGCCTTGCTCCAACGGGTTCCAGCCTCCCACAAACAACAGGCTGATGGCCGCTATCAACAGGACAGTGTCGTTGGCATGGGGAATCCAGCGCAAGGGTGTCTGGCGCCAGCCAGGGCTTCCTGCTGCATCCATCAGCAGCCTGAGTGAGAACAGGACAACGGTCAGGTAAGCTGTGGTCATGTGCAGTTGTTTCAGAATCACGTATGTGCTCATAAATCATTCCATTGCGAATCAAAACGATAGCGGCATTGTACGCAAAAATACCACTAACCGGGTATGTTATTTCTCGCCACGGGCGTTTAACATATAACTAACATATATGTATTAGCAGGAACCAACATGCAGGCTATTCCTACATCCGCCCAGGCCGATTCCGCCAGTATCAGCCAGCTTTTCGCTTATCCATTCCGCATTTTCTTTTTGTCAATGACGCTGCTGGCGGTGCTGGTTATTCCGCTCTGGGTTTTACAGGTGACCGGCGTTATCAATCTGCCTCTGGCGATGCCGGGGCTGTTCTGGCACCAGCATGAAATGCTGTTCGGCTTTTTGTCTGCTGCCATCGCCGGTTTTTTGCTGACCGCAGTCTGCGTATGGACGCAAACCGAACGCACCCATGGTTTCCGGCTTGTGCTGCTGTGGGGCGTGTGGCTGGCCGGCCGTCTGCTCCTGGCGCTGGGAGCAGATCTGCCATACTGGCTGGTCCAGGGCTTCAACCTGGCGTTTCTGCCACTGGTCATGCTGGATGCCGGATGGCGCGTCTGGCGCGCCAGGCAAAAGCGCCAACTAATGATTCTGGTGGTTCTCGGCCTGTTATGGGTAATGCAGATTGGCTTTGTTACCCGTCTGGACATGGCCTACAGCCACGGCGCGCTGATTATGGCCATGGCACTGATCAGCATTGTGGGCGGGCGCATCACTCCGGCATTTACCACAGGCTGGCTGCGCCAGCGCGGGCTGGATGCCAACGCCGTAAAATCCGTTCCTGCACTGGATATGGCCACGCTGTTTTCGATGATTCTGCTGATGGCCTCGCTGGTGACCGGCTGGCAGACATTCACCGGCATTCTGGCAATCATTGCCGGCACGCTTATGCTGGTGCGCCTGGCTAACTGGAAAGGCTGGCTGGTTCGTGCAGAGCCCCTGTTGTGGATTCTGCACCTGTCCATTCTCTGGGTTCCGGTATCCCTGTACCTTCTGGCAGGCACACTTTTTGCCGGATGGCCCTCCAATGCCTGGAGTCATGCTGCGGGAACCGGCGCTATCAGCTGCCTCATTCTGGGCGTGATTGCACGGGTCACCCTGGGCCACACAGGCCGCCCCCTGGTGTTACCCAACGGCATGGTCACGGCCTTCATCGCCATTCATCTGGCGGCGCTGATCCGTGTACTCACCGCCTTTGGCATTATCCCCTGGAACCCGGGCATCGGCAGTAGCAGCCTGCTCTGGATTTTTGCCTTTGGCATGTTTCTGGTGCGCTACACAAAAATACTTGCAAGCCCCAGGCCTGATGGCCGCATTGGCTAGAGGCCTGTCCGGCTAAGGCCTCAAGCGGTTGAGCCTTCGGGTTATCGCCGCACATTTCAAAGAGCGGGTTCGTGGGGAGCCTGCTCTTTTTTTATTCAAAACCGCCCTTTTTATTCGAAACTGCCCTATACCCTCTCCCGCGCAAGCGATACCTGCCGATAAATTGGCAATTATCCACTAATGGTCAATAGCGACTCGCGAAATAACAGCTAAAGTAACAATAAATCATTCTGTAACAGAGACACTGGCATTATGAACCCGGATCACTTTGACAAAGAAGACCTGATTAAATGCGGTCATGGCAAACTTTTCCCGGGCGCCATGCGGCTGCCCATAGACGAAATGCTGATGGTTGACCGCATTACCCACATAAGCTCGGAGGATGGCCTTTATGGCAAAGGCAGCCTAGTAGCTGAACTGGACATCAACCCCGATCTCTGGTTTTTCAAGGTGCATTTCGTAGATGACCCGGTCATGCCCGGCTGCCTGGGTCTTGATGCCATGTGGCAACTGGTCGGCTTTTTCCTTGCCTGGGGCGGTGGTGAGGGCAAAGGTCGGGCACTGGGTTCCGGTGAAGTGAAATTTACCGGCCAGGTTCTGCCGACGAACAAGAAAGTGCGCTACCATCTCGACCTCAAGCGCGTTATCAGGCGCAAGCTTACAATGGCCATTGCAGATGGACGCATGGAAGTGGATGGAAGGGAAATCTACACAGCCAAAGACCTTCGGGTTGGCATGTTTACTTCCACTGACGATTTTTAGGAGTTAACAAAATGCGGCGTGTTGTTATTACCGGCATGGGGATTGTCTCCAGCCTTGGCACCAATCAGAAAGAAGTCACCCGCTCCCTGAAGGAGTCCCTGCCCGGTATCGGTTTCAGTGAAGAAGCCCGCGATAATGGTTTACGAAGCCAGGTTTGTGGCCAGATAAATCTGAACCTGCCGGAGCTGATTGATCGCAAGCTGTTGCGATTCATGTGCCCGGCTGCAGCCTACACTTACCTGGCAACCTGCGAAGCCATTGAACAGGCAGGCCTGAGCAAAGAACACCTTACAGCCAACAGCACCGGGGTTGTTTTCGGCACCGGTGGAGCCTCCACTGTCGAACTGCTCGATGCCATCGACACCCACCGCGAGAGAGGTATCCGCCGGGTGGGGCCCTACCGTGTTCCACGGACTATGGGCAGCGCCATCAATGCGTCTATCGCCACGGCGTTTGGTATTACCGGCATCAACTATGGCATTACCTCCGCCTGCGCAACCAGCGCCCACTCGATAGGCCATGCGGCAGATCTTATCGCCCTCGGTCGCCAGGATGTCATGCTGGCCGGCGGCGGCGAAGACATTCACTGGACACTGAGCCTGATGTTCGATGCCATGGGTGCTCTTTCTACCAAGTATAACGACACCCCGGGAGAAGCCTCGCGAACCTACGACAAGGACCGGGACGGCTTTGTGATTTCCGGTGGTGGCGGCACTCTGGTGCTGGAAGCTCTGGAGCACGCGGAAGCACGAGGCGCCAACATTATTGCCGAAGTTGTCGGCTTTGGTGCGACCTCAGACGGTGCCGACATGGTCGCCCCCAGTGGCGAAGGCGCCGTGCGTTGCATGCAACAGGCCATGAAGAACCTTGACGGCGAGATCAGTTACATCAATACCCACGGTACCAGCACACCCGCAGGTGATGTTACTGAGCTCAAAGCCCTGAAAGAGACCTTTGGTGACCGGATTCCACCCCTGAGTTCCACCAAGCCACTCTGCGGCCACGCTCTGGGCGCGGCCGGGGTTCATGAAGCTGTTTACAGCCTGATCATGCAGCGGGAAGGCTTTATTGCGCCTTCAGCCAACATCAAGAACCTGGACGAAGGCGCAGAAGGCTACCCGATTGTGCGCGAACGCATGGACAACCAGACCCTGGATCTCGTTATGAGCAACAGTTTTGGTTTCGGCGGCACCAACGCAACTCTGGTGTTCAAAAAGTACTGACGCTGTTCAGGAAAACCTCACAGAGCGGTATTCAGCCGGGGAAGTGCCCATCCAGCGCTTGAAGGCCCGGCTGAATGCACTCAGTTCCGAAAAGCCGAGCTGTTCGGCAATTTCCACCAGCGGCTTGGTTCTATCCTGCATGTAAGTCAGCGCCTGCTTACGGCGCACATCCTCCAGAAGGCGGGCAAAGGTCAGCCCCTCCCGCCTCAGTTTCTTATGGAGCGTGTACCGGCTCATGTGCAACTGAGAAGCCACCACTTCAACGCCTACTTTCCCCCGCGCAAGCTGAATGCTGATCAGCGAACTCACTTTGCTGCCCAGCGAAACCCTTGCCATTTCCGGGCCCGAAAACTCTGGTGCCACTCTTTACTCCTCCTCTTTCATGACGGTTTTACAGTTACCGGCTCTGTTGTTCGAGAAAAACGGATTGTAGCGTACACATGTTAGCTGAAACTAATCAATAAGACGTTTGAGCAGGATCAAGGGAAAACACTTCAGCCTGCGGCAAACTATCCGACCCCTGATTTACCCGGAGCGTCCATGATTATCCCGGAACTGCTGGCACCTGCCGGCACCCCTGAGCATCTTGAAACCGCGTTCGCCTACGGCGCGGATGCCGTCTACGCCGGCCAGCCGCGCTACTCCCTGCGCGTGCGCAACAACAGCTTTAAAGACACTGCAGCCCTGGGCTCGGGCATCCAGCGCGCCCACGCTCTGGGTAAACAGTTTTATCTGGTCTCGAACATAGCCCCCCACAACGACAAGGTGCGCTCTTACCTGCGAGATCTGGAACCTGTACTGGAATACAAGCCGGATGCGCTGATCATGTCCGACCCCGGCCTGATCATGCTGGTACGGGAAAAGTGGCCGGATCAGCCCATTCACCTGTCCGTGCAGGCGAACGCCGTAAACTGGGCCACCGTGGAGTTCTGGCGTCGCCAGGGCATCAGCCGTGTAATCCTGTCGCGGGAGCTGGCCCTGGGCGAAATACGCGACATCCGCGAGCGGGTGCCTGATATGGAACTGGAAGTGTTTGTGCATGGCGCTCTGTGCATGGCCTACTCCGGCCGCTGCCTGCTCTCCGGCTACATGAACCACCGGGACGCCAACCAGGGTGCCTGCACCAATGCCTGTCGCTGGAACTACAAGGAAGTGCAACACACCCACGACCATACCGGCGACCTGATTGCCACATCCGCCGCAAGCGATGTCCAAAGCATCGAGCCCAGGGAAATCCTTCTGGAAGAGCCCAACCGCCCCGGCAGCTTTATCCCCGCTTACGAGGATGAGCACGGTACCTACATCATGAACTCCCGGGATCTGCGAGCGGTACAGCATGTGGCCGAACTGGCCGCCATCGGCGTGCACTCCCTGAAAATCGAGGGGCGCACCAAGAGCACCTATTATGTGGCCCGCACCACCCAGGTGTATCGCCGGGCTATTGATGAGGCAGCAGCCGGCAAGCCATTCGATATGGAGCTGATGAACGAGCTGGAGGCGTTGTCTAACCGCGGCTATACAGAAGGCTTTCTGCGCCGCCACATGCCACAGGAATACCAGACCTATGAGCAGGGCTCGTCCTACCTGGGCACGCAACAGGTGGTGGGCACCATAACCGACGCCGACGACCAGTGGCTCACCATTAATGTGAAAAACAAGTTTGCCCGGGGCGACCGGCTGGAGCTGATAACCCCCTCCGGCAATCGGCAATTCACCCTGCCCGCCATGGAAAACCTGAACGGTGTTGCCGTGGATAATGCGCCAGGCAGCGGTCACATTGTTCGCATTCCCCGCCCGGCCTCCATCCCGAACGCTCTGGAGCACAGTTTCCTGACCCGCATTCTGCCGGCACAAGCCTGAAGGCGCCGGGCTCCGTATAAATTCGTACCACGCGCAATACACCGTCAGTCTTAGCCTCTGGCGGTCGTCTTGCGCTATAATCAGTGCTCCCTCAATTTAATACCTGACTAATTTACTCTGGTATTGTACAATCACGGACCAGAAGTAACAGACAAGGCCCCGCAACCCACTCTGGTTGCCGGCAAACCAAAGGGCCTCAGAGCCCCAGATGAGAGAATACGGAGCGACGATCATGGCGACCACCGACCAAGAGGTGAACGAACTGATCAAACGGGAATACGAACACGGTTTCGTGACAGAAATCGAAGCCGATACGTTCGAGCCCGGTTTGAATGAAGACGTTATCGCCCGCCTTTCTGCAATCAAGAAAGAGCCGGAGTTTATGTTGGAGTGGCGTCTGAAAGCCTACCGTCGCTGGCTCGAGATGAAAGAACCGGACTGGGCCCATGTGGGCTATCCGAAGATCGACTACAACGCAATTTCCTATTACTCCGCTCCGAAGCGGCCAGAGGACATGCCCCAGAGCCTCGACGAGGTAGATCCCGAGCTGCTGAGAACCTATGAAAAGCTCGGCATCCCTCTGCACGAGCGTGAAAAGCTGGCTGGCGTAGCGGTTGACGCGGTGTTTGATTCGGTATCCGTAGCCACCACGTTCAAAGAGCCGCTGGCAAAAGCCGGTGTCATTTTCTGCTCCATCTCCGAAGCCGTTCGCGACTACCCCGAACTGGTGCAGAAATATCTGGGAACGGTTGTGCCGCACACGGACAACTATTTTGCCGGGTTGAACTCCGCGGTGTTTTCTGACGGAACCTTTGTGTACGTTCCGAAAGGCGTACGCTGCCCCATGGAGCTCTCTACCTATTTCCGTATCAACGCAGCCAACACAGGCCAGTTCGAGCGTACACTGATCATTGCCGATGAAGGCAGTTACGTAAGCTACCTGGAAGGCTGTACCGCTCCCATGCGCGATGAAAACCAGCTGCATGCCGCGGTAGTTGAGCTGGTGGCACTGGACGATGCCCAGATCAAATACTCCACAGTGCAGAACTGGTACCCGGGGGATGAAAACGGCAAAGGCGGCATATACAACTTTGTTACCAAGCGCGGCGCCTGTATTGGCAAGAACTCCAAAATTTCCTGGACCCAGGTTGAAACCGGGTCCGCGATTACCTGGAAGTACCCCAGCTGCATCCTGCGTGGTGAAAACAGCGTGGGTGAGTTCTACTCGGTCGCGCTGACCCATAACTACCAGCAGGCAGACACAGGCACCAAGATGATCCACCTGGGGAAAAACACCTCCAGCACCATCATCTCCAAGGGTATTTCGGCGGGCCGCAGCTCCAACGCCTACCGTGGCCTGGTCAAATTCGGCCCCCGTGCGGAAGGTGCCCGCAACTTCACCCAGTGTGACTCGCTGTTGATTGGCGACCAGTGCGGCGCGCACACCTTCCCGTACATCGAGAGCCTGAACAAGTCCGCCATTGTTGAGCACGAGGCAACCACCTCCAAGGTCAGCGACGAGCAGATGTTCCTGTGCCGCCAGCGTGGTATCGACCCGGAGCAGGCGGTTTCCATGATCGTGAACGGTTTCTGTAAAGAGGTGTTCAAGGAACTGCCCATGGAGTTTGCGGTTGAGGCCGGCAAGCTTCTTGAAGTGAGCCTTGAAGGGTCGGTTGGTTAACAGGACGGCAAACTCAAACGTATCGCGGAAGCCATCGGGCAGGCCCTGCCCGATGGCTGACTCCCCCCAGTCAGGGGCGGGCAAAAAATTTAGTCGGTTAATAGAGAGAAGCTAACAAATGCTGAGTATCAAAAACCTGCACGCGTCCGTTGAGGGCAATGAGATCCTCAAAGGCATCAACCTGGAAATCAAAGCCGGGGAAGTCCACGCCATTATGGGTCCTAACGGCTCGGGTAAGAGTACCCTGGCCCAGGTGCTCGCAGGCAATGAGGCATTTGAAGTGACCGCCGGCGAAGTCACCCTCAACGGCGACAACCTGATGGAGAAAGCAACAGAAGATCGCGCCCGGGAGGGTGTGTTTCTGGCGTTTCAGTATCCGGTGGAGATCCC
>JACDJA010002875.1_pt1 | contig 11713 bp, 9 predicted proteins | sample 7449241 | NCBI WGS metagenome assembly JACDJA01 (sample SAMN14253289, study PRJNA609438) | sludge metagenome | isolation source: initial anaerobic sludge | collected 2018-12-20 | reverse complement strand
TCGGGATCGGACAGCGCGATCTTCACGCCCCTGGATTGCAACGCCAGCGCCACACCCGCCAGCGTTCCGCCCGAGCCGACGGCGCAGGTGAACCCGTCGACCCTGCCGCCGGTCTGCTCCCAGATCTCCGGGCCGGTGCCTTCCTCATGCGCGCGGCGGTTGGCAAGATTGTCGAACTGGTTCGCCCAGATCGCACCCTCAGGTGTGATTCTGGCAAGTTCCTCGGCCAATCGCCCCGAATAGCGGACGAAATGGTTGGGATTTGAATAGGGAACCGCATCGACCTCGACCAGTTCGGCACCCGCCAGACGCAGCATGTCCTTCTTTTCCTGGCTCTGGGTCCGGGCGATGACGATGACGCTGCGAAACCCCATCGAGGCCCCCACCAGCGCCAGCCCGATGCCGGTATTGCCTGCGGTCCCCTCGACGATGATACCGCCGGGGCCCAGCGTGCCACGCGCCACCGCATCGCGGATGATCCACAGGGCAGCACGGTCCTTGATCGACTGGCCGGGGTTCAGGAACTCGGCCTTGGCCAGGATCTCGCAGCCTGTCGCCTCCGAAGGGCCGCGCAGGCGGACCAGCGGGGTGTTGCCGACCATGTCGGCCAGATCGGATCGAACAGTCATGGCGGCCTCCTTCGTCGCCCCTGTGTAGGAGCGCCAGCGCCGTCCCGCAAGCAGACGACCGCGGCGCGCCCCCCCGAACCGGGACATCAGCGGACAGATGAGCGGTGCCTTTCTTCTCCCCGATACCCGGCCCCGCCGCCGCCCGGGTCAGCTGGCCCGTCGCCCGACCCATTCGACCGCGATCCCCAGGACCACCGCCCCAAGCACGAGAACCGTGATGACCTGCGATGTGGCCGCCGTGCGCCCGATCTCGATCATCAGGGCAAAGACCCCGATCACCGCCTCGGCCGGGCCGTCGTAATACTTGCGCAGCGACAGCGCGACCATGCGGACCATCCCGTGCAGGAACAGCGCCACAAAGACGGTCGCGATCATCGTGGTCAGCCCCTGATTGACCGCCCCGCTCCAGCGGCGCCGCCCGGCCCCCGACCCAGCCAGCTGCCAGCCAAGGACAAGCCCGGCCAGCGTGTTGATCATGACAAAGCCGCGCGGGTCGGCCTCCTCGGCCAGCGCGAATTGCGGCAGCGCCAGTTGCGAGACGAGCCAGAACAGAAGCGCGAACAGGATCGCGGCCACAAGGCGGGCGGCGGTAGGCATCGTGGTCACTCCCGTCAGGGCCCGATGCTGCCATCCTGTGACAGCGGCACGCATCGCACAAGACCGGATCGCGCAACCCGCTTGCTGCCAACACCGCGGCGCGGCAAACTGGTACCGGACCACCGGCGCAGGGAGCAGCCGCATGAGCCTTCTCGATGATGCCAACGGCGTGCGCTCGCGGGCCTGGGCACCCTATTCGCACTTCCAGGTCGGCGCCGCGATCCGCGCTTCCTCGGGCCGGGTCTATACCGGCGTGAATGTCGAGAACGCCGCCTATCCCCAGGGAACCTGCGCCGAGGCGGGCGCCATCGCCGCCATGGTGGCAGGCGGCGACACCGAAATCGCCGAGGTCGCGGTCGTCGCCGACGCGCCCGAACCCGTCACCCCCTGCGGTGGCTGCCGCCAGAAGCTTGCCGAATTCTCGGGGCCGGATGTGCCCGTCACCATGGCGAACCTGAGCGGCGCAACCCGTGTGATGACCGTGGCCGAACTGCTGCCCGGCGCCTTCGGTCGTGACCAGATGCGCTGATGGACGCGCGCAGCATCACCCTGCAACTGCGTCGGGGGCAAGAGCCGTCCCCCGAAGCTTTGCGCTGGTTCGCCCGCGCGCTCGCCACGGGCGAGGCAAGCGACGCCCAGGCGGGCGCCTTCGCCATGGGCATCTGCCTGCGCGGCCTGGGCCCCGAAGGGCGCGCCGCGCTCACGCTGGCGATGCGCGATTCGGGCAATATCCTCGACTGGGGCGACGGCGCGCCGGTGGTGGACAAGCATTCGACCGGCGGCCTGGGCGATTGCACCTCGCTCCTCCTCGCACCGGCGCTTGCGGCCTGCGGGGTCAGGGTGCCGATGATCTCGGGGCGTGGCCTCGGTCATACCGGCGGCACGCTGGACAAGCTGGAATCGATCCCCGGCCTGCGCACCGATCACGACGCCCGCAGCCTGCGTCGCCTGCTGGACGCCACCGGCTGCTTCATCGCCGGGGCCAGCGCGCGCATCGCCCCGGCCGACCGCAGGCTTTACGCGGTGCGCGATGTCACCGGCACCGTGGAAAGCGTCGATCTCATCACCGCCTCGATCCTGTCCAAGAAGCTCGCCGCCGGGGTGGACACGCTGGTTCTCGACGTGAAATGCGGCGGCGGCGCCTTCATGAAGACCCCCGCTGCCGCGCGCGAACTGGGGCAGGCGCTGGTCACGGTCGCCAATGCCGCCGGGTGCCGCACCGCGGCGCTGGTGACCGACATGGACGAGCCGCTCGGCCCCGGCCTCGGCAACGCGCTCGAGGTCGCCCTGTGCATGGCCGTGCTGGAAGACGGCCGCACCGCCGCCCCGCGCCTGCATGACCTGACCATTGCCCTCGGCGCCCGCGCCCTCGCGCTGGCAGGCGAGAACGAGAACACCGCCGCGGCCCATGTGGCCCGGGCCATCGCCTCGGGCGCGGCGATGGAGCGATTTGCATCCATGGTCGCCGCCATGGGCGGCCCCCCCGACATGGCCGCGGACTGGCGCGCTCATCTGCCCCGGGCCCCCGTCATCCGCCCGGTGCCCGCGCCCGCAGGCGGTGTCATCGCGGGCTGGGGCGGCGAGGCGCTGGGTCTGGTCGTGGTTGGCCTGGGCGGCGGGCGGCGGGTCGAGGGCGCGCGGATCGACCACGCGGTCGGCCTGTCCGAAGTGCTGGCCCTGGGCCAAGCCGTTGCCCCGGGCGATCCGGTGGCCATGGTCCACGCCCGCAGCACGTCCGACGCCGAGGCAGCCGTCGCCGCCGTCAGCGCCGCCCTCACACTGGCGCCACGGGCCCCCGATCCGCGCCCGCTCATTCTCGAGCGGATCGACGCCGGGGACCGGCCATGACCCGCGCCTTCCTCGTTGTCATGGATTCCGTGGGCATCGGCGGCGCCCCGGATGCCGACCGCTTCTTCAACGCCGGGCTGCCCGACACCGGCGCGAATACCGTGGGCCATATCGCCCGGACGGTCGGGCTGGATACGCCCATGCTCGACGCGCTCGGGTTGCGCGCAGCACTGCAGCTCGCATCCGGGCTCGATCTCGGCGGGCCAGAGCCTGCCGGCGCCTGGGGGGCCGCAACCGAAGTCTCGCCCGGCAAGGACACGCCCTCCGGCCATTGGGAACTCGCCGGTGTCCCGGTGCCCTGGGAATGGACCTATTTTCCCGACACCAACCCCTGTTTCCCGCCCGATCTCGTGGCCGAGGTCTGCCGCCTCGCGGGCACCGAAGGCATTCTCGGCAACCGTTACGCTTCGGGCACGCTCATCATCGAGGAAGAGGCCGAAGCCCACCGCCGCACGCGCTGGCCGATCTGTTACACATCCGCCGATTCCGTGTTCCAGATCGCCGCACACGAGGAATGGTTCGGCCTCGACCGCCTGCATGCGCTCTGCGCGGCGCTGGCCCCGCGCCTGCATGCACAGCGTGTGGGCCGCGTCATCGCCCGGCCCTTCATCGGCTCGGAAGCGACCGGCTACACCCGTACCCCGAACCGCCATGACTATGCCATCGCACCGCCCGCTCCCACGATCTGCAATACGGTGCAGGACGCAGGCGGGCGTGTCCACGCGCTGGGCAAGATCGGCGACATCTTCTCCCGCAGTGGCATCGACACGGTGGTAACCGGCACCGACCGCGAACTGATGGTGCACCTGCACCGCCTCGCGCGCGAAGCCGAAGAAGGAAGCCTGACTTTCGCGAACTTCGTTGAATTCGACAGCAATTTCGGCCACCGCCGCGACCCTTCAGGCTATCGCGACCACCTGCAATGGTTCGACGCCGAAATCGCGCGTCTCATTCCGTCGCTGCGCAAGGGCGATCTGCTCATCATCACTGCCGACCATGGCAACGACCCCACCTGGCGCGGCACCGACCACACGCGCGAACGGGTGCCGGTGCTCGTCCACGGGCTGGGGCCGCGCGCCCTGGGCCATCTGGCCTTCGTGGATGTGGCAGCCAGCGTGGCCGCGCATCTGGGCGCGCCGAATCCCGGACCGGGGCGCGCCTTCACTGCGTGATTGACGCGACGCGGGCGCAAAGCTAGACCCGCGCGGCCTGGCCGGTGTGGCGGAATGGTAGACGCAGCGGATTCAAAATCCGCCGGGGCAACACCCCGTAAGAGTTCGAGTCTCTTCACCGGCACCACCCTGCTGCGCCACCCCCCGCGACGCAATGCAGCAGCCCAGGCCATGTCTCCCCCGAACTGCGCCGCCGACCACCGGACAGGGTGATTCGCATATCGACCGGCAGGGCCAGTCGCCAGTCATCGGTTTTGGGGCGGATTGATCCCGCGCGCGCAACGACCGGACCGCTCCATTCCACGAGGCAGACCGGGTCACTCGCCCGTTCGCCGGATCGGGAATCTGAAACAATCATCTGCAAGTTATCAACGATTTGACACAAAACCACTTTGATCGCGGACTTCCCCCCGGATTGCCCATCTGGATTGGTCGCGTTTTGGAAACGATGCGCCAGTTTGCAGCCGCCCCGCCGCGCCGCTGGACGCGCTGCGGGCCGCGTGCCACCCTATGGGCGCACCGTCGCAGACACTTTTCCCTTTTTTTGACATGGTACAGACGGTATTCAACTGGAGCCTTCGCGGACATGGCCAATGGGGTGGCCAGGCGGTTTCGCCACGCGCAAGGGCCCGCATACGGCTGCCATCCCGCACAGAATGATGGGGGCGGAGCCCCGGCGGTTCCGCGACGGCATCGCCCCGGCAAGCGGGCGGGGTCACAATGTAACGGCGCAACGCGCCGAAACCCCGTGGGGGGGGTGAGGAGAAAACGATGTCGGGTAATGACAACAGCCACGAGACCATCCACGGCACCGAGGGTGACGATATCATTCATGGGTCCCCGGGGAATGACGAAATCATTGCCGGTGCGGGTGATGACATCGTCCATGGCGGCGACGGTGACGACATCATCTACGGCGGTCCCGGCGATGATTCGCTCTACGGTGGCGAGGGCAACGATTCGATCTGGGGCGGCGACGGCGATGACTATATCGAGGGCGGCCCCGGCGACGACCTGCTGAAGGGCGGCGCCGGAAATGACACGCTGATCGGCGGCCCCGGAAATGACGTCCTTTACGGCAACGACGGCGACGACCTGCTCATTGCTGGCGAGGGCGACAACGTCCTCTACGGCGGCGCGGGCAACGACACGCTGATCGGCGGCCCCGGCAGCAATGCCCTCAATGGCGGCGACGACCGTGACTTGCTGATTGCCAAGGGCGGCGGATATGTCCACGGCGGCTCGGGCGGCGACGACTGGGATACCTTGGACCTCAGCGGCATCGGCCCCTACAGCATCGCCGGCCTGCGGCCCGACGAGGACGGCAACGGCTGGACCGGCTCGGTGATCATGCTCGGCGCGGACGGCGAACCCACCGGCGAGACGATCTTCTTCGAGGATATCGAGGAATTCATCTACGGCGATGACTACCGCGGCGGCGGCCCCGATGCCCCGCCCCCCGGCCCCGACGGCACGGTCGAGGGTACCTCGGGCGACGACATCATCGACGTCAACTACACCGGCGACCCCGATGGCGACATGGTCGACAACAACGACGCCATCCTGCCGGGCCATACCGGCAATGACGATCTCATCATGGCCTATGAGGGCGACGACACCGTTTTCGCTGGCGAGGGCAACGACACGATCTATGCGGGCGAAGGCGACGATTTTGTCGACGGGGGTCCGGGCGACGATCTCATCTTCGGTGAGGCCGGTGACGATACGCTGATCGGCGGCGACGGTGACGATGTCATCTACGGCGGCCAGGGCGACGATACCCTCTTTGGAGACGACGGCGATGACCGTCTCTACGGCGGCGGCGGCGATGACGTGATCTTCGGCGGCGACGGCGACGACCTCATCCGTGGCGGCTCCGGGGATGACACCCTGTTCGGCGGCGAAGGCAACGACACTATCTGGGGCGGCCCCGGCAATGACACCATCTTCGGTGATGCCGGCGACGACGTGATCCACACCGGCTCTGGCGACAACACCGTCTTCGGCGGAGACGGCAACGACACGATCTACATGGGCGACGGCGTCAACACCGTCTTCGGCGGCGCCGATCGCGATGTCATCATCGGCGGGTCGCCCGGCAGCCATGTGGACGGCGGCTCGGAAGGGGACGACTGGGACACGCTCGACCTGTCAGGCGTGAAGTTCGACCGGATCGAATACACCAGCGAGGACAAGGAAGACGGAATCGTCTGGTTCGGCGACGGCTCCTCCATGACCTTCGTCGAGATCGAGAACATCATCCCCTGTTTCACCCCCGGCACGCTGATCGCCACCCCGCGTGGCGAACGTCTGGTCGAGGAACTGCAGGCCGGTGACCGCATCATCACCCGCGACAACGGCATCCAGGAAATCCGCTGGGTCGGCCATCGCGAGATGTCGGGCAAGATGCTGGCCGCCGCGCCGCATCTGCGGCCGGTCATGATCCGCGCAGGCAGCCTCGGCGGCGGCCTGCCCGAACGTGACATGATGGTCTCGCCCAATCACCGCATGCTGGTCTCGAACGAGCGCACACAGCTCTACTTCGAGGAAAGCGAGGTGCTGGCCGCAGCCAAGCATCTCACCGGTGCGGCCGGGATCCTGTCCGTGGACGTGCTGGCAACGACCTATATCCACTTCATGTTCGACCGGCACGAGATCGTGCTCTCGAACGGCGCCTGGAGCGAGAGCTTCCAGCCCGGCGACTGGAGCCTTCGGGGCATCGGCAATGCGCAGCGGAACGAACTGTTCGAGGTCTTCCCCGAACTCAAGACCCGCACCGGCCGCGAAGGGTATCTGGCGGCACGCAAGTCGCTCAAGAAGCACGAAGCCCGCCTGCTGGCGCGCTGAAGCGGTACATCCAGCCCTGCACAACCGGCGTCCACCCCCCGGGTGGGCGCCGGTCCTGCCTGCTGCGCCCTACAGGGCGGCCCGACTGCGCGAATCACTCCGCCGTGATCCCGTCCGGCCAGCGCGCCTCCAGCCGGATGCCGGACCGCGCCCGACGCCTTCACACCCCTCGTATCCCCCCATATGCGGCGCGATAGCGCGCATGCGCTTCAGCAAAGGCAGGGCCCAGCGCCGGGTCCGGCTCGACCACGCGGGCAATCGCCGGAGGCGCGGCCAGTTCCACCCCCGCGCCATCCACCGCCATCCTGCCCAGCCGCGCGGCCCCGAAGGCGCCGCCGAAATCGCCCGCGACCGGCAGTTCCACCGGCAGCCCCAGCGCGGTCGCCAGCGCCTGCACCCAGTATTCCGACCGCGTGCCCCCACCCACGCCGATCAGGCGCTCGATCCTGGTGCCGGTCGCGGCCAGGGCATCCAGACTGTCGCGGAACGCATGAACGATCCCCTCGATCACCGCCCGCGTCAGCGCCGCCGCATCTGTCGCATGTTCCAGCCCCAGGAACGCGCCACGAACCTGCGCATCGTTCCAGGGCGTGCGCTCGCCCCCCAGATAGGGCAGGAACAGCACCCGTCCCGGCGCATGCAGCGGCCCCAGCCCGGCCGTCAGCGTCGCCGTATCCACGCCCAGCACCCGCGCATGCCAGTTCAGCGCATCGGCGGCCGCCAGCACCACCCCCATCTGGCACCACAGCCCGGGCAGGGCGTGGCAGAACATATGCACCGCCGTTACCGGATCGGGCCGGAACGCATCGCTCGCCGCGAACAGCACCCCCGAAGTGCCCAGACTCGCAAAGGCCACGCCTGGCCTGACCGCACCTACCCCCACACCCGAGGCCGCGTTGTCGCCACCTCCGCCCGCGATCACCACATTCGCAGGCAGGCCCCAGCGTGCGGCAAGTTCCGGCCGCAGCTCCCCCGAGATCGCCGAGCCCTCGACCAGTCGCGGCATCTGCCCGCGCTCCAGGTCGCAGGCGGCCAGCAGATCGTCCGACCAGTCGCGCCGCGCCACATCCATCCATGCGGTCCCCGAGGAATCCGACATTTCGGACACCGCATCGCCGGTCAGCCACAACCGCAGGTAATCCTTGGGCAGCAGCACAAGCTCCACCTTTCGGCGCAACTCGCGCTCATGCCGCGCCATCCAGTTCAGCTTGGGCGCCGTAAATCCGGGGAACACGATATTGCCGGTCACGGAACGAAAACGCGGGTCGGCATCCAGCTGCGCGGCCTCCGCATGGGCGCGGGTGTCGTTCCACAGGATCGCCGGGCGCAGCACCCGGTGGCCCGCATCCAGGCACACCGCCCCATGCATCTGCCCCGACAGCCCTATCGAGCGCACGGCACGCAGGCTCACCTTTGCAGAAAGCGAATCCAGCGCCAGCCCTGCGGCTTCGGTCCAGCCGGCGGGGTCCTGCTCGGACCATCCGTCATGCGGGCGGCTGACCGCCAGCGGCGCCGAGGCCTCGGCCAGCACCCGCTCCTCCGCGTCCACAACCAGCGCCTTGAGCCCCGACGTGCCCAGATCAAGCCCGATATGCATGCCCGCCCTCCGTTTGCACGACAGTGGCGTCTCGCGCAGGGGCTGTCAAAGCGTCCGCCGGGCGCCCGCTGCGCCCGGACCTGCCGGACGCGACCGGCGCTCCTACTTCACCATGAACCCGTAGGCATAGGGGTCGCGGTCGTCGATCGTGATCGTGTTGATCCCGGTCTGCCTTGCCCAGCCTGCGACGGACGGAATGATGGCCGGAAAATCCCCCACCTGCGCCGCACCTTCGTGGCGGCCATGGAACAGGCTGCCGATGATCGATTCATGCACGAATGTCTCGCCCGGCTTCAGCAAGCCCCTTGCCGCCCGCTGCGCCATGCGCGCGCTGGTCCCGGTGCCGCAGGGGCTGCGGTCGATGGCCTTGTCCCCGTACAGCACCGCATTGCGGGCATCCGCCTCGGCCTTTCTTGGCACGCCGGTCCACATGACATGGCTCAGCCCCCGGATCGCGGGCTTTTCGGGATGGACGAAGTCATGTTTCGCATTCAGCGCATCACGCAGCGCGCGGCCCATCCCGATCAGCGTCTCGGCGCTGAAATCGGCCATGTCGCGGAAATTCTCCTGCGCCTCGACGATGGCATAGAAATTGCCGCCATAGGCCACATCGATCTCGATCTCGCCCAGGCCCTCGACCTGCGTCACCAGCCCCCGGGAATGCAGGAAGGCAGGCACATTCGTCAGCCGCACTTCCTCGACGAAACGGCCCTCCTGACGATAGCTGATATCCACCCGTCCCGCAGGCGTATCCAGCGACAGCTTCCCCTTCTCGCGCGGGGTCACCAGCCCGTTCTCGATCGCCATCGTCACGGTGCCGATGGTGCCATGGCCGCACATGGGCAGGCAGCCCGAGGTCTCGATGAACAGCACCGCGATATCGCAATCCGCGCGCGTCGGTGGATAAAGGATGCTGCCCGACATCATGTCATGGCCGCGCGGCTCGAACATGAGTCCCGTGCGGATCCAGTCCCAGTTTTCCAGAAAGTCGGCGCGTTTCTCGATCATGTCGCGGCCGCGAAGCAGCGGCCCGCCGCCCGCGACCAGTCGCACCGGATTGCCGCAGGTATGGCCGTCAAGGCAAAGGAATGTGTGGATGCTCATGCATATGCTCCCGTAAAACGGTCAGGACGAAAGGGCGCAAGGTCGATGCCGGGCGCGCGTCCCTCGACCAGATCGGCGACGATCGCGGCAGTGCCCGCCGACTGCGTGAGGCCCAGATGCCCATGCCCGAAGGCGAGGATCACCTGCGCTTTGCCCGGTGCGGGGCCGATCACCGGCAGGCTGTCTGGCATCGAGGGGCGAAAGCCCATCCATTGCTCCCCGCCCGAAGTATCGAGCCCCGGCAGAAAATCGGCCGCCTTGCGCAACAGCACATCCGCCCGCGCCATGCGCGGCGGGCGCTCCAGCCCCGCAAGCTCGACCCCGCCGCCCACGCGGATTCCCGCGCCGATCTTCGTGACGACGAAACCATGGTCCGAAAAGGTCAGATGCGTCCGCAGATCAAACGCCCCCGCGGGCAGGGTCGTGTTATAGCCGCGCTCGGTGTCCAGCGGCAGGCGCAGCCCGATGCTGCGGGCCAGCCCTCCCGACCAGGCCCCGGCCGCCAGAACCACACGCTCGAAGGCGTGGCTGCCCGCATCCGTGACAATCTCTGCCCCGGCATCCGTCACCCGGATTTCCCGCGCCTCTTCCGCGAGGCGGTCGGCGCCTCGGGCCTTGGCCAGCGTGATGATCTCGCGCATCCAGACCGCCGGATCGGTGACATTCACCCAGTCGGGCGTCCAGCCGCCATGGGTAAAGCGCGGATGCAGCCCCGGCTGGTGCAGGGCCAGCGCATCGGCGGATTCCAGAAGTTCAAAGCGCACCCCCGCCCGGCGCCGCTCCTCCCATCCGGGCAGGCTCGCGCGGAAACTTGCCGCGCTGTCATAGAGCTGCAACTGTCCCTCGTGCCGCAGCAGCGGGTCCAGCCCTTCGGCCTCGACCAGCCGCGCAAGCGCGGCCTGCGACACCGCCATCAGCGCCCCCTGTGCCGCCACCACCGCGTCGTATCGGTCGCGCCAGGACGCGCGCCAGAACCGCAACAGCCAGGGCGCGACACGCGGCAGATAGGCGGGCGCCAGTGACAGCGGCCCGTCCGGATCCAGCAGCCAGAATGGCGCACGGCGCATGATGCCCGGCGTGGCCAGCGGAATGACATCGGCAAACGCAAAGGCGCCCGCATTGCCCATCGCCGCGGATTCCGCCCCGCCCGAGCGGTCGATCACGGTGACCCGGTGCCCGCGCCGGACCAGTGCCAGCGCGACCGTCGCGCCGATGATTCCCGCACCGATGACACCGATTTTCATAGGGAGGCCCCGCCTTCGCCGCCATCGTGATACAGGGGATGCAACAAGTCGACAATCTGCATATGATAGCGCGGAAACCGCCGAAAGGACAGAAGATGCCCGCAACCACCAGCACCCCCAAGCGCGGCTCGGGCGCGGCGCATGTTCACGAGACCCTGCGCGCCGAAATCATCTCTCTCGAACTGCCCCCGGGGTCGATGATCGACGAACAGCAGCTGTCCCGGCGCTTCAATCTCTCGCGCACGCCGATTCGCGAGGCGATGGTGCGCCTCACCGCCGAGGGGCTCATCACCACCCTGCCCAACCGCGCGACGATGGTGAGCCAGATCGACTTCCTCCACCTTCCGCAGTTTCTTGATGCGCTCTCGCTCATGTATCGGGTGACGACCCGGATGGCCGCCCTGTATCGCACCGACGAAGACCTCGTCCCGATTCGCGCGCTGCAGGATGCCTACCGCGCCGCCGTCGATTCGCGCGAGGTCGTCGCCATGCTGACCGTGAACCGCGACTTTCACCTGCGCATCGCCCAGGCGGGCGGCAACCGCTACTTCAGCGACTTCTTCGCGCGCCTGCTCGATGAGGGGATGCGTCTTCTGCGGCTCTATTATTCATCCTTCAACGACGAATTGCCGCGCCAGTATGTGCAGGAACATGACGGGATGATCGACGCCATCG
>JACDJA010002872.1_pt1 | contig 11719 bp, 9 predicted proteins | sample 7449241 | NCBI WGS metagenome assembly JACDJA01 (sample SAMN14253289, study PRJNA609438) | sludge metagenome | isolation source: initial anaerobic sludge | collected 2018-12-20 | reverse complement strand
TCCACGACGAACACCTGCAGTCCGCGGGCGTGCAGGTCGAGTGCGGTCTGCAGCACGCAGACATGCGCCTCCATGCCGCATAGTATCCACTGGGTACGATCGTCTGCGCAGGCTGCGGCGTCGAAGCCCGTGGCGTCACAGCAGGAGAAGGCGGTCTTTTCCAGGCAGTGCGCTGCGTCCGCCAGACGCTCTGCAAGAACCGGTTCGGTGGGGCCGAGTCCGCGTGGATATTGTTCGGTGTGCAGGATGGGGATAGCGAGCGCTTTGGCGGCATCGATGAGGATGCCGGCACTGCGCAGCACGGCAGCGCGGGCCGCGGCCGGCATGGCGCCGGTCAGGCGTGTCTGCACGTCGATGACCAGCAGCGCCGAGTCCGCGCGCCGACAGAGGGAAAAGACGGGGGTCGGTTCCAATGACGCCTACTCGATTCAGGTTTTGGTCAGGGGGTGCTTGCGTCGGGCGGTCGGTCGCGATATCCGCCGTTGACCGAGCTGAAAATTGGCCACGGAAGCACACGGAACAACACGGCATCCAAAATCCCGCATGCCTCCACCTTCCGTGTATTTCCGTGTGCTTCCGTGGCGATATCTCCTGTGGAGGGGTCAATGCACATCATTGTTGCGCGGTGCGGCGGTTCCGTTATTGCGCCATTGCCGCAGTCTGCTCCAGCCAGCCGGTCATGGCCTCGAGGTCATCGGGCGCCAGCGTGCCGGCTGCCTGCTTGAGGCGCAGGGTGTTGAGCAGATAGTTGTAGCGTGTCTGGGACAGGTTCAGCTCCGCCAGCGTCAGCGCGCGCTGGGCATCGAGGACGTCGACGATGGTGCGGGTGCCGACCTCGAAGCCGGTCTCTGCGGCCTCCAGCGCGGTGGTGTTGGAGGTGCGCGCCTGCTCGGCGGCGCGTACCTCGCTGATGCCGGTGACCACGCCGCGGTAGGCGTCGCGGGTCTGACGTTCGATGGCGCGCTGGGTGACATCGAGCAGCTCGCGCGCCTCGTCGAAGCGGAAGCGCGCCTCGCGGGTGCGTGAGTTCACGGCCCCGCCCTGGTAGAGCGGCACCGCCAGTTGCAGGCCGATGCTGCCGTCGTTGCGCTCCAGCGGGAAGACACCGCCGAAGTTGCTGTCCTGATAGGTGTAGCTGGCGTTGGCATCGAGTGTCGGGTAATGGCCGGAGCGGGCGATCTCGATCTGCTGGCGCGCGGCCTCGGAGCCCGCGCGGGCGGCAGCGAGGCTGGGGTTCTGCTGCAGCGCCGTGTCCACCCAGCTCTGCTGTGCCTGCGGCTCGGGTGTGACCAGCCTGAAATCGGTGTCGCGAACGGGATCGAGGTTCTCCCGCGGCTCGCCGATGATCTCGCGCAACTGCTCCCGGGTGGAATCCAGCTGGTTCTGGGCACGGATCTCGTCGGCGACCGTCGTGTCGTAGCGGGCCTGCGCCTCCTGCACGTCGGTGATCGCTGACAGGCCCACCTCGAAGCGCTGTTGCGCCTGCTCCAACTGGCGGCCGATGGATTCCTTTTCCTTGCCCGCCAGACGCACCAGGTCCTGCGCGGCCAGTACCGCGAAGTAGCGCTCGGCGGTGCGCACCATGAGGTCCTGCTCGGCCGCGCCGAACTGGGCCTGCGCCTGGGTGACCAGGCTGTCGGCCTGGTCCAGCGCCACCCAGCGGTCCCAACGGAACACCGGCTGGGTGAGGTTCAGGCCGTAGCTCTGGTTGGTGGAGAAGGTCGTGTCGGTTTCGCCGGGCAGCGGGTTGCGTTTTTCATAACTGTTGCGCGACACGTCGCCGCTCAGGCCGATGATCGGCAACAGCCCGGCACGGCTCTGCGGCCTGACCTCCAGCGTGGCGTCGCGCGCGGCGGCGGCCGCGCGCAGCGTCGGATCGCGCTCCTGGGCGAGCTGGTAGATCTCGTACAGCGAGTCGGCCTGTGCCGCACCGCTCAGGCCGGCACAGGTCAATGCGGCGATCAGTGCAACGAGGGGTCTCGGGGCAATCTTCATGGGGCGTACCGTCCGTAACAGGTTGGTGATACCGCGATGCCGGCGCGTCCGGGCACGCATGGGTGGTAGTTTACAGCAGGGAGGCGTTAGGCGTGAGGCGTGAGGCGCAAAAGACAAACCCTTTTTAGCCACGGAAGCACACGGAAAAACACGGAAAATTATGAATGTAAAAGCCCAGATAGCAACCGCGCAGTTTACTTGCTGGGATTTTGTAATAGCCCTTTTCCGTGTCTTTCCGTGTGCTTCCGTGGCCATACGAGGGTTTTACGCCTCACTCCTCACTCCTCACTCCTCACTCAATACGTCGGCATCTCCGGATCGACGTCCCGCGCCCAGGCGGCGACGCCACCGCTGAGGTTGACCACGTTGGTGAAGCCGAGTTCGGTCTCCAGGAAGCGTGCGACCGCGAAACTGCGGACGCCGTGGTGGCAGATCACAATGGTCTCGCGGTCGGGGTCGAGCTGGCTGGCCTCGCTGCGCACATTGCCCATGGGCATGAGCTGCGAGCCTTCGATGCGGCAGTAGCGGAATTCCCAGGGCTCACGCACATCCAGCAGCAGCGGCGGATGCGGGGTCTCGCGCAGGTGGTCGTTGAGTGCGCTCGCCGAGATCTGGCGCACGGGTCAGAACCGGAACCGCACCGGTTCCGGTGCGTTGAGCAGCGGCGGTATGGCGGTATCGAGCAGGCTTTCGGTTGCCCACTGATCGCGGGCGACGCGGGTGATCAGCAGGGCCTCCATGATGGGCGGCCGGCCGACGATGACGAACAGCCGGCCACCGATGGCCAGACTGTGGTGAAAACCTTCGTGCAACACCGGCAGCGAGCCGGTGACCGCGATGGCATCGAACGCCGGCCCGGTCCAGCCGGCGGCGGCATCCCCCGCCTCGAGATCGACATTGGTGATTCCCTGGTCGGCCAGCTTGCGCGCGGCGGCGTCTTGGAAGTCTGCGAAGATGTCCACGCTGACCACCTGCGCGGCCAGGCGCGCAAGGCAGGCCGTGAGGTAGGCGCTGCCGGTGCCGATCTCCAGTACCCGGTCAGCGGGGCGCAGGGCGAGTGCCTGCAGCAGCCGGCCCTCCAGCTTGGGCGGCATCATATATTGGTTGTGCCCCAGCGGGATGCTGAAATCCGAGAAGGCCAGCGTCGTCCGGTAACGCTCCGGAACGAAGTCCTCGCGCGGGGTGGCGGTGAGCACGTCCAGGACGCGCTGATCGAGTACGTCCCAGGGCCGGATCTGCTGTTCGATCATGTTGTAACGCGCACGCTCCAGATCCTCCTGTGCGTCGTTCAGGGATACCGCCGTACCGGTCATGCCTACGCCCTCCACCGCCGTGAACGCGGTTCGATTGTCCAGAAACCCTCGTTGGCCATGGAAACACCTGAAGAATACCGAAATACGGGCCGTAGAAAGCGTCGGCGCAGCAATGCGCCGGACTGTGCAGGGGTAGCCAGACTGCACTTCCAGGACCCTGTGGGACTATGCTTTATCTGTATGCTTCCGTGGCAACTGCAGCTTTTTGGGATTATTTCGTTGCCCCGCCGACTTCGATCCGGCGCGGGGTGTGGCCAGAGGCCTGTCGGCCGTGGGCGATCGTAGCGAGCCGGGTGGGAGGGCGAGAGCATTTTTCGATCCTTCGAGGAGAATAGCCGTAGCTATCTGACGAGCAGGATCGGGAAAACGGACTGCTGTCCTACCGGTGCGTTAGATCGGTCCCACGTCCGACAGGCTCCTAGCGTACGGAGTTTGCCGGTGGCGGGCAAGCCTCGCGTCCGGCGGGTTTGTGGCGCCAAATCCCCGATTGATCAAGAGGTTCAGGCAATTCGAGGAATGGCCGTGGCTTGCATTACCCGGGCCCATCCGATACCTTCGCGCCATCGGCTAGGGGTGCCTCCTGCTGCGGCGTCATGCGCAACGGTTGCAGGAGGCTGAGAGATACACCCTTCGAACCTGATCTTGGTTAACACCAGCGCAGGGAAGCCTGTCCCGTATCGCAGCCTTCCCTGTCTCTTTACTTCTTATCCGTCCCGCACGCGGGGCAGGGGGCAGGCTCATGAGTGCGATACCCGACGAGTTCATCCGCAAGACCGCCCAGCTGTCCGAGGAGGTCACGCGCCCCTTCGCCAACTCCAGGAAGATCTATGTCCAGGGCTCGCGCCCGGACATCCGCGTCGGCATGCGCGAGGTCGTGCAATCGCCGACCCAGACCAGTGCCGCGCCGGAAGAGAACCCGCCGATCGTCGTCTACGACACCTCGGGTCCCTACACCGACCCGAGCGCGCACATCGACCTGCGCAAGGGCCTGGCCCCGCTGCGCGAGGCCTGGATCCTGGAGCGTGACGATACCGAGCAGCTCGACGGCCCGAGCTCCGAGTACGGTCGCATGCATCATGACGACCCCAGGCTCGCCCACCTGCGCTTCGAGCATCTGCGCAAGCCGCGCCGCGCCCGCAGCGTGGCGGGGGTGGGGCTGAACGTCACGCAGATGCACTATGCCCGTCAGGGCATCATCACCCCGGAGATGGAATACGTCGCCATCCGCGAGACGCTGCGCCTCGACGAGCTGCGCCAGGACCCGCGCTACGCCAGGCTGCTGCGTCAGCACCGTGGGCAGAGCTTCGGCGCCAGCATCCCCGAGCAGATCACCCCCGAGTTCGTGCGCAGCGAGATCGCCCGTGGCCGCGCCATCATCCCGGCCAACATCAATCACCCGGAACTGGAACCGATGATCATCGGTCGCAACTTCCTGGTGAAGATCAACACCAACATCGGTAACTCGGCCGTGACCTCGTCCATCGAGGAGGAGGTCGAGAAGATGGTCTGGTCGGCGCGCTGGGGTGGTGACACCCTGATGGACCTGTCCACCGGCAAGAACATCCACGAGACGCGCGAATGGATCCTGCGCAACGCGCCCATGCCCATCGGCACGGTGCCCATCTACCAGGCCCTGGAGAAGGTCGACGGCAAGGCCGAGGAACTGACCTGGGAGATGTTCCGCGACACCCTCATCGAGCAGGCCGAGCAGGGCGTGGACTATTTCACCATCCATGCCGGTGTACGCCTGAAGTACGTGCCGCTCACCGCCGATCGGGTCACCGGCATCGTCTCGCGCGGTGGTTCGATCATGGCCAAATGGTGCCTGGCGCATCACCAGGAGAGTTTCCTCTACACCCATTTCGAGGAAATCTGCGCGATCATGAAGGCCTACGACGTGAGCTTCTCGCTCGGTGACGGCCTGCGCCCCGGCTGCATCGCCGATGCCAATGATGCCGCCCAGTTCGGCGAACTGGAGACACTCGGCGAGCTTACGCAGATCGCCTGGAAGCACGACGTGCAGGTGATGATCGAAGGCCCCGGCCACGTCCCCATGCAGCTCATCGAGGAGAACATGGAGAAGCAGCTGGCCGACTGCGACGAGGCACCGTTCTACACGCTCGGGCCACTGGTCACCGACATCGCGCCCGGCTACGACCACATCACCTCCGGCATCGGCGCCGCACAGATCGGTTGGTATGGCACCGCCATGCTCTGCTATGTCACGCCGAAGGAGCACCTCGGCCTGCCCAACAAGCAGGACGTGCGCGACGGCATCATCACCTACAAGCTCGCCGCGCACGCCGCCGATCTCGCCAAGGGCCATCCTGGCGCGCAGATCCGTGACAATGCACTGTCCAAGGCACGCTTCGAGTTCCGCTGGGAGGACCAGTTCAATTTAGGGCTGGACCCCGAGAAGGCGCGTTCCATGCACGACGAGACCATGCCCAAGGAGGCGCACAAGGTCGCGCACTTCTGCTCCATGTGTGGCCCCAACTTCTGCTCCATGAAGATCTCTCAGGACGTGCGCGACTACGCCGCCAGCCAGGGCATCAGCGCGGACGAGGCGCTGCAGAAGGGCATGGAGGAAAAGGCGCTGGAGTTCAAGCAGGCGGGTGCGCGGATCTACAAGGAGGTATGAGTTGCGCCTCGACACGGCGTGCCTGCAGCGGAGCCTGCGGGTTCTGTGCCCTCCCACTGCGGGGGCCGGGCCCGCCGACGGGGGCGGACCCGGTTAGCGGGCGGTGCTAGCGACGCGAACCGCCACTGCGCAGGTGACGGCCGAAGATCCCCATGAACTGCAGTGCCTCCTGATTGCCCGGCTGGGACATGAGGCGCCACAGGCTGCCCAGACCGCCCTTGGGCGGGGGTTGCTGTTCGAACTCACTGGAACTTTCCACCAGGGCTTCGCCGAAACGCACCAGCACGCTCTGTACTTCCTCGCGCAACAGCAGCTCCATGACCCGGGTGAGCGCATCGTTGCGGGTCAACCGGTCCATGAGGAATATCGCTTCCCCGGCCACCGCCGCCAGCCGGCTGATCATCTCGTCGTTGACGGCGTCCTCCATGGACCCGAGCACCCGGGCGAGATGCACGATGCGCTCCAGATCGCCATGTTCCACCAACTGCGTGATGGCGGGCAGGGCCCGCACCACGCCGCTGCGGTTGACCCGGTCCAGCAGGTCCATGCTGTCGCTGGCGGTGGCGGCCAGGCGCCCCACCATGTCGTCGGACAGGGCGTCGTCAGCGGCGCCCAGGACCCGGGCGAGCTGCACGATGCGGTCCAGATCCCCATTCTCCACCAGCTGCGTGATGGCCGGCAGGGCCTCGCCCACGCCGCTGCGGTTGACCCGGTCCAGCAGGTCCATGCCGCCGCCGACGGTGGCCGACAGGCGCCCGACCATGTCGTCGTTGAGGGCGTCGCGGGCGCCTTCCAGCAGGCGTACCAACTCCATGGCCTGATCCGGTGCCGGCGATCCCGTCTTTTCTTCGGGTTGATTCATCAGGTCACCTCCGCTCACAACAACCCACGGGCCGAGGCCCAGTACAGTTGGTTGTAGGCCATCTTGAACCAATGGACCGCCTTGGTGGGGGTCTTGGGATCAGGCGGGTTCTGGTAGTCGAACATGGCGTAGGTGGCCCGGTCCTTGCCGGCCTCGATGAAGCAGAAGACCTTGCCATCGTAGTTCCGCACGGGGATCCCGATCTTGACCAGGGCGGCGATATTCTCCGCCAGGGTGTCGGCCTCGAAGTGGGCGGTCGAGCCGGCCTTGCTGATCGGCAGGTTGGTGGTGTCGCCCAGCACGAATACGTTCTCGCGGCCTTCCATGTTGAGGCGGTGCCGGTCGGTGGGGATCCAGCCGCTTTTGCCCAGGCCGTTCTTTTCGATCACTTCCATGCCCTTGTGGGCCGGGATGGTGATGAGCAGATCGTAGTTGCATTCCGTGCCTTCTTCGCTGTGCAGCACCTTGTTCTTGCCATCCACCTCTTTCATGTTGAACAGCGTCTCGTAGGTGATGCCCAGACGTTCGAATTCCGGCGTCGCCCACTTGGCCACGTTCTCCAGGCTGTGGGTACGGCCGATGGGATAGGTGTAGTGCAGCTGGGTCTTGTCCAGCAGGCCCCGTTCCTTGAAGTAGTCGTGGAGCATGAAGGTGATCTCCAGCGGCGCCATGGGGCATTTGTGGGGGACGCCGACAGCGATGACCACCTTGCCTCCCTGGAATTCGTACAGCCGTTTGAGCATCTTCACCGCGGTTTCTTCGGTGTAGAACGTCTCGGCGTGCTCGGCCAGCCCCGGAATGCCTTCCAGGTGGATGCGCGAGCCGGTGGCGATGGCGATGACGTCATAGTCATAGGTCTTGCCCGACTTGGTCTTGACCTTGTTGTGGTCCAGATCGAACTCTTCGACCGGATCGACATGGAACTCGATTTCAGGCTCCAGCAGACCGGCCTGATCCCGGTAGAGCTCGTCGGGGGTCATGCGACCTACGGCGACATAGAGCAGGCCGGGCTGGTACATGTGACGATCCGAGGCCGAGAGCATGGTGATCTTGGCCTTGCCACTCCTGACCTCGCTGTGCAGCCGCCGGGCCAGATTGTTGGCCAGGATGGTCCCGCCCATACCGCCGCCTACGATCAGTATCTTCATGGTGTCCTCCTACCCTGCAATGGTGACTGGGGTGCGTGCCGGGCTTCAGTGCCCACACCCTGCCCAGGCGAGCGTGCGAGTTGGTTCCATCCCGGCGCCGGTTACTTCGTCTTGCGGACGCGGATATGCCAGGTGCCGTCCCGTTCCTCGTTGCTCACCATCTCATGGCCGACCTTGTTGACCCACTCCGGCACGTCCGCCGCCGAGCCCTTGTCGGAGGACAGCAGTTCCAGAGTATCGCCGACGTTGATGTCCTTCAGATGGGCGATCAACTCCATGAGTGGGCCCGGGCAAAAGCTGCCCCGGGCATCGACTACCGTTACGTTTTCCTCGTTCATGCTGGAATTCCTGCGGCTGGGGTTGTGGGGATTCAGAACACCAGGATCTGCCCGTCAGCGGCATCGCTGAGGAAGCGGGTCAGCCCGAGCGGGCCGTCCAACGCCTCGTCCAATTCCGCCTCACCGACCCCCAGCACGTCCATGGCCATCGAGCAGGCATGGAGGGTGGCGCCGCCCAGTTCCTTGGCCTGCTCGAAGAGCTGCTTGAACGGTGGCACGTTCTTGCTCGCCATCAGCTTGCCCATCTCGCCTTCCTGGGGTGGCTTGATCGTGTGGCCCTTGATGAAGTAGGGCAGGGCGTTCATGGACAGAAAGATACTGACCCGGGTGCCGCTCACGGCGGCGGTCGCCGCGGTCATGGCGGCCATCTGAATCCGTTCGTGCAGTCCGGAGACGCACATGATGCTGAGTTGATCCGACATGGTGATTCCTCGCGGGTCCTGTATGACGGTGCTGTCTGCCTCTCGTCAGAGGAAGACGATCGTGATCGCTCTTGCAGGTGGCGACGGCCGGTGAGTCGCTGGCATGAAGCCTGCAAACACAAGAGCCGTGCCGCCATGCCCCGTTATCAACTGCGAGTGGTCTTTACCCTATCCAGTATAGGCTGCATGTGCGTATTTGTTGTTTCCTGCGGACCATAAGGAAACACCTGCTGTGTAGTGTGGTGCCGGCAGCGTGCCACTCGCTTGCCATCCGGCTCAGGCATTGTTGAATGCCTTGGCGATGCGATCACCGGTCTCCTTATCGATGGCGCGCCAATACGCGAAGGCACGCTCGAGCACGGGCGGGGAGACGCCATTTCCAAGATGGCCGACGACGTTGGACACCAACCGGTCGCGTGCCCCGGCGTCCATGACCTCGCGCACCAGGGTGCCGGCCTGGACGAAATCGTCGTCATCCGTGTGTGGGGTATACGCCGCGTGCATGAACTCGCCGCTGGCCTCCCATTTCTCCCGGTACGGGTGGCGCTCGGGGTCCGCCTGCGGGCCGCCCTTCGAGTTCGGTGCGTAGACCGGGTCGGTGACGTTCTGCACGCGCATGGCCCCATCCTTGCTGTAGCTGTGCACCGGTACCTTTGGTGCATTGACCGGGATCTGCTTGTAGTTCACCCCGAGGCGGGCACGGTGGGCATCGGCATACGAGAAGACCCGGCCCAGCAGCATCTTGTCCGGGCTGACACCGATCCCCGGGACGAGGTTGTTGACCTCGAAGGCGGCCTGCTCGATCTCGGTATGAAAGTCGGTCGGGTTGCGATCCAGTGTCAGCCGACCGACCTCGATCAGCGGGTAATCGGCGTGTGGCCACACCTTGGTCAGATCGAACGGATTGAACCGGTAGGTCCTGGCCTCCTCGAACGGCATGATCTGCATCTGCAGCGTCCAGCTGGGATGGTCTCCGCGCGCGATCGCCTCGAACAGGTCACGCCGGTGATAGTCGGCATCCACGCCGGCCAACCGGTCGGCCTCCGCCTGCGTGAGGTAGTCGATCCCCTGGTCGGTCTTGAAGTGGTACTTCACCCAGAAGCGCTCGCCGTTGGCATTGACCCACATGTAGGTGTGGCTGGAGTAGCCGTGCATATGCCGATAGGTCTTGGGGATGCCGCGGTCGCCCATCAGCCAGGCCACCTGGTGGGCCGTTTCGGGCGACAGTGTCCAGAAATCCCACTGCATGTCGTGATCGCGCAGGCCGGAGTCGGCACGGCGTTTCTGCGAGCGGATGAAGTGTTGGAATTTCATCGGGTCACGCATGAAGAACACCGGCGTATTGTTCCCCACCATGTCGTAGTTGCCCTCCGAGGTGTAGAACTTCAACGCGAAGCCACGGGGGTCACGCCAGGTGTCGGGGCTGCCGCTTTCGCCGGCCACGGTGGAGAAGCGGATCAGCGTGTCGGTCCGGGTGCCCGGCTGGAACACCGCGGCCTTGGTGTACCTGCTGACATCGTGGGTGACCTCGAAGCGGCCGAAGGCGCCGGAGCCTTTCGCATGGGGTTGGCGCTCCGGGATGCGTTCCCGATTGAAGTTCGCCATCTGCTCGATGAGATAGTGATCGTGCAACAGGATGGGCCCGTCCGGCCCCACCGTGAGCGAGTATTCGTCACTGGGTACCGGGATTCCGGCATCGGTTGTAGTGGATTTGCGGCCGTCGTTGTTCACGGTACTACCTCCCTGCATACGTGCATATCGACAATGACCAATCCCTGCGGCTGAGCAACAGCCTGCTTGGAAATCAGCTCAACCATGGCATGGGATTGCCGGGACAACTGCTGCGGGTCTCCCCAACACTGTAGTAAAGATTTTCCAGGAATGTGAAAGTGGCCCACAGCGGCAAACGGGGCAGTCAGTGATCGCGACGCGCCCTGCGTACGCCCGCCGGCGAGTACTTTCGTTTATTATCCCGTGGCCTGGGTGCCGCCACGGTCTCGACCGGCATGGCCCTCCCCGACAAGGACCGGTAGCGGTGGAACTGACTAATTACATCATCCTTGCCATCGGCCTGCTGCTGCTGTTGAGCGTGTATGCCAGCCTGCTATCGGCGCGGGTGGGCATGCCGCTGCTGCTGGTGTTCCTTGCCATCGGCATGCTGGTGGGTGAACAGGGGTTGGGTGGCATCAAGTACGACGATGTGCAGAGCGCACACCTCGTCGGCAGTCTGGCGCTGGCGGTGATCCTGTTCGACGGTGGCATGCGCACTGAGGTCGATACCTTCCGCGTCGGCCTGCGCCCGGCGCTGCTGCTGTCCACCTTCGGGGTGCTGATCTCGTCGGTGGCCACCGGCTGGGCCGCCATGTGGGCCTTCGACCTGCACTGGATGGAAGGCATGCTGGTCGGTGCCATCGTCGGCTCTACCGATGCGGCGGCGGTGTTCTCGCTGTTGCGCAATCAGGGGATCAAGCTGAAGCAGCGCGTCGGCGCGACCCTGGAGATCGAGTCGGGCAGTAATGACCCGATGGCGATCTTTCTCACCATCGTGCTGGTGGAGGCGCTGGCGACCGGGCAGAGCATACTGGAATGGCACTGGCTGCTGGCGTTCGTCAAACAGATGGGGCTGGGTGGGTTGGCCGGTGTGGGCGGCGGCTGGCTGCTGGTGAAGATGGTCAACCGCATCCGCTTGACCCCGGGTCTGTATCCCTTGCTGGTACTGGCCGGGGCGCTGGCCCTGTTCGGTATCGTGGCCAGCATCGATGGCAGCGGCTTCCTCGCGGTCTATCTGGCCGGCCTGGTGGTGGGCAACCGGCCGTTGCAGGCCGGCCACAACATTTTGCGTTTTCACGACGGCATGGCCTGGCTGGCGCAGATCGGTCTGTTCCTGGTGCTGGGTCTGTTGGTGCACCCGGCCGATCTGCTGGACCATGCCGGCCAGGCCCTGTTCGTCGCTGCTGTCCTGATGTTTGTGGCCCGCCCGCTGGCGGTGTTGCTGTGTCT
>JACDJA010002870.1_pt1 | contig 11722 bp, 12 predicted proteins | sample 7449241 | NCBI WGS metagenome assembly JACDJA01 (sample SAMN14253289, study PRJNA609438) | sludge metagenome | isolation source: initial anaerobic sludge | collected 2018-12-20 | reverse complement strand
GGCAAGACCCGACACCCAGGGCCACGCCAGCCCCATCGTCATGCCGGCAAGCGCGGCGAGCCCCGCGCCACCGGACGCGCCAAGCAGATACGGTTCGGCGAGTGGATTGCGGAACAGGGTCTGCATCAGCGCGCCGGCCAGCGCGAGCAGACCGCCACAGGCGAAGGCGGCGGCGACGCGTGGCGCGCGCAGCTCGGCAAGAATCTGCCGGGCGAGTTCACGGTCGTCTGGCAGCGTGCCGGCAAACAGCCCGAGCGCGACGGCCGCGAGCGCGGCCAGCGCAACGAGCGCGGTGCGGGCGAATGCGGACAGGTGCGAACCTTACTGTTGCGGGGCAGCGGCGGGCGGCGCCGTCGGCGGCAGCACGCTCACCCGCTGCATCACCACCGCTTCGAGCGGAACGTCGTCGTGCGGCCCGCGGCGGCCGCGCGGCACGGCGACGATGGCGTCGACCACGTCCATGCCTTCGACCACCTGGCCGAACACCGCGTAGCCCCAGCCCTGCGTGCTCTTGCCACGATGGTTGAGGAAGCCGTTGTCGGCGACGTTGATGAAGAACTGCGAGCTTGCCGAATGGGGTTCCATGGTGCGTGCCATCGCCAGCGTGCCGCGCAGGTTCCTCAGGCCGTTGTCGGCCTCGTTGGCAATCGGCGCACCGTTCGGCTTTTCAGTCATGTCGGCGGTCATACCGCCGCCCTGGACCATGAAGCCGGGGATGACCCGGTGGAACACGGTGCCGTCATAGAAACCGTTGCGGACGTAGCCGAGAAAGTTTTCGCTCGATTTGGGCGCCTGTGCCGGGAAGACTTCGACCGTGATCGCACCCTTGCTGGTTTCGATCAGCACGCGCGGGTTGGTGGGCGCCCCCGCTAGCGGCGTGGTGGAGACGGATGGCGTGGCGGGCTCGCCGGCACCGCAGCCGGAAACCGCGAGCATCAGGGTGGCAAGAAAAAGGGTGTTCGAGCGCAAGGACGGACGCAGCATTGCAGGGCTCCATGAAAAAGGTAGCCTGAATTCTAATGGCCACCGCCGCGGAGCCCAAGGCGTCCGCGTGTCGATATCGCCCGGTGGCTTATCGAGCTGCGGGTTCGCGCGTCTCGTCGGTTCGTTCCAGGTAACGGAACGTCAGATCGTTGTCCACGGCGAAATTCATGACGAAACGAAACGCTGCCGGATCGGCTTGAAGCAGGCGCATGTCGACGCGCAGCGCGCGCGCTCCCCCGAGCGTGACCGGTTGCACGGCGGGGGCATAGCGCAGCAGCTTGTCCTTGCCGAAACTGGAGAAGCCCCCGGCCAGCCGGTCGACCCAGTCGCTTGGCCGGAAGGGGCGCCCGCACGTCGTGACACCGAGAATGAGCAGGGCCTCGCACGCGTGATTTGCGGACGAGTCGGCCATGGACGCCTCGCTCATTGCGCGCCTCCCTTGCGGAGGAAGAAGGTCCACTGACCGGGGTGGGTCTGCTGGCTCTGCAACAGGACGTTGCCGGTCGCGGCACACCATGCCCCGACTTCTTCCCGGCTGGCCGGGCAGGTGCTGACGAGCTTCACGACCTGTCCCCAGAGCATTTTGCCAAGCACCCGGCTTGCCTCGATGACCGGGGTCGGGCAGGGCTTTCCGCTCACGTCGAGCGTGGCATCGGCGCTGATCGTGGCCTTGCTTCCCTTGCTGACGTGGTATTCGTTGACGCCGTCGGCCCCGCGTGTGGAATGGACGATCTCGTTGCCGGTGCGCGCCGCCCAGGCGAACAGATCGTCCCGCGTGCCCGGGCAATCCGATTTGAGCAGCAGGGTTTCGCCGGCGCGCAGGCCGTCCAGGGCGTGGCGGACGCCGAGCAGCGGGTGCGGGCAGACCTGGCCGGTCAGGTCCAGAACTGCGCTCGGTTCGTGTGAAATGGGGGCGTGCATGGTTGCGGTCTCCTGTGATCGATGTGATGCGGGTGCGCCGCGGGCGCGCTGGTCGCCAGGCTGACGCGTGGATGACGGCCGTTGCCGTACATCGAGCGCAATCGTAGCAATGCTGGAAATGAAAATAAAAGAATAAAAAGATATGATTTAATAACCATTGGTTATAAAGGCTTGCTTATAAAGGGTTCCATGAAGCTCCAGCAACTGCGCTATCTGTGCGAGGTCGTCCGTCAGGGATTGAATGTTTCGGCGGCGGCCGGGCAGCTGCATACCTCGCAACCGGGTGTGTCGAAACAGATCCGGCAACTGGAAGACGAACTGGGCGTTACCCTGTTCGTTCGTAACGGCAAGCGACTGGCGGAGCTGACCGAACCGGGCAGGGCGATCGTGGCCATGGCGGAGCGAGTCTTGCGCGAGGCGGACAATCTCAGGCAGGCGGGCAGGGATTTCGGTGACGAAACCAGCGGCAGCCTGGTCATCGCGACCACGCACACGCAGGCACGCTATGCCTTGCCCGCTGCGGTGAAAGCCTTTGTGCAGCGCTATCCCGCGGTCAATCTCGTGCTACACCAGGGCAATCCGAGCCAGGTCGCGCAGATGGTGCTTGCGGGCGAGGCGGATCTCGCCATCGCCACGGAGACCATCGCGGAAGTCAGGGAACTCGTCAGCATGCCGTGCCACACCTGGAACCACGGCATCATCGTGCCGCCCCGACATCCTTTGCTGAAGGCGGGTGCGCTGTCGCTGGAGGCGATCGCGCGGCATCCGGTCGTCACCTACGACAGCGCGTTCGCCGGCCGCTCGCGCATCAACCGCGCGTTCGAGCGCAAGGGGCTCGCGCCGCGGGTGGTGCTGACGGCGATCGACTCGGACGTGATCAAGACCTATGTCGAGCTCGGCCTGGGGGTCGGCATCGTCGCGCAGATGGCCTTCGATCCGCGCCGCGACAAGCGCTTGCGCATGCTCGACGCGGCGCATCTATTCGAGACCAGCACCACGCGCATCGGCCTGCGCCACGGCGCGTTCCTGCGCCGTTATATCTACGATTTCATCCAGTTGTTCGCGCCACAGTTGACACGCCGGATGGTGGACGCCGCGATGCGCGGCGGCGGCGTGGACTTCGTGCTCTGACGTCTGCGGGCGCCTATTCGCCGGTATCGCGGGCGCTTCCGAAATCGGACAGGCGCAGCGCGTTCAGCACCACCAGCAGCGAGCTTGCCGACATGCCGATGCCGGCAAGCCACGGCGTGACGTGACCGAGCGCGGCGGCGGGGATAGCGATGAGGTTGTAGCCGAGCGCCCAGCCCAGGTTCTGGCGCACGATGCGCTGCGTCTTGCGCGCGAGCGCCACGCCCTCGGCAAGCGTGGTGAGGCGGCCGCCCAGCATCACCATGTCGGCGGCGGCCTGGGCGACGTCGGTGCCTTCACCCATGGCGATCGACACCTGCGCGCCGGCGAGCACCGGCGCGTCGTTGATGCCGTCGCCGACCATGGCGACGATGCGCCCCGTCGCTTGCAGCGCCTTGACGTAGGCAAGCTTGTCCTCCGGCAGCGCGTTGGCGCGCCAGGCGTCGATGCCGAGCTGCCGCGCCACGTCTTCCACCACCGGCGCGGCGTCGCCCGACAGCAGGTGCAGGCGCAATCCCTTCCCGCGCAGGGCGGCGAGCGCGTCGGCGGCATCGGCGCGCAGGGTGTCGGCGAGCGCGAACCAGGCGATCGGTACGCCATCCTCGGCGAGTGCGATCCAGCTCGCTCCCGCCTGCGTCGCGGGCGGTGCGGCGTCCGTGGCGGCGAAGCGCGGCGTGCCCAGCCGGTAGGTGTGCCGGCCGATGCGCCCCGCGACGCCATGGCCTGGCGTGTTGCGCAAGTCGCGCGCGCCGGGTGCGGGCGTGACGCCGTGGCGCAGTGCGCGCGCGATGGGATGTTCGGAACCGGCCTCGAGCGCGGCGGCGAGCGCGCGCACCTCGACCGCGCTGCGCCCGGCCAGAGGCACCACTTCGCGCACCGCCAGGTGTCCGCGGGTGAGCGTGCCGGTCTTGTCGAAGACGAGGTCGGTGGCGCGCGCGAGCGTTTCCAGCGCATGGCCGCGTGTGGTGAGGAGCCCCAGCCGCGTCAGGCGCCCGGTGCCGCTGGTCAGCGCGGCCGGGGTGGCGAGTCCCAGCGCGCAGGGGCAGGTGACGACGAGAATCGACACCACGATCCACAGCGCGTGCGACGGATCGTGAATGAACCACGCGTAACCGACCACCGCGCTGATCACGAGCAAGAGCCCGACGAACCAGGCCGCGGCACGGTCGGCCACTTGGCCGATGCGCGGTTTCTCGCTCTGTGCGCGGTCGAGCAGGCGCACGATGGATGCCAGACGTGTGTCGGCGCCGAGACGATCCACCCGCACCACCAGCGGGCTCGCCTCGTTGAGGCTGCCGCCGACCACTTTGGCGCCGGCGGCCTTGGCGACCGGCAGCGACTCGCCGCTGAGCATGGCTTCGTTCACCGCGCTGTGCCCCTCGACCACTTCACCATCGGCGGGCAGGGTTTCCCCGGGGCGCACCAGCACGTGGTCGCCCGGCCGCAGGCGCGCTACCGGCACCTGCTCGGTGGCGCGCGCGGGCCAGGCGGGCAGTCGCGTGGCGGCGGCGGGGATGAGCTTGACCAGTTCTTCCACCGCCGCGCCGGCGCGGCGGCGCGCGTTCATTTCGAGAAAGCGCCCGGTCAGCAGCAGAAAGATGAACATGTTCACCGAGTCGTAATAGACCTCGCCTCGTCCGGTGAAGGTGCTGTAGACGCTGGCGACGAACGCCGTGCCGATGCCGAGTGCGACCGGCACATCCATGCCCGGCGTGCGGCGGCGCAGATCGCGCCAGGTGCCGACGAAGAACGGCCACGCCGAGTAGCCCACCACCGGCAGCGTCAGCACCAGGCTCGCCCAGCGCATGATGGTGCGGCTGTCGTCGCTCATGTCGGTCGCGGTGTAGGTCGGCAGCGCGTACATCATCACCTGCATCATGCCGAGTCCCGCGATCGCCAGGCGGCGGATCGCGGTGTTGCGCTCGCGCCGGTGGATATCGTCGGAACGGCCGGCATCGAAGGGGTGCGCGATGTAGCCGATGTCGGACACCGCCTTGAGGATCGCGGACAACTGGATGCGGTGGTCGTCCCAGCGCACGCGCGCGCGGCGCGTGGCGTAGTTGATGTCCACCGAGAGCACGCCGGGCAGCGCCGCGATGTGGCGCTCGTTGAGCCAGATGCACGCGGCGCAGACGATGTTCTCCAGAATCAGTGCCGCCTCGCGGACGTGCTCGGCCTCCACGTGCACGAAGCTTTCCTGGATTTCCGGCAGGTCGTAGAGGCCAAGTTGCGCGAGTTCGGCCTCGGCCTCGCGCGGGGTCGCGGGCAGCGCGGTGCGATGCGTGTAGTAGGCGCCCTGGCCGCTGTCGATGATGGTCTGGGCCACCGCCTGGCAGCCGTGACAGCACGCCGCGCGGCAGCTGCCTTCGAACGTGACGGGGTAATGTGCGCCGTCCGGAACCGGCTGGCCGCAATGGAAACAGGGCGAAAAAGACGGGGTGTCCGCGAGGCCGGGAGAGCGGCTCACGAAACACCCCGTGGCAGGGCGCCCGAATACGGCAGGCTCGGGAGAGAGGACGAGCCTGCAGCGGGCGCCGGATACAACGCATCTTTGGTGCCGGTGGCGGCTGCCAGACGGCCGGAGCACCGGGTAAGCGCTCCGGTTGGCAAACCTGGTGCCGTAGCTCGTGACTGCGGCACCGATCCGGAAAAACTGATCCTGCGTGTTACTGTCGCCATTCTTCAAATTGCCATGCGCGGCTGCCGGGACGGCAAATCCGGCATTATATGCCGGGTGTCAAAACGTCCTGGCCGGAAGCGGGCCGGCACATAACAGGCTTGAAGATGCGCATATCATAATATACCGATGCCGCATCGGCAAGGGGGGCGGGGTATGATCGCCGGCATGTTCCACGGTGAGTCCTGCTTTCCACCCGTCGACACCGCGCTCGCCCACCCCAACGGCCTGTTGGCGAAGGGTGGCGATCTGTCGTTGCCGCGTCTGCTCGACGCCTACCGCCACGGCATCTTCCCCTGGTTCAACCCCGGCGAGCCGATCCTGTGGTGGAGCCCCGACCCGCGCATGGTGCTCGTGCCGGACGCCATCCGCGTCGGCCGTTCGCTCGCCAGGCGCCTGCGCAATGCGGGCTTCGAAACGCGCGTCGACACCGCCTTCGTCGAGGTGATGCGCGGCTGCGCCGAGCCCCGCCAGGGCGAGGCGGGCACCTGGATCTCACCGGTGATGATCGCCGCCTATTCGCGTCTGTTCGAGGCGGGTTTTGCGCACTCGGTGGAAACCTGGCACGACGGTCGCCTGGTGGGTGGGCTATATGGCGTCGCCATCGGTCGCATGTTCTATGGCGAATCCATGTTCAGCCGCATGCCCGACGCGTCCAAGGTGGCGCTGGTGCGGTTGGCGCGGCAACTGCACGCCTGGGGTTTCGGCCTCATCGACTGCCAGATGGAGACCCCGCATCTTGCCCGCATGGGCGCGCGCCCGATCCCTCGCGCCGCATTTGTGGCGCGGCTCGCGCAATTGGTAGACTTGCCGCATCGTCCCGGTCCCTGGCGTTTCGATGTACCCGACTGAGCCGCCTTTCCAGCGCATCCAGTTCTATCTGACCGCGCACTACGACTGCAGCTATCTGCCTGGTCGGCGCGCTCGCTCGCAGGTCGCCACGCCGGCGCATCTCATCGATGCCCATGCGTACAGCGCGCTGATCCGCGCGGGTTTTCGTCGCAGCGGGCAGTTCACCTACCGGCCGCATTGCGAGACCTGTCAGGCCTGCGTGCCGGTGCGCGTCGACGTCGCGCGCTTTGCGCCCAACCGTACCCAGCGCCGCTGCCTCGCGCGCAACCGGCATCTCACTGCGCGCTTCCTGCCGCTCGATTTTCACGCAGCGCATTACACGCTGTATCGCCGCTATCTCGCCAGCCGCCACGCCGGCGGCGGCATGGACCGCGACAGCGCCGAGCAGTACACGCAGTTCATGTTGTCGTCCAACGTCGATTCGGTGCTGGTGGAGTTCCGCGACGGCGACGAGCCGGTGATGGTTGCGGTGATCGACCAGGTCGAGGATGGGTTGTCCGCCGTCTACACCTTCTTCGACCCGGCACGCGAAGCGCAGAGCCTCGGCGTCTATGGCGTGCTGTGGCAGATCGAGCTCGCGCAGCGGCTGGAACTGCCCTACGTGTACCTCGGCTACTGGATCGCGGAAAGCCGCAAGATGGCCTACAAGCAGCAGTACGCGCCGCTGGAGGGCTTGCGCGACGGCCGCTGGCAGGTGATCGACGCGGCATGAGGCGGGTGTTCGCGGCAGCGGCGCTGGCGCTGCTCGCCGGCTGTGCGCTCACGGTGAGCGATCCGCGCGCGCTCACACCCTTCGACAGCTTCGTGCCGCTCGCGGCGGATGCGCGGGTGTGGGTCGAACCGAGCTACGAGGCGTATGGCGCGCGCGTCGCCGCCGCGCTGCCGGCTGCCATCGCGCGCGTGGAGGCGGCGCATTACCTGCCGTTCGCGCGTGCGCCGCGCGTCCACGTGTGCGGCACCGAGGCCTGTTTCCAGCGTTACGTACTGACGCCGAAATTGTCCGCCGCCGTGGTGCCGGACAACCGCCTGATTCTGTCGCCCAATCTCGATGGCAAGGAAAGCCACCGCGTGTCGGCGCTCCTCACCCACGAGCTCGCCCACCTGCATCTGGGCCAGCGCATCGGTCATTACCACCCGACGCTGCCGGTGTGGTTCCACGAGGGCTGGGCGGTACTCACCGCCGACGGTGGCGGCGCCGAATACGTCAGCGACGCGCAGGCACGCGCGGCGGTCCGCGCCGGACGCCGCGTCAACCTCGCCCTGCGCGATGTCCCCGGCAAGCGCCATCGGGCCGGGGCGTCGGGTCTCAATATTTTCGAGTTCTACCGTCAGTCCATGCTCCTGGTCGGCTGGCTGAAGGCACAGGACACGGCGCGCTTTCGCCGGCTGGCGCTGGCGGTGCAGGACAACGCCGATTTCGAGATCGCCTTCTGGAACATCTACGGCCAGGCCCCCGCCGACCGTCTCGCCGGGTTCTTCGACGGCGTTCTGGGCGATAATCTTCAGCTCCCCATCCAGGCCGCCCCGGCCCAACCCTGACCGCACGATGAAACCCTATCTTGACCTGATGCGCCACGTGCTTGAATACGGCACGAAGAAAGACGACCGCACCGGCACCGGTACGCTCTCGGTGTTCGGCTGGCAGATGCGCTACGCGCTCGGCGAAGGCTTCCCGCTCGTCACCACCAAGAAATGCCATCTGCGCTCGATCGTCCACGAGTTGCTGTGGTTCTTGCAGGGCGACACCAACATCGGTTACCTCAAGGACAACGGCGTTTCGATCTGGAACGAATGGGCCGATGCCAACGGTGATCTTGGCCCGGTCTATGGCCACCAGTGGCGCACGTGGCCCGCGCGCGACGGTGGCAGCATCGACCAGATCAGCGAGGTGGTGAAAACGCTCAAGACCAACCCCGACTCGCGGCGCATCATCGTTTCCGCCTGGAACGTCGCCGATCTCGACCGCATGGCGCTGGCGCCCTGCCACGCCTTCTTCCAGTTCTACGTCGCCGACGGCCGCCTTTCCTGCCAGCTCTACCAGCGCAGCGCCGACATTTTCCTTGGCGTGCCGTTCAACATCGCTTCCTACGCCTTGCTAACCATGATGATGGCCCAGGTGACAGGTTACGCGCCGGGAGAGTTCATCCACACCCTCGGTGACGCCCATCTCTACCGCAATCATATGGCGCAGGCCGAGTTGCAATTGGGGCGTGAGCCCTTCCCGTCGCCAACCATGCACCTCAACCCGGCCGTGCGCTCTATCTTTGACTTCGACTTCGACGATTTTGCATTGACCGGCTACCAGGCGCACCCACGCATTGCCGCGCCGATCGCCATCTAGGAGGCAACATGACCGACCGACCGCGCATCGCCTATGTGGTGGCCATGGATGAGAACCGGGTCATCGGCCGCGACAACGACCTGCCCTGGCGATTGCCCGACGACATGCGCTGGTTCCGTGAGAAGACGCTGGGCAAGCCATGCATCATGGGGCGCAAGACCTACGACTCGCTGCCGGATCGGTTCCGCCCCCTACCCGGTCGCCTGAACATCGTCGTAACGCGCAATAGCGACTATCAGGCGTTGGGGGCGGTTGTCGTTCACTCGGTAGATGAGGCGTTGCAGGCGGCCGGCGACGTAGAAGAGGTCATTATCGTTGGTGGTGGCGATTTGTTCCGCCGCCTGATGCCGGTCGTGGATCGTCTTTACTTGACTCAGGTGCATGGCGCAGTCGAAGGAGACGTATTCTTTCCACCTGTAGATTTGAGTCAATGGCACGAGACGTATCGACAGGAGCACCCGGCCGACGAGCGCCACCCGCTGCCGTTCACATGGCTTATTCTCGATCGGAAAAGTGCCTAGGCGAAAACCTGATGTATTGGTTATAAGACGATTTCAGATGCCAATAACGGACCCAAAAATCGCACAGGAATCACGGAGAGTACTGAAAAATAGCCCCCTTTCCCTATCTGTTCGCAGTGTCCTCTGTGTTCCCATGGCCATTTAAGAATAGTCCGGAACTTTAGCTGACCACATTTGCCTGAGCACGCAATCCTCAGTAGACTTGTCCCGCAATCGCGAATCAACCCGGAAGGATTTATCCTCATGGAACCAGAACTCATCACTATTTTGGAAGGCCCCACCCCCGATTTTATGCCCAATCCGCAGGGTTGGGTGCAATCAATCTACGAGGGGCCATCGGAGGCCGACGTGGCCCTCTGCCAGCTGCGTACCGGCAACGGCCCCGACATTGTGGAACGCTCCCTCCGCGCCTGGAAAGAGGGGCGCTCGGTGCGCCTGGACTATCCCGATGATTTACGCCTGCGGCAACAGGTCGACGTCGTAGCCCTGCGACTGACCAAGATCGAAGAGGGTGATCTGTTGCTGTTGTGGGTGACGCTGCCGTGGGAGCTGCAAGACGTTGAAGAAGGGGACGAGTCTGACGACGATATCGACTCAGATATCCCGTTCTAATAGCGACAACCGCGCAGGGAGGGGGCCATGACCTACGAGACAATCCTCTATTCCGTCAGCGACGGCGTGGCGACGATCACATTGAATCGCCCGGCCAAGCTTAACGCTTTCGACGATCAGATGATTGCCGAGACGACCGACGTCTTCAAGAGCGCCGGCCGGGATGGAGCCGTGCGCTGCATTGTCCTCACCGGCGCGGGCCGCGGCTTCTCCTCCGGCCAGGACCTCGGCGCTTTCCAGGAACGCGGCGAGAACATCTCCATCGGCGAACACCTGCGACACGGCTATCACCGGCTCATCCGCCAGATGGTGACGCTGGAGAAACCCATCATTGGGGCGATCAACGGCATCGCCGCCGGGGCGGGCTGTGGCGTGGCGCTGGCGGCCGATATTCGCATCGCGTCCGACAATGCGTCATTTATGCTGGCTTTCAGCCGCATCGGTCTCATTCCCGATAGCGGCACGAACTGGTTTTTGCCCCGCCTCATCGGCTACGCGCGGGCCTTTGAGATGGCCGTGACGGCCGACCGTGTGCCCGCCGCCCAGGCATTGGAGTGGGGGCTGGTTAACCGTGTCGTGCCCGCCGCACAGTTACCGGAGATCACCGCCGCGTGGGCGCGCCGCCTGGCCGATGGCCCGACGCTGGCCTTTGTCCTGACGAAGCGGGCCATGAACCGGGGTTGGGATATGGATCTGAGCGAAGCGCTTGAATACGAGGCTTATCTGCAGGAAGTGGCCGGCCGTAGCGCGGACAACCGCGAGGGCATCGCCGCCTTTCTGGAGAAGCGGGACGCCCGGTTCACCGGGGCCTAATTCCCGTCGGTCACGTAGATATTCTCCCCGGCGACGACAAAAATCGATTGTGGCGTGTCTGTCACGGCGAAATCAGCGCCGCGGCTGATGATGTCGACCCCGTTCTCATCCATGATGCGATACTGATTGAGAACAACTCCGCCCCGGCTCAACTGCACGAGGCGGCCGCTCCCCGAATCGAACACAAAGATCGACGCGTTCAAACCATTGCCGACCAGCTTGACAGTCGTCGGGGCGACAAAAGGCGTCGCCAGACCGGAAGCCAGCAGATCCGTTTCGTCCCAATGGACGCGGCCGGACCGCGTGTCATAGTAGCGGATGCGGCCGTCGGCATATAGCACCACCAGACTGCCGTCCTCCGTGTAGAGGTCGAAATCAACTGCCCCCTCCAACCCCATGCTGGCGCTGAAGGCAATTGCCTCGTCGCCCGGGAATTGGGTGAAACCTTCGCCCGCATAATACTTCCAGATCTGCTGCGCTTCGCTGTCCAGCACGTACAGCCGGTCGAGATAATCAGCCATGGCCACAGGGTCGAGCCAGGCGCTACTGTTGGCCAGGGTGGCGCCGCCGATGTCGCCCAAATTGGGATAGTAGTGGAAGAGGCCGCCGCCAAGGTCAATCATCGTGATACTGTCGCGTGTCTCCGAGGCGATGCCCGGCAGCCAGATCAGGTCGAACAACGTCCCGACAGCTATTGTGCCCACGGATTGGCCGCCGAAGGCGATAATGGGTGGTTCCTCGGTCGTCAACGTGGTGTAGCTTTCGTCGGTCGGCAGGTAAACTACGCGGTTGGCGGCCTCGTCCAGTACGGCCAGGCCGCCGTCGACCCCGCGCAGGGTGATCCCCGTCAGATTGGCCCCCGGTTCGAACTGG
>JACDJA010002869.1_pt1 | contig 11731 bp, 14 predicted proteins | sample 7449241 | NCBI WGS metagenome assembly JACDJA01 (sample SAMN14253289, study PRJNA609438) | sludge metagenome | isolation source: initial anaerobic sludge | collected 2018-12-20 | reverse complement strand
TTCTGGATGCGGATGTCGCTCATGCCAGGGCCTCCGCTTGTTGCTCGACCGGATCGGGACGCAGCTCCAGCACCAGCCGTTCGATGCCGTTGGCGCGCAGTCGCACCTCGAGGTCATTGGGCGACACGATCACCTTCTCGACCAGCAATTTCACGATCCGTGTCTGCTCCGCCGGGAACAGTTGATCCCAAATCGCGTCGAGCCGGGTCATGGCCACGGTGATCTTGGCTTCGTCCAAGGTCGGGTCGAGCTTGATCGCTTGCGGCAGCATGTCGCCGAGCAGATTCGGGGCACGCAGGATCGCTCGCAGTTGATCGAGTACCGCCGATTCGAGTTCTGCGGCAGGCAGTCGCGGCAGGCCCGAGGCGCCCGCATGTTCCTTGGCGTCCCGCTGGGGCACGTAGTAACGGTAGCGCCGGCCATTCTTCTTGGTGGTGTGCCACGGCGACAGCGCACGGCCGTCGTTGCCGAACACGATGCCCTTGAGTAGATAGGGAACCTTGGCCCGCGTCGTGTTGGCCCGCACCCGGCCATTCGTCTCCAGGATCGCGTGGACGCTGTCCCACAGTTCGCGGCTGATGAGGGGCGGGTGTTCGGCCTGGTACCACTGGTCCTTGTGCCGCAACTCGCCAAGATAAGTCCGGTTGCTCAGGAGCTTGTAGATGTGGCCCTTGTCGATCGGCCTGCCATCGCGAGTCTTGCCGTCTTGTGTGGTCCACGCCTTCGACATCACGCCATCCAGTTTCAGCTCCTTGACCAGTGCGGTGCTGGAGCCGAGTTCGACGAAACGCTGGAAGATGTGCCGGATCAGTTTGGCCTCGCGCTCGTTGGGCACCAACCGTCGGTTTTCGACGTCGTAGCCCAGCGGCGGCACGCCCCCCATCCACATACCCTTGCGCTTGCTGGCTGCGATCTTGTCGCGGATGCGCTCGCCAGTGACCTCGCGCTCGAACTGCGCGAAGGAGAGCAGGATGTTCAGCATCAGCCGCCCCATGGAGGTCGTCGTATTGAACTGCTGAGTGACCGACACGAACGACACGCCATAGCGCTCGAACACTTCTACCATCTTGGAGAAGTCCGCCAGGCTGCGCGTCAGGCGGTCGATCTTGTAGATGACGACCACGTCGATCTTGCCGGCTTCGATGTCCGCCATCATGCGCTGGAGCGCCGGTCGTTCCATGTTGCCGCCGGAAAAGGCGGGATCGTCGTAATCGTCGGCGACCGGTATCCAGCCTTCGGCACGCTGGCTGGCAATGTAGGCATGACCGGCATCGCGCTGCGCATCGATGGAGTTGTATTCCTGGTCCAGCCCTTCATCGGTGGATTTGCGCGTGTAGACCGCGCAGCGCATGCGGCGCTTCAAGACTTCGCTCATCGTCCACCTCTCTTCTTGGTGGCGGGCTTGGTCTTGCCATTGGACGGCGGCTTGAGGCCAAAGAACAGCGGCCCCGACCAGCGCATACCGGTGATTTCGCGGGCGATCATCGAGAGGCTCGGGTACATGCGCCCCTGGAAGTCATACTGGCCGTCGGCGGTTGCGATCACGCGGTACTCGACGCCTTTGTATTCGCGGACCAGCACTGTGCCTGCGGCCGGACGGTAGTCGCGGTCGCGCTTTTTCACCTTGCCGGTTTCGACCAGAGATTCGATGCGACGCCGGTTGCGATCCAGCAGGTTGGCATCGACCTTGCGGAATTCCAGCTCCTGCAGCCGGTAGGCAATCCGGCGTTCGAGGAACTGGCGGTTGTGGGTGGGCGTGTCGCCACCGACCAGCTTCTGCCAAAGCGCCCGGATCTCTGCCATCGGCATCTCGGGCAACCGGGCGATCTGCGCCGCCACCGATGGCTGCGTGGAAAATGATGGTGTTTGCGTGCTCATTTCGACTCCGTAGTTGTCTTGTTGACGGGGTCTGTATGAACGCGCTGGTTGCCAAAGAAGCCAAGCTCAAACTCGCTCGCTTCTGCCCTGGTTACGGACTGTTCTGTGCCGATGATACGTATGCGTGCCAGGCCGTTGGCCAGCAACGACGCGATCTCGTGGCGACGCTGTTCCGGCGTCATCCGCTCCGGTGGTAGATGGTTGATATGATGCATCGGTGGCGGTCCTCTCGGTCAAACTCACATGCAGTGAAATTGTCCGGATGGACTGCCGCCGACACCATGAGGGAGTTTCGGAGTCGTGCGAACCGATGCTGGTTACTGCGAAAAGGCAGGTCCCTTTTAGTTCGCCAGATGACGGGCGAGGATGGTCTTCATCAACGAATTGCCGGGCTGGGTGCTGGCGATCATGTCCCGGATCTGCTCATTGACCTGCTGGGTTGGCAACCCAGCGTTCTCCGCCGCCTGCGTGACTGCCGAATAAGCATCGAGCACATCAGCGCCGGTGATGTCGTAGCCATAGCCGAGAGAGATCCAGCGCAACGCAGCGAGACCTGCGGCGAGCGCGAATGCTGGCTGCTTCTCGGCGTAGTCACGGGCGGCGCGCGTCAGCGTGCGCGGATCGGTCGGGCTGCGTGTTGCCAACTCAGCAGCCACTGCGAAGAGCCCCGCGTCTTTCGCTGCCGCGAACCATTTGCCCTCGGCGCCAGGCGTGCTGGCAATCAGGTCGCGCAGAATCTCATCTGGCTGTTTGTGGGAATACTTCTTGGCAATGGCGCGAAACGTCGCCAGGTTCGTCGTGCCCTGATTCGCCTCGATGGCATAGCGGCAGTAGGCCTCGTCTAGCAAACCGGAGGACGACAGGATTTCTTCGCAGGCCTGGGCAATTTGCCAGCCAGGATCATTGAGACCGCGCGACTCCTCGGCGTAGCGGATCGCCTCCGCCTTCTTGCCCATCGCCGATAACGCTTTCACACCCCAGCGCCGATCGTGCCACCACTTGAACGGCGCCTTGTCGAGCAACGCCAACAGTTCCTGGTGGCGGCCCGCCGCGTACATCGATGCCAGGCAAGCGCTGGTGCCTTTGAAGAATCCATGTCCGGAAGCCTTCGGGCTCCACACGCTTTCGACGACCGGCAAAAACTCATCGGCCCAGTGCGACGCCAGTTCCGGCGTCACACACAACTCGCCCCAGTAATCGCCGAGCAGTTCGATGTAGGGCATCTCGTCGTCCTGCAGCGCTTGCCACAAGCGTTCGAGCCAGCGTTGTCGCAGCTTCGGCTCGACCTCAGCCTTGACGATGATGGGCACCAGGGTATCGATGGCCTTGTTGACGGCCGAACCCAGTGCGCCCGATGAGCTGTCCACCTGTTCCAGCGCCGGAGAGAGCTTTTCCAGCAGGGTGATGGACCCCTCAGCTGCGAGCAGGGGCTCCTTGCGGGCGACCTGCTTGATCTCGGCCAAGGCTTCCTTGATCCGCTGCACCGGCGTGTCGGACCGCCAACCAAATGCATGCCGGCGAAAACGGGAAGCGAATTGCCACTTGTGGGCGCTCATGATCGATCCACCATGAGCTATCGCACCGGGTACTGGCCGTTGCGGATGAAGCGGTCGTAAGTGTCTTCCTCCGGTTCCTCATCATCGTGCCGCGCCCCCTGCCACTCGGCCTCGGGCAGCAGTAGCAAGGTCAGTGTGTAGTCGTACTGACCCGCGACGCGCGTTATTTCCGTGACTGGCATGCTGACAGGTTCACGGGCAAACCAGGACTGGGCGCGCCCCGTCCGGCTGTCGGCGATTTCAAAGGCGTTGTGGCTGTGCGCCAACGCATCGTGCGGCAGCTCGATGGTGTTCTTGCGCGTCGCGAAGTAGGCGCCGGACCTGAGCGCCGCCTTGTTCGATTTGGCCCACAGCATGTGATCGTCGCGGCTGGCCACCAGCACGGCGCGCCGGGGTGCGATCTCGGTCCAGCGCAGGGCAGCAGCTGTCAGCGATACCCCATAGCGGTCAGCGCAGTGGCCGAGCAGATCGAAACTGACCGGTTGACCTTCCACCTGCCGCCGGAAGTCGTCCAGCGGCATCAGCAGGGTCGAAGCGAACAGATCCGCCTCGGCTTCGATGTCACGCTCGTTGTTGTCACCCGTCTCGATGTCGTCGTCGCCGCATTCGAACAGGTCTTGCTGATGGCGGTGCAGTATGTAGTGGCCGAACTCATGCGCAATCGTGAAGCGCTTTCGGCCTTCCGACGGGGTGGCGCTGTTGTAGAGGATCAACCACTTCGAGCGCGCCTTGTTGGCCTTCAGCAGACCATCGAAACCTTCCAGATCCTCGCCCCGAACTGTGTCGATCGGCGAGCCTGCAAAGCATTGGCGGGAATACTCCAGCGCCAGCTCGTCAACCTTGACCGGAAAGCGATCCGCACCGAGAACCGTGTTGAGCATGGACGAGATGCGGTTGGCCTCGGCCATGGGCTTTTTCGCGTCCGTCATTCATCTTCCCAGGCATCGAGGATCTTGCGGATCTTCTTCTTGTCCGGCTCGGACATGTTCTTGTACTTACGGAAGAAGGCCTCGTCGAGCACTTCCTCGTCCGGGGTGGTTGCCGACTCGGTCAGCAGGAACTCCGTGGTGACCTCGAGGACGGCGGCGATCTTGCCGATCTTCTCGGCCGATGGTTTCGGGTCGTCTTTGTTTTCCAGTTCCCAGATGTAGCTCTTGCTGGAGTCGGTCAGTTCGGCCAGCTGTTCCAGGCTGAGCTTCTTTTGCTTCCGCAATGCGCGGATCTTGTCCCCCAGGGGCGATGGCACTGGTATTTCCTCATTTGTTGGCTTCAATCCGAAAATAATACCACTAGGCCGAACGATTTCGTACCTGCTTGACAAACTCATAACCGCTCCGCGACAATCTGAATCGTTCGGTACACCGAACGCCATCGGTCTGCACACCCCAACAAGAAGAAGGGGCCGTCGAGGCTGATACCAAGCCGATTCAAACCTTTGAGGGAGATGTAGATGAACGATGCAGAAAACCTGAGCAAGCTCCTGGGCCACCTGCCGCCGGTGGTGTTCCGTGAATTCATGGTGGATGAATTCGGCCTACCCATGCCGGATGCGGACACCAAGAAGCCCAAGAAAGAACAGCGTGAACAGATGGAGGCTGTGCTCGCGGCTCTTGTGGTGGGCGAGCGGCAACGGATCGAAGAAGTGGCCGAACGGATCGTGCTGCTGTCAGACGGCGCCGGCCAGGACGTCATCGACGGTTTCAAGGACGACATCTTCGATGACGCCGCTCGGGAAGCCTTCGCCGCGATTCCGAACCAGTACGAGCGGGCGCTATGGCTGCACATCCATGAACCCGTGATCTTCGAGGAAGCCCTCAACGCCCGACAGGCGGACGTGTTCCGGCAAAGCGCCTCCTGCTACTCCGGATTCATGGCACCTGCCAGCCTGGCGGTACTCGACGACGCGGCGTCCAAGGCGGCGTTCCACCAGACCGTCGCCCAGCAACTCGGATGCTCCAATGACGCGGTTGCGATCCAGATCTTCAAACGCCTCCGGCCCGACACGCAGACCGGCGAGGACGTGGATCTGTACCAGATCAGCATCCATCACAACCGCCCACCGGAAATCATCGACTGCGTGCAGTCGAGCGAATTGGTTCCCCAGGAGGTGATCCGGGCGGTGTCTTCGCACATCACCTACGAGCCGGCCAATGGGCACCTGGAGGTGCTGTCGAAAGACACGGCGGGACGCGAAGCGTTGGCGCGCATTGTGGCCGACACCCTGCTGCAATCGCCCATCACCGGCGAGAAGATCCCGCTCAAGCAATACGACTACCAGAGCCTGGCGGCGCTGCGTAATTTCGACTTGTCCGGCGAGCCGGTAGCGTTCGTCAAGGTCGTCGAGATCGGCTACGCCGCCGGCAATGGACGGTCGCTCCTGGTGAAGATCTGGACCAAGGACGTCGATGACATCTACGCGGCCGCCCGGTCGTTGATTGGCCCCGCCTTCGACTTCCGCGATCACCACCTCAACTACGCCAAGCTGTCCATCAAGCTGAAAAAGGTCGGCAAGGACCGAGCGCGGACGATTACCGTGATCCTGCGCGACGACAACAAGTGCAACATCAAGACCAAGCGGGAAAAGGATCGGGCGCTGTGCGACCGACTGCTAGCCAAATGGCATCTGGTGAAGGAGATCGGCCATGTCGTCGAAGCCCCTGCCGACACAGTCGCTGCTTGATCTGATCGACCTGTTCGAAAAGTCTGGGCAGCCGATTGCCGACGGCGACGGACAGCGGCTTCGTGGGGTACCCGGGTGGAGTGTCCTTCGGCGGACATCTTTGACGCCAAAGCTGCTGGAGCAGTGGACCGACTGCGTTGGCTACGCCGGGAGCTACCCAGCATCGCTTGATGACGATCTCGTTCAAGTCGACCTGACTGAAGATGACCAAGCTGATCGGTATCGCTACCGCTGCCCTGAGACCTTTCGGTGGAAGTCTGTCCCCGCTGCCGAGGTCGCCATCTACAGCGTTCGGCCAGCTGCAATCCTGAGCACCGTCGCCGATCTCCTGGGTATCGCGCAGGCTTTGCGAAAAGGAATTAATGCGCCGCTGCTGGAAGATTCCCTCTGGCATTTGGGGAAGGCACGAATCGGACCCGCGCTGACTGACGTCTGGCTCGTTCGCGGCTTGGCGCACTCTGTCGAAGAGGTATTTCGCCACTTCAACCAGACAAGTCTTCCTGACCAGGGTCTGATTTTGTCGTCTGGCGGCGTATTGCCGCAGTTTGTTCGCCCGCCTCGCAGCTACCGCTTCGCGTCGCTTCGAGAAGCAATCGTCGACTATGTCGCGACGCCATGCATCGACATGGATCTGCTGCATCGAATCTTGGCCGCGCCACCCGATGGCGCGATCCGCCCCGTGTTGCCGGTGCACTTTGACGAGTACACCAACACGCTGACCATCCGCACAAAGACCAAGCCCTGGACGATCAAGGGCGAGCGCCAGGCTGCAGCAGTCCGCTACATGTTCGAACAGGCCATCAACGACAGATGGCTTCTTCCAGCTGCCGAGATTCTCGGCGCAGCCTATGCCGACAAGAAGACCACTCGCAGCCAGCGCATGCAGAACCTGTTCAGCGGCAACACGGAGTGGGAGGACTACATCGACAACCCTAAAAAGGGGAAGTACGGCTTCCGCCGCGATTGACCTGCCACCAGTTGGCAGCACCACGCACAACCGCCTTCGGGCGGTTTTTTGCTTTCTGGCCTCCGCTCTTCCCCTCAAAAGCTGCGCCCGTACATCCGCCCGTACATGGCGGCGGCAGACGCCCGCACAGGCCGACTTCGAAACTGACCTCACGAATTCGCAACAACCAGAAGGAGTGCATCGTGAGTGTCAAACATCTGAATCAAGGCCAATTGGCCGAACGCTGGGGAGTCAGCGAAGCCACGCTTGAGCGCTGGCGTTCCGAGGGAATCGGCCCGGTATTTCTGAAGCTGCAAGGCCGCGTTGCGTATCGCATCGAGGACATCGAAGCCTACGAGGCCGAGAGCCTGCGCAAGAGCACCTCCGAACGCGTCAATGCGGGAGGTGCACTGTGAACCGCATCTTCCCCGACGAAGTCCTGGCCACCCCGGCCGGCGAGCTCGCCGCGCTTGGCAGCGAATCGCTGTTCCAGCTCAAGAACGACGCGGCTGATCTCCTGGCTGCGGCCAAGGCGATCGTCGAGCACGTCGATCGCGCACTGGACCTCAAGTACGCCGACCGCGCCCATCAGCTGCGCCTGGCTGCAGGCAAGGATACCGGCGTCGTCCATTTTGACGACGGGCACGTCCGCATCACTGCCGATCTGCCCAAGAAAGTCGACTGGGATCAGAAGCGGCTTGCCGAGATCACCCAGCGCATCGCCGCCAACGGTGACGACCCGTCCGAGTACGTGGAGATCAGCTATCGGATCTCGGAAACCAAGTTCAACGCGTGGCCCGAGTCGCTCAAGAGCGCCTTCGCACCGGCACGCACCCTCAAGACCGGCAAGCCGGGCTTCCGTCTCGCTCTGCTTCAGGAGTAATCGCCATGAAAACCAAAACTTCGCTGCTCGAACTGCTGCGCAAGCAGCCTGAACTGTATCTCCGGGATCTGCCGGAAAACATCCGCATCCCGGCACTGGACGGCAATCGCCCCGACGAAGTCGTGCGTCGCCTCGAAGACGCCACCATCGATGACTTGGCATTCGCGATCCAGGGCATGGAGTCGGAATCCCGTCTGATCCATCGCCGTCTGGGCGGTCTGCGCGACCTGTATGAAATGGCCCGCAAGCGCGGCGCACTCGGCGTGACCACCGTCACTGACGCGTTCGCCAATATCAGCACCGAGGAGGCTGGCAAATGAGCCTCCCCATCATTACTGCAGACCAGCGCTTGGCCGAGCGCCGTGGCGTGAAAGGTGTGCTCGTCGGCAAGAGTGGCATCGGTAAGACGTCACAGCTCTGGACGCTGAAACCCACGGCCACGCTGTTCTTCGATCTCGAGGCCGGGGACTTGGCCGTCGAGGGCTGGGCGGGCGACACGATCCGTCCGCGCACCTGGCAGGAGTGTCGTGACTTCGCGGTGTACATCGGCGGACCGAACCCGGCGCTGCGCGACGATCAGCCGTTCAGCCAAGCCCACTTCGATGCCGTGTGCGCGCGCTTCGGTGATCCGGCCGTGCTGGACAAGTACGACACCGTGTTCGTCGACTCCATCACCGTGGCCGGACGCCTGTGCCTGCAATGGTGCAAAGGCCAGCCCCAGGCCTACTCCGAGAAGACCGGCAAACCCGACAGCCGGGGTGCGTATGGGCTGATGGGCCAGGAAATGATCGCATGGCTGACCCACCTGCAGCACACGCGCGGCAAGAACGTCTGGTTCGTCGGCATCCTCGACGAGCGCCTCGACGATTTCAATCGCCGCGTGTTCTCCCTGCAGATCGACGGTTCCAAGACCGGCCTGGAACTGCCCGGCATCGTCGATGAGGTCGTCACCTTGGCCGAGCTGAAGGCCGATGACGGCGCCAGTTACCGCGCTTTCGTCTGCCACACGCTGAACGCATGGGGCTACCCCGCCAAGGACCGCTCCGGGCGGCTCGATCTGATCGAGGAGCCGCACCTCGGCCGCCTCATGGAGAAGATCGCCGGCCCGGCCAGGCCCGCTACCGAACGGCTCGATTTCGCGCGCCCCGCGCCCGCTGCCATCCCCGAATCCACTTCGACTCAGGAGTCCTGATCATGACCTATTTCGATTTCAATTCCGCTTCCGAACAGACCTCTTTCGACCTGATTCCCAAGGGCGCGCTGGTGCGCGTCCGCATGACCATCAAGCCGGGTGGCTTCGATGATCCATCGCAAGGCTGGACGGGCGGTTACGCCACCCGCAACGACAACACCGGCTCGGTGTACTTGAACTGCGAGTTCGTCGTGATGGAGGGCGAGTTCGCCCGTCGCAAGATGTGGTCGCTGATCGGCCTGCACAGCCCGAAAGGCCCTGAGTGGGCCAACATGGGCCGCACGTTCATCAAGGCGATCCTGAACTCCGCGCGCGGCGTTCACCCCGGCGACAACAGTCCTGCCGCGCAGAACGCGCGCCGCATCAGCGGGTTTGCCGATCTCGATGGGATCGATTTCCTGGGCAAGGTCGACTGGGAGAAAGACCAGAACGGCCAGGACAAGAGCGTCATCAAGTCCGCGATCACACCCGACCACAAGGACTACGGTGCCCTCATGGGCGGGGCCGCAAAGCCTGCGGTGTCAGGGGCAGCCAACGGGTCGAACGCGTATGCCCAGGCCACGGGCCGTGCCTCCGTGCCGGGTCGCCCGAGCTGGGCACAGTAAGGGGGACGCCGCCATGATGCTCCGCCCCCGACAAGCCCTGCTGGTCGAGCGCTCACTGGCGGCGCTCGCCCAACACGGCAACACCCTATCTGTTGGCCCCACCGGGTCGGGCAAGACCATCATGCTGTCGGCGGTGGCCGGCAGCTTGTTGGCCGATTCAGATGCCAAGGCCTGCATCCTCGCCCACCGTGATGAGCTGACCGGCCAGAACCTGACCAAATTCGCACGGGTAAATCCGGGCGTCAGCACCTCCGTGTTCGATGCCAAGGACAAATCTTGGTCCGGGCGCGCCACCTTCGCGATGGTGCAAACGCTGTCGCGTGACAACCACCTCGCTGCGATACCAACGCTCGATCTGCTGGTGATCGATGAGGCACATCACGCCGCCTCGGCGTCTTACCGCCGTGTGATCGACCGGGTGCTGGACAAGAACCCGCATGCTCAGATTTTCGGCGTCACCGCGACACCAGCCCGCAGCGATGGCAAGGGCCTTCGGGAGGTTTTCAGCAACGTCGCGGATCAAATCACGCTCGGCGAGCTGATCGCCTCCGGCCACCTCGTGCCGCCCCGCACCTTTGTCATCGATGGCGGCGCCCAGGAGCAGTTGACGCAGGTCCGGCGCACGGCCACTGACTTCGACATGACGGAAGTCGAGGCGATTCTCAACAAGACTCCCATCACCGATGCCGTGATCCGCCATTGGCGCGAGAAGGCCGGCGAGCGCAAGACGATCGTGTTCTGCTCGACCGTCGCCCATGCCGAATGTGTGCGCCAGGCCTTTCAGGATGCCGGGGTGTCTGCCGTGATCGTGCATGGCGAGCTCTCAGACGCAGAGCGAAAAGCACGACTGGCCGAGTACGAATCCGGTACCGCGCAGGTCGTGGTCAATGTGGCTGTGCTGACTGAAGGGTACGACTTCACGCCCACCTCCTGCGTGGTGCTGCTGCGACCCAGCTCGCACAAGTCCACGCTGACCCAGATGATCGGGCGTGGCCTGCGAACGATCGACCCAACGGAGCATCCTGGCCTCATCAAGACCGATTGCGTAGTCCTAGACTTCGGCACCGCGACCTTGATGCACGGATCTCTGGAACAGGACGTCAATCTCGACGGACACCAGCATCACGGTGAAGCGCCCACCAAGGACTGCCCGTCCTGTGAAGCCACCGTCCCGCTCGGCTGCCGCGAATGCCCGCTGTGCGGATTCGTCTGGGAGAACGAGACCACCGAGGAAGGTGATGCGCTGGCCGATTTCGTGATGACCGAGATCGACCTGCTCAAGCGCTCCAACTTCCGCTGGTGCGACCTGTTCGGTTGCGACGACGCACTGATGGCCACCGGCTTCAACGCCTGGGGTGGTGTGTTCTTCCTGAATGGGCGCTGGCACGCCGTGGGTGGTGGCAAGGATTTGCAGCCACGCTTGCTGGCCGTTGGCGATCGCACCGTCTGTATGGCCAAGGCCGATGACTGGCTGAATGACCGCGAGTCGGCAGACTCCGCGCACAAGACCCGACGTTGGCTGAACGAACCGCCGACCGCGAAGCAACTGCAGTATCTGCCGCAGGCGCTGCGCGCCGACTTCGGTATGACGCGCTATCAGGCCTCGGCGCTGCTGTCCTTCCAGTTCAACAAGTCGTCGATTCAGCGCCTCGTGGTGGCTGCCAACGATGCCCACCGGGAGGCTGCGTGAAATGTGCAGTCTGCGCCCGCAAGGCCAAGGGCTTCGGCTACTTCAATCCACGCCTGCCGTGCCGCGATCCACGCCGTTACTCGGATCGCTGGGTGTTCTGCTCCATGCGCTGTCAGAACGCCTTTTCACGGCTCATGGAAAAGACGGGAGGTCACATGATCGACCCGAGTGACATGGAGCTGGCTGCCATGGCGTCCTGCCTGGCCCCGCTGGGTGAGTATGTGGGCTCCATCGGCATGCAGCGCCCGCTGGCGGACTACAGCAAAGACGAAGTGCTGATGCTGATCGACGTGGTGGTGAC
>JACDJA010002868.1_pt1 | contig 11736 bp, 9 predicted proteins | sample 7449241 | NCBI WGS metagenome assembly JACDJA01 (sample SAMN14253289, study PRJNA609438) | sludge metagenome | isolation source: initial anaerobic sludge | collected 2018-12-20 | reverse complement strand
GAAATGCCAAAACTGCGACTCGAAGTGGGTGATGTGCTGTTGTGCGAGGGCAATAGTCCTGATCTGGTTGGGAGGGGTGCAATCTGGCGAGGCGAAATCGAGGACTGCGTCCATCAGAACCACGTCCTGCGCGTGCGCGTTGATCGCGAACGCCTGCTTCCCGAGTTCGTGTTGGCGGTGATCAACTGCAGCCATGGCCAAGCGTACTTCCGCAGCAAGGCTAAGCGCACCACCAATTTGGCGTCTATCAACAGCAAGGAAGTGGCAGGCCTACCCATTCCGGCGCTGTCGATTGCACGCCAGCAAGATGTACTAGACGCACTGCACGCGCAGGAGCAAAGCGCGCAAACCAAACGCACCGAAGCCGCTGCATTGCGCAACTCAGCTTGGGCCGCTTTCGAATCTGCACTCTTCACACCCACGGAGCCGAGCGCCGCATGACCCTCGACTACGCCACCTTGGATGCCCTTCGCACCCACCACCCCGCGTGGCGGCTGTTGCGTTCGGATCATGCACCGCTGGTGGCTAGTTTTCTGCAGCGGGTGTTCGTGGCACCGAATGTGCGGGTGATGGCAGCTGCGGATTTGGCCGAAGCGTTGGAGGACGAGCTGTATGCCTTGCGCCTACACGTGGGTGAAAGCGCCTTTCCTAAACCCGCGCTGGAGTACCTGAACGATTGGGCCGCGCCCGACAAGGGCTGGCTGCGCAAGTTCTACCGCCCGGGCACGGACGAGGCGCAATTCGATTTGACGCCCGCGACCGAAAAGGCCATTGCCTGGCTGGCGCAGCTCAGCGAGCGGCAGTTCGTCGGCACCGAATCGCGCCTGCTCACGCTGTTCGACCTGCTCAAGCAAATGAGCGAAGGCAGCGAGGCTGACCCGGCCAAGCGCATTGCCGAACTGCACAAAAAGCGTGATGACATCGACGCCGAGATCGCCCGGGTGCTCTCAGGCGATGTGCCGTTGCTGGACGACACGGCGGTAAAAGATCGCTTCCAGCAGTTCATGCAGGGTGCGCGCGAGTTGCTTACCGACTTTCGCGAGGTGGAGCACAACTTCCGTCAGCTGGACCGGCGCGTTCGCGAGCGCATCGCGCTGTGGGAGGGCAGCAAGGGCGCGCTGCTGGAGGACATCATGGGCGAGCGCGATGCGATTGCCGATTCCGATCAGGGCAAGAGTTTCCGCGCCTTCTGGGATTTTCTGCTGTCCAGCCGTCGGCAAGAAGAATTGACCGAGTTGCTGGATCGCGTGCTCGCACTGCCCGCGGTGGCGGACCTGAATCCGGATACCCGCACCCGCCGCGTGCATTACGACTGGATGGAAGCGGGCGAGCATACCCAGCGCACTGTCGCGGCCTTGTCACAGCAATTGCGCCGCTTTCTGGATGACCAGGCCTGGCTGGAAAACCGCCGCATCATGGACATCTTGCACGGCATCGAGAGCAAGGCGCTGGCGCTACGCGATGCTCCCCCACCTGGCAACGTGATGGACATGGCTGAGTCCTGCGCAGATATTGAGCTGGCAATGGAGCGGCCCCTGTTCACCCCGGCCATTAAACCGGTAATTGCCGATCTGGCCTTGCAAACGGGTGATGAAGATATTGACCCATCGGCATTGTTCGATCAGGTGGTTGTCGACAAGGCGCGGCTTACCCGCCATATCCGCCACGCTTTGCAAGATCGCGCCCAGATTACTTTGAGTGATCTGGTGGCGAATCAGCCCTTGCAACAGGGGCTGGCCGAGTTGGTGGCCTATCTGCAATTGGGCAGTGAAGCATTCAACACAGTGGTGGACGAAGATACCCCCGAACCCATCCGCTGGCAGGCCGTAGCAACGGATGGTCAAGCCATTACCCGCAGTGCGCGGCTGCCCCGCGTGATCTTCATGCGCTGAAAAAGAACAAAAGCTGAGGCAAGGGATGGAAGAAGAATTCTTGAACGCAACACCGACTGCACACCCGACGGTGGCTCCAGCAGCTGATTTGTCGGTTTTGCTGATCGGCTTGCTCAAAGGCGTGCTCTACCGGGATGGTGATGAACGCCAATGGGCAGCTCTGCTGAACCTGCAAGCACGAGTGCGTGATTACGTGGCAGTGTTGAATCTTGATCTGGTGCTCGATGAGGCAGAAGGCTATGCCTTTCTGAAAAGCCGTCCCGAGCCTGCCGACGACGATCCATCTCCACGTTTGCCTCGCTTGGTGGCGCGCCGCCCGCTGTCCTTCGCCGTGAGTTTGTTGCTTGCCCTGCTGCGTAAGAAACTGGCCGAGTTCGACGCTGGCGGTGGAGACACACGGCTGGTGCTATCCCGCGACGACATCGTGGAACTGGTGCGGGTGTTTCTGCCTGATGGCCCGAATGAGGCCAAACTGATCGATCAGATCGAGACCACGATCAACAAGGTGGCCGAACTGGGTTTTCTGCAGAAGCTCAAATCCGCTGGTGGCACGGCGGTCGGGCCAGCCACTTACGAGGTGCGGCGGATTCTGAAAGCCTTTGTCGACGCCCAATGGCTGGCCGAATTTGATACGCGCCTAGCCACGTATCAGTCTCAGTTGGCGGGGGTGAGCAACACCAAGGAAGGTGCTGTCCATGAATGATCCGCAATCACTGGGCCTGGACTTCTGCGCCGATGACACGCTGTCGGGCTTTCGGCTTACGCGGCTGGAGGCATTCAACTGGGGCACCTTTGACGGCCGGGTGTGGACGCTGCAACTGGATGGCAAGAATGGCTTGCTGACGGGTGATATTGGCTCGGGCAAATCCACCTTGGTGGATGCCATTACCACTCTGCTGGTGCCTGCCAACCGGATCGCCTACAACAAGGCAGCCGGAGCGGACAGCAAGGAAAGAACACTGCGCTCCTATGTTCTGGGCCACTATAAATCCGAGCGCAATGAGGTCACCGGCGCGGCCAAGCCGGTTAGCCTGCGAGACCACAACAGCTACTCGGTGATCTTGGGCGTTTTCCACAACGCGGGCTACGACCAGACGGTGACGCTGGCGCAGGTGTTCTGGATGAAGGAAGCTCAGGGGCAACCAGCGCGGTTCTTCTTGGGCGCGGAACGTGCGCTATCTATTGCGACTGACTTTTCGCATTTCGGGTCGGACATTGCCCAACTGCGAAAGAAGCTGCGCGGGCTTGGCGCTGAATTGCACGACAGCTTTCCACCCTATGCGGCGTGGTTTCGTCGGCGCTTCGGCATTGAAAACGATCAGGCGCTGGAGTTGTTTCACCAGACGGTGTCGATGAAGTCAGTGGGCAACCTGACGGATTTCGTGCGCAGCCATATGCTTGAACCCTTCGAGGTTGGCCCGCGACTGCAAGCCTTGATCGGCCACTTCGATGATCTCAATCGCGCCCATCAGGCCGTGCTAAAAACCCAGCAGCAGGTCGAATTGCTTACGCCTCTTATTGATGACTGCGGCCGCCACAAGGCGTTGGCAGCCGAAGTCGACAGTCTGCGCGGCTGCCGGGACAGTCTGAGACCCCACTTTGCGGGCCTGAAGCTCGGGCTCATAGATAAACGGCTGGGCTCACTGGCAGAAGAATGGGAGCGTGTGGATGCCCAAGTACAAAAGCTGGATGCTGTTCAGGAGACGCAAGGCCAGCAAATAGATGAACTGAAACAGGCCATCAACGACAACGGAGGCGACCGACTGGAACGCCTTGCCGTCGAAATTCGCAAAAAAGAGCAGCTGCGGGATACCCGTAAAGCCAAGGCCAGTCGCTATGGTGAGCTGGCCGCCGTACTGGGTGAGCCACCTGCAACCGACGCCACCACCTTCGTCGTGCAGCGCGGCAAGTATCAAAACTGGCGCGAGGATGCACGCAACCGCGATGCTGATCTGCAAAACACCCTCACTGAACACGGCGTGACTTTGCGCCAGGGAAAGCAAGAGCACGAGCAACAGAGCTTGGAGATTGACAGCCTTAAGCGCAGACGCAGCAACATTGATGACCAGCAAATCCAGATCCGCGCCGCGATGTGTGCGGCACTAGGACTAAACGTGGAGGAAATGCCGTTTGCTGGTGAATTGATACAGGTGCGTGAAGATGAACGCGATTGGGAAGGCGCTGCCGAACGTTTGCTGCGCGGCTTCGGCCTGGCGCTGCTGGTCCCGGATGCACATTACAAGGCCGTAGCCGAATGGGTGGATGGTGCCCATCTGCGCGGCCGCCTAGTGTACTTTCATGTGCGGTCACGCAAGTCCGCTGAACTGCCTGACCTGCACCGTGATTCCTTGGTCCGCAAGTTGGCCATCAAGCCAGACTCGCCGCACTACGATTGGTTGGAACGCGAACTGGCCCATCGGTTTGACGTCGCATGTTGCGCCACGCAAGAGCAATTCCGTCGCGAGACCCGCGCCATCACCCGCGCGGGCCAGATCAAAGACCCGAGTGGCCGACACGAAAAGGATGACCGTCACCGTATTGATGATCGCAGCCGCTATGTACTGGGCTGGAGCAATAGCGCCAAGATCGCGGCACTGGAGGCCAAGCGCCGCCAGCTGGAAGCTCGGCTCGGCGAGGTTGGCAGTGAAATCGGCATTGTCCAGAAACAACGTGATGAGCTCACCAGCCGTCTTGATGCGCTGACCCGTCTCGAAGAGTTTACGGCGTTCGACGAGCAGGATTGGGCCAGCGTTGCCACCGAGATTGCACAGTTGATGGATGAACGCAACCGGCTGGAGTCAGCATCGGATGTACTCAAACAGTTGAACGAAAACCTGCGCACCTTGCAGAAGGCGCAGAAGGAGACTGTGGAAGCCTTGCAGGCTGCGCGCGAGAAGCGGGCCAAGGTGGAACAGCGGCGCTCTGACGCGCAAGACCTCCGACAGCAAACCATGGAGCGGCTTCATGGTTTTGTCATCGACGATGCCTTGTTGGCAAAGCTCGAAGCCATGCGCGCCGAGGCGTTGGGGGAACACCAACTCACGGTTGAATCCTGTGATAACCGCGAGCAGGACGTGCGCACTTGGCTGCAATCAAGGATTGACGCCGAAGACTTGAAGCTCAAACGTCTGGCAGAGAAGATCATCAAAGCCATGGCCTCCTTCAAGGAGACATTCAAGCTGGAGACGGCCGAGATGGATGCCAGCCTTGAAGCGGCCTTTGAATATGAAAACCTGCTGACGCAATTGAACCGCGACGACCTGCCGCGTTTTGTTTCGCGCTTCAAGGAACTGCTGAACGTCAATACCATCAACGAAATCGCGAACTTCAATGCGCAGTTGGCCCGCGAGCGCGAAACCATCAAGGAGCGCATCGCCCACATCAACAAATCGCTGGGCGAGATCGACTACAACCCTGGCCGCTACATCGTGCTGGAGTCGCAGGCCAGCCCTGACGCCGAGATCCGCGACTTTCAACAGGAATTACGCGCCTGCACCGAAGGCGCTGTCACAGGTTCGGATGACGCCCAGTATTCCGAGGCAAAATTCCTGCAGGTCAAGGCGATCATCGACCGTTTCCGGGGGCGCGAAGGGTTGTCCGAACAGGATCGCCGCTGGACGGCGAAAGTCACCGATGTGCGCAACTGGTTCCTTTTCGCTGCCAGCGAGCGCTGGCGTGAGGACAACAGCGAGCACGAGCATTACTCAGACTCCGGTGGCAAGTCGGGCGGGCAAAAGGAGAAATTGGCGTACACCATTCTGGCCGCCAGTCTGGCCTACCAGTTTGGCTTGGAGTGGGGGGAGGTCCGTTCTCGTTCCTTCCGCTTCGTGGTCATTGATGAGGCCTTCGGGCGCGGTTCTGATGAATCCGCCCAATACGGACTGAAGCTGTTCCAGCAACTCAACTTGCAACTGTTGATCGTGACGCCGCTGCAAAAAATCCACATCATTGAGCCCTATGTCTCCAGTGTTGGCTTCGTCCATAACGAAGGGGGACGAGCATCGAAGCTGCGCAATCTGTCCATCGAGGAATACCGCGCGCAGAAGGCCTTGATGCCAGCCCAATCTGCGCAGGAGTCTGAGCCGTGACTTGGACTGGCCCTAAAGAATTGAAAGCCCAGTTGGCGCGGCTTTGGGAGCGCGGCGAACTGCTGCGAGACGCAGTGACGGGCAATGTGCGGTTTCCTTTGCGCATGTCCCTCAAGTCCCCAACTTCAGCGGACATCACAGATCGTTTTAACGAAGTTCGCGATTGGGCTGCCGAATTGGCCGCAACGAACTCAGTGCGTGTGGAGTGGCAGGAGCTCAGGCACCGTGTCCAGGGCGCGCAAAAGCTACCGGCTTGTGTGTGGGTCGAGACGCTAGAAGATGCGTTGACCTGGTTAGGTAAACGCAAAGATTGGGAACGCTTTTCGGCACAGGTTTCCACTACTCGGCAAACCCATCCAGCCTTGCTGCCGTGGTTGGAGAAGCGCCCGCTGCAGGCGCTGGAGCTGTCCGCCGAATGGCCTCGATTGCTGGCTGTGGTGGCGTGGCTCGTCGATCATCCACGTCCTGGCATGTATCTGCGGCAGGTGGATTTGCCTGGTGTTCACAGCAAATTCATCGAAGCACATCGTGGCGTGCTGGCCGAGTTGCTCGATCTGGCATTACCAGTCGATGCAGTGGATTCTGGCAAAACCGGTATCAGTCAGTTTTCTGCTCGATATGGCTTTCTGGAAAAGCCGACGCGCATTCGCTTCCGCGTGCTTGATCCGTCGATTCGGGTCGTGCCCGGTTTGACATCGCCCGACGTGACGCTGGATGCCGATAGCTTCAGCCGCCTGTATCTGGACGTGCGGCGTGTCTTCATTACAGAGAACGAGACCAACTTCCTGGCCTTTCCGCCAGTGCGCAATGCCATCGTGATTTTTGGTGCAGGGTATGGTTGGGATGCACTGGCCCGCAGTCATTGGTTAAAAAAATGCTCAATCCATTATTGGGGTGACATCGACACCCATGGCTTCGGCATTCTGGATCAGCTTCGCGGCCATTTTGACCATGTGGTTTCGTTCTTAATGGACAGGGCCACGCTTGATGCGCACGCGCCCATTTGGGGAAGTGAGGACAAACCACTTCGCGTGGACTTGCACCGGCTCACACCCGAGGAGAGAACCCTCTACGACGACCTGCGCGACAACCGCATTCGCGCTGGACTGCGGCTAGAACAGGAGCACATCGGTTTCCAGTGGCTATCTCATCGCCTTCAGCAGCTTGAGGGCATGACTGCATCTGATTCAGGCATCTTGCCATAAGACCATAAAAAGACTACATTAAGTCCTTATTGAACCCGAGGCACAGCCATGCGCTATTCATCACAAGTCAAGCCGATCAGCTATCTCAAAGCCAACGCTGCAGAGGTTCTAACGCACCTCGCGGAGCAGAGGGAGCCTATGGTCATCACCCAAAACGGTGAAGCGAAGGCTGTCCTGCAGGATGTAGCCTCGTTCGAAGAGACGCAAGAAACGCTGGCGCTGCTGAAAATCCTCGCGCTAGGCAACCAGGACATGGCCGCTGGCAAGGTCAAACCCGTGGCCGACGTTGTTGCCCGCCTCCGCGCCAAGCGAGCCGCAGTCTGATGGCTGGCACGTCAGCCAAGTTCGAAGTCCTGCTTACCGAGGGTGCGGAACAAGACTTAGAGGCCATCCACGACTACATCGCCGAATTCGACTGCGTGGCCAATGCCAACTATGTGTTGGATGAGTTGATGAGCGTTGTGGAGAGCCTGTCTAGGTTCCCGGAACGCGGTAGCTATCCGAAGGAATTAGTCGGCCTTGGCATCAAAGAATACCGCCAGACCTTCTTCAAGCCATACCGCGTGATTTACCGTGTCACAGCCAGCCAAGTCATCATCTATCTGATTGCTGACGGACGCCGTGACATGCAATCCGTACTTGCTCGCCGCCTGTTGGGCGCTTGACTCGCAGTATCCTGCGCTGGTGCTCATTGACCCCAATAGCGAGTGGGTTGGTTGTAAACTCCACACCACCAAATTGAAGGGCTCGGATAATCTCCGGGCCCTTTTTCTTGCCTGCAATCCCCGCACGGCGCGGGGTTCCGGCCACCAGTGCTGCGGGTGGCCATCTGCCGAAACGCCCGGTTTTCAGCGGTTTCGGCCCCAAATCCGTCTCTATTCTCTGTTTGGTCTGCGGGTAAGGCGCAGCTTTAGCTCCATACGAATCAATAACTTACAGGCGGCTGTTCATCGTCAACCAAGGCGAGCGGTCAGGCATCAAACCTGTCATGCTGGCACAATGGGAACTTATACGTTACCATTTAGTCCATGAGCTACCAGATCAAATAACTACTGCTGGACGATGGCGAAGCCCCTTTGCGGAGTGGTTCGGGTCGCTGGAAGCCGTTGCAGCCGCAAAGGTGCGCGTCACGGTGAGTCGGATGGAACAGGGCAACCTGTCCAATGTCGAGTGGTTTCGTGGCATCGGTGAGTACAAGATCGATTGGGGGCCGGGCTTGCGCATCTACCTGGCTAAGGATGGTCTGAAGATCATCATCCTGATTGGTGGCGGTACCAAGAAGCGTCAGCAGCAGGATATCGATCAAGCTGTGGCGCTGTGGGAAGACTACAAGCGCCGCAAGGCATCAATCCAGTAAGGAAAGTGAACATGGCACTGACCCGTGATTTCAAAGAAACCGTGGCCGCGCGCGTGCAGAACGATCCGGCCTTTGCGCAGGCGCTTCTGGACGAGGCCATCACCCTGTTCGTCAATGGCGAGCCTGAATCGGCCAAGCTGATCCTGCGCGACCTTGTGAACGCCACCGTTGGCTTTGAGGCTCTGGCCGAGGAAATTCATAAACCGGCCAAGAGCCTGCACCGGATGCTGTCGCAGTCGGGAAACCCGACCATGAGCAACATCTCGGCGGTGTTTGCGGCCATCAAGCGCGCACTCAAGGTCGAGGTGCGCACGCAGCTGGTGATGGCCTGACTTCAGGCATCGAACGCCGTTACCACCTCCCGCTGCGCCATCCAATCTGGCGGCAGCGGATTACGCTGGAACCACAGCAGGCTCATGCACCGGGGCTGCTGTCCGGAGCCTTGTCCAATGACACATGAGCCTGGGGCGAGGTCTGTGAATCCAGCGTGAGGTGAGCCTGAAGGCGGCGTGGTTGGGATCATGGAGACATGATCGTGACCTTGCACACCCGAGCTCTTGCCAGTCTTGAACAGATTTCCGCTACTGAGCGTGTGTGCTGACAACCTCTCACTGATTTGCAGTACCTGCAACGAGGCTCCAAACAAGGGTGATAAGCCTGTGCATTCCAACGGCAGCTTTGCCGATTGGTTTCACCCCTACTTGCGACCAGGCAATGGGTCGGTGCGCTTGGCCTACGTGCTGGCCGATTTTTCTGTGCAGTGCTCGGCAGTGACCCCGGCAGATCAGCCCAAAGCAGCCAAGCTAGATGCACTGCTCAACCTGAGCACTCGGTGGACGCGAGAATTTAAAGCGGAATACGCCAAGCATCAAGATGTGTTGAACCGTCGCGAGCGGCATCGAGTCCGAAACGCGCAAGCGAGGCATAGCGTGGCTGATGTTCAATCATACGTACAGCAATGGCAGGCAGATCTGGGGCACAGCGAACCTCATCACGAAGTGCATCAAACATTGGCTGCGGCCTTACAGCAGCCTTCCCGCCTTACAGCTTGGCACAGCGAGTTGGGCCTGGTGACGTAGCTCCAAACAAACTCACTGAGCCCATGCTTGTAGCCGAGGCCCTTGTCCTAAGACGGACGAAGTGGTTCGCGTGAAGCAATGAAAGCAGTCTTTAATCGTTGCCATTCACACTAAAGAATGCTTTAATTTGATATCGACCCACTAAAAACAGCTTTCAATGACCCGCACTACTGGAACCTATTCGATTTCCACGACGCTGGGCGAATCCGTGCGTGCATTTGTACCCCACGCCTTGCCACCGTCTGATCCGGCCCTGTCACCCGAGGTGTTCACTGACCTCAATCGGCAAGCCGAATTGGCGCTTGCGCGTTTGGCGGGTGTGTCCGGCTTGGTGCCTTCGGTTGACTGGCTCTTGTACAGCGCCATCCGCAAGGAAGCCCTGCTCACGTCGCAAATTGAGGGCACACAGGCCACGCTCACCGACCTGTTCGACGAGGAAGCAGGTTTCAAGGTCAGCAATACCGACGACGTGGAGGAAGTGACCAACTACCTGCGCGCTTTCCGCTGGACGCAGGAGCAACTGCGCGATCCAAAAGGGCTGCCGATCAGCGTGAGGCTGTTGTGCGAGGCGCATCGACGCCTGCTGGATGGAGCACGCGGCGCAGGCAAACAGCCGGGCAAGTTGCGTCGGTCGCAAAACTGGATCGGCGGCACACGGCCCGGCAACGCCGTTTTCGTACCACCGCCGCCGGAGCACGTTCCCACACTGCTGGCCGATATGGAGCGATTCATCCACGACGCGGCGTTGGACTTGCCGCCCATGGTCAAGGTAGCGCTCATCCACGCGCAGTTTGAAACCATTCACCCATTTCTTGACGGCAACGGACGCATTGGCCGCCTGCTGATCGCGGCGCTGTTTGAGCATTGGGGGCTGCTGTCCGAGCCTTTGATGTACCTCAGCGGCTACCTGAAGCAACATCAGGCTGAGTACTACCGTCGCCTGTCGGCCATCCGCACGGAGGGCGACTGGGAATCCTGGGTGACTTTCTTTCTGGAGGGTGTCGCCACCGCTGCGGGTGATGCCGAAAAAAACATCATCGAGGTCGCCAGTCTAGTGGCCACCGACCGCCGACGCCTTTTGCAATCTGCCAAAGCAGGCCCGGCCAGCTACCGGCTGTTCGAAATGCTGCCGATGATGCCGCGCTTCACCATCGAACGCGTTCGCCAGCAACTCGATACCAGCTTCCCCACAGCGACGGCGGCGGTCAAGGTGCTGGAAGAGTTGGGCATCGTGACGGAAATGACCGGGAAGAAAAAGAACCGGAGTTACAGTTATCAAGCCTACGTTGAACTGCTCTCTCGGTGACAAACACCCGCAAGCCCGCAGCGCCCCGCACCATTACTTATAAGCTCGGGAGCCCAGTCGGCACATGGTCAACTATCCGCCACCATCATTCCAAAGCCCGGACATGCTCCGGGCTTTTTCATTCCCGCGAAGCGCCATCCGTGGCGGGGTTTCGCGGGTGGTGCGAAATTCGATGATCGCCGGTAGCCCCCGATTTCGCCCCATCGGCCACCCGAATTCCTCTCTTTTCTCTGTTTTTGTCTAGCCCGGTCAAGGCGTGACACCCTGTGTCCCCCTTGTCCGCTCCGGGCTCGGTCGATCGCTTGGTAGCGCCAGCAGAGGGGGGGAGGGAAACATTCGTGGCGAGTCGTCGTTTCACGCTCTGGGCGGGTAAATCGCCATGAACGTTAACCGGACAGCCCCAGCGCCCTGGCCACACCCGCGCCGTAAGCCGGATCGCACTTCGTGCAATTGGCGATGTGGCGGCGCTTGATCTTGTCCGGTGCGTCTCCCATGGCGCGCGCAGTGTTGTCGAACAGTACCTGCTGCTGCGCGGGGGTCATCAGGCGGAACAGGGCGCGCGGCTGACTGTAGTAATCGTCGTCGTCCTCGCGGAAGTTCCAGTGATCCGCAGCGCCGTCGATCTTCAGCGGTGGTTCGCGATAGTCGGGCTGCTCCTGCCATTCCTTGTAGCTGTTCGGCTCGTAGCCCAGGGTGCTGTCGAAGTTGCCATCGACGCGCATGGCGCCGTCGCGGTGGTAGCTGTGCACCGGGCAGCGTGGGGCGTTGACGGGGATCAGGCCGTGGTTGACGCCGAGCCGGTAGCGCTG
>JACDJA010002867.1_pt1 | contig 11737 bp, 6 predicted proteins | sample 7449241 | NCBI WGS metagenome assembly JACDJA01 (sample SAMN14253289, study PRJNA609438) | sludge metagenome | isolation source: initial anaerobic sludge | collected 2018-12-20 | reverse complement strand
TGCACGCCTGGCAGGCCCAGCGCCGCGCGCTGCACGCGCTGCTGGACCCGGTGCTGGACGAACCCCTGCCCCTGCGCCTGCCGCTGTCGCCGCCCGCCCGCCGCCTGCCCTGGCGCGCCGTTGCCGCCGGCATCGCCATCGCCGTTATCAGCGCCAGCAGCGCCTGGCTGGCGCGCGGCGCCCTGGACGCCCGCCATCTGCAAACCGTGTTGGCCACCGCCGCCCCCGACCGCGCCGCCAGCGGCTACGCCCAGCGCGCCGCCATCGCCCACGCCGTCTACGCCCCCGACATGGGCCGCCCCGTCGAAGTCAGCGGCGACAACGAAAAGGCCCTGGTCACCTGGCTCACCAAGCGCCTCGGCGCCCCCGTGCGCGCCCCCTCGCTGACCCAGGCCGGCTACGACCTCGTCGGCGGCCGCCTGCTGCCGGGCGGCAGCGGTCCCGTCGCCCTCTTCATGTACGGCGCCCCCGACGGCCAACGCCTGACCCTCTACGTCACCCGCGAAGCCGCCGGCGGCCAGACCGCCTTCCAGTTCACCCAGGAAGGCCCCGTGCGCGTCTTCTACTGGGTCGAAGGCCAATTCGGCTACGCCCTCTCCGGCGCCGTCAGCCGCGAAGAACTGCAACGCGTCTCCGAAGACGTCTACAAACAACTGCAGGGCTGACCCGGGCGCGAGAGAGGACGCGGGCGCGCCCTTATCGCCGCCACCGCGCGCAGCGACCACCGCCCCGACGCTGAGCAGAACGCCAAGCAAACCGCCCTGCCCGCCATCCGCCGCGCCTCAAGAACCCTCCCGCGCCACATGCAACATATGCAGCGTGATCTTCCTCACCTCGGCCTTGCTCATCTCGATATGCCCGCGCAACATCCTCCCGGCCGCCTCCCCTCGCCGGGCAAGCACCGCGCGCAAGATGGCCCCATGCTCCTCATACGTCGCATCCACCCGGAAATCCTTGGTGAAATCCAGGCGCCGCACGATCCGGATCTTCTCCGTCACCTCGCGGTGGATCAGCGCCATCTCCGCATTGCCCGCCGCCGTCACCAGTGAGCAGTGAAACGCCTCATCCAGCTGCGCCACCATCCGCCCATCCAGAATGCGCTGCGCCGGCGGCACCAGCCACACCTGCGCCAGCGCCCCCAGCAGCCCGCGTTCATCCATCTGCTCACGCGCGCACAGCCGCTCCACCGCCGCCAGCTCCAGCACCACGCGCACGTCATACAGCGCCTCGAAGCGCTCGAAATCGAACGGCCGCACCTGCCAGCCGCTGCGCGGACTGGGCAGCACGAAGCCCTCGCGCTCCAGCCGCGCCAGTCCCAGCCGCACCGGCGTGCGGCTCACCCCCAGCCGCAGCGCCAGCTCCGCCTCGGTGAAGCGGTCGCCGGGCAGCAGCCGGAAGTCGAACAGCTCGTCCTTGATCCGCTGGTAGACCTGGTCCGCCAGCGACCCCGCGAGCGCCGGCGCCTGCCGCAGCGCCGGCCCGATGCGTACCGAATCGCGCATGATCAGGTCACCGGGCAGGTGGCATCCTCGGCCAGCACGATCAGCGCGTCGCCCGCGTTCACCGGCTTGCCCGGCACGCAGCGGATCGCCGTCACCGTGCCCGACACCGGCGCGATCACCGACAGCTCCATCTTCATGGCCTCGACCACCACCAGCGTGTCGCCGGCCGCCACGCTCTGGCCCACCTGCACCGGGATCTTCCAGATGTTGCCGCACATGTCGGCGCTGACCAGGCGTTCGCCCTCGCGCAGTGCGGTCTCCACTTCCGGCGCAGCCTCGACCGGCGCCGCCGCCACATCCTCGTGCTTCCACAGCGCCACCTCGGCGTCGAACGCCGTTTTCTGGCGCGCCTGGAACGCACCGATGCTGTCGGCCTGTTCGGCCAGGAAGCGCTGGTGGGCGGCGAAGTCGAACACTTCTTCCTCGATGCGAACCGTGGCGCGGCCTTCGCGGAAGTCCTCGCGCAGCGTATCGAGTTCGGCCTCGCTCACCGGATAGAAGCGCACCTGGTCGAAAAAGCGCAGCAGCCACGGCTTGCCATCCTGGAACACCGGGTTCTTCAGGAACTTGTTCCAGATCGGCAGCGTGCGGCCCACCAACTGGTAGCCGCCGGGCGAGTCCATGCCGTAGATGCACATGTAGACGCCGCCGATGCCCACCGTGCCTTCGGCCGTGAAGGTGCGCGCCGGGTTGTATTTGGACGTCAGCAGCCGGTGGCGCGGGTCGATCGGCACCGCGCACGGCGCGCCCAGGTAGACGTCGCCCAGGCCCATGATGAGATAGCTGGCGTCGAACACGATGCGGCGCACGTCCTCGCGGCTGGCCAGGCCGTTGATGCGCTGGATGAAGTCCACATTGTTCGGCAGCCACGGCGCGCTGGCGCGCACGGTTTCCTGATAGCGCTGCACCGCGCCCAGCGTGGCCGAATCCTCGAACGCCATCGGCAGGTAGACCACGCGGGTTGGCACCTTCAGCGTGGCCACGTCGGCCAGCCCCGCCTCGATTTCCAGCAGCCGCGCGATCAGCGCCTGCTGCAGGATCACGCGGCTGTCGTAGCGGATCTGCAGCGAACGCACCCCCGGCGACAGCTCGCATACCCCGTCGATCGGCTGCGCCGCCAGCGCCTCCATCAACAGATGGATGCGCATGCGCAGCGCCAGGTCGAGCACGTTGTCGCCGTATTCCAGCAACAGATAGCCGTCGCCCGCCTGGCGGTAGGACACCGACGGACGCGAGCCAGCCGCCGGCAAGGCGGCGACGATGGTCTCCGAGGCCGTGGCCGGCGCCGCCGACGGCGTGGTGGCCTGTGGCGCCACTGCCTGGAGCAGCGCCACGCTGCGATCCTGCGCCGCCTCGCGCGCCACCGCGTCGGCGTAGTCGATGCGCACGAAGCGGATGCGGTCGCCCGGCTTGACCTGCCCCACCTTCCACAGCTCGGCGCGCGCGATCGTCACCGGGCAGACGAAGCCGCCCAGGCTGGGGCCGTCGCGCGTCAGGATCACCGGGCTGTCGCCGGTGAAGTTGATGCTGCCGATGGCGTATTCGCAGTCATGGATATTGGACGGATGCAGGCCGGCCTCGCCGCCGTTCTCGCGCGCCCAGGTCGGCTTGGGGCCGGTCAGGCGCACGCCCAGGCGGTTGGAGTTGTAGTGCACCTCCCATTCGGCGGCGAAGAAGGCCTCGATGGCTTCGGGACGGAAGAAGTCCGGCGCGCCGTGCGGGCCGTACAACACGCCGATTTCCCAGGTGTTGCCATAGGCCGGGATCAGCTCGGCCGGCGCCGCCTGCGGCGCGCTCACGGGCGCCGCAGCGTTCGCGGCGGCCAGCGCTGGACGAACCAGCGCCAGCATGTCGCCAACCCGCAGCGTGCGGCCGGCATGGCCGCCGAACTGGCCCAGCGCGAAGGTCGAGCGGCTGCCCAGGTAGACCGGCACGTCCAGTCCATTGCGCACCGCCAGGTAGGTGCGGCAGCCGGACAGCGCGCGGCCGGTGGCCAGCACCTGGCCCGAACGCACCGTGACCGGCTGCCACATCGGCACCGGCGCGCCGTCCAGCGTGGCGGCGCATTCGGCGCCCGTCAGCGCGATGATGGCATCGCCATGGAAACGCAACGTCGGCCCGACCAGCGTGGCCTCGATGCCCGCCGCATCGGGCGCGTTGCCGACGATGCGATTGGCCAGGCGGAACGCATAATCGTCCATCGGCCCCGACGGCGGCACGCCGATGTCCCAATAACCGGTGCGGCCCGGGTAATCCTGCACGCTGGTGTAGGTGCCGGCCTCCAGCACCTCGATCGCCGCGGGGCGATAGACGAAACTCTCCAGGAAGCGGGTCGACAGCTGGCCGGCGCGGAAACGCGCGTCGGCCACAATCTGGCGCAGGTAATCCAGGTTGGTGGCGATGCCGTGCAGGCGCGTATGCGCCAGCGCATCGGCCAGCTTGTCGAGCGCCGCCTCGCGCGTGTCGGCGTGCACGATCAGCTTGGCCAGCATCGGGTCGTAGAACGCCGGCACCTCGGTGCCGGTCGAGACCCAGCCGTCCAGGCGCACGCCGTCGGGAAAATACACCTCGGTCAGCACGCCGGGCGAGGGCTGAAACTGGCGCAGCGGGTCCTCGGCATACAGCCGCACCTCGATCGACGCGCCCCGCGGCGCGCGCGACATCGCGGCCAGGTCCAGCGGCTCGCCCGCCGCCACGCGCAGCATGCATTCGACCAGGTCCAGGCCGGTCACGGCCTCGGTCACCGGGTGTTCCACCTGCAGGCGGGTATTGACCTCCAGGAAATAGAAACTGTCGCGCGCCGGATCGTAGATGAATTCGACCGTGCCGGCCGAGCGGTAGGCCACCGACTCGCCCAGCTTGACCGCGGCGTCCAGCAGCGCCGCGCGGGTCGCGGCCGGCAGGTGCGGCGCGGGGGTTTCCTCGATCACCTTCTGGTTGCGCCGCTGCACCGAGCAGTCGCGCTCGCCCAGCGCCAGCACGCGGCCCATGCCGTCGCCGAAGATCTGCACCTCGACATGGCGGGCATTGTCCACGTAGCGTTCGATGAAGGCGCCGCCGTCGCGGAAGAAATGCTCGCCCATGCGCTGCACGCTGTCGAACGCCACCGTCAGCTCGGCCTCGTTGTCGCAGCGCGACAGGCCGATGCCGCCGCCACCGGCGGTGCTCTTGAGCATCACCGGATAGCCGATGCGCTCGGCCTGCGTCAGCGCCTCGCCCAGGCTGGCCAGCAGGCCGGTGCCCGGCGTCATGGGCACGCCGGCCGCCGCCGCCAGCTCGCGCGACCGGTGCTTCAAGCCGAACTCGCGGATCTGCAGCGGCGTCGGGCCGACGAAGGCGATGCCGGCGGCCTCGCAGGCCTCGGCGAACTCGGCGCTTTCCGACAGGAAGCCATAGCCAGGGTAGATGGCCTGGGCGCCGTGCTCGCGCGCGGCCGCCAGCAACAGGTCCATGCGCAGATAGCTGTCGGCGGCCTTCTCGCCGCCCAGCGCCACGGCCACGTCGGCCTCGCGCACATGGGCCGCGTTGCGGTCGGGATCGGAATACACGGCAACACTGCGGATGCCCAGGCGTTTGAGGGTACGGATGGCGCGGACGGCGATTTCGCCACGGTTGGCGATCAGGACGGTATCGAACACGGTTCGGCTCCCAGGGGCGATTGGAATTAGCGGGGGGTGGCGTTCAGGCTGGCGAGATAGGCGCGCCAGCCGCCGAAGGCGGTGATGTCGCGCGCGCCGGCCAGGCCGCGCGGCTCGCAGATAAAGCCCTTGACCTGGCGGCCGTCGTGCAGCGTCAACGTGCCGATGCCCAGCGGCGCCGGGATCTCGGCCACGAAGGCGCCGAACGCCGCCAGCGGGATGTCCCACAGTTCCACCTCGATCGGCGCGCCGCTGTCGGACTTCACCAGGCCGGGTTTGGGTGGGGTGGTATTGGCCAACGCATAGAGCCGGTAGTCGGCGGCGGTGTGGGTTTTTTCGACCAGCACCGCGCGGCGCGAGGTCAGCTGGTGATTCAAGGGCATGCCGCTCAGGTGCGCGCCCACGACCGCCACGCGCAGCAAGCCCGGATCGGCCGGCGGCGGTCCCTGGGGCGGCAGCGGCAGGCCCGTGGCGCCCAATGGCAGCCCGCGCTGCGCCTGCCATTGGCGGCCAAAGCACGCCAGCGCGCGGTCCTGCCAGGCCATGCCGATCAGGGTGATGCCGGCCGGCAGGCCGTCCTCGCGCATGCCGGCCGGCAGCGCCAGCGCCGACAGATCGGCGAGGTTGGCGAAGTTGGTATAGATGCCCAATTGCGAATTGAGCCGCACCGGGTCGGCCTGCAACTGCGCGATGGTGTAGATCGACGGCGCGGTCGGCACCACCAGCGCGTCAAAGCCCTGCAGCGACTGATGGATGCGGTGCGTCAGCTCGGCGCGGCGGTACTCCGCCTTGAAGGCATCCAGCGCATCGTAATGCGCCGCGCCTTCCACGATGCCGCGCACCACCGGGTGGATGGCATCGGGATCGCGGCGCCACAGCGGCTCGACGGCGGCGAAGCGCTCGGCCACCCAGGGCCCCTGGTACAGCAGGGCCGCCAGTTCGGCAAAGGGCGCGAAGTCGATGCTGTCGACCTGGGCGCCACTGGCCTTGAGCGCCTGCACCGCCGCCTCGAATGCCGCGGCGGCCTGCGTATCGCCGAAGAACTCCAGCCGGTCCGGCACGGCCAAGCGCGGCGTCGCGGGCCAGGGCGCGGCGGCGCCGGCCGGCTGCGCGCGCGAATAGGCATCGCGTGCGTCATAGCCGCCGGCGATGCCCGCGACGCGCTCGGCATCGTCCACCGTCAGCGCGAAGATCGATACGCAGTCCTGCGTGCGGCAGGCCGGCACCACGCCGGCGGTGCTGAGCCACCCCTTGGTCGGCTTGAGGCCGACGATATTGTTGAAACCCGCCGGCACCCGGCCCGAGCCCGCCGTGTCGGTGCCCAGCGAAAACGCCGCCAGCCCGCGCGCCACCACCGAGGCCGAACCGGAACTGGAGCCGCCGCTGATGTACTCGGGCTGGAAACTGTTGGCCACCGCGCCGTGCGGCGAACGGGTGCCGACCAGGCCCGTGGCGAACTGGTCGAGATTGGTCTTGCCGATCAGGATGGCGCCGGCCGCGCGCAGGCGCCGCACCACGGTGGCGTCCTCGTCCGGGGTGTAGGCGAATGCCGGGCAGGCCGCCGTGGTGGGCCAGCCCGCCGCGTCGATGTTGTCCTTGATGGCGAACGGCACGCCGTAGAGCGGCAGACGCGAGCGGTCACCGCCGGCCGCGGCCAGCAACAAGCGCAGATCGTCGAGCTGGCGCGCCAGCACCGCGGCGCTGGCGCGCGTGATCCAGGCATTGTCGGCCGGATCGTCCGGCGCGGCGGCCAGGGGCATCAACAGCGCTTCGGGCGTGGCGCCATCCTGATAGGCGGACAGCCATTGCGCGATGGTCCAACCGAGAGGGGCCTGCGGCGTTGCTACGGCATTCATGCTGGAATCCTTTCTTGTATACAAGTCCGGATACCCAAGCAATACGCGTGCCATGTGCGCCGCGCCGCCCGCCTTCCCCTTGCGCGCCCACGCCGCGGCGGCGGCGCCGCCCGCGCCGCCGCCGCGCGCGCACTCCCAACGGGCAGCCCGCGCACCGATCTTGTGCGCGCGGCACCAGATTGAACCACGCCATGCCACGCCGCCCGCCGCCGTGCCGCCCCTCTTGACGCCACGGCTCCCTGCGGCGCCTCCGTCCTCGCCACGCAGTTGGCACGGCTCTTGCTTTGAAGTCCTGGTCACGCCCCTGCTCCGGCAGGGCCGCGCGCAGAGGTAGTTGGATGTAGTTCAGGCATTGAGACCGTTATCGCCGGCGCCGCCGGCCTCTTCCCATCCAGGAGTCACCATGAAACGCAGACTAGTCCTCAAGCAATTGACCGCCGCGAGCCTATTGGCCATGTCGGGCTGGACGCCGCAGCTGTTCGCCGCCGAAGACACCATCAAGGTCGGCATCCTGCATTCGCTGTCGGGCACCATGGCCATCTCGGAAACGTCGCTCAAGGACGTCGCCCTGATGACCATCGACGAGATCAATGCCAACGGCGGCGTGATGGGCAAGAAGCTCGAAGCCGTGGTGGTCGATCCGGCCTCGAACTGGCCGCTGTTCGCCGAAAAGTCGCGCCAGCTGCTGTCGCAGGACAAGGTGGCGGTGGTGTTCGGCTGCTGGACCTCAGTATCGCGCAAGTCGGTGCTGCCGGTGTTCAAAGAATTGAACGGGCTGCTGTTCTACCCGGTGCAGTACGAAGGCGAGGAACTGGAGAAGAACGTCTTCTACACCGGCGCCGCGCCCAACCAGCAGGCCATCCCGGCGGTGGAATACCTGATGAGCGAAGACGGCGGCGGCGCCAAGCGCTTCGTGCTGCTGGGCACCGACTATGTATACCCGCGCACCACCAACAAGATCCTGCGCGCCTTCCTGCATTCCAAGGGCGTCAAGGACAGCGACATCGACGAGGTCTACACGCCTTTCGGCCATTCCGACTACCAGACCATCGTCGCCAACATCAAGAAGTTCGCGGCCGGCGGCAAGACCGCCGTCATCTCCACCATCAACGGCGACTCCAACGTGCCGTTCTACAAGGAGCTGGGCAACGCCGGCCTGAAAGCCACCGACGTGCCGGTGGTGGCTTTCTCGGTGGGCGAGGAAGAACTGCGCGGCGTCGACACCAAGCCGCTGGTGGGCCACCTGGCCGCCTGGAACTACTTCGAGTCGATCAAGAATCCGGTCAACGCGGAATTCATCAAGAAGTGGCAGGCCTACGCCAAGGCCAAGAACCTGCCCAACGCCAGCACCGTGGTCACCAATGACCCGATGGAAGCCACCTATATCGGCATCCACATGTGGAAGCAGGCGGTCGAGCAGGCCAAGACCACCGATGTGGACAAGGTGATCGCGGCCATGGGCGGCCAGAAGTTCAATTCGCCGAGCGGCTTCACCATCGAGATGGACAAGACCAACCACCACCTGCACAAGCCGGTCTATATCGGCGAGATCAAGGCGGACGGCCAGTTCAACGTGGTCTGGAAGAGCAAGGGCCCGATCCGCGCGCAACCGTGGAGCCCGTACATCCCGGGCAACGAAAGCAAGCAAGGCCTTTAAACCTGAACCGGAAGCGCAGCCATGCTCAATGCGGTCATCGCGAAATTCCTGCGTCACCTCCTGCTTGCATGGCTGCTGGCCGCGCCGGCGCTGGCCGCCCACGCGGCCGCGCCCGGCGTGGACCCGGCGCTGCTGGCGCCCCTGGCCGGCGACGACACCGACGCCAAGCTGCAGGCCATCGCCGCCCTGGGCCGCCAGCCCGGCGCGCAAGCGGTGCTGCAAGCCCTCGGCAACGATCTACTGTATGCGCTGCCGGACGGCCGCGTGCTGATCGGCGACGGCAACGGCCAGGGCACCGATCCGGTCAGCGGCGCGACCATGGCGCTGCCGCCGCAGGCCGACACCATCGGCATCAACAACCGGCTGCGGCGCGCGATCGGGGCCGCGCTGGCCGGATCGAGGCTGTTTTCCGAGGATGCGCGCGAGCGCCTGGACGCGGCCCGCCGCCTGCAACAGACCGGCGATCCGGCGCGCCTGCCGCTGCTGGAAAAAGCGCTGGCCGCCGAAAAAGACACCGCGGTGCGCGCCGCGCTGGAAATCGCGCAGGCCAACCTCGAACTCAAGAGCACCGACCCAGCCGTGCGGCGCCATGCGGTCGAACTGCTGGGACGCACCGACAACGCTACATTCCGGCCCACGCTGCTGGCACTGACGCAACAGCGCGACGGCGTCTACGCCGAACCGGACGCCGCGGTGCGCGAGGCGGCGGCCAACGCGGTCAAACGCATCGACCGCCATCTGGCCACCATCGAGTGGGCCGGCAACCTGTTCTACGGTCTCAGCCTGGGCAGCGTGCTGCTGCTGGCGGCGCTGGGCCTGGCCATCACCTTCGGCCTGATGGGCGTCATCAACATGGCGCACGGCGAGCTGCTGATGATCGGCGCCTATGTCACCTACCTGGTGCAGACCTTTTTCCGCGCCTGGCTGCCGGGCTGGCTCGACTGGTACGTGGCGGCGGCGCTGCCACTGGCCTTCCTGGTGACCGCGCTGGTCGGCATGGCGCTGGAACGCACCGTGATCCGCTGGCTCTACGGCCGGCCGCTGGAGACGCTGCTGGCCACCTGGGGCATCAGCCTGATGCTGATGCAGGGCGTGCGCACGCTGTTCGGCGCGCAGAACGTCGAGGTGGGCAACCCCAGCTGGATGTCTGGCGGCGTCACCGTGCTGGGCGGCCTGGTGCTGACCTACAACCGGCTGGTCATCATCGGCTTCGCGCTGTTCGTGGTGTTCCTGGTGTGGGCGCTGCTGAACCACACGCGGCTGGGCCTGTTCGTGCGCGCCATCACGCAGAACCGGCGCATGGCCGATTGCGTCGGCGTACCCACCGGACGCGTCGACATGCTGGCCTTCGGCCTGGGCTCGGGCATCGCCGGGCTGGCGGGCGTGGCGCTGTCGCAGCTGGGCAATGTGGGCCCGGACCTGGGCCGCGGCTACATCGTCGATTCCTTCATGGTGGTGGTGCTGGGCGGCGTCGGCCAACTGGCCGGCACCGTCATCGCCGCGCTCGGCCTGGGCGGTGTCAACAAATTCCTGGAGCCTTACGCCGGAGCGGTCATGGCCAAGATCACCATTCTGGTGCTCATCGTGCTTTTCGTGCAAAAGCGGCCGCAAGGCCTGTTCGCCCCGCGCGGCCGGAGCGTCGAATGAAACAGACCGCGCTGACCGATCTCAACCTGCTGGCGCGCCGGCCCTTGTTCAACGGCCGCGCCTGGGCCGCGCTGGGCACGGGCGTGCTGCTGCTGGCGCTGGTGCCGCTGCTGAACCTGGTGTTTCCCGCCGGTCATCCGCTGCACGTCTCGGCCTACGCCGTGGCGCTGCTGGGCAAGTTCATGTGCTACGCCATGGCGGCGCTGGCGCTGGACCTGGTGTGGGGCTACGCCGGCATCCTGTCGCTGGGCCACGGCCTGTTCTTCGCGCTGGGCGGCTACGCCCACGGCATGTATCTGATGCGCGCCATCGGCCGCGACGGCGTCTACCAGAGCAACCTGCCGGACTTCATGGTGTTTCTGGACTGGAAGGACTACCCCTGGTACTGGTCGTTCACCGACCACTTCTGGTACGCCATGCTGCTGGTGGTGCTGGTGCCGGGCGTGCTGGCCTTCGTGTTCGGCTACTTCGCCTTCCGCTCGCGCATCAAGGGCGTGTATTTCTCCATCATCACCCAGGCGCTGACCTTTGCCGCCATGCTGCTGTTCTTCCGCAACGACACGGGCTTTGGCGGCAACAATGGTTTCACCGATTTCAAGCGCATCCTGGGTTTCGATATCACCGCGCCCGGCACCCGCGCCGCGCTCTACTGGATCACGCTGGCGGCGCTGGCCGGCGCGCTGGTGCTGGCGCGCGCCGTCACCCAGTCCAAGCTGGGCCGGGTGCTGACGGCGGTGCGCGATGCCGAGAGCCGGCTGCGCTTCATCGGCTACGACCCGCTCGGCTTCAAGCTGTTCGTGTGGACGCTGTCGGCCGTGCTGTGCGGCATCGCCGGCGCGCTGTACGTGCCGCAGGTCGGCATCATCAACCCCAGCGAGATGTCCACCGAGAACTCCATCGAGATGGTGATCTGGGTGGCCACCGGCGGGCGCGGCACGCTGATCGGCCCCATCATCGGCGCCGGCGCCGTGAACGGCCTGAAGACCTGGTTCACCAGCGTGCTGCCCGAGTTCTGGCTGTACGCGCTGGGCCTGATCTTCGTGCTGGTGACCCTCTTCCTGCCCACCGGCATCGTCGGCCTGGCCCGGCGCCTGGCCGCCCGCTATCAGGAGCGACGCGCATGACCAGCACCCATTCCGAAACCGCCATGCTCGACGGCGGCCCCAGCGGCGACGCCGGCTACGGCCGCGTCAGCCCCAAGGGACTAGACACCAGCCACGGCGCCATCCTGTACCTGGAAGGCATCACCGTGAGCTTCGACGGTTTCAAGGCGCTCAATGACCTGACGCTGGACATCGGCGTCGGCGAACTGCGCTGCATCATCGGCCCCAACGGCGCCGGCAAGACCACCATGATGGACGTCATCACCGGCAAGACCCGCCCCAGCGCCGGCAGCGCCTACTTCGGCCAGAGCATCGACCTGACCACGCTGAACGA
>JACDJA010002864.1_pt1 | contig 11746 bp, 8 predicted proteins | sample 7449241 | NCBI WGS metagenome assembly JACDJA01 (sample SAMN14253289, study PRJNA609438) | sludge metagenome | isolation source: initial anaerobic sludge | collected 2018-12-20 | reverse complement strand
GATGCAGGTCAGGATCGTGAAGACATAGGCCTGCAGGAAAGCCACGAGAATTTCGAGGCCGGTCAGCGCGGTGGTCATTGCCAGCGGCAAGATCGAGCCGAGAACGCCCACGGCGCCGAGCGCGCTCAACGACGTCACGAAGCCGGCGAACACCTTGAGGGTGATGTGACCGGCCAGCATGTTCGCGAACAGACGCACCGAGTGGGACACCGGCCGCGACAGGAACGAGATCACCTCGATCACCATGATCAGCGGCAGGATGTAGAGCGGAATGCCCGAGGGCACGAAAAGTTTGAAGAACTTGAAGCCGTTCTTGTAGAGGCCATAGAGCAGAACGGTCAGGAACACCATCAGCGCGAGCGCCAGCGTGACGATCAGATGGCTGGTGACGGTGAAGGTGTAGGGAATGATGCCGATCATGTTCGCGGTCAGGATGAACATGAACAGGGAGAACACGAACGGGAAGAACTTCATGCCTTCGTCGCCGACGCTTTCCCGCAGCGTATTCCCGACGAATTCGTAGGACAATTCCGCGAGTGACTGGAAGCGGCCGGGGATCAGGCTGCGCGCCGCGCTGCCGCCGATCATCAGCAGCGAAACCACTGCGACCGCGCCGAACATGTAGGCGGAGGAGTTGGTGAAAGCGATCTCCTGACCACCGATGTGGCCCAGCGAGAAGATCTTGTGGATCTCAAATTGATGGATCGGATCGGCCATCCACGTTCGTCTTTCATCTTTGCCGGCGGCGCCGGACAGTCACATCCGCCAGCGAACTGGCTTGAAATTCCAGGCGATTCCCAAGACCGGTCGCAGGTTCGTCAGGAGCGGTCGGACGCGTCGCGGTTTGCGACGCCGGCTGCCCGCATCACGTTGATCACGCCGGCGGTGAAGCCGAGCAGAAAAAACACGATCAGACCCCACGGGGACGTCGAAAACAGACGGTCGATGCCCCAGCCGATGACCGCTCCGACAAGGACACCTGCGATCAACTCGGAGGAGAGGCGAAACCCGCGCGCCATCGCTGATGCGTTGGCGGAGGCTGCCCCGCTTCCTGACTGATCTGTCTGGTTCTTGCGGTTATTCCGGAATGTGGAAAGCCGCTGATTCAGACGTGCGAGCCTTGCGGAGAGCGCAGTTTCGTCGGCCGACGGTTTGTCTCGTCCGTTGTCGCCGCGGCCCTTGTCGTGTGCGCCTACCATCTTGTCGACACCCACGCCCCGCCGCGCGATTTGAGAGAAAAACGCCCCGCAACCCACCAAAACCGCGCGGACCATACTGACGGCCCATCGTCAAGTCAAGATTGCGCGGTTGACAAGTATCGCTTTGAAAGTACTTGCGAAATCCGGGAAAAAATCGAGCCGCTGCGCGCACTCGCCGCACTGCGATAAACAGGACACAGAATGCCGTGCCCGCGGGGTGCCGTCTTGCTCGATTGTGATATGACCGAAGCGACCTGAAATCGTGCAGCCGGAGGACCCATGTCGCGCCAGATCGACTACTATTTTTCGCTTCAGTCGCCATGGGCTTACATTGGGCACGCGCTGTTTGAGGATCTTGCCGCCACGCACCGGCTCAAGGTCAGTTACAAGCCGGTTCTGCTGACCGACGTGTTTTCCGAGACCGGTGGTTTGCCGCTGGCGAAGCGCCATCCGGCGCGGCAGCGTTACCGGATGATGGAGCTGCAGCGCTGGCGCGAGAAGCGGGGTCTCGCCTTCAACCTGAAGCCGGCGTTTTTTCCCGGCGATCCGCGGCTTGCCGACGGGGTTGCGGTTGCCGCGGTCGCCGCGGGATTGAATCCGGAGCCATTCATGCGCCGCGCCTTCGCGGGCCTGTGGGAACAGCAACTCGATCTTGCCGACCCGGCGACCGTGACCCGGCTCGCCGATGAGGCAGGGCTGCCGGGCGCGAAACTGGTTGCGCAGGCGGCCTCGAGCGGGATTGCTGCGGCTTACGAGCAGAATCGTCAGGACGCGATCGCCGCCGGCGTGTTCGGTTCGCCGTGCTGGGTGCTCGATGGCGAGGTTTTCTGGGGGCAGGACCGGATCGAATTGCTGGCCGATGCGTTGAAATCCGGCCGCAAGGCCTACACATCGCAGGTGTAGGACGACAAAGTGTAGGACGACAGCACGGCGATTGCAGGGAGGCCGGTCCATGCGTTTCCACTCAGACAGGATCGCTCTGGCGATTGCCGCAACGGCCGTGATGATGTCAGCTCATGGAGCCGGTGCGCAGGCTGCCCCGGACACCGAGAATGGCCGCTATACCCTGTCGCCGGTGACCGACGGTTTCCTGCGGCTCAACACCCGTAATGGCGAAGTCTCGATCTGCACCAACAAGAGCGGCTGGACCTGCCGGCTGGTGCCGGATGAGCGCGCCGCGCTCGATACCGAGATCGGCCGGCTGCAGAGTGACAACAAGCAGTTGCGCGACCAGCTTGCCCGGCGGGACTTGGGCAAGGACTCGGGCAAGACCGATACGCCCGTGGCGAAGGGCGATACGGACAAGAGCGCGCAGGCAGCGCCGGATGGCAAGGACAGGAATCTCGAACTGCAGTTGTCGCCCGAACATGAAAAGCTGCTGGCGCTGATCGAGCGGGTCTGGGAGCGGCTGATCGACATGGCCAACCGCATGCAGAAGAAACTGTCTGAGAAAATCTGAGGCTTCAATTGGTACGGGGAAGCCTGATCCTCATCCTGAGGAGCGCGCTTTAGCGCGCGTCTCGAAGGATGAGCGAACCATGGCGTCAACAGCAGTACGTCTCATGGTTCGAGACGGCGCGGCAGACGCGCCCCCTCGGCATCAGGGCCGCATAAAAAGACGGCCGCGGAGCGATCCGCGGCCGTTTTCTGCAAGGAGAGTCAGGCGGGCAAGGCCGCCAGACGCCCGATCGTTACTTGGTGATATCGACGTCCTTGGTTTCCGGCAGGAAGAAGAAGCCGATCACCACGGTAATCAAGGCGAATATCACCGGATACCAGAGACCCGCGTAAATATCGCCGGTCGATGCCACGATCGCGAACGAGGTCGCCGGCAACAGACCGCCGAACCAGCCGTTGCCGATGTGGTAGGGCAGCGACATCGAGGTGTAGCGGATTCTGGTCGGGAACAGTTCGACCAGCATCGCCGCGATCGGGCCGTACACCATCGTCACGAAGATCACCAGGATGAACAGCAGTCCAATGATCGCCGCCACCTGCGGTTTGAAGATGTCCAAGGGGTGCGTCATCTTCACAAGCGTCGGGTTGGCGCCCCGCTTCGGATAGCCTGCGGCCTGCAGGGCAGCGGTTGCGGCTGCGTTCGAGTCCGCGGGCTTGGTGTAAGGCACTTCGGTGCCATTGATCGAGATTTTCACCGGCGAGCCGGCGGGACCGGCAACGGTGTCATACTTGACCGAGGACTTCGCAAGGAAGTCGCGGGCCAGGTCGCAAGGCGCCGAGAACACGCGGGTGCCGACCGGGTTGAACAGGTCGCCGCAGCCCTTCGGGTCCGCGATCACCGACACCTTCACCGTTTCGATGGCCTTTTCCAGCGCCGGGTTGGCGTTGGTCGAGATCATGCGGAAGATCGGGAAGAAGGTGAGAGCCGCGATCAGGCAGCCCGCGAGGATAATCGGCTTGCGGCCGATCTTGTCCGACAGCGCGCCGAACACGATGAAGAAGCCGGTGCCGAGCAGCAGCGACCATGCGATCAGCAGGTTCGCGGTGTAGCCGTCGACCTGCAGAATCGATTGCAGGAAGAACAGCGCGTAGAACTGGCCCGTGTACCAGACTACGCCCTGACCCATCACGCCGCCGAGCAGCGCGATCAGCACGAGCTTGGCGTTGGCCCAGTTGCCGAAGGATTCGGTTAGCGGTGCCTTTGAGGCTTTGCCCTCTTCCTTCATCTTCTGGAAGACCGGCGATTCATTCAGCTTGAGACGGATGATCACGGACACGCCGAGCAGTACGACCGAGAGCAAGAACGGAATGCGCCAGCCCCAGGCCGCGAATTCCGCTTCACCGAGAACCGTGCGGGTGAAGAGAATGACCAGAAGCGACAGAAACAGGCCCAGCGTTGCAGTCGTCTGAATGAACGACGTGTAGTAGCCGCGCTTGCCAGGAGGCGAATGCTCCGCGACGTAGGTCGCCGCACCGCCGTACTCACCGCCGAGCGCAAGACCTTGCAACAGCCGCAGGCCGATCAGGATGATCGGAGCCGCGATGCCGATGGTGGCCGCGTTCGGAAGCAGGCCGACGATGAAGGTCGACAGGCCCATGATGAGGATGGTGACGAGGAAGGTGTACTTGCGGCCCACGAGATCGCCGACACGGCCGAACACGATGGCGCCGAACGGGCGAACCAGGAAGCCCGCGGCGAAGGCCAGCAGCGCGAAGATGTCACGGGTGGCGGGCGGGTAGGCGCTGAAGAACTGCGCGCCGATGATCGCGGCCAACGAGCCGTAGAGATAGAAATCGTACCACTCGAAGACGGTGCCGAGCGAGGAGGCGAGAATGACGAAGCGTTCGTCCTTCGTCATGCCGCCCGCGCGTGGCGCGGTTGTAGTCACGGTAGCCATTTGGATGCTTCCCATAAATGTGTTGCTGATGAATCGCTTCTGTGCGCCGATCTTTCGCCGGCTCAAACGCATTAGAAGTTCGTAATGAAGGTAACATCGGCGTGAAACTTCGCCCTATAAGACTTTCGACCGAACGAACAGCAAAGGACGAGGCGCCTTCGCAGTGCACAATCGGCGCGTTAAGCACATGCATGGCTTTTGGTTTCAGACCATGACTTGCAAGACTAAACATGACGGTAAACACTGGAATTCAATGAGCCTCGGGCTCTTTCAGCCTTCGCTAGCGGGATCAATGACCATCGCTGCCAGTACCCACCTTGTCGTCGCTGACGACCATCCGCTCTTTCGCGATGCCCTGAGGCAAGCCGTCGCGTCTGTTGTTGCTACGGCTCAAGTCGATGAGGCGGGATCGTTCGAGGAGTTGACCGATCTGCTCGAGCGCGAGTCCGATGTCGATCTGATCCTGCTCGACCTGGCGATGCCTGGAATCAGCGGATTTTCCGGGCTGATCTATCTGCGGGCGCAGTTCCCGGCCATTCCGGTGGTGATCGTGTCGGCCAGCGACGATGCCGGAACCATCCGCCGCTCGATGGATTTCGGGGCGTCGGGATTCATTCCGAAGCGGTTCGGCGTCGAAACGCTGCGTGAAGCCATCGGCAAGGTGATGAATGGCGATGTCTGGGTGCCCGCCGACGTCGATCTGTCCGCGGCGGCCGATCCCGATATGACCAAACTGCGCGACCGCCTCGTCACGCTGACGCCGCAGCAGGTCCGGGTGCTGATGATGCTGTCCGAAGGTCTGCTCAACAAACAGATCGCCTATGAACTCGGCGTCTCGGAAGCGACCATCAAGGCACATGTCTCCGCGATTCTGCAGAAGCTCGGCGTCGAAAGCCGCACGCAGGCGGTGATTGCCGCCGCGAGGATCGCCGGCGGCGAATGGAAACAGGCCGATCCGGCGAAGTAACGGCCTTATCTGACATGGCCGTGTTTCAATAAGCCAATCGAGAAGCGGAAAATCATGATTGAGGCGGTGATCTGGGATTTTGGCGGTGTGCTTACCACGTCGCCATTCGAGGCTTTCGCACGGTTCGAGAAGGAGCGCGGGCTTCCTGCGGACATTATCCGGCGGACCAATGCCGCCAATCACTTCGAGAACGCCTGGGCGAAGTTCGAGCGCGCCGAAGTGGACCTTGCCACTTTCGACACTCTGTTCGCGGCGGAGTCCCTGGCGCTGGGCGCGGAGGTGCGTGGCCGCGATGTGGTGCCGCTGCTGTCGGGCGATCCGCGCCCGGAGATGGTCGAGGCGCTGCGGCGGATCAAGCAGCGGTTCAAGACCGGCTGCATCACCAACAATCTGCCCGCCAATGCCATCGGCAGTTCCGGCGGACGCGCGCTCTACGTCGCCGAGACGATGGCGTTGTTTGACCATGTGATCGAGTCGGCGAAAATCGGCCTGCGCAAGCCCGATCCGCGCATCTATCGGATGATGACAGAGGCGCTGGGCGTGGATCCGAAGAATTGCGTTTATCTCGATGACCTCGGCGTCAACCTGAAGCCGGCCCGCGAGATGGGCATGATCACCATCAAGGTGATTGACGCGCCGCAGGCGATCCGCGACCTGGAAGCCGCGACCGGGCTGGTGCTGGGCGATCTAATTCGCGCCTGAGTTCATTCCGCGGCCACCGTCTGCTGTGCGCGCCATTGCGCGAGCAGCGCGCGCAGCGCCGCCGGTTTCACCGGCTTGTTGAGCACGACAATTCCGTCTTCGCGCGCAGCATCGCGGACATGCGGGCTGCGGTCCGCCGTGATCAGGATCGCGGGAATGCCATCGCCGAAACGCTGGCGGATGTCGCGGATCGCGGCGATGCCTGTGCCACGGTCGAGATGATAGTCGACCAGAAGCCCCGTCACACGCTCATCGGTCGCGGCGATGGCTTCGGCCGCCGCCGCCGGATCGGTGACCGCGATCACCTTGGCATCCCATCCCGTCAGCAGCGTCTTCATGCCGTCGAGAATCGCGCGGTCGTTTTCGATGCAGACGATCAGCGTGCCGCTCATCGGCGTCTTCGATGAAATGCTGGCGCCGGCCAGCGCGCCGGTTTGCGTCACGGTCTTGGCGATAGGCATGGTCACCGCGAAGCGCGAACCGCCGCTGCGGTTGGACTCCACCGCGATGCTGTGATTGAGGACGCGGGCGAGACGCTCCACAATCGACAGGCCGAGGCCGAGGCCGCGCGCGATGCGCGCGCCCTGATCCAGCCGATGAAATTCCTTGAAAATCTCCGCCCGCTTCTGCGCCGGAATGCCCAGCCCCGTGTCGTAGATTCCGATCTCCAGCGATTGGCCCCGGCGCCGGCAGCCGACCCGCACGCGGCCTTTCGGGGTGTACTTGATGGCGTTTGAGATCAGATTCTGCAGCAGGCGGCGTAGCAGGGCGCGATCGGATGAGACCGGCAGCGAACAGGGCACAAAGGTGAGCTCGAGCTTGCGCGCCTTGGCGATGGGTGCGAACTCCACTTCGAGCGAGCGCATCAGGTCGCTCATCCGGAAACTGGAGATCGACGGCGTCATCGCGCCCGAATCCAGCCGCGAAATATCGAGCAGCGCGCCGAGAATTTCCTCGATGGCTTCCAGCGAGTCGTCGATATTGCCGACAAGACGGGCATCCTCGCCGCCGCTCTGCCGTTCAACAAGGCTTGTGACATAGAGCCGTGCAGCGTTCAGCGGCTGCAGGATGTCATGGCTGGCGGCCGCCAGAAACCGTGTCTTGGAGATGTTGGCTTCTTCTGCGGTGCTCTTGGCCGTCGCCAGTTCGCTGTTGAGGCGGGTTAACTGTTCTGTGCGTTCGCGAACGCGCTTTTCCAGCGTGGCGTTGGCGCGTTCCAGCGCCTCCGCCGCTTCAAAGCTCGGCGTGATGTCGGAGAATGTGATCACCAGCGCGCCGCCCGGCATGCGGTTGGCGCGAACCTCGACCACCATGTTGCGGTCAGCCAGCCGTTCCAGATAGGGCTCGCCCTCGGTGGTGTAGGCGGCGAGCCGTCGTTGCAGCGCGGCGGGGTCGGCTGGTGCATCCAGTTGCCCGTTGCTGCCGATGAATTCCAGAATCTCGACCAGCGGAATCCCGATCTGCGAATACTGCGCGGGCAGGTCGAGAATCTCGCCGAACTGCTGGTTCGAGGTGATGAGCTGAAGCTCGGGATTGAACACCGCGATGCCCTGCCGCACGTGATTGAGCGCGGTTTGCAGCATCTCACGGTTGAAATGCAGTGCGGTGTGCGCATCGTCGAGCAGTTTCAGCGCGGCCTTCGCCGAGACAGCGCGCTTGCGCAACAGGAGCGACAGCACGAGCCGCGAGGATGCCGCGCCGATGGATGATGCGATCAGATGTTCGGCGTGGCGAAGCAGACGGAAATCCGCAGGGGCAGCGCGGTCGATATTGATGTTGTGGGACGCGGCAAAGGTTTCAAACGATTGCTGCGCGCGTTCCGGGCCGAGATACTGCGCGACCGTACCGAGCAGGTCCTGCACCGTGACCGTGGTGCGCCAGCGCCGGAAGTTCGGTGCGATCGGCGCCAGTTCGTTGGGCACGAACAGATCGGCCTGCACGCGCTCGATCGAGGTCGGCTGGCGCAACAGCGACAGCACGACATAGGTCAGAAGATTCAGCGACAGGCTCCAGAGCACGCCATGGATCAGCGGGGCCATTTCGGTGCCGAGCAGGGCGCGGGGCCGCAGCGCGCCGATGCCGAACGGTCCTTCACTGAGCCAGATCACGCCGCGCGGATCGAGGTCGATGAAGCTCGGCAGAAACAGCGTATAGGCCCACACCGCGAAGCCGATCAGCATGCCGCCCATGGCGCCGCGCGCGGTAGCGCGCCGCCAGAACAGGCCGCCGAAGAAAGCCGGCGCGAGTTGCGCCACGGCGGCGAACGACAGCAGGCCGATGGCGGCGAGCTGTGCGGTTCCGAGCGCGTGATAATAGAGATAAGCCATCGCCATGATGACGAAGATCGCGACGCGCCGGACTTTCAGCAGAAAGCCGCCGAAGTTTGCCTTGCCGGCTTGCGCAGCGGGCCGGCGCTTCAACACCAGCGGCACCACGATGTCATTCGACACCATGATGGCAAGCGCAACGCACTCCACGATCACCATGGCGGTCGCGGCCGACAGGCCGCCGATGAACACGATCACACTGAGCGTTGTTGCCTTGGCATGGAGCGGCAGCGCCAGAACGTACATGTCGCTGTCGGAAGCGCCGAACGGGAACGTCACAAGACCGGCGATGGCGATGGGAATCACGAACAGGTTGATGGCGACGAGATACAGAGGAAACAGCCAGCGGGCGCGGCGCACCTCGGCTTCCGTCGAGTTCTCGACCACGCTGACGTGGAATTGTCGCGGCAGCAGCATGATCGCCAGGAAGGACAGCAATGTCATGGCGAGAAAGTTGCCGATCGACGGCGTGGCCTCGATGGCGCGGACGGCTTCCGGCGTCTTCATCGCGCGCTCCATCAGGTCCGATGGGCCGAACATGATGAAGGTCACGAATACACCGGCGGCGAGAAAGGCGATGAGCTTGACCAGCGATTCGGTCGCGACCGCGAGCATCAGGCCGTGCTGATGTTCGGTGGCGTCGGTCTGGCGTGTTCCGAATAGCACCGCGAAGGCGGCCAGCGTAACGGTCACGATGAAGGCGATATCGCCGATATAGGGAATGCTGGAGACATCCTGATCCTGGTTGAGGATTGTTTCCAGCGATGACGCGACGGCCTTGAGCTGCAGCGCGATGTAAGGCACCGAACCGATGATGGCGATGCCGGCGGCGGTGGCCGCGACCGCCTGGCTCTTGCCGTAGCGCGCCGCGATGAAGTCCGCGATCGAGGTGATGTTCTGCGATTTGGCAAGTTGGATCACGCGCATCAGCAGCGGCGTGCAGAACGCGATCATCACGATGGGGCCGACATAGATCGCGAGAAATTCAACGCTGGTGCGTGTCGCAAGGCCGACCGAGCCGAAGAAGGTCCAGGAGGTGCAGTAGATCGCCAGCGACAGGGGATAGATCATGGTGCCGAGGCGGCCGCGCTGAACCTGTGTCAGCCGTTCGCCATAGCTCGCGACGACGAACAGAAAGCCGATGTAGCCGAAGGCGGCTGCGATCACGCCCCAGTCATGCAGCATCGAAGTGGGTCCTGACGTTGCCGCGCCGCCGGGCGTTTCCCTTGAGGATCATTCTTTCTGACCGATGACCAGTTCGCGGAGCCGGCTCCGCCATTGCGGACCTTATCCCGCTCCGGCTTGTTGCGCATCCGGAGGGATGTGCGTCTGGCGAACGAACGGCTTGGCAGACCCAGCGAATCAGCGTATACACGCATAAGTTGCAGTATGGATGTGACGCACGAAGGAGCTGCCCAATGGGCGAGATGCTGCCTTTCATCCTCCGGAACGCGCCTGTGGTGGTCGTCGATGACGATCCTTCCGTCCGCGACGCCTTGCTCCTGCTGTTGCGGATTGACGGGTTCGAGGCGGCGGCGTTCGGCGACGGGGAATCCTTCTTCGAGTCCCTGACGTCATCAACACCATCCTGCGTGATTCTCGACCTCCAGCTTCCGGGACGTTCCGGCCTCGCCGTGCTGAAGCAACTGGCCGACATGCGGTTTGCTCCGCCGGTGTTCGTCATCTCCGGCCAATCCGATATTCCGATGGCGGTCGAGGCCATGAAGCTCGGCGCGATCGACTTTCTGGAAAAGCCGTTCTCGGCGGGCGCCATGATCGACCGGGTTCGCGACGCCGTTCGCACCTATTGCGGGACGCTGGCGGGGCGCATCGACGGCCTCGGCGATTTTCCGGGGATGATGCTGCTGACGCGGCGGGAGCGGGATGTGCTGGCGCTGGTGACCAATGGCGCGTCCAACAAGGAAGCAGGGCGAAAGCTCGGCATCAGTCCCCGCACGGTGGAGGTTCATCGCGCGCGGATCATGGACAAGCTCGGCGCGCGCAACGCCGCTGACCTGATGCGGATTGTGCTGTCGGGAGAATCGTCAACGGCACGCCGGACCGTCCAGGCGATGTAATGCGAACCGCGCCGTGAGCGGCCGGCCGCCGAATGCCTACTCGGCCGCGATCGGCTTGGCGTTCAGCGGCAGCTTCAACTGCTCCCAGACCTGAACCAGCGCCTCGGCGAGGGCGTCGATCAGCGCATCCTCGTGATAGGGGGAGGGTGTGATGCGAAGCCGCTCCGTGCCCTTCGGCACCGTCGGATAGTTGATCGGCTGGATATAGATGCCATGCTGTTCCAGCAGCAGATCGCAGGCCTTCTTGCAGCGCTCCGGATCGCCGACAAACAGCGGAACGATGTGGGTGTCGCTCGCCATCACCGGCAGGCCGGCGGCGGTGAGAATCGCCTTGAGCCGCGCGGCGCGGTCCTGATGGCGCTCGCGCTCCCAGTTCGATGACTTCAGGTGCTTGATCGCGGCGGTCGCGGCCGAGCAGATCGCGGGCGGAAGCGCGGTGGTGAAGATGAAGCCCGGCGCATAGGAGCGCACGGCATCGACCATTTTGGCGCTGCCGGCGATATAGCCGCCGAGGCAACCGAACGCTTTGGCCAGCGTGCCTTCGAGGATGTCGATCCGGTGCATGACGCCGTCGCGTTCGGCGATGCCGCCGCCGCGCGGGCCGTACATGCCGACGGCGTGGACCTCGTCGACATAGGTCATCGCGCCATACTTTTCGGCGAGATCGCAGATCTTCGCCAGCGGCGCGACATCGCCGTCCATCGAGTAGAGGCTTTCGCACACGATCAGGGTCGGGCGGCCCGCATGGGCGCGCAGCAGGTCTTCAAGATGCGCGACATCGTTGTGGCGGAACACGATATACTCGGTGCCCGACTGGCGGATGCCCTCGATCATCGAGTTGTGGTTCAGCGCGTCCGACAGGATCAGGCAGTTCGGGATCAGCTTGGCCAGCGTCGAGATGCCGGTCTGGTTGGACACATAGCCCGAGGTGAAAACCAGCGCGGCTTCCTTGCCATGCAGATCCGCGAGTTCCTGCTCAAGCTGGATCAGGGAGTGGTTGGTGCCGGCGATGTTGCGGGTGCCGCCGGCGCCGGTGCCGACACGGGTGGCGGTTTCGACCATCGCGCCGACCACCTTCGGATGCTGGCCCATGCCGAGATAGTCGTTGGAACACCAG
>JACDJA010002862.1_pt1 | contig 11751 bp, 8 predicted proteins | sample 7449241 | NCBI WGS metagenome assembly JACDJA01 (sample SAMN14253289, study PRJNA609438) | sludge metagenome | isolation source: initial anaerobic sludge | collected 2018-12-20 | reverse complement strand
CAAGGCGGAAATGGCCGTTTGAACGGACGACAGTCGGGCGGCATCGAGCGAATGGGGCTGTCCGAGCAGCGTGCGCAATTCAAGGACGGCGCTGCCCAGTTCCTGGATGGTCAGCGCATCGGTCAATGTGGCGCGATCTTTGGCTGTGTTGAAACCACGCATGCCGGCGATCTGCCGCAGCAATTCGCGGGAATCGCGTTCGAACTGCGGGCGCAGACCGGTCAGCGGGTTCAGGCAGGCGACGATCAGCTGTCGATTCAGTGCCCGCATCATGCGATAGCGCGACAACTGGTTGCCCATGGGCATGACGGTCAAGAAGGCGAGTGCCGCGATCGTGGCCGAGACCAGCAGGGCGATCCCGCTGTTCAATAGCCCGGCGTAGTTGAATTGGGTGACATTGTCCGGAATGGCCAAGGTACTGAAAAACATCCCGAAGCCTACTCCGATTGCACCCCATTTCGGGCGGGTCATTAAATAGGCGCCAAAGGCCAGAAACGGTATCAACCCGAACGTCAATTGCGTGAATCCATGCAGATTGGGCAACACCATGAACTGGAAGGCAAAGGCGGCGACGAACGAGAGGGCAATCCCCTGCCACAACTGGAAAACCATCTTGGCTGGGTTCGGAGCGGTGGAAAACAGGGCGCTGACGACAACGGCGATGGTGAGCGCCAGAACGCCGGTGGGCCATGCCGAGTTGATCCAGAACACCGACATCGCACCCAGCATCAACACGGTGCGCAATCCCGCGATCAGGGGTTGTGAGAAATCCGTGGCGTGGCGACCATGCTGAATCAGAGGTGGCGCCTGGTCATCATCCTCAATGATTCGTGCGTCCTGCAGGGCCGAGTGACTGCGCCCATAGTGCCGGAATTCATCGATAAACTGTTCGAGCAGCATCAGTGCCGTATCGAAGGCGAGTTGTTGTTCGGGCGAGAACGTGTTTTCTGCCAGGATTCTGGATTTGTGTTTCTGTATCTCGGCCTGCCACTCGCCGATATACGACATGAGTTGCTGTGCTTCAAAGGCCGATGTCGGAACATGGGTTTGCAGTAGCCGCACGCCAGTGGCCAGCATAGGGTCAAGTGCTTCGCGGACAGCATTCATGCTCGGATCGTTGAGCCGCAGGATGTGTCGGTTCAGAACGTGCAGCGTGCTGGCGGCGGCAATCAGATCGGCGCTCATGCGCAGAATGGTCTGGTTTTGCAGGCGGGTTTTAGGGTTGTCGAAAATCCCGACGGAACGGTAGCTGTCGAGCGTGACAATTTCGTTGATCGCCTTCAGGTGCAGGCTGCCCCATTCCTCAGTAGGCACCCCGAAACTGAGCGCTCGACCCGATGAGTTCGCAAAGGTTGCGAATCGCTTGAGTGCGGCCGATAGCAACAATTCGCGTATCGAAAGCGGGAAGACAAGTCCGCTGATGGTGCTGGCGACTAGGATGCCAAGCAAGACTTCGGTGAGCCGCGTGACGGCAATATCAAATGCGGCATTGGGGTCCATGGCGGCGGGCAAGCCGACCAGACATGCGGTGTAGCCCGCCAGCACGAAGGCGTAGGACTGAAAGTTGCGATAGATCGTTGCACCCGCCGTCAGCATGCCAACCCAGATCGCCAGCCCGATCAGGAACATAACCCGTTCCTGTGCGAAAGCAGCCACAAGCAGCAGTGCCACGCCACTGCCAATAATCGTGCCCAGGGCGCGGTAGAAGCCTTTCGCCAACACCATCCCCGTTCGGGCCTGCATGACGATAAATACGGTAACGACCGCTGTCTTCGGTGATTCCAGTTCCAGTCGATAGGCCAGCCAGAGGGCAATCAGCGCGGCGATTAACGTTTTGAGCACGAACAGCCAGCTTGCCGCCTCTTCCTTGAAGAAGTTCTGCAAGGCGACCAGGCGTTGCCGCCCGATGAGCGCGGACTGTGACGGTTCTGGATTCACGGCATCTGTTCCTGCCCTTCGATGACCTTGCGCAACAGATAGTCGAGTTGCAGGCGTTCCGCTGTGTCCAGCAGGGCGAAATTGTTTCGGGTTACCGTGACGACATCAGGGAGAACTTCAGTGATCCGTTTCTCGCCGGCCGTCGTTAAGCGTACTTGTACCTTGCGGCGATCAACGGAATCGACTTCGCGGGAAATCAGGCCTTGACGCAGTAGATCGTCGCAAATACGGGTGATGTTTGCGGATTTTTCATGGGTGGCATCTACCAGTTGCGAGGGTGTCAGCGTCTGGTCGATCGAGCCGAAAAGCATGACCATGACGGCGTAGCCGGTGTGATTCAATCCATGGTGTTTGAGGGCACGGTTGGCATGATTGGAGAGGCCCTTGGCGACGAAGTTGGTCAGTCGCGCGAGGGTGACGGTTTCCCGATCGAAAGCGGGAAAACGTTTCGCCGTCAGGGCGAGGCGGGCGTCTGCTGGCGCAAAGCTCTTTGCCAGTTTTGCGGCAGGTGTTGGTTTGGTCATCCGGTGACTCCTTGTGAAGCATGGGGCAGGGTGTGGGGCAGAACGGTTCCGCCGAGCGCAGCGTACAACTGAGCGAGCGCGGCGCTGGCCTCGGCATTCAGCGAAATGCGTTGCGCTTCCAGATTGAGCACGGATTGTCGGGCGGCCAGCACGGGAAGACGATTGGTCAGCCCTGCGGCAAAGCGCTGTTCGGCGCGTTTCGCCTCGGCATCGGCGGCGCGTCGTGCGTCGTTCAATGCTGCACGGCGTTCTGCAAGCGTGTGGAGTTGCGTCAGGGCGCTGGCCGTTTGCTGCAAGGCGGTGAGCAGCGTCTTGTTGTATTCGGCGATGGCTTCGTCGTAGGCAGCGGTGCGCGCGCGCAACTGTCCGCGCAGCCGCCCACCTTCGAAAATGGGCAGAGTGAGTGCAGGAACGACGCCATAGTGCGCTGAATTCGATTGCAGGAAACGCGAAAAACCGCCGGAAGCCGCAAGTCCGCCCAGATACGCGGCAAGGTTGATATCCGGGTAAAACGCCGTCCGAGCGACGTGAATGTCCCGGGCGGCCGCTTCCATTTGCAGGCGTCGGGCGCGGACGTCCGGGCGGCTGCCGATCAGGTTCGCCGGTACATCATGCGGTACCGACCAGTCATCGCCCAATAAGACCGTCGGCGGTTGCAGCGGGGTGTCTGTCGCCGTACCCCGCCCGGTTAGGACGGCAATCTGCTCGGCACGCAGGTGCAGGTCTCCCGAGTAGGTGGCTACCTCTTCCTGATCGCGGGCGGCGGTCAGTTGGGCATCATACAGATGAGCCGCATCCGTCAGGCCGTGATCGAGGCGAATCTGTTCGATCTGTACGGCCCGGTCGGCTTCAGCCTGGCGTTCGGTGGCCGTTCGCAACAGCGCAACATCGGCGGCATAGTGCAGATACGCGCCCACCAGCTGGCTCGAAAGCAGCAAAGCGGCGGCATTTCTGGCCTCGACACTGCTCTTGAGGCGATCTTCGGCCGCCTGAGCGATCGCCCGATTCTTCCCCCATAAATCCAGAGCGTAGCTGGCGGAAAGATTGAAGCCATTGTCCCAGGTCGTGCTGCCGCCAAATGGCGGGGGGAAGAACTGGTTGTTGGTCCAGTGTGCCCTGCCGACGTGGGCATCCAGATCAGCGCGCGGTCGTTCGACAGCCCCGGCGGCTTCACTCAATCCTTCCGCCTGCCGGATGCGCGCCCGAGCAATGGCGAGATCGGGGTTGTGCGTCAGTGCCTGCATCATCAGCGCGTCGAGCTGCCGGTCGTGCAATGCGTGCCACCATGCCTTTGCCTTGCTGGCGCTGGCTTCTTCATCAGTTTGGTGGGACAAGCCCGAACTCAGGTTCAGCTGATCGACTGTCGTGGGCCGAGCGTGCGGCAGGATGCCCGACGGATCGGCGCATGCAGCCAGCAGCGCGCACACAGCGCCGATGGCGCTGATACGTAGTACAGACACTTGATGGGCGATTCTATTCATAAATAGATAATACATTTATGAAATAAAAAGTGAAGAGGTTTTTTTCGTTGCGACAGCCATGAACTGGCGAGTAAAAACAGGGTTGCTGATGTTCAGACTTACCAAAACCCGGGCAAATAGATTTAACGGCTAGTAATTATTACTTGCATTTAACCTTAATCTAAGGTTCATCCCGGTGTCACCCACGCTTCATCGAAGCTCCCTAAAGTCGCGCTCCACAAGCCAATTTTGGCTTGATATTGAATGCAAAATAATTCCTGGAGCCTCAACGATGAACAAGAATATCCTCGCGCTGGCCATTGCCGGCGTCCTCTCAGTTGGTTTGGCTGGTTGCAATAGCTCGGACGACACAACCGCTAGCACAACGCCTGAACCTACCACCCCGGCACCTACTGCAACCGGCGTTACCTTCTCGGCGACACCGGTAGCAAGCACGGATGCCGAGCACTTGACGACCTATACCAAATCGGTAGCGACAGTGACGTACAGCGATGGCAGCACCAAAGATTTTCCATTGACGTACAACCGGTTGTTCAAAAACACCGATCAGGTTGCAACCGTCAATGGCAGCAAGCAGGCTGCCGGCCAACTGTATGATATGGACATGAAGCCCATCATGGATCCAAATGGCGCTCCGGTCATTGCCGAAACGCCGGATGCCAACAGTCTTTTGAACGTGGACGGCAATCTGTTCATGGTAACCCACTGGGAATACGACAGTATTCTTGCAGATGGACAAAAATCATACAAAGCAGCCGGTTGGTACAGCCGTATGCCGATGGAGATGAGCCTGTCGTCCATAAATCAGGACAAGGATGGAACATTATCGGTGGTCAGCCAGCAGCCGGTTGATTTTGCGAGCGTCAAAGGCGGTTGGATTTTCTGCGCGGGCGGCCCCACACCATGGAATACCCATATGGGTGGCGAGGAAGATTATGATCTTTACTTCGTGCCTGGCGAGAAAAAATACACCACGACGGCGGCTGGCTTAAAAGCCCTGACTGAGGTGTATTTCAATAATACGCAAACGGCAAATCCGTATCAGTATGGCTTTCCCGTTGAGGTCGCGGTTAAAAAAGACGGCAGCTATGACGTCACCAAGCATTATGAAATGGGCCGCGGTACCTGGGAATTGGCGCGCTGGGCGGCAGATGGCCGCACCGCGATTTATGGCGACGATGGCGCCTACGCTGGTTTGTTCATGTTCGTGGGCGATGTAGCCAACAACCCGAAAGCAGGCGGCACCGTGTACGCAGCCAAGTGGAATCAAACCTCAGCTGACGGAGCGGATGGACCTGGCGCCAATATCTCCTGGGTCAAACTGGGTCACGGCACCTACGATGAAATCAAGGCCATCGTTGATAGCAACATCACGATCAACGATATTTTCGAAATCGCCTTAACGGATACACCCGGTTACATTCCGACCCGTGCTGGTTCTGCTGAAACCGTCTGGATCAAGCTCAAGCCCGGTATGGAACAGGCAGCCGCTTTCCTGGAAACACGGCGCTATGCGGCCTACTTGGGGGCAACCACAGAATTCACCAAGGGTGAAGGCGTGGCGTTCAATGAAAAAGACAAGAAAATGTACTACGCCATCAGTTACATCCAATCTTCGATGTTGACTAACGATGGTGGCCCGGTCGATGACATCCGTGCTGCGGGCAACGCGGCGGGTGCGACTTACACCTTCGATCTGGCGGCCAATCAAAAGGATACAGCGGGCAACCCGATCAACTCAGCCTATGTTGCCACCAAGGCTTATGTGGAGCCGATGCTGCTCGGCAAACCGATTGTTGCGGATGCCAACGGTAATACGGCAGATGTGAACTTCATTGCGAACACTGACAACCTGTTCTACTCCGAGCCGATGCGTACATTGTTTGTTGGCGAAGACTCAGGTAACCACGTGAACAATTTTGTCTGGGCCTATAACGTCGACAGCCAAAAACTCTCACGGATTTTGTCCACAGCGGCGGGCGCCGAGGCCACCGGCTTGCAGATCGTGGACGATATTGGTGGTTATGCTTACATCATGAGCAACACGCAACACCAAGGCGACTGGATCAAGAGCCAAGATGCCAACCTGACCACGAAGCTCAAAGCTGAGGCCGAAAAACTCTTCGGCGTTAATAGTGTTGGTACATTGAATTACTACCTGCAAGCGGATGTGGGTTACATCGGTGGCCTGCCCGCAATCACTGCACCCAAGAAATAAGTCGGGTTCAAACGCCCTGCCGCAAGGCGGGGTATAGGGCCGGAATGACTCTGGCCTTATTTTTTCACCAGCAATCAATTATCTGATTTCTATTGAAAAAATAGGATTTCATCATGCAGAATACCACCCAAACGCTGCGCTATTTATCCCTTGCGAGCCTCATTACCATAGGCTTGGTCGGCTGTGGCGGCGGGGGCTCATCAACACCGCAGTCCCCCCAACCACCTGCACCAAATCCCACGGCGCAGCAACTTCCGCTGCTCGGGGAGTACATTAGCCGCGCCTCCTTCGCCAACCCGCACGCGCATATTCCCGCGCAGTGTTTTATTGAAACCGGCGGCGGTACGCAAAATGCCTGCCTGTTTTGCCATACCAACGGCGTGGCTGCACTCAAACTAGGCAACAACAATCCGCAGGCTGGGCTGAACCCCAACATCGGTAACCTGCAAGCCGAGTATGCTTTTGGCGTATTCGATTATCCGCAGGTGGTGAATTCCAGTATTAACCCCTGGATGAACACGTTAAAGCCTGAAGTGTTACATACGGCCGTTGCCGCACTGGGCGCCAATGCGGCCGACTGGGACATGCAAACCTATATTCGCCAAAACAACTGGCAAGCGGCCTTTGCCAAGCGCGCGGCACTGGGCGCTCTGACCTCCTGGGATGCGGGTGTGGATTCACCGTTTCGCGTGTTCCCCAGCTTAAACCCAGATGACCTGCCCGCTAAAGCCGATGGGTTTGTACGCACGAATAATCCAGCAGGTAGCCTGTTCCAGGATGAGCAAGGCTTAATGACGGGTTGGCGCGCGGTGAACTTTATGCCCTATGGCATATTCACCCCGCTGGCGGGTAGCGTTTCTGGCATTTATATCCGCCTGCCCAAGGTGTTCATGCAGACCGCCAGCGGTGCGTTTTCGACCGCGACCTATGCCGAAAATCTGGATCGGGTAGCCGCGAATATCCAGAACCGACTCACGTCGGAGCAAACGCATTATGTCGGCGCGGCCAGCAATATCGAGATTGTTCGGGGTCAATATCCGCTGGGCACCGAGTTCGCGCACCCCTTGCATTATGTGGATGTTCAGGCCGATGGCAGCAATCCTGCCATCAGCCCCTTTCCGGGCACACGCGCGCAACGGGTCAAGGAAGTCCGCTGGATGATCAAATTGCACGAATGGTATCCCGCCGAGTTTGGCAACACCCTGAAGGAAGAGTCCGCGCCGGTTTATGCCAGCCGGACGGATGGCTGGATTGAGAACGGGACCGGCTGGATCATCGGCGGTTTTATCGAGGATGCCAAAGGCGAACTGCGACCGCAAACCCCCTCCGAGTTGACCCAATGCGTGGGTTGTCATTCCAGCAATGTGCGCCAATCGGATGTGGGCCAGAACCCCGTATTCACCTCCGGTACGGGCAACACGATCGATTCGACCTGGGCGCTGCCACGCAAATTAAATGGCAATGCGGGCTGGGGCGAGATGAATTACCTGGGGTTCAAAGCCAACTCGAATGCCAGCGCAAACCAAACGCCCGGCACACTCACCATGCCGGAGCCGGTGAATCAATACGCGCAACAAGGCGAATTCCGCTTCTTTCTGGATCATGTGGTGGGTATCTCGCTTTATGGCGACATGCCTGCCACTGTCGATGCGTTTTTAGCGCAAAAAATCAGCACGGCTCAAGGGTATTCGCAGGATTGGCCAGATTTGAACGCGGCCATTGCCACCAAAAATGTCGTGGCGATTGGGCAGGCCCAGCGGCAGCGACTGGCGCTGATCCGGGAATTTACCGCAAAGGGTGCGTATCTGGATTCGGCCAAACGGATTCTGCCCGAATTGTTCTTGCCCACTCGGGCGGATGCACTCGAAGCAGCCCGGCGTTATCGCGAGGTGGCGGTCACTCAACGCTTTGATTTTGGTAAAGACGTATTTGATAAAACACCGGCGTCCTTACAGTATTTCCGCGACGAAGCAAATGCTTATACCCATCAAAACGGCACACCCTATGTGGTGGGCGAGGTGGTAACTGATCGCCCCATCAATACCACAGTGGGGGATTTCACTTATGGCGTGGGCATTGTGCCCACCCTGATTGACGAGAATAAACCCTTCTCGGCTGGTGGCACTTTTGTCCCGGATTATGTGCCACTTCTCGCGCCCGATTAATCTTGTTGCATTGGGGAAAAAGCTCGGGACTTGCTATTGTGCGGGTTCGGGCGCTGGAAGCGTCATGATCGTGCGCTCTCCCAGACCCTCTCTTACCGCTATCAGGTTTTTACCATCCGCGCTGAAACTGGCGCCTTCCCATTGATCGATTGATGGCAAGGACACGGATGCGAACGGCTTTTGTAGTGCCGCGTGCCAATCCTCGTTTGCCCTGCGGTAGAAGTAATACACCGCGCTGTAGGTTAGGATCGCCAACAGGCGGCCATCGGGCGCGAGCGCCATGGCTGTGGGTTGATCGGCGTACGGGCTGGTGAATGGATGCAGCAGCCAACTGACGAGATCGGGGGCGGGCAGCGTGGGTAAATTGGCAATGAATCGCGCTGTGACGACCGCTGCTTTTTTCTCCTGTGCGCTGATGGGCTTGCGGTCGCTCAGGTTCACGCGTGATGCCAACGGGATAGCAAACAGCCGTGCCGGTTTCTCGCGTTTGGTGAGCAGCAAAAACTCGTTGTTTTGCGCATCAAACACGAGCGATTCGGCATCGTGGCCGCCGCTATAGCCGCCTTGGCGTCGCGGTGCGGGTGCTTGATCGGGGTAACGAAAACGGATGAGCGCCGTTGGCCTCTGGGTGATATTGGTTTTGAGCGCAACGGGTTCTGGCACAAACCACAGCCGATAATCCGGCCAAGTGCCGCGATTGTCGCCGATATCACCGATCACGAGCGTCGGTTTGCCATCCAGATCAAGGTGGGTGATGGCTTCCCAATCGCGTTGCCGAACATCATCGAGCTTGAGTGTACTCAGCAATTTGCCATCGGCGTTGATGGCGAACAGGAGTGGCACACCTTTTTTAGAGGAAGCCGGCAGGTTGATGTTGTCGTTATGCGTCCAATAGACACCAACATGTTGCGGTGAGCGGGTCAGGCCACTGGCTTCATCGACGATGGACGGCAATGTTGCAGCAAAGGTGCTGTGGCCGATAAAAAACAGCAGACAAAACAATGCCGCCGATCGGTAGGTGTGAATCGGCGGCACTTTTGCCCGCAAGGCGGAGCGGAAACTCAATCTCGGCAATTACCCTGAAACTACTCGGCAGATTTGCCTTTGGTGTTCAGGCCGAGCAGCGTGTATGCCGGGCAGAAATTGAACAGACCGGTCAGCAACGGGATGATCCCGATATAACCCCAGTAGCCAATGCCACCGATATTGAATACCGATAGGGCGATGAGCACCAGGCCAACCACAATCCGCAGAATCTTATCGATTGAACCAACATTTGTTTTCATCACTGAACTCCGGATAAATAAGGGGGAACGATTTAAGCAGGGCATGAAATTTTATAATGACCGAATAGAGTTTAGATTATTTCGGTCGCTGGTGATGTTTCACCAGGTGAATTGCGTGCCCATGCTCAAAGTACACGGTGAACTCAGGGTAAACCCAGCGCGTGATCGGCGGCTGATATTTGGTGCCCTTTGCCGGTTCAGGTGCCAGTTTCTTGCTGGGCTGGCCGAACTTTTTGGCCACCTGGGCCATGGACAGGCCATGGACGTAATATTTTGTTCCGGGCTTGGCCTGATTGATGTCCGGCCGCATGACCAATTCATCGGCCGATGCGACTTGCGCACCCATCACGAGCGCAAAACCGATGCCGAATGCCGACAGGTTGCGGACAAAACGAGAGAAAAAAGGCGAGGTCCGTTGATCCATAACAACAACTCCTAAATGGGGGCGAGACATAATCTTCCAAGGGTGTTCAGTCCGAAGTTTGACCGAGTGCACGTAGACAACAGTGTAACGCGCTCTGAATCATTTCGGTACTCCTGCGGTCATAGTGTGCCCGCGGCTGCTAAACTGCTGGGCGTTTTATAAAAGAATCCAGCGGATACACGGCATGTTTCGATCTTTTGAATGGCTAATCGGCTTGCGGTACACCCGCGCCAAGCGGCGTAACCGGTTCGTCTCCTTTATATCGGCGACGTCGATCATCGGCATCACGCTGGGGGTGACGGCGCTGATCGTGGTGATTTCGGTGATGAACGGGTTTCAGGATGAACTGCGGCATCGTATTCTCGGCATGACGGCGCACGCCACCATCAGCGAGAACGGTCAGGCTTTGCAGGATTGGCGTTCACTGGCGCAAAAGGTCCAAAACGAGCCGAATGTAGTAGCTTCCGCACCCTACGTTCAGGCCGAAGCGATGCTGTCGGCCCAGCCGAATGTTTCCGGCGCGATCATCCGCGGTATCGAGCCCAAATACGAGGACGCGGTGACCGATATCGGCAAGCACATGGTCGCCGGTTCGCTAAGCGATCTCAAGCCGGGCGGGTTCGGCATTGTGCTCGGTGAGGCGCTGGCCCAAAGCCTTGGCGTCGCGGTGGGCGACAAGCTCATGCTCATCACCGCCAATGTCGCCGTGACGCCCGTGGGTGGTTTGTTGCGCCAACGGCAGTTCACCGTGGTCGGCATCTTCAAGGTTGGCATGTACGAGTATGATCGCGGTTCGGCATTCATCGATCTCAAGGATGCGCAGGCTTTGTTCCGGATGGGTGATGGCGTGACCGGTCTGCGGCTGAAGCTTGATGACATGTTCCGGGCGCCCTGGGTCGCGCGCGATTTGAACCTCAAGCTCGGCAACCCGTACTGGACGACCGACTGGACGCAGGCGAACGGCAATTTCTTCCGCGCGGTGCAGACCGAACGCACCGTCATGTTCATCATTCTCTCGTTGATCGTGGCGGTTGCGGCGTTCAATATCGTGTCCACACTGGTGATGGTGGTGACGGACAAGCGCGGCGACATTGCGATTCTGCGCACGCTCGGCGCAAGCCCCGGCAGCATCATGCGCATCTTTCTGATTTCCGGTACCGTGATCGGCCTGATCGGTACGCTGATCGGCGTAGGCTTCGGGGTGCTGATCGCGTCGAACGTCGAAACCATCGTGCCGTGGATCGAGCATCTCACCGGTACCCAGTTCATGCCTGCCGACGTGTATTACATCAGCGAAGTGCCCTCGCGCCTCGACTGGAACGACGTGTGGCACGTCGGCTTGATGGCCTTCGGGTTGTCCTTCCTTGCCACGATTTATCCTGCCTGGAGCGCCTCGCGTGTGCAGCCAGCCGAGGCTTTGCGTTATGAATGACATCTCCACCACCATCGGTAATCCCGATATCGTGCTCGAAACACGCAACCTGCGCCGCACCTATCGTGAAGGCGATCTTGTCGTGCCGGTGCTCAAAGGGATTGATCTGGCCGTCAAAAAGGGCGAAATGCTTGCGATTGTCGGCGCATCCGGTTCCGGTAAATCCAGCCTGCTGCAACTGATGGGCGGGCTGGACAAGCCGACGGCGGGTGAGGTCTGGTTGGCCGGGCACCTGCTTTCCAGCCAGAGCGAAGCGGCGCGAGGAAGGTCGCGGAACAGTCAT
>JACDJA010002859.1_pt1 | contig 11755 bp, 13 predicted proteins | sample 7449241 | NCBI WGS metagenome assembly JACDJA01 (sample SAMN14253289, study PRJNA609438) | sludge metagenome | isolation source: initial anaerobic sludge | collected 2018-12-20 | reverse complement strand
TATTTAGATAATGAATCCGTACTGCCAGGTTACGATCCTGGTCGAACTAGACCTGATCCTGTATGAATCGAATATCATCAACGAATATATCGACGAGCGCTTCCCGCATCCGCAGCTGATGCCGGCCGATCCGGTGATGCGCGCGCGCGCGCGTCTGTTCCTGTTCAATTTCGAGCGCGAGCTGTTCGTGCACGTGCAGCAGCTCGAGCGGCGCGACCAGCAGCGCGACGGCACGAAACTGATGGACAAGGCACGTGCCCAGATCCGGGATCGCCTGACGCAGCTGACACCGATCTTCATCAAGAACAAGCACATGCTGGGTGACGAGTTTTCGATGCTGGACGTGGCGATCGCACCGCTGCTGTGGCGGCTCGATCATTACGGTATCGAAATGCCGAAGACGGCGGCACCGCTGCTGCGCTATGCCGAACGGCTGTTTTCCCGTCCGGCCTACATCGAAGCGCTGACACCGTCCGAGAAAGTGATGCGCCGCTGATGCCTGCACGGGGACCCGGAATATCGACCAAGCCGTATCTGGTGCGCGCCATCTACGAATGGTGCACCGACAGCGGCTATCGGCCTTTCATCGCCGTGGCGGTCGACGAACGTACCCGGGTTCCGCTCGAATTCGTACGTGACGGCGAGATCGTGCTGAACATTTCCGCCGAGGCAACCGATCGTCTGCACATCGGCAACGACGTGCTTGAATTCGACGCCCGTTTCGGCGGCATTGCTCGCCATGTCTCGGTGCCGATCGACAATATCGGAGCGATCTTCGCGCAGGAAACCGGTCACGGCATGGCCTTCGAAGTGCAGCCCGTGCGCACCGGTGGGCCGGAACCGACGGACGCCGCAAAAGAGGACGAACAGCCATCGGGCATCGATTCGCCGTCAGACCGGCAGCCGGCCGCGGAAGCTTCGGACGAAGGGAAGCCGGACGAAGAGGGCCCGGGCGGTCGGGCCGGAGCCGGTGATGCAGTGCCGAACGCTCCCCGCGCGGCACGCCGGACCAGCCGCCGGAAGGCTCCCGTGTCGGTCGCGCCGGGTCCGCAGGATGCGGGCGAGGCAGCGTCGACGGCCGATCACCCCCCGGCCCGAAAGTCGGCGTCGAAGCGTGCCCGCAAGACCGTGTTGCGCGACGTCAGTGCACCGGTCGAAGAGCGCGCCGCACCGGGCAGGACAGACAAGCGGCGCGACGGCGACGAGCCGGATCCGGATGGGCCGAAGCCGGGCAAGCCGCACCTGACGCGCGTCAAGTAGTCGGGGGCATGCGTGCCTGGCCCGATCCCGCCGGGCCGGGCACGACATCGGACGCGCTGCGCTACACTCCCGGATCTTCGCCGGCTTAGCTCAGTTGGTAGAGCAACCGCCTTGTAAGCGGTAGGTCGTCCGTTCGAGTCGGACAGCCGGCACCAGAACCTGCGCGTCGGTGTATTCGCGGCGCTGCGATGGCACCGCACTCGTACCCTCCACCGGTCGGCATCGGGCGCACGATCGGGATCGTGCGCCCCAAGCGGGGCCGCCGGCCGACTGCACTTACTGGCGCAGGGGGGCTCCGTTGAAGCTGCCGGCCGTCAGTTCGATGGTGACGACAGCTCCCGTCGGATCCGCGTCGCGCGAGAAGGACTTCACGACGATACCGGAGCCCGGCAGCATCCACTCGTCGCTGGTCGTCCCCTCTTCGATCTCGACGGCGGAGTGGCCGTTGAAGCTCGTGCGCCGGGTCGCGGTCGCATCGTGCGTCTGAGTGCCCGTGTTGCCCGCCGACGTGACCCGGTATTCCATGTGCCAGCGTGCGCCGGGCTGCAGGTTCTGACCGATCAGGCAGTCGGCTGCCGCACTCCCGCTGCCGGTCGACGGTCCGGGGTCGGTCGGGCTGCCATTGCCTGGCTCCGGTTCCGGTTGGGGCTCCGGCTCGGGACCCGGCTCCGGCTCCGGTTCGGGCTCCGGTTCGGGTCCCGGCTCCGGGTCCGGTTCGGTCGGTGTCGATCCTTCAGCTCCGGAACCGGATTCCGGTCCGGTCGTCTCGGTGCCGCCGGGCTCGGGCGTTGATGGGTCCTGGTCGCCCGCGCCGGGCGAGGTCTCGGGCTCGACGGGTGCGGGAGTGTCCACGCCACCGCCGATTTCTTCCTGGACCCCACTGTTGCCGTCGCTGCCGCATGCGCTCAGCCCGAATCCCAAACCTGCCACGATGGCAACCGCCAACAGCCGCTTCTCGAACATTTCTTCTCCTGTGAACTTGATGGTTTCCTTGACCGGTCACTGTGCTGTCACTGCCGTGCGCATCCGATCAGGCGGGCGAACCATAGCGGATTTCTTCCCGTCTTCGTTCGCCGGCTGTTCAAAATCAGGACAATCGGCCCGGATTCTTCGAAGTGCGGTTGCAGGGTGCGCACGCTGGTCCGAAATTGCCCGTTGCACCGTCTCGCGCTCGACGAGCCGTTACACTCTGGTGGATCATCGTTTCCCTGTCGTTCACCCACCGTACCCGCCAACGTGCCCGAGTCTTTGACCCGTGAGCCGCAATGCCGCTACGAGCCGCTCGCCACCGGCAGCCGTCTGTTCTTGCAGGGTGCCTGGCAGGTGGCGACCCTGTCGGCGGTCGATCGCACCTTGCGTGCGCATCTGCCTGCGGAAGGGGTAGCCCTGCCGGTCGCAGTCGACGGCAGTGATCTCGATGTGCTCGACACGGCCGGGGCGTTGCTGCTGCGCCTGTCATTGAGCGAAGCGGGACTGGCTCCGGGACAGATCGACTGGTCGCGGTTGCGTCCGACGCACCAGTCGATCGTCGACCTGGTGTGCGCGCATCTGGAGCCGGCCGCCGCTGCGCCGCACGTTCCCGGGCCTGCCGTGAGCGCGGATCCGGCCGGGCGGCCGGACGATCGGCTTCGGGCTGATGTGTCACCGGCTGCGGGTGGGGGCGTCGGAACGTCCTTCCTGGAGCCGGTGGCGTTCGGGCACCACGTGCCGGATTTTCCGGCCCGCACGATCGGCCGGAAAATCGTCGACGCCTGGGACTTCGTCACCGACACCATGGCGTGGTTCGGCCGCATCCTCGCCGCGCTCGCCCAGGTCGTGCGGCAGCCTGGACGCCTGCGTCCGCGCGAACTGTTCGCGCAACTCGGCCAGGTGTGCGTGTCGGCCGTACCCGTCGTCGCGCTCGTCTCTTTCCTGATCGGACTGGTGATTGCCTATCTGCTCGGCCTGCAGGCGACCCAGTACGGCGCCAACATTTTCGTCATCGACGGAGTGGCGCTCGGTCTGGCGCGCGAATTCTCGCCGCTGATCGTCGCGGTCATCCTGGCCGGGCGTTCCGGTTCGGCGTTTGCCGCACAACTGGGCACGATGCGTCTGACCGAGGAGATCGATGCGATCCGCATGCTCGGTCTGTCGGTCGAACAGGTGCTGCTGGTGCCGCGCGTCATCGCGCTGGTGCTGGCGCTGCCGCTGCTGGTCTTCGTGGCCGACGTGGTCGGCATGCTCGGTGCGATGGTCATCGCCGATCACATGCTGGGCATCGGACCGGCCCAGTTCATGGAGCGCCTGCAGGTCGCGCTCAATCCGCGCCAGCTGCTGATCGGGCTGGCCAAGGCGCCGGTGTTCGCACTGGCGATCGCCGTCATCGGCTGCCGCATGGGCATGACGGTGCCGCGCGATGCGCGTTCGATCGGACGTCACACGACATCGACCGTCGTCCAGTCGATCGTCTCGGTGATCGTGCTCGACGCGCTTTTTGCCGTCCTGCTGCAGGCCCTCGGATGGTGAAGCCGGCAGCCGATCCATCAACCGGCGGCATGTATGCACCGGTGAGCGGGCAGGACGGGGAGTGTTCCGCCGACAGACCGGAACGCGCCGTTGATGGCGATCCGGTCATCGAGATCGAAGCGCTGCACACGCGCTTCGGTTCTCGCGTCGTGCACGAGCGCATCGACCTGTGCGTGCGCCGGGGCGAACTCGTCGCGCTCGTCGGCGGCAGCGGCAGCGGAAAATCGGTGTTGCTGCGGGAAGTCACCGGGCTGCATCGGCCGTCGGCCGGCATCGTGCGCCTGTTCGGTGTCGATCTGTGGCAGGCGGGCGCCGATGAACTGGCGTTGCTGCGCCGGCGGATCGGCATGCTCTTCCAGGACGGTGCCCTGTTTTCCTCGCTCGATGTGGCGGGGAATGTCGCCGCGCCGATGCGCGAGAGCCGGTCCATTCCGGCGCGCTGGATTCCGGCGCTGGTACGCCTGCGCATCGCCATGGCCGGCCTGCCGCCCGATGCCGCGACGAAGATGCCGTCCGAATTGTCCGGCGGGATGCGCAAGCGCGCTGCGATCGCGCGCGCACTGGCGCTCGAGCCCGAAGTCCTGTTCCTGGATGAGCCGACCTCCGGCCTCGATCCGGTCACCGCGCGCGCCCTCGACGCCCTGCTGGCCTCGCTCAATCGCGATCTGGGCATCACGATCGTGCTGGTCACGCACGATATCGACACCGTGCTGACGATCGTGCGGCGTGTGATCGTGCTGCGTGCCGGTACCATCGTCGCCGACGGGCCGCCGCATGAAGTCTGCCGGGCGGACGACCCGTGGATCCGTTCCTGGTTCGCCAGCCGCCGGGTGCTGGCCGGCACCGACGCCCCGCCTTCCGGAGACCGCGATGGAGCCTGAATCCCGCTATACGCTGATCGGTGCGTCGGTCCTGTTGCTGATCGTGATCGCCGTGGCCGGCTATCTCTGGCTGGCCGGGCACGGCACGCGCAACGACTATCAATACTATGCCATCCACTTCCAGTCGCAGTCGCTCGAAGGTCTGCAGGTGGGCAGCGACGTCACCATGCGCGGCATCAAGGTCGGGCGCGTACAGCGGTATTCGATTTCGCGCGACAACATCAACCGGGTCGACGTCGTCATCCGGGTCGATCGCGAAACGCCGGTGAGCGTCAACACCCGTGCGATCGTCGGCCGCAACCTGCTGACCGGCATTGCCCGCATCGATCTCGACACGCCGGGCACGCCCGGCCCCGAACTGGCGGGTGTCCCCGAGGGCGAGGACTACCCGGTCATTGCCGAAGGCACCTCGGATCTCGATCAGATCGCCGACGCCATGCGCGGGCTGGCCGTCCGGGGCGGCGCCGTGCTCGACAATCTGCACAGACTGCTTGCCGCGGAAAACCAGGCCGAACTGATCAGTGCGGTAGCGGCCGTGCGCGAACTGGCGGAAAACGTCGATGCACGCCTGGCGCGCGTCGATCAGGCGCACGATGGCTTCACGCGCGGCGCGGCGGCGATCGAGGACAGCAGCCGGCGGATGACCACGTCACTCACGCGTCTGGCAGACCAGGGAGCGGACGCGGCCGCCCGCCTCGGCCCGCTGCTCGGCCAGGGCGAGAAGATGCTGCAGGCGATCACGCACACGGCACAGGCGCTGGAAGCGGCCGGCAACGATCTGACGGACCGACTGGGTTCGGCTACCGACAGCAGCGTGCTCGAGTTGCACCTGACCGCGCGCGAACTGCGCCGCAGCAGCGAGCAGTTGTCGCGCGTGCTCGAACGCTTGCAGAATCCGCGGGCGGCATTGTTCGGGCCGGCACCGGCACAACTCGGCCCGGGGGAGAGAACGCCGTGAACATCCGCCCCACAGGGTCCGGCCCGAAGTCCGGTCCGCGTGTCTGCTCAGGTTTCCGCTCAGGTCTCTGGTCACGCGTACGGTCGCACATCCGTTTGCGCACCCGAACGCGTCGGGCGTGGCTGCTGGTCTGCACGCTGGCAGTTGCCGCCGTGACGGGCACCGGTTGCGTCAATCTCGCTGGCGATGCGCCGCAGGTCTGGTACGAATTGCGCGATCTTGCGCCCGCACCGGCAACCGGATCGTCGCCAGCGCTTCGATCGGCCGCAACGGGCGCCGCTGCGCCAGCCGGCACCGACGACTGTGTCCTGCTCATTGCGGCCTCGGCCGTCGACTCGTTCCATGCGTCGACGGCGATCGCCTACCGTCGCCAGCCGGGCCGGCTCGCGCTCTATCAGTACGCGCAGTGGAGCGAGCCGCCGGCTGCGCGGATCGGGCGGCTGCTTGGCGAACGCCTGCGCGCCAGCGGCGCCTGGGTCGACGTCGCGTCCGCTTCCGGGCTGGTACGCGGGCGATGGCTGCTCGAACTCGAACTCGAGACCCTGGTGCACGACGACGTCACGCCGCCCGGCTTCGTGCGGCTCGATCTGGCGTTGCGGCTGATCGATCGCAGTCGCGGCCGCACGGTTGCCCTGCGTCGCTTCGACGGTCAGGAAGCGCTGCTGCAGGAATCCGCAGCGTCGGCGGTTGACGCTTTTTCGCGCGCGCTGACGCGTGTGCTCGATGACGCTGCCGCGTGGTTGCCGCAGCAGACCGTGGCTGTGTGTGCGCCGGTGGCGGCAGCTGCGTCGGACCCCGGGTCGGGGATCAGAAGAAGCGTACCGGATTGAGCACCGCGTTGATCAGCGAGCTGATCAGGCTGTAGAGCAGCGCCGCCAGTACCGCCCACCAGAAGCCGCCCACGGTGAAGCCCTGGATGAAGTTCGCCACCAGCCAGAAGAGGAAGCCGTTGATGATCAGCGTGAACAGGCCGAGCGTGAGCAGGTTGACCGGCAGGGTGAGCACGATCAGCACCGGGCGGATCAGCAGATTGACCACCGACAGCACGAGGGCCGCCGCCATTGCGGAGCCGAAACTCTGAACGTGCACGGCCGGCAGGATCCAGGCCAGGGCGATCAGGCTGAGGGCATTGATGATCCAGGCGAGGATGAGCGACAGCATGGTTCAGGAGCGCCGTGTCGAACCGGTCATTTGACGAGCAGTACCGGGATGGGTGAAATTTCACTGACGCGTCGCGCCACCGAGCCGATCAGCAGGTCGCGCAGGCCGGTGCGGCCCTTGGAGCCGAGGACGACCATCGTGAACCGTTCGGGATCGGCCGCCTGCGCGATTTCGCGTGCGATCGGGCCGACGCACAGCAGGCACTCGTGCGCAATGGCGTCGGCGTCGAGCAGGGCGCGCGCCGGCGCGAGATCCCTTTCGGATTGCTCGCGCAGATAATCGTCCACCGTCTGGTTGCCGACGAACCGTCGGGCATTGCGCAGGGCCAGATCGTCGCGCACGGTGATCAGCGTGATCGATCCGGGCTCACGCGACTGCGCGAGCAGCGACGCGGCAAAACGCGTTGCGCGCAACGCGTTTTCCGAGCCGTCGACGGCGACCAGCAGGTTCATCCCGATCGGCGCGCGGGGCGGGCGCGGATGGCGGCTTCGCGCCTTCTCAGGCCAGCGCTTCCTGCGGAATGATCTTCTGCAGTTCGCCCGATTCGAACATCTCGGTCAGGATGTCGGCACCGCCAATGAACTCGCCGCCGATGTACAGCTGCGGAATGGTCGGCCAGTTCGAATATTCCTTGATGCCCTGGCGGACCTCGTCGTCGTCGAGCACGTTGACCGTCACGAGGTTCTTGACGCCGCAGGCCTTCAGGACCTGGATCGTCCGACCGGAAAAGCCGCATTGCGGGAACTGCGCCGTTCCTTTCATGAACAGCACGAGCGGGTTGTCGGTGACGGTCTTTTCGATGAATGATCTGGCGTCCATGGAACCTCCGTAGTCATGCGCCGGACGCGGCCGCCGGGGCCGCGCTCCCATTGCCCGTCGATCTGCGTGCCGGGGCGGGCCGATCGTACCGCGCAACCGTGCATTCTAGCGGAATGGCCCCGCGCTGGTGAGACGTTCGTGGCCGGCCGCATCGCGCTGCGTGACGATATCGCGCCAGCCCCGGGCAGCGAGCAGGCCGCGTACCGCCGCGCCCTGGTCGTGGCCGTGCTCGAGCGCGATCCGCCCGCCGGGTGCCGTGTGCCGTGCCGACGGGCCGATGATCGCCCGCAGGGCCGCCAGACCGCCGTCTCCGGCCATCAGCGCCAGCCGCGGTTCGTGGCGCAGATCGCCTTCGGCCAGATGAGGATCATCGCCGGCGATGTACGGCGGGTTGGAGACGATGAGGTCGAAACGCGCATCGTCATCCACTGCCGCCCACCAGTGACCCTGCCGCCAGCAGAGTCTTTTGCCGGCGGCGGCGTCCGGGCACAGGCTCGCCGCGTTGCCGCGCGCCAGCGTCAATGCCGCTTCGCTGACGTCGGTGGCCGTGATGCGCAGGTCCGGGCGGGTGCACGCCAGCGAGACGGCGAGCACGCCGCTGCCGGTACCGAGATCGATCACCGCAGCGCCCGGTGGCGCATGCCGCAGGGCGAAGTCGAGCAGCATTTCGGTCTCGGGGCGCGGGATCAGCACGGCTGGCGTGACGCGAAACGGCCGGCCGGCGAATTCGCGCACGCCGACGAGATAGGCCATCGGTTCGCCGGCGCACCGCCGTTGTGCCAGCATCGTGAAGGTGCTTGCCGCCGCCGTGTCGGCGCTTTCGTCACCGTGCGCGATCAGCCATTCGCGGCGGCGTCCGCTGGCCGCCTCGAGGAGCATCTGCGCTTCCAGGCGGGGCAGGCCGCAGTCGAGGACGAGCTGGTCCCAGGAATGGATGGCGTCCGCGCCGGTGCCGCCGTTCACGCGTGCTGTTCCTCGAACTCCGTGAGCAGGCGCGCCTGGTGCTCGGTGGCCAGTGCATCGAGCAGTTCGTCCAGATCGCCGTCGAGGATCTGCTGCAGGCGGTATAGCGTCAGATTGATCCGGTGGTCGGTCATGCGTCCCTGCGGAAAATTGTAGGTGCGGATGCGTTCCGAGCGATCACCCGAACCGATCAGCGAACGACGTTCTTCAGCTTCGCGTGTCTGGGCCTCGTGCAGGCGGCGATCCTTCAGGCGTGCGGCCAGGATCTTCAGCGCACGATCCCGGTTGCGGTGCTGCGAGCGGTCGTCCTGGCACTCGACGACGATGCCGGTCGGCAGGTGCGTGATGCGCACCGCCGATTCCGTGCGGTTGACGTGCTGCCCGCCGGCACCCGATGCGCGAAAGACGTCGATGCGCAGTTCGTCGGGAGCGATGTCGGCCTCGCTCCGGTCATCGGCCTCGGGCAGCACCGCCACCGTGCACGCCGACGTGTGGATGCGTCCCTGGGCTTCGGTTTCGGGCACACGCTGCACGCGATGCACGCCCGATTCGAATTTCAGGCGCGCGTAGACGTCGCTGCCGGACATGCGCACGATCACTTCGCGGTAGCCGCCCAGATCGGATTCGTGCGCCGAGATGATTTCGCTGTGCCAGTGCCGGCGTTCGGCAAAGCGCAGGTACATGCGCAGCAGATCGGCGGCGAACAGCGCCGATTCCTCGCCGCCGGTGCCGGCACGGATCTCGACGAAGACGTTGCGTTCGTCATCCGGGTCGCGCGGCAGCAGCAGGCATTGCAGTTCGCGCTCGTGTTCCTGCGCACGCCGCGCGGCCGCTTCGGCTTCCTCTTCGGCAAAGGTGCGCAGTTCCGGGTCGGCGCGCATCTGCTCGGCGGTGTCGCGATCGGCAACGGCCCGCTTCCATGCGTCGAAGCAGGCCACGATCCGGGCCAGTTCGGCCTGTTCGCGGCCGGCCGCGCGCAGGGCGTCCAGATTGCGGGCAGCATCCTCGCTGGCCAGCATCAGATTGATTTCCGCGAGCCGGCGCTCGAGCGTCTCCAGTCGGTTCAGTAGCGAAGCCTTCATCGCCGGATCCGCTTCACGCGTTCTCAGCCTCCGGTCCGGCTGCCACGATGGCTTTCGCTCGTTTCGGTGGCCGCCAGGCGCGCCAGCTCCGGGTTGGTGATGCGTTCCGGCAGCAGTTGCTCGATCAGCGGCAGCAACGACTCGCGTTGCATGGCGGGATCGTGCAGCACGGTCGTCGGTCCGTGCAGGAACTTGCTGGTCAGCGCGTGCGCCATCGCTTCGAGAACCAGGCCGGGGTCCTCGCCGGCGGCCAGTGCCCGGCGTGCCCGTTCGAGTTCGGCACGCTTCAGTGCTTCGCCGCGCGCGTGCAGCGTCCGGATGGCCGGCACCGCCTGGCGCACGCGCATCCACTGCATGAAGGCGTCGACCCGGGTCTCGATGATCGCTTCGGCCTGTGCGACGGCGGCGCGCCGGTTTTCCTGGCCGGAGGCGATGACACGACCGAGGTCGTCGATCGTGTACAGGAAGACGTCGTCCAGTCGGGCGACCTCGGGTTCGATGTCGCGCGGCACGGCCAGGTCGACCATGAACATCGGGCGGCGCCGGCGCGCGCGCGTGGCCCGTTCGATCATGCCCAGGCCGATGATCGGCAGCGAACTGGCGGTGCACGAGACGACGATGTCGAACTGGTCGATGCACTCGCCCAGTTCGGCCAGCCGCAGTGCGCTCGCCCCGAGGCGCTGCGCCAGGCGCTTGCTGCGTTCGAGCGTGCGGTTGGCGATGACGATGCGCCCGGGATGCTGCGCGGCGAAGTGCGTGGCCACGAGATCGATCATTTCGCCGGCACCGACGAACAGCACCCGGGTGTCGCGCAGATCTTCGAAGATGCGCCGGGCCAGCCGCACCGCCGCTGCCGCCATCGATACCGACTGCGAGCCGATTTCGGTCGTGCTGCGCACTTCCTTGGCGACCGAGAACGAGCGCTGGAAGAGCTGGTGCAGGTTCGAGCCGAGCGAGCCGGCGCCGTGCGCGATGCGCATCGCCTCCTTCATCTGGCCGAGGATCTGCGGCTCGCCGAGCACCATCGAATCGAGGCCCGAGGCGACCCGGAACGCGTGTCGTACCGCTTCATCGTTCGGCAGCGCGTACAGATGGGTGCGCAGCGGATCGTCCGGCAGCAGGTCGGCGCTGTCCTGGCGCCGGTGCAGCCATGCGGCGATCTCGCCTTGCGCCTGCTCCGGCTCCCGGGTGGCGCAGTAGATCTCGGTGCGGTTGCAGGTCGACAGGATCGCCGACTCGGGTGCGACCGGATGCAGGCGTGCACGCAGGTCCGCCAGCGCAGCCTTCAGCGCATCGCCCGGAAACGACACCCGCTCGCGCAGGCTCAGCGGTGCGGTCCGGTGATTGAGTCCGAGAGTCAGCAGTTCCATAACTGACTGAATTTTAACGGAAGCTGCCGTTCAGGTGGGCGCCGAGAAAGAGTCGGTAGGCGGGATGCTGCGATTCGTCCTGATAGGGGTAGCCGAGCGTGTCGAGGAAGCGGGCGAATTTGTCGTCATCGTGCGCCGGCACCTGCATGCCGACCAGGATCCGGCCGTAGTCGGCACCGTGGTTGCGGTAATGGAAGAGCGAGATGTTCCACTCCGGGCTCATGCTCGAGACAAAGCGCATCAGCGCGCCGGGACGCTCCGGGAATTCGAAGCTGTAGAGCCGCTCGTCGCGCGCCAGCGCGGAGTTGCCGCCGACCATGTGACGCAGGTGCAGCTTGCCGAGTTCGTCGTCGGTCAGGTCGACGGTACGAAAACCGGCATCCGAGAAGATCCGGGCGAGTTTCTGCGCTTCGCCCGGCTGCGAGGTCTGGATGCCGACGAAGATGTGCGCTTCCTTCGGATCGGCGATGCGGTAATTGAATTCGGTCACGCTGCGCGCACCGATCAGGCCGCAGAAGCGGCGCAGGCTGCCACGTTCTTCGGGAATGGTGACCGCGAAGATCGCTTCGCGTCGTTCGCCGATCTCGGCGCGCTCCGAGACGAAGCCGAGACGATCGAAGTTCATGTTGGCGCCGCTGGCCACGGCAATCAGCGTCCGGTCCCGGCTGTTTTCGCGCTCGACCCAGGCTTTCAGACCCGCGACCGACAGCGCACCGGCCGGTTCGAGGATCGAACGCGTGTCCAGGAAGACGTCCT